>Ga0326727_10017174_pt1 | contig 15080 bp, 15 predicted proteins | sample MB2enrmetagenome_FD_207643 | JGI IMG/M metagenome (GOLD analysis project Ga0326727, IMG submission 207643) | Lab enriched peat soil microbial communities from McLean, Ithaca, NY, United States - MB29MY | ecosystem: Environmental > Terrestrial > Soil > Wetlands > Peat | place: USA: New York... | reverse complement strand
ATTATGCCGCGTCTGCAACAATCAATGCGGCCGACACCCGCTCGCTATCGGTTGGAGCTGAAATCGCGCGGCATAATCCGGAAGTCGGCATTCCCTTTGTGAGCGAGCCCTGAAGAAGGCCATTTTGCATCGCAAGAACAGTCTGTCTTATAAGACCGAGAACGGCGCCCCCGTGGGCGATCTCTACATGAGCCTCATTCATACCTGTGAACTGAACAACGCCAATCCCTTCGACTACCTCACCGAACTGCAGAATCACGCCGCCGAACTGGTCCAGAATCCCGGCGCCTGGATGCCGTGGAACTACTGCCAGACCCTTCCGCAACCCGGTACGAGCAAGGAACCCACATAGGCCCTCCTTGGAGTAGAATGTCTCGCCTGGCCGAAAACGATAGATTATAGCCGCCTCGATCCACTCCTTCGAAATGAGCCCAGAACTTGTGATTTCGAGATCCAAGTCCCGCCGGGTTTTTGGCTAGTCCAATTTTATTCGGAACGCTTGCCTGCTTTAAGGTGCGAGGCGTACAGGTGGATGGAGCACATGCGGCGATCGAGATCGCAATGACGCCGAACCTGCGTTGCATCTTCCCCTGCGCACGGACCCTCTGAGTTGCTTAAAGGCGAGTTCGAGTTTCACACATTGCGCGACGGACAGGCCGACACAGTGCCGCGCCTGGTGTCCTGACAGCGCGCCGGTAAGGCCGCGGCTGGTGTGAAGCAAGTTCTAATGATGAGTACGTCGTTTGCCATCTTCGACACCTTGAGTTTGCAGTCGGAAAGAGTCCAGCTTGGCGAAGACGGCTTCGCAAAAATAGCTGCCAGCTATGGGCTAACCGAAGCTGACTTCGCAATCCTTCGCGAAAATTCAATAATTTAGCGCTGGCACGCGGCGTGCATTGGACTATGGCAATCCTGCGTGGCCCCTGTGGAAGGCGTGCCGCCAGATTAAGAGGAGGAAATTATGCACGATGTAGATCGCACGCAGTTGGAGTATGCATCGGAACTTTCCGAGTACGGAGAAATTCCCGATCTCGCCTCCGAGCAGTACGAATACTCGGGCGAACTGGGAAGCGTCCTGGGTTCGCTATTCGGTGAGGCTCAGGCTGAGGGGGCCTTCGAAGGCGGATCCCAGGAGTACGGGGAATTGCCGTTACCCGAGACCATGGAGGACGAACTGGCTTCCGAGCTGCTTGAGGTCAGCAACGATCAAGAATTGGACCATTTCCTCGGCAGCCTGTTTCACAAGGTCGCGGGCACCATCGGAAAAGTCATCAAGTCGCCCGTGGGCCAAGCCTTGGGAGGAATCCTGAAGACGGTTGCCAAGAAAGCCTTGCCCATTGCTGGCGGTGCGCTGGGAACGTTTGTAGGAGGCCCAGCCGGCGGGTTGTTGGGATCCAAGCTGGCTTCGATGGCAGGGAATGCCTTTGGCTTGGAGTATGAGGGTCTCAGTCCCGAGGACCGCGACTTTGAGGTTGCGCGGCGGTACGTGCGCCTTGCCAGCCATGCGGCGCGTAAAGCCGCTGTCGCTCCGCCGCACATTGACCCGGTTGCCGTGGCCAAAGCAGCGGTGACGGCGGCGGCGAAGAAGTACGCTCCCGGATTGCTGGCTCCGATCGCTGGCGTGGCAGCGGCCGCTGCTCGGCCTCCGGCGCCGCCGGCGTACCCAACGGCTCCCACGGGTGGTTATGCCGCCGCGGCAGCTAGGCCACGGGCGCCTGGCGCTTCTCCGTTCACAGATTATGGCGTTTACCCCACTCCGCCGACGTGTCTGCATTGCGGCGCAACACCTGCGAGACACCGGCGCCAGGGAAAGTGGATTCGCCGCGGCCGGCACATCGTTCTTCTGGGAGTCTGACTTCGTATGAATCCCCAATCGGCGGCCTTGTGGCTCTTGGAACAGGAAGCTCGCTCGCTGATTGCACGGCTGGCGCGCCTGAAACCATTCGCGCTGGTCACACCGATGGTCCCGGCAGCTACGGTTCCTCCGGCGGCGCAAACGGCGATGGAGAACCAACTGATTCAAGGACGGCGGGAGCTGCACAAGAAGATCGGCGAGTTCATTGGCTGGCTACGCGGCCCAAGTGGTCGCGGCGCCACGCCGGCGGAAGGGCAGCAACGGATCGTGTTTTTGAAGTTGAGGTTCAACGCGGTGCTTTCACAGTTTCACATTTTCGCTGACGTGCTCACGCAGCGAAGCGAGCACGAAATGGGCGTCTGGATCGCCGGCCTTGACGATTTCGCGGCTGATGCCCTGGCCCTGGCAGGCGGCTATTACCAACCGCCTCCCGTGGTCTGCTACGTGGATCGCGGGCACGGCGGGGCGATCCGCCGGGCGCGCACCCGGCTGCCCGGCGGAGACCCGAGCCCGATCGCCATTATTCGAATACCCCATGAGCGGATGATCGGAAGCGGAATCGCCTCTTCCCTGGTCCACGAAACCGGTCATCAAGCCGCCGAACTGCTGGGCCTGATCAATCCGTTCCGAGCGATCCTGCAAGATAGACAAAAGGCTCGGCCGGACTCGGCCCTTGCCTGGCGGCTCTGGGACCGCTGGATCTCGGAAATCCTGGCCGATTTCTGGGGTGTGGCCAAAGTGGGAATCGCCTCGACGCTCGGGCTCATCAGCCTGGTTAGTCTGCCGCGCGCCTTCGTGTTTCGCATCGACACCGCAGACCCTCATCCCGCGCCCTGGATCCGGGTGAAGCTGAGCTGCGCCATGGGCCGCGCTTTGTACCCTCACCCGCAGTGGGATGCGCTGGCAAGCCTTTGGGAGTCGCTCTACCCCACGGCCGGGCTTGACGGAAAGACAAAGACGGCGCTCGCCATGCTCGAAACCGGCATCCCCGAGTTCGTCCAGTTGCTGGTGAACTTTCGCCCCAAGGCGCTGCGCGGTAGGTCGTTGATGGAGGTCATGCCGTTGGCGGAACGGCAGCCTGCGCGGCTGGCCGCTCTTTACCAGGCCTGGACAAGGTCGCTGGCCCAGATGCAGGCCGCTCCGCCGGCGCTCGTTTTCGCCGCGATCGGCCAGGCCAAGGCCGATGGCACCATTTCACCAGAGGCAGAGAGCAAATTGTTGGCTGACTTGCTCAGCTATTGGGCGATGCGCAGCGCCCTCGATACTTCCGCCATTTGCGCCACGCAGCCGAGAGCGAGGCTGGCTCAACAGCCGCCAACGGTGAGGCGTGAATTCAGTATGACTCTACAGTGAGGAGGATCAAATGGCACCAGCACCACCAAAAAAGTCTCAAGGCTTAGCGTCCCCCGTCGCAGCCCCTGCAGGCGTCCCAGCATTTCTTGGCGGCTCCCCCCCCAATTCGGTGTACCAAGGTCAACAGGTGCAGTTCACGTTTGCGAGTTGGCCTCCTGGGAATCTGGCGGGGAAGAGCAATGGCCCCTACGTCACCGCTTGGACGATTGCCCCCGGCCCCGGAAGTCCGATAAGCAACAGTTACGAAAATGTTGTTCCGGTTCAGGTTCCTGCCGGGACTACAGGGTCCGTGACTTTCACGTGGGACACAAGCGAGGTGGAGCCCGCCACCTACATAGCGTCCGTAGTGGTTACCGATCCAGCGGATAACTCTTCCGGGCCGGTCTCGCCTGATCAACCGGACACAGGTCAGGTCACCGTGAAGGTGCAGCCCTTTGGGAGCGGCGACACTATCCCCGTCACGATGAAACGAGCTGTTGAGCCGCCAACCACGGACCAAGCACTCTGGGTGGCAATTCGATACAGCGCCAATCAGTTGCTGTTTCAGAACTACGTCGATTTCGTGGACACAATTATGTGCCCGACGGGGACTAATCCTCAGACCATCGATAAGGTGATCGAGGGCTATCTGAAAAAGCCCCCTTGCCTTCCGCCGCTCGATCACAGACGGTTCCTACCCTTCCCAAACACGGACGCGTACCGGGTGCTGAAAGTCGCCACGGAATGCTTCCTGATGTTGAATTGTGGCGTTTATTTGACTCCCAATGCGCTGAATAATCTGGTGCTCGGCACGTGGACACCACCACCAGCAGCGGGTCAACCGTTCCCGCTTCCCAATTATGTCGTCGACGACGACGCCGATCGGACCAATCAAAGTGCTTCGGACTTGCCCGATGAGATCGTTCAGTGGTGGACCAGTTATCTGAAGTCGGGAAATTCGGATCTTACCTCAAACGACCTCAGTCAGGGTTATGGGAACAAAATCATCCCTTATCTTGCCCTCGTGCGTTCCAGGCTTCCCGACCTCCAGCTTACGAAGTTCTGCCAAATGGGCATGACGTGCTCCGGCATTTTGCAGCACAAGCTAACGCACCCCTGCCTGATCGAGCTGATCTGGTGCTACTGGCACGAAGAAGCCATGTTGGTGCAGACCTTAAACGCCATCAGCCGGCGCTTCCAGAACTTCCGCGGGCCGGTGGATCACGATCCCTTGATGCGCTTTGACATCGACCCGTTACGGGGGTTGAACAGCCTGCTCTGGGGCTACATCCAGGACGAACAGCATCGGCTGACGGTACGGCGGCGTGCCTATGAGTACAACCACGAGTACGGGCTCACACTTGAGGGCAAGGCTGTGCGCGGGCTCAGGCCATCCGACGGCCGGTCAAAATTCCTGGAGGCTTTTCACAACCTGCTCTACCTGTGCACGATCTTCTTCAAGGAAGACGATGACACGACGGTAGTCGCGGACGGCTTCCCGGTGCTGAACGCTTTAAGGGAAGTCCATTACATCTTGGCGGCGGGCGCCCACAACCAATTCGGAGAGTTGCCCTCCACGGCGCGCCAGGAAATGCTGATGCAGCAGTGGCTGCTGGCCAGACCAGAGATGCGGGAGTTTCTGGGCGGCAAGATCATGGTGCCCTATCCCGAGGGGTGGATGGACCGCGTGGATAACGTCAAAGGCATGATAGGTTGGACGGATGTTTCGGTAGTTCACTTCCATGATCTCGCCGTCTACGGAGAACAGATCGTTCTCTCGGTTCGGTATGGCGCTTGGAGTCTCACCACGACTACCGCCGCGCAGGCCGCCAACTGGGCGCGTTATTGGCGCAATGAAATTCAGGGATACATCCACGCCTACCGTGCGGCGACGGGTGTTGACTTGACGACAGAGCCGGTGAATTCCACTCTGCCGTCCGTATTGTTGCTCAAACGGCTAGCGACACAGCTACATATTGCCCGTTAAAATCCTGACCCGGCGGCTCATGCTCGATTTCACATCGGCACTCTACCTCGGACTGCGGCACCCGAGTTGGTCGCTTCGGCCCTGGGCTCAATTCACGACGGGAGTCCCGGCAGCGCTTGCTCCGCCCCCGAGTGCGCGAGAGATCGCTCAAACTCTGGCAGCTTTGCAGGGATGCGAACTCGGCTCCTTCGGGACCTCCACCCTGCACTTGTTTTGGGATCTATTCGGCATCCTGGCCGACCAGCGGGTAGCGATCTATGTAGACGCGGGCGCCTACCCCATCGCTCGATGGGGAGTTGAGCGCGCGGCGGCCCGCGGCGTGCCGGTACAAAGCTTTGCTCATCATGATGCGGGAGCGCTGTGCAGGCAATTGAGGAGGGGTGCGTCCAGCCATCTCCGGCCGCTAGTGGTGGCAGACGGCTTTTGCCCCGGGTGTGGGAGATCCGTTCCGCTGGCCGCCTATTTGGATTGCGCGCGAGCCTTCGGCGGACGGCTCATCCTGGATGACACCCAGGCGCTCGGAATCTTCGGTCACTCGCCTGGCTCTGACGCGCCGTACGGTCGAGGAGGCGGGGGAATGCTTCCCTGGAGCCGCGTTGGGGGTCCCGACGTGCTGGTGGTCAGCTCACTGGCCAAAGCCTTTGGCGTTCCGATGGCACTGCTCAGCGGCAGCAGGGCCGCGGTGGAAGACTTCGAATCAAAGAGCGAGACGCGTATGCATTGCAGTCCACCTTCGGAAGCTACCGTTCATGCCGCCGAGCACGCTCTCGCTGTGAACCGCACCCACAGCGACGCCTTACGGTGGCGCCTCGCCGGCCTGGTCGCGCGTTTTCGCCGTCGCGCGGCACAGGCCGGCTTACGCTTTACAGGAGGCCTGTTCCCGGTGCAAACCATGGCGCCTTCGCCCCTAATTGATGCCGTCAACCTATACGAACGGCTGCTCCAGCGCGGCGTTCGCGCGGTTCTCCATCACGCTCGGGAAGGGGCCGGAGCACGACTCAGCTTTCTGCTTACGGCGCGGCATCTTCCGCGAGAGATTGATCTGGCAGTGGGCGCGCTGGCGGAAGCCTTACACCAAGGACAGTCAAGAATCGCCGCCGGAGGTGAACGGCAATGACGCATGAATTTGGATTCGAATTTGCCCCGAGCGAAGTCTACGAAGATCACCTGGAAGAGCTATTGGACAGGCTGGAGTTGCAGGAGACAGGTGCCTACAAGCCCCCTCTGCCTCGACTCGGGATGGGCCAGCCCACGCTGGAGATCATTTCTCCCAGGCCAGATATCGGTGACCTTGTTGATTACTTGGACGCCAGTGTCCTTGCCCGAGGTAGAGTTACCGTTCCGACCCAGAGAATCACTTTTCTGGTAAAGCTGAACCCTCCGAAAGAACTTACTTGGTGGAACCGGCTTTGGGACGATCCACTAAAACATTTCCCCACGGTTCGTGTCACCATTGAACTGGTTCAAGTAGGCGCGAGCCTAACCCCTATATCCACTTACGGGGAGCAGCTCATAGTGAAAAAAGCCCTTAATGAATACCTGATAAGGCTGCACACAAAGACCCCACCTTGCAGTACGGACTATGTCCCTGTATTGGGCAGTGCTTTCGTCTTCGCGGCTAAAATGAGCGTGGAGAAAGAACTGGGGATAGGCGGCCAGCTAGAGACTCTCTTGAAGCAAGGTAAAATCACATCGCCAGTGTCTGCAAACGACCAACAGAGGCACTTTTGGTTTGTTTACGCGACCTTTCCCGTCGAGGTAGGAAGATACGTTATCTCCCGAGACCGCGTCATCCTGGATGAATTTGAATTTGACAAATCCTCCCTCACAACGGTCCACCTTGCGAAGATAACTGCCATCGCCCGGTATATTGCAGCTCTTGCGGCATTCGTCGGGAGTCCTCCGAAGGTTGAGCTTACGGGCCACACCGATATTAGAGGTACGGAAAAATATAACATGGACCTCGGCTATCGACGCGCTACCGCAGTAAACGACGCCCTGCGCAAGGCGATCGACGCGATAAGTCCTGGGCTATCCACGCGGATGACCATAACGCTTCGCTCTTTCGGCGAGACTAAGCCGCTGATAAAGGCCCATACTGAGGCAGAGCACGCACGCAACCGTCGAGTGGAAGTGCTCATGCAAAAACCATTGCCCCGGTGCCCGCGCGTTTCTCTACAGGCTGTCGTCAATCGTGCGTTAAAGCTGATACCGCGGCTCGCACAGCCTGAAGAAAGACAAAGGCTAAGCTGCCTCCTTGGTAAGGTCCGACAGAAAGGAACCGATGATAGATGGATAGATCCACAGGGGGTGCTGAATGTTTATAACCGGGATTCACAATTTGGAACGTATCCGTTAATTCTGGTCCGAGATTTCTTAAGCGGCTACACGCACTCACTAACAGACGCAGAACTTCTCGCAAGCTTGGAGAGAATGGACGAACAGATCATCGAGGGTATAGGGCAAGTCAACCATTTCATCCAAGTTCTATCGGGCGCCGCGTCTTCGGGGATTCCCTTGTTGGCCAAAATGAAGGCGATGGACACGTTGCGGGCCTGGATGTATGCACGTGTTAAGGATCCCAAAAGCATTTACAGTTGCTATCCAGATGTATAAATATTTGACATCGGAAAGCGTTGCCTATGATTATTGACAGCCACTGTCACGCCGGGAAAGGGGACGGGCTGACCGGGCCGTGGGATACGGCGGCGCCGCTTGGGAAGTATCTTCGCCGGGCAACGGCGGCGAGAATTGACCGCACCGTGCTGTTCCCTGCCTTTCATTCTGACTACGCGATTGCCAACCGCGAAGTGGCGCGCATCGTGGCCAGCCGCCCCGGGCGATTCTACGGCTACGCGTTCGTCCATCCCGACCGTGACCGCGGCCGGGTGCTCGCTATGATCAAGGTGGCCGTAGAGCAATACGGTTTTCGCGGTATCAAGGTGCACCGCTATGACGGGCGGATCACGCGCGAGATCTGCGAGGTGGCCCGCGCCTTTGCTCTCCCCGTGCTCTATGACGTCATGGGCGAGGTCTCCGTCGTGGAACTTCTGGCGAAGGAATATCCCGATGTAATCTTTATCATCCCGCATCTGGGCAGCTTTGCCGACGACTGGCGGGCCCAGCTCGCCTTGATTGACCATCTGGTTCGCCATCCGAATGTCTACACGGATACGTCGGCTATTCGCCGCTTCGACCTGTTGCAGGAAGCCGTGCGGCGCGCAGGCGCTGGCAAAGTCCTCTTCGGCTCGGACGGTCCCTGGCTGCATCCGGGAGTTGAACTGGCGAAGGTGCGCGTCCTAGGCTTGGCGCAGGACGAGGAGCAACTTATTCTCAGTGGCAACTTCCTACGGTTAATCGCCGGAGTCCGCTCTCGACCCAAGCCCTATGCCGTTGCCGCCGTGGCAGCCTGGTCGCGGGGCGAACTGCGGGATCCCTGGGCCGGCGAGCAGTTTGCTGTGGGCCAGTAATCTCGGGCGCTTACGGTGGGGTGGTATCCTGATCGTGGGCGCGTCGGCGCTCGGTCGCCCGGCGCATCTGTAGTGCCCGCGGGGTAACACCGAGCCGCCGGGCTGCGCGCTGCAAGTTTCCGTTCTCATCTCCGATCGCCATTTGGATGGCCGCGTCGGAGATGGCTTGATGGATCTCCTTCAATCCGGCACCCCGCGCGATAGCGCAACGAATCGCATGATCAAAAGAGCTGCCGCGCCATTCGCCCGGCCCCTCCTCTGAACGCGGCCGCTCTTCGGGGGGGATATCTCCGGCGGTGATGGGTCCCGTGCCCACATGACGGTAGATCATGCGAGAAACCACTTGCTTAAGGTCCCGAATATTACCGGGATACTCGCGTTTGAGCAGATATTCGCAAACTTCCGGTTCGAATGCCCCTTGGTCATCGTTTGACCGGGACTGCTGCAAAAAGTGGTGAGCCAGCGGCAGGATGTCATCAGGACGCTCGCGCAGCGGAGGGAGCTTGCACGTCCACGTGGCGATTCGATAATAGAGATCGCGCCTGAACCGACCCTGCGATTCTTCTTGCAGTAAGTCTCTGTGGGTAGCGCAGACTAGCCGGAAGCTGGTTTGCTGCCAAGCGTTGCTCCCCACGCGCTTGTACGTATGCTCTTGCACGACCCGCAACAGCTCAGCTTGAAGTCCGGTAGGGAGTTCACCGACCTCGTCGAGAAAAAGCGTGCCTCCGTCGGCCATCGCGAACGCTCCTTCGCGTGCCGCCACCGCCCCAGTAAAAGCCCCACGCTCGTGGCCGAAAAACTCGCTTCCGGACAACTCGGGCACCACGGTTGTGCAATCGAGAACCACCAAGTCACGTTTGTTTGGACGCGAGTCAAGGGTGTGGACCAGCCGGGCGACGAGTTCTTTCCCCGTGCCACTTTCCCCAGTGATCAATATGGAGGCGTCGGTATAACTCGCTATCTCGACGATTTGCCGGATGACGGAGATCCAAACCGGATTCCTCCCAACAAGGGACTCCTGTACAAGCGGTGAATTCACCGTATCGTCGACGGACTTCCATCGCCCGAACCGGGCTGCGATTTCTGTTGCCGGCTGGCGGAAATGGTGCCACGCACAGACGTCAGACGCGCCAGATTCCAGCAGCCGCCAGGTGTCCCCGCCCAGCGCGGCCCTGGAGACCACGACAGCTAACACTCGCTCTAAACCGTTGCGGCTGACTTGGCGGATGAAATCACAAAGTTCCGGGTCCACGCGGTCGAAGAAAAGCACTCCTGGGCCTAAGGCAGATTCCGATGCCCGCGCGCAAGTATTAATGCCGGCGCTTGCCAACGCCTGGAGGATCGCGCTCCGAACTGTGGCGTCAGTGCGTTGAACAAAGTGATGCCAAAATGTCGCCATATGGCGCCCCAGCCCTTGAGAAGGATCGAAGGACCAATACTGAGGGGCCTTTGTCCGGAGTCGACCCTTAGTTTCTGCCGCAGTCTTCTCTCCGGCTCAAACGACCAATTGTCCTAGTTTAGAAGACGAGACGATACCTGGACTTCCGTGAGGTGTCAACATAATAATAACGATATTGGCAGGGGGACAATCGGGTTGATTCTGGGTGGAGCGGGACCATGCCCTTGCCCATCCGGGAACCTCCATTCGCATTCATACCATTGACCTTGGCTGAATTCCGTTCCTGAGCATCGGCTCCCGTGGAGGCCCTGTCTTTTGCTTTTCGCCGCTCGCCCGTCGCCACTCCTCCTTGCTTCTGACAACCGAGAGGCAGACCGTGAACGAGTTACGTCATGTCGAGTCACGTGTGGCGTCGGATTAATGCACGCAGGCTTGCCGAAAGCTCACGTAACACAGAAACCAATTGAGGATCGAGTGGAACAATATCGCTGGAGTATTCCGTCTTCACGGCACCCATGCGACCGTGAACAATGCTGCGTTGAACTAGGAGGGTCAGGTTTTGAAAATCAAAGTCGCCCCACTTTAATGCCACGATCTCGCTGACTCGCAGACCGAGACACTGGGCGACGATGACCATCGTTCGATAGGGTTCTTTGAGGTGTGGAAGCAGCGCGCAATACTCTTTCACCGTCAGCACGCGAGGAGTCGTGAGACGCTTGGAACAATCCTTAACGCGTACGAGAGCGATGGGATTCTTTCCCATCTCGATGAGTTCCCACCGCTCGGCGCACTTGAAGACCGAATACATCAGACTCCGTATGTTGGCCCTGGATTTCGGCGCCAACGGCAATTGTCGTAACCACTCTTCAACGGCCATCGGCTTAACCTTGTCCAGGGGAAAGTCGGCCCACTTGCACCGGATGTGCGAGTTCACCATCGACAGATAAGAGATCCGCGTCGAGAACCGCTCTGGCAACTCCTCCTCGACGTACCTGTCAATAAGCGCAGCGAACGTCACTGTTCCGATATGTGGAGCCTCCGAGTTAAGTTTCAGAAGAAGGGCTGCAACACCCTGCCGCGCGGCAGCCTCGTTTCGATACTGTTCGACGGTCCCGACCGTCGTACTTTTGCGATTTCGGGATCCGCCGACGGTTTCGTAATACCGAAACTCCCACGCATCCGGCCCTTTCGCTCGCTTCTTCTTCCGCAAACCTCCGTACTGGTATCGTGTCCGCGTAAACAAAGGTCATCTCCTTTCGTTTTCGCGGCACGAGTGGCAGTTCGAGATTAGCCACGACATGGGCGACTTCGAGAAGAATAGCGTGGACAGCATCAACCCGGCCGAGGTGAGGCTCGTCACCATCGAGGGTGATCCTGATCACTGCAACCGGCCTTGTCCCGATCTAGGCTGCTTACCAGGTCAATCGGTGACTCGGTAAGTGGAACAAACAGCCTTACCATTGTTCGTCAGGCTGATCCTAAGACGTTTACAGGAGGAACCCGTGGCACTCACCAAAGACGATTTTGTCAAGACAGTTGCAACAAGACTCGGCGCAGATCCCAAGCACGTTGCTGGAACCGTCGATGCGACGCTCGCGCAACTTGTGGAACCGTCCGTGTTCGGAACCGGCGCATCTGGTTTGCGCGCTGACAACAATTGCGGCAATGGCTGCGGAGCCGGAGAAGCACTAAAGGCCGCCGTAGCACCAACGACATGAACCATTTACCCCTTTCCTTTTGCATCTCCTCAGCTTCCCCGAGCGCACAACTGGCTCGGGGAAGCTGAGCACTAAACGGCCACCGACGGCACGCTGTTCGCTGTGACGAGGAGGCCGCTATGGACACTGAAAAGGTGCTTTCTCCGGATTAACTCCGCCGATCGCACGAACATAAGCGCCGCCGCCCGCCAGCCAGCCACGGAGGACGATATGATCGCTGCAAAATGGGACATCACAAGTAAGTGCAACCTTCGCTGTAGTCATTGCTCGGTGGCAGGCCTGTATTTTTCCGGTCAGCGCTATCACGAACTTAAGTTAGCGGAAAAGCTTGTTGTCCTGGATAATATGGCCCAAGGAGGCGTTAGGTATGTCTCGTTGTTAGGTGGAGAACCTCTGACTCTTCGGAAGGACCTTCTGGCGGTGATAGCTCATGCCAAGAAGTTAGGTATGAGCGTCGGTATAGTCACTAACGGTATTTTACTTGTTGAAGAAACCTGCCGCGCGCTGGTCGACATCGGATTAGACAAGATCACTGTTAGTATCGAAAGCACCAAGGCCGACCAACACGACTCGATCAGAGGCCAGGGGAACTTCGAAAGATTAGTTGCTAATCTCGATCGATTTCTTGGCATCCGGAGTGGAAAGCAAACCCCGAAGCTCTCGGTCAATTCGGTGCTCACCCGGATTAACAAGACGGGGTTTGTGGACATAGCCCGCTTTTGCCGCTCGCTGGGCGCCGACGAATGGACTGCTCTCACACTAAACCATGTAGGAAACGCAGAGACAAATCTTTCTCACTTGATACTCGACCCGCGGGAACACACCGATGTTGCAATAGATTTGGCAAGGCAGCTCCCGTCTTTTGCCCCGATGACGGGAGACTTTACAATAAATATTCAACTGCTTTATCCCCTTGTCTGGGAGTACATCAGCAAGAGCTGCGGCGTGACACCTCCATGGCCGCAGATATGTTGCAGTGCGGCGAGATCGTTAGTCTTCATAGCTCCCAATGGCGAAATGCATCTGTGCGATCGTGTCCATGGGGGTGCATACGCCGACGCTCAAATAAAGGGAGGAGCTATAGGGGCCGTGAATTTGCTGTGCAACTCGTTCTCGGATACCTGGATCTCGGACCAATATGCCAAGATGTTTCAGTTCGTAACCCTTCAAGGTTCCCGGCGCGGCTTTCCCGGTACTACCCAACTTGATGATAGAAGGTAGGATCTGGCCCTTCACAGTTGCGTTCACTGTTGTGCTAGGATGCGTTGCCATTGTCGAATACACCTGAGGGTACGCCGAATCCTTCCAATCTTCAATCCAAGATTCTCAGCAACATCGTCAACGCTCTCGTGCACTGCGTTGGACCCACTTTAGTCCTTCACAGCCTGTACGGGCGCGCGAGCGTCGGTGTCTCGCGCCTACCTGGCCAGCAAGATGCATTCAGGCTTCCATTAGAGCGGTTTCCGCTGGAGAAAGAACTAGCCGTCGGAACACCAGTGCTGGCAAGCTACGGCAGGATGCTGTCCCTCTCAATAATCGAGCTTGCCGGACAGTCAAATGGGCACATGTCCGATTTGGGGCAGAAATGCCTCTTTTGAGCCACCTGCCAGAACTGTCACTACTCCGTCTACGCCCGTGCCGTTGCTATGCATCAGACGCCACAGATGGGTCTCAAAAAAATGGGGGGACGGAGTTCTTGCTAAGAAACACCGAAATTCTGAAATTGAGTAGTATACCTTGCCCTTTTCACCCTAATCAGCTTAATCAGTCCGGGCGGTAATGGGTTGAGGCAACACTCAGGACGGACAAAACAAGGCGGCACAAAAGTGCCCCGCGTGGGGGCGCTTAGGAAATGGAATTGCGACGGGCGAAGCAGGCGGTGACGCCTTGGGACGTGAATTCACTTGGCCTGTAACGGGATGGCAGGGGTCGTCTCCAACCCGCAGCGTTGCCGATTACATACTTGACGCGCGACTCGCGAGTGCCGGTGGGTCCCACGGCCGGTGACAAATTCTCCTGAGGTCACTCGCACACTCAGGCAGAAGGAGGAGCTCCGCATGTCTGAAATGCAAAACCAATTCGAAGGTTTTCGTGGCTCCCTCTGGCTGGCCGTTGGCTTCTTGCTGTTGGCGGCTGCTCTAGGAAGCGCAGTCTATATCGTGGCTCACGTTATCGCCTTATTGTGAATCGGCAAGTTCGGGTGTGATGCCGCTCATGCTGGACCAAATCGAGTTCTTGCACCAGGATGTTGTTCTCCAGCTTTCCCCCGTTGACATTCTGTCTCGTGCCATTGGCGGTCTCCATGCTGGGCCCCCACTCGACCTGCGACATCGCTGCTCGCCGAAAGTCCAACATTTCCTCCTATCAATCTTCACCCTGCCAGTCTACTGAGTATTGCAAAATAGAGTGACGAACTGTTTTCGTAGCGTGGGCGTCTCGCCCGCTGTGGCATGGGCATCCTGCCCGCGCGCTGGGCGGGAGCGGGACGCTCCCGAGACAGCGGGCAGGATGCCCGCGCTACGCAGGTAATTGTCACTCTATTTTGCAAATCTCAGTAGAGGATTTCCGTCGTATTTTTTTGGAGAACTACGCGCCAAAATACCACGCGAGAGCCCTCAAAATTCGCGTGTGGTACATGGTAGAATAACGCTTACGACAGGAGTTCTCCGAAATCAAAAGTTTCGCCCGCGAAAAGCACCCTCCTCCGTTGCTCAGCCAGATCGGCGGAGCGAAGAAGGGCACGAAGCCTGATCGAACCTCTGCCGTCCCTGAAGTTGGGAAACACTGATTGGATCCGATGCAACGGCGCGAATTCTTGACCCTCTTGATGGGCGCGGGAGCGATACGATCGAGGGGGGAAGCCCTAGCCTCACCCATCCACTTCACTTACCGTCCGATTGATTTCCAGCTCGATAGCTGCGAAACGCTGGAGCGGCACGCTCCGGAAACGATGGCGGGCGGCGTAGGCCTGTTTGATTACAACAACGACGGCCATCTCGACATTTTTTTCGCGAATGGGGCTGACATTCATTCCCTGATCAAAACTTCGCCCAAATATTCGAATCGGCTCTTCGAAAACGATGGCAAAGGGAATTTCAGGGATGTTACCGAGAAAGCGGGGCTTACCGGCGCCGGCTTCTCGAACGGCGTCGCCGTTGGCGATTACGACAACGACGGCCACCTGGACTTGTTTGTCGGCGGCGTTCACGCGAACCATCTCTATCACAATAACGGTGACGGTACATTCACGGATGTCACGGAGAAAGCGGGGCTGGTCACCCGCGATTCAGAGTTTGGTCCGCTATGGTCAGTTGGCGGA
>Ga0326727_10017172_pt1 | contig 15082 bp, 11 predicted proteins | sample MB2enrmetagenome_FD_207643 | JGI IMG/M metagenome (GOLD analysis project Ga0326727, IMG submission 207643) | Lab enriched peat soil microbial communities from McLean, Ithaca, NY, United States - MB29MY | ecosystem: Environmental > Terrestrial > Soil > Wetlands > Peat | place: USA: New York... | reverse complement strand
TTTCGACGCGGCCAATTCCATCCGCAAAATCATTCGCAGCCACCCGGAGCAAAACCAGCTGATCTCTGGCGTGAGTGGAAGCCAGATTTCCCTGATGACCGGAATTCCATCCATCAACGACGCTTACGGCCCGCAAGAGACGGCCAGGAAAGTCGCGAAGGATCAGCCGGGTTGGTACCTTGTGTGGACTGGCTTATCCAGCGACGACGACGCTCGGTTTTCAGCCTTTCGACTCGAAAAGGTCGCGGACTATCCCGTCTTCGATGATCCTGGCCGAACCCCACTCATCCTGTTCAAAATGGTGCGCCGCGTCCAATAACCGCAGGCAGATCTGGCAAGTTTCTTGAAGGGGACGATCAGAATTTCTAGTGCATCCACTGCTCTCCGCACCCCACTCCCCCCACCGTGGTCTTTCCATCCAGCACGAAGCACGACATACCATTCACATCCGTCCGGAAGGTTCGAACGTGCGCCTCTTGCAACTCTTCCAGCACCTCCTCGCGCGGATGCCCATACCGGTTGTGCAAGCCGCAGGAAATCACCGCCCATTGCGGCGCCACGCGCGCTAAAAACTCCGGCCGCGTCGATGTGATGCTGCCATGATGACCTACCTTCAGCAGCGTGCTCCCAAGTCCCGGCTCTGTCAGCATCGCCTGCTCAATCGGCGCCTCGGCGTCGCCTTCAAGCATCACGGAAGTAGCGCCATACGCCACATGCAGCACCAGCGAATCGTTGTTCGTCGGCTCCGGGCCCGGCACGTAATCGCGAAACGGCGCCAGAACGTTCACCTGCGCGCTTCCAAAACTGAACGCATCGCCCGCGCGAAAGCTTCTCACCCGAACGTGCAGCGCCGCAGCCTCGTCCAGCAGCGCGTTATACACTCCAAACCGCGGATTGTTGCCCACCCACAGCTCGTCGGGATGGAAGTTGCGAAGCACCGCGAACAATCCACTGATGTGGTCGGAGTGCGCATGGGTCAGCGCCACCGCGTCCAGGTGCCGAATGCCCCGCGCCCACAGAGTTGGCGAGACCACTTCTTCGCCGATGTCAAAATCCTGCGGCGCATGCCTTGGGCCCCCGCCAAATCCCCCTCCATCTACCAGCAGCGTCTTCCCATCGGGCGTGATCACCAGCAATGAGTCGCCTTGTCCCACGTCGATCGCCTCCATGAGCATCGCGCCCTTCGGCCGCTCCACCGGCCGCGGCATCACCGCTGCCAACGCGCCCATCGCCAAAGCCGCCCACGCGCCACGCCTCAGCCAATGTCCCCCGCGCCTCAGGCTCGCATGCGCCAGCAAAACCGCCGCTCCAAGCAACACACAAAACGCCGCCGACTGCCAAAGCAGTGAGTTGGGAATCCGGAAATCCCCGAGCGCCATCGATCCAAACAAATGCACCAGCCCCACTCCCATGTGCATCACCAGCGCCACCACCATCGCGGGAACTACCGCCGCCGCCGGCCACACCACCAGCATGAGCAGCGTCAACAGCGCCGCCGGCATCAACACCGCCAGCAGCGGCACAATCAGAATGTTTACCGGCAGAGCGAAGATCGTAATGCGGTGAAAGTAGACCGCCATCGGCAGTGTCATCGCCAGCTCCACCACGCACGAGATCACCACCAGCTCAGCCACGCGAATCACAAAGCGCACGGCCCATGGAAAAATGCGCCATGCCATCGTGCTGTTCCCGGCCCGCTGCAGCCGCTCCGCAACCATTCGCATCATCACGCGGAACTGCGCCACTCGCGGAGCAAGCTGCATGTCCATGGCCACCAGCCGCAGGTCGCGCGTCGCGGTCGCATAGGGATGGATCGTCCCCCGCAGCAGCGGAGCAGCCACTCCGGCAATGGCAATCACCGCCAGTAGCGTCATCTGCAGGCTTGAATCGAACAAGCTGCGCGGGCTCACCACCAGCAGGCACAGCGCGGCAAATCCGATCGTATTCAGCGCATTGCGCTCGCGGTACACCAACCGTCCCAGCAAGTAAATCGTCACCATCCACAGCGAGCGCTCGACCGGCGTGGCGAACCCGGTGAACAGCGCGTAGGCGAACGACGCGGCAATCGTCAGGATCGTGGCCGGCACGCGCGGCAGGCGCAGACGCCGCGTGATCCAGAGAATGCATGCGGCGAGAATCGCCAGATGAAGCCCTGACACCACCAGCATGTGAAATGAGCCGGTGCGTTCGAAGCCTACGCGCAGCGTGTGAGTCAAATACGTGCGGTCGCCGGCAACCATCGCAGCCAGCATGATCGCGTCATCCTCGCTCAGCCGCAAAGGGGCCGGCAGTCTCCGCATCGCCGCGGGCAGAGCCAGCAGCCGCGCCGTCGACCCATGCTGCCACCCGCTCACGCGGCACGGCAAGAACACGCCCGGTGCCTGTCCCAGCCGCTCCACGCGATCGATCGCAACCGTCGCTGTCGACGTGATTCCCTGGTCCAGCAGATAATCCGCGCGGCTCCATACGCCCGGATCGTGATAGGTTTCGGGCGGCAACATGCGAACCACAGGCCGCACGCGCTCACCGCAACGAAAGGGCTCGGCATCCGCAGCCGGATCCACGGGCCAGCGCACTGTTAGCCGCACGCCGCCACTCGCAGGCGCCTGCGCATCGCTCTGGTCCGTCACCACCTCAACCGTCGCCACGCGCAAGTCGATCCGCTGCGACGGCGCCGTAGCCGAGGCCTCACCGACGTTCTGCTCCAGTTCAGTGCGCACGGGCCCCGCGTCCACCACGGTCCCTTCCACTGTGCGCAACAATCCATCGGAGAGCGCGGCCAGCTCCGGCGCCGGTGCCGGCCACGGCTCCATCTCCCCGCACCACGCTCCCAGCAGCAGCCAGAGGATGGCCAGCGGCACCCATACCACCCTCTGCGCGCGCAGCGCCGCCACGCAGCACAGCACCGCTGCCAGTGCCAGCGCAAGCAGCGCAACGCTCGGCCGCAGCCACAGCCGGCTCGCCACAACAATCCCCGCCGCAAACAGCCACGCCGCATGAAAAAGCGGCACGCCGGTCAGCCCGGGCGCAGATTGTGCGGGGTTTGGGGGATCGAATTGCATTGGGCCCAAAAGGAAGAACGTGCTATGGGGATCAAGCGTATCAGGAATCGGAATTCGTGGCACGCAGCTTCTAAAGCGGTTCTCCAATTGGTGTGGCGCGAAGCACAGTCGCTAAGTGGCTTTTTCATCAAGAAAAGCCACCTTGAAAGCCGCCGGAAACGCCACATAGTAACTGGAGAACTGCCGTAGCTTCGACCCGTCACCGCCATAACTCCACCACCGTTTCAAGATGAAACGTCTGCGGGAAAAGATCCGCCAGCGTGATGCGCTGAATCGAATAGCCCGCGCCCGCCAACGCCCGCAGGTCGCGTGCCAGCGTTGCCGGATCGCATGAAACATACACCATCGCCGGTGCCGCGATTTCCCCGAACAGCGCCGTGGTCTCCGCGCCCAGGCCGGTGCGCGGCGGATCCACAACAATCAGATCCGGGCGCTCGCCCTTGCCCACGCCACGCAGGAAGTCGCGCGTCGCCGCGTTCACGGCAGTCGCGTTCCTGCCGCGCAGATTGTATTTGAGTGCCGCCATCGCCGCCGGTGCCGACTCAACCGCAACCACGCGGTCAAAGCGCTCCGTGAGCCGCCGCGCAAACAACCCCACGCCCGCAAACAAATCCCACGCCAGCCTGCCCTGGTGAGCCAACCCGCCATTGAGCCCGCCCGTCACGCATTCCGCCAGCTCATCTACCAGCCAGCGGTTCACCTGGAAGAACGCGCCCTGATCCACCCGATAATCGAATTCGTCAGCGCGCCCCCTCACGATGGCACCGCGCCTCCTCACGGTATAGACCAGGGAACTTGCGCCCCATCGCGCCACGCTGCGCTGCGCTTGCCCCTTCCCGCCCTCGGCCACAAGCTCCACGCCCTTCGTCTCGGGAATTCTCTCTGCGAACGCTCTTGCAGAATCGTCAAAACCCTCAGCCCATCTCTTCCCCCCGTCCGCAACCATCACACTCGCCAGCAACGCCGTCTCCGCCGCATCGCAGAAAAGCGAAATCTCGCTTGGGCGCGACCTCAGCGCCAATCCCCGCACAATTTCCGCAGCAGCCAACGCGGCCCGCACCAGCAGCGGCGCCGCGATCGGGCATTCCGCAATCCGAATCACCGCATGCGAACGTCGCCCGCGGTAACCCGCATGCCCCTCCGCATCGAATGCCAGCCGGATCCGGTTCCGGTACGCCCACGCCTCGCCCGCCAGCACAGCCATCTCGTCTGGCGCGCGAACTCCGCCCCGCTCCAGCGTTTCGCGCAGAATGGCTTGCTTGAATTTGAGCTGAGCCGCGTACTCCGCGTGCTGATACTGGCAGCCGCCGCACGCCCCAAAGTGCTTGCACCGGGGCGCAACCCGCTCCGCAGCAGGCGCGACAATCTCTTCCACCTCGGAAATCGCGTACCCGCGCTTTTCCTCAACCGTGCACACGCGCACCCGCTCGCCGGGCAGCGTCAGCGGAACAAATACCGCCTTGCCTTCCACGCGCGCCAAAAACGCCCCGCCATAAACCGGCTTCTCAATCTGGACAAGCTTCACCGTCGCGGGATCATCCCCGTTTGTTGTTAGTTCTGTATCAGGGCACGACTTGCCGGGGCCCCCTGCGAAAGGTCTTCGTCGCAGGGGTGGCTTGAGTCGTGCCGCACGAGGGCCATAAGATGATTGGGGCTTCAGCCCCCGGGATTTGTCTTTTGCGCTACGCCGCACCCGCTTCTTCATTGCTGGCTCATGTAAAACAGGCTCAATCGCGGCAAATTGTATTGAACCAGCAGTTGCTTCTGCACAAATTGCCGTTCCACCTGCCGCAGTTGCACAGCGCCCATGCGGCTGCGGTAGGGCGCGAGCTCGCGCTCAGCGTGCTCCTTCAGGCCTACAAGCAAACCTTCCGGCGCCGCCGCAGTTAGCGCGGCAAACAGCTTCTCCTCGAGCACAGTCAGCGACCGCTCCAGCGCCTCGAGATCCATGGCCGCTGTCTCTTCGCCGCCCGCGGCCCGCACTTCCGCAGCCAGTTCCCTCAACCGCGTCGCGGTCGTCCGGCATGCCTCCGGAGCAACCGTCGCCCCATCCAGCGCCTCCGCGGCCGCTGCCAAATGCCCCGCTACGCGCTCGCGCTCGAAGCCCGACTCGAGTGCCGTGGCCCTCGCTGAAGCCGATCCTGTCGATGCCTCATGCAGCTCCACAGCGGCCTGCATCACCGCCTGCGCGCACCACGCCAATCCGTTGATGCGCTGTCCGCCGCGGCGGACCCGCTTCTGCCGCGCCTCATATTTATCGAATGCCGCATCGATGCCGCGCAGCACCGCTTCCAGCGGAATTCCCGCCTCGCGCCAGGTCTCAATCAGCGCCCAATCCAGCGTCGAAAGCAGCAACAGCGCTCCCCGCCGCTGCTGGAAGCGCTCCTCGATCTCAGTAAAGTAATTGAAGTAGTTGCGCACCCTCTTATCTTAAATTCCGCGTGGCAGGTTGCGGAAAGGCCGCTTCCGGAGGCTGAAAAGTGTCAGGGCATGACTTTAGTCGTGCCGTAGTTCGCGCACAATAAGGAGAGGAGGGCTTCAGCCCCTGCGCGCATCTTTCTCGGGTGCTCGGTTTCTTTATTTCACGTTTTTCGCAACGCAAGCCGAGACGAACCATGGCAACGGCTGAATTTGTCGGGCTCGGCATCATGGTCCGTCCCATGCTTAGGCGCCTTCTTAAGGCCGGCCACACGGCCATCGCCACGGTTGTTGAATCAGTCTCGCGCGTCGAAGGCAACGCGCCAATGGCAAAGCGCCGTCTTCGCTCTCAGCTCAAAAACTCCGCAATCGCCGCCACCACCGTCTCCTGCTCGTCCTCGCGCAGCTCAGGGAAGATAGGCAGTGCCAGCACTTCGCGCGCGGCGCGCTCCGCTTCGGGAAAATCGCCTTCCGCGTATCTCAGTCCCTTGAGCCCCTCCTGCCGATGCAGCGGCACAGGGTAGTAAATCTCCGATCCAATCCCGCGCGCGGTCAGAAACTCGCGCAGCGCATCGCGCCGCGCCGCCCGAATCACGTATTGATGCCAAACATGCTTCGCGCCCGGCGCCTCGCGCGGCAACACCACCCCATGCACGGGATACGGTCCGTTCTCCGCGAGCCCCGCCTTGGCGAACAGCGCATGATACCGTGCCGCCAGAGCGCGCCGCGCCTCGTTCCATCCGGCAATGTACTTCAGCTTCACCGTCAGCACAGCGCCCTGCAAACCATCCATGCGCGCGTTCCAGCCCAGCTCATCGTGGTGGTAGCGCCGCCGCATCCCCTGGTTGCGCAGCATCTTCACCCGCTCGGCCACATCATCCCGGTTGGTCGTCACCATCCCCGCGTCGCCCGCCGCGCTCAGGTTCTTCGTGGGATAAAAGCTGAACGCAGCCGCATCGCCCAACCCGCCTGCCATCACTCCCTGCCACTCCGCGCCCCACGCCTGCGCTGCGTCTTCGATCAGCGTCAATCCCCGCTCCCGTCCAAAGCCAGAAGAAAAATCGGCGCATTGGCCGTAGAGATGCACCGGCAGAATCGCCTTCACCCCGGCCCCGCGTTTTCCATCCAGCACCTTCTCCACGGCAGCCGGCGAAAGATTGAACGTCACGGGATCGATGTCCGCCAGCACCGCTGTTGCGCCGGCGCGAAGAATCGCACTCACGGAAGCAAAAAAACTGAACGTTGTCGTCACCACGGCTGCGCCCGTCCCCACGCCCGCCCCAGCTAGCGCCAGCCAAAGCGCGTCCGTGCCCGACGAACACCCCAACGCGTGCGCCACCCCCAACCGCTCCGCCGCGGCCCGCTCGAACGCCGCCACGTGCTCTCCGAGAATGAATTGCTGCGTCTCCAGCACGCGCCCCAGCGCTTCCTCGAGCTCGCCGCGCAGCGCCTGGTACTGGCGATTCAGGTCCAGCATTGGTACAGGCGCGCGTGAGGGCTGGTCATCCCGGGTCGAATTCGCCGCCGGCGACGAGGCACGGGCTTCCTTGGCAGTTTCTTGCACACATTGATGCTATCAGCCGTCGAATCCATGGCACCCCTGCTCGGCCAAACCCGATTCGAGCCCCCTTTTGCCCTCCGCTCCAGCCGCTCTCCGGGCACACATCCTCTTCATTACAAAGAGATTAAAATCGTACCCTAACTCGCCGCTCGACCCCTTCGGGATCCCGCCTACGGCCCCATTCAGCCCCTCCCCTCAGTTGAAATGGATCGCAAATCTCTATAAAGTTGTCACATTGCGGGGTTTTGCTGGCGCCGGGAGTTCCGGAGCCTCCCCCCGCGGATCTGAAGTCAGACGTAAGAGCAGTTGCACACAACTTCAAGAAGAAAGTAGGAGATCGGCATATGGAGAACAAGCCGGCGCAAAATATTCAGGACACCTTTCTGAACACGGTTCGAAAGGACAAATCCCCGATTACGATTTATCTGGTCAGCGGCGTCAAGCTGACCGGCAAAATCCGGTCCTTTGACAAATATTCCGTGCTCCTGGAGAACAATAGCCAGGAACAGTTGATTTTCAAACACGCGATCTCAACCGTGGTGAGCAACCGGAGCGTCATCCACAGCGAACATCGCCCGGCTGCAGTGTCATCGGGCATCGGTCCGTCTGCCGTTCCGGTGCAACCGATATCCCAGGTGACCGCGGAGCAAGGTTAGCGCGGGAGCGTCCTCAATTTGGCACGTAGGGCGTACAGGCCCGGTAGCAGCGCAGTCCGCCCGGTGACCCCTGCGACAGGTTCTCGTCGCTGGGCAGACGGGCCGATGCCCCCGGCCACCGGACCCCGGGAAGCTGCCTCACGCTTTCTGAACGGGGCCACAGCTCCTCGTCGTGGCGCCGATTCGCCGGGGCTCTCGACGGCTGATGATGTCCGCGCGGGTGGCCGGCCTGAGCGCGCAATCCTGGTCGCAGTCGATCTCGCCCTCCGCTCCCATCGCAATCGCGCATCGTTAAGCGGCGCGAGGATGTCGGCTGTGCTCGCCGGCTCCGTTCTTCCCGGCGAGCCCACGCAAGAACCATCCACATCTCCACAAGCCGCACCCTCGCAAATCCCGCGGATCCCGCCGCGCCAGGCCCAAAGCCTTGACGCCGAAGAATCTCTCGCCGAATTTCGCGAGCTGCTCCTGAGCGCCGGCGGCCAGGTGGCAGCCGAGCTCATGCAGCACCACGTTCGTCCCGATCCGGCCACCCTCATCGGTTCCGGCAAAGTGAAAGAAATCGCCGCCGTCGCCGCATCGACGAACGCCGATCTCGTTCTCTTCGATCACGACCTCTCGCCTACGCAACTGCGAAATCTCGAGGCCGCTCTGCCTTGCCGCGTGCTCGATCGCACGCAACTCATCCTCGACATTTTTGCCCGCCATGCCCGCACCCGCGAGGGCCAGCTCCAGGTCGAGCTCGCCCAGCTCGAATACATGTTGCCGCGCCTCACCGGCCGCGGCAAAGCCATGTCGCAATTAGGCGGCGGCATCGGCACCCGCGGGCCCGGCGAAACTCAGCTTGAAACCGATCGCCGCCGCATCCAGCGCCGCATCGATCAGCTCAAGCGCGATCTCGAGGCCGTCCGCCGCGTCCGCCGCCAGCAGCGTCAGCGCCGCGAAGCCGTCCCCGTGCCCACAGTCGCCCTCGTTGGTTACACCAACGCCGGCAAAAGCACGCTCTTCAACTGCGTCACCGGCGCGCAGGTTCTTTCCTCCGCGCGCATGTTCGCCACGCTCGATCCCAAATTGCGCGCCATTGAGTTGCCCAGCCGCCGCCGCGTCCTGCTCTCTGACACCGTCGGCTTCATTCGCAATCTGCCCCACACCCTAGTTACCAGCTTCCGCGCCACGCTCGAGGAAGTTGAGCAGGCCGAGGTGCTGCTCCACATTCGCGACGCTACGTCCACCTACGGCGACGAGCAAAAAGCGCAAGTCGAGAAAGTGCTCGGCGAGCTTGAAAGCCTCTCCAAGCCGCGCATCGAAGTGCTCAACAAGATTGATCTGTTGCCCGAAGACGAGCGCCGCCAGCTCGTTCAGCGCGCCCAGATAAGCGGGGAGGTCCCCGCATCCGCCCTCACCGGCGAAGGCATCCCCGCTCTCTTCGCCGCCATCGACGCCGCGCTCCACTCTGACCCCATCGTCGAAGCCGAGCTGCGCATCCCTCAGCACGAAGGCGCGGCGCTCGCCGCCATCGAAGCCGGCATGATCGTCCACTCCCGCGAATACGAAGGCAATCTCGTCCGCCTCACCGTCAGCGGTCCTGCCTCGCTCGTCGGCCGCATGCGTCGGTTTCGCGCGCAGAACAAGTGAGATTGTGAGGATTGGTCGTGATATGGAGCATCTATGATCGGTCGATCTTGCGCTTCCTCGGATCCAAAACCTCGCGGTGGACTCCGAGCCGATCTCCGCCCTGCCAGAGTGGAACGTAGGGCTTATTCTTCGCCTTCAAGACCGCACCAATTGGAGCATCGGGCACCTTCTTAAAACTCTTCCGCTTTGCCTGTATGATCGCGCTCTGAACGTCGAATTGCGCTTGGTCGGCAGAGCCCTCCTCGACCAGCACTCGGGCACCATGAAGAGGTCGTTTTGCGGCGCGACGCGATGCTTGGTGGCTTTGCTGCTTTCGGCGTGGGATCGACTTTCGGCTGGCCTTGTCATTCTCACCGTAGACATTCCGTCGGTCGAGGGCCAAGCTCGCTAGCTTCTTTTGTTTCGGTGTTTTCAATTTGCTCATAATCGCCTGCTTCAATTGCGCGCTCAATCATAATGGCCTATGCCGTCAGGTTGTAAATCAGTCCGAACGGGTCCTTCACGTAGCACCGCGGAAACTCCGGCTCATCTTTCACGATCTCGCACCCGTTGGCCACCAGCCGTTTCTTCGCTTCCTCCACGTTCTCAACCGTCACTTCCAGAACCGGACCAAGCGCCGGTCCCTCCTCAATGAACAGGTTGATGTGCACTCCGTGCAGGTCGATCCACTTTCCATGCTCGCCGGTAATCGTGAAGCCGAGTTGCTTCACATAAAACGCTGCCGCCGCTTTTGGGTCGGGCGCCTGAATCAAGATGTCCGTGCCAAATCTGTTTCCCACGGGAAAGCCCTCCTGTCAACGACTCACCGTCCCTCAGGCCGCCTGCGCCCAAACCGCGACCCGCCTCGATTTGCGCCGCCCGGCTTGCCAGGCTTCAAAAACCCTCCCGGCCTCGCTCCGAAAGCAGGCTTCGGCCGCGCCGCTCCTGGCTTCGCGCCTTTTCCTGCCCAACGATTTCCGCGGAGCGCCGGAGCAGGCCGCTCCGCACTGCCCGTCTGCCCGCGCCGTTCTTCATTCCGCCAACGACCCGGCTTCGGTGTCCATTCCTTTCTCTTTCCCGCACCCCCGCCGAATCCCTTGCCTCGATCGCCCTCAAATCGCCTCTTCGGCCCATCGCCCCGCTTGAATGATCCCTCTGGCCGCACGAACGTCGGCCGCTCGCCCTGTTCGCGAAATGGCTTACGTGGCGCATTCTCAAATCCGCCCGTCGCTTGTCCACGCGGCTTGCCGCCAAATTCCGGCCGCTTGAATCCTGCCCGCTCAAACCCCGGCTTCGCCACCGGCGAAGGCCGTCCGCCGCCGAACGGGCGCTGACCGCCAGAAAACGGTCGCCGCTCACCAAAACTCGGCCGCGGTCGATCTCTGAAGCCTCCAGGCTTACCGGCGTACCGTTCGCCTCGCGGCCTCTCGAATCCTTGTTCCCTCGTTCCCTTGGTCTCTTGATCCCGGCCCCTGCCGCCTTGCCGCGGCCCTCCCCCTCGCGGCACATCGACTCGCTTTCCCGTCGACTTGTCTCGCCACTGTCGCGCCGGTCTCTCGCCCCGCTTCTCCGCCGCTCTCCCCGCTTCCTTCGGCAGCGTAAGATCCACTCTCATGCGCCGCGGCTTCATCTTGCCCTCGGCCGTCAACCGCAGTGCATTCACCTCATCTGCCGACAGCTCGCGAAGCTTTCCCGGCTCCACGTCCAGCACCAGCGGCCCGTACCCCACGCGGCGAATCTTCTCGGCGAAGTGCCCGATCGCTGCGAACATCTTCCTCAGCTCGCGATTCCGTCCTTCCGTCAGCACCACCTCGTACCACGGATTCTCGCCCACCCGCACCTGCCTGATCCGTGCCGGCGCCGTGCGCACGCGCTCCGACCCCGCTTGGTCGCGCTCAATCGCCACGCCCCCGCGCAGCCTCTCCAGCTCCTCTTCGCTCGGTTGTCCGGCCACCTTCACCAGATACGTCTTCTCCACGCCCGATCCCGCCTTCGTCACCAGGTTCGCCAGCTCGCCGTCATTCGTCATCAGCAGCAGGCCCTCGCTCTGGTAGTCCAGCCGCCCCACCGGATACAGCCGCTCATGCATCTTCGCGAAGAACTCCATCACCGTCGGCCGTCCCTCGGGGTCGCTCACCGTCGTTACGTAGCCCCTCGGCTTGTTCAGGACAAAGTACCGGTGGCGCTCGGCGCCCTGCAGCAGCTTGCCATCCACGCGAATGTGGTCGCGCGCCGGATCGGCCTTGCTGCCCAGCTGCGTCACCACCTGCCCGTTCACCATCACGCGGCCCGCGACAATCATCTCCTCGGCGCGCCGCCTGCTTGCAATCCCCGCCCGCGACAGAATCTTCTGCAACCGCTCCAGTTTCGCCGGCGTCTGCGCCCCCGCGCCTGCCTCTCCTTTTGCCTCTTCCTCCTCCACGCCAGCCGCTCCAGTTGCCGCTGCCATCCCCGGCCCGGCTTCAAGAGTTCCACCCAGCGCCGCCGCTTCCGCCCCTCCCAGATACGTCCGCGCCTCGCCGCTGATCACGTCCCCAATCGGATCCAGCACCGGCTCCCCGATCCTGAATTCAGTGGTTTCTTCAACCTTGGCCGTGCGTTTCCTGGTTTTTGCAGGGGGAATTTTTGTTTCGGCCGCAGGCCTTTTTCGTTTCGCTGGGGATTTCTCCGCCGCCTTTGGCTTGATCTTCTCGATCGCTGCGGCCGGCGCCTTGGCCTTCACCGCCGCCTTCTTGCTTCTCGTACCCGCACCTTTGCTCACGCCTACGGCCTTCTTGTTCTTCGCCGCGCTTTTTTGCGCGCGCTTTGCCGCCGGCGCTTTCGCCTTGGACGTCGATTCGTCTTTCATGGGGAACTGCCTCGGTTTCTGCTTACTCTGCGCCGCTTGCCGCGGCCTCTGAGGATTTTGCTTTCGGCTCCGCTGGTTCTTCGCTCGCCGCCTCCTCCGTCTCCACGCTCAAATCCGGGCTGAACTCCTCCGCTTCTTGAGCCGCCTCTTCTTCCGCCTCAAGCGCCGCCTCCTCCAGTTCGCTCGCCGCCATCTTCTCGAACTCCTCCATCGATGGCAGCTCCGAAACATCCTTCAATCCGAAGCGCAGCAGGAACTCCCGCGTGGTCTTGTAAAGAATCGGCCGCCCCACCACCGGCTTGCGTCCCGCCGTCACGATCAGCTTCCGTGCCAGCAGCGACCCAAACACCGCCGACGAATCCACGCCGCGAATCTCGTTCACCTCGGGTGCAGTCACCGGCTGCTTGTACGCGATCACGGCCAATGTCTCCAGCGCCGGCAGCGACAGCTTCAGCGGCGGCTTCAGGCTCTTCACAAACGAGCGCACCGCATCGTGGCACTGCGGCTTGGTCGCCATCCGGTATCCGCCGGCAATCTCGCGAATCTCAATGCCGCACTCATCGGCGGCGTACTCCGCAACCAACTCGTCGAGCAGTTGCTTGATCGCTCCACGTGCCTCGCGCTCGCGCAGCCGCGCCGCGCGCTTCGCTTCCGCCTCAGCTTCAGCCTCGTCACCCGCAGCGGTCTCTTCCTCGCCAGTTGCATCTTCCGCGACCACCGCTGGCCCTGTAGCGCCGGTCTCCTGACCGGCTGTCGTGCGGGCGTCTACCGGGGCCCCCAACGACAGGTCTTCGTCGTTGGGGTGGAGGCCCGCACCCTGCTCGTCTCGTTCCGCCCCTGTTTCCGCCGGCACCGCCGCTTCACCCGCCTCCACCGGCTCCAGCTCTAGATATGGAAACGCCTCGTTCAGCAGCGGGAGAGCACCGCCCTCCGCCGTAACCGCGGCGCCCCCCGCACTCGTCTCCGCAGCCTTCGCCGCCGCCGCGGCTTCCTGCTCCGCCTTCCACTCCAGCGCCTCGTCGGCAAACAGCGCGGCCAGTTGCGCCAGTGTCACCGGCTCTTCCGCGGCGTAGATCACAGCTTCCAGCTTGGCTTTTAGGCTCATTCTTCTCGAAGCACCATTTTGTATGGTACCGGATGCGGCTCTGCTTCCGTGCGTTCGCGCCAGCAGCCCGCTCCGGGCGCACAAAAATGGCGTCCGCCGTGGCGGACGCCTTTCCGCGATCGAAACCCGCCTATCGCGTGAATGTGTGGAATAAGCAGTAAAGCAAGCCCGAGAGCAGCGCCGCGGCTGGGAGCGTGAACACCCACCCTGCCGCAATATTGCGCACCGTCGACCAGCGCAACCCGCTGCCATTGGCGGCCATCGTGCCCGCCACGCCCGAGCTCAGAATATGCGTGGTCGAAACCGGCAATCCCCAGGTATCCGCGGCAAAGATCGTCGCCATCGTCACCAGTCCCGCGCTCGCGCCTTGTGCGTAGGTCAAGTGCTCTTTGCCGATCTTCTCGCCCACCGTCACCACAACCCGCTTCCAACCCACCATCGTGCCCAGTCCGAGTGCCAAAGCCACGGCCACTTTCACCCATGTGGGGATGAACTTTGTGCCCCTGTCCAACTGCCCGCGGTAGCTCTTCAGTGTCGCCATCTCTGCTGCAGTAAAGGCCGGATTGTGCGCCGCCTCCATCAGCCGCAGCGCCTCGCTGGTCAGATACATATCGTTGCGGACGTTCGTCCGGTCCTGCGCCGGAACCAACTGGAACGACTTGTACGTTGAGACCTCACGGCCCAACTCGTCCACCAGTTGCCGAACCGCCAGAATCGTGTACGGCTGCAACTCGCGGGTGCGTACGTAATTGGTCACCTCCAGGCGCGGGTCCGGATCGGGCGTGCCAGCCGCGATATGCCGGTCGAGGACGGTCCCCGCCTGCGCCGATGCGGCGATGAAGGTCTGCACTTCTGCGGGACTCACTGCTCGGTTCAGCGCATAGGCCGTCGGCACCGTGCCGATCAAAATCAGCATGATCAGCCCCATGCCCTTCTGCCCGTCGTTCGATCCGTGGAAAAAGCTCACCCCCGTGCAGGTCAGCACCATGAGCGCGCGAATCGGCCACGGCGGCGGCTGCTTGCCCTTCGGCGCCTCATAGAGCGCCGGAATTTTGATCAGCCGCTTCGACAACAAAATCAGGAAGCCGGCCAGCGCAAACCCCAGCAGCGGCGAAATCAGCAGTGCCTCCAGGACCTTGATCACCTGTCCCCAATCCAGCCCGGAAGCGCCGCTGTGCACATTCATCAGTTGGCTGGCCAATCCCACGCCGATGATCGACCCAACCATGGTGTGCGAGCTCGAGGCAGGCAGCCCGAACCACCACGTGCCCAGGTTCCACAGGATCGCGGCGATCAACAGCGCAAAGACCATGGCGAATCCGGCGCCCGAGCTCACCTTCAGAATCAGTTCCACCGGCAGCAGTGTAATGACAGCAAAAGCCACCGTTCCCGACGAAAGCAGCACGCCGGTCAGGTTGCACATCCCCGACCACACCACCGCGATATTTGGCGTCAGCGAGTTGGTGTAGATCACCGTCGCCACCGCGTTGGCCGTGTCGTGGAAGCCGTTCACAAACTCAAATCCGAGCGCGATCAGCAGCGCCAAACCCAGCAGTGCATACGGCCAGATGCTGGTCACCGCCACGTGAGCCAGGTCCCGGGCCACATGAACGCCGATATAGCCTAGGCCATACAACACCGCCAGCGCGAAGATCCATTTGCCTGCCCGGCTCGACGTGCTCTTGGGTCCGCGCTCAACCTGGCTGGGAGACGCAGGAAGAACTTGAACTGCCGCCGCGAGATCGGCCATCAGAAATCACCACGGCGGCCGGAGGAATTCCGGGTCCGCCTGGGCCTCCCTGATGACAACTGCGATGGAAA
>Ga0326727_10017171_pt1 | contig 15082 bp, 15 predicted proteins | sample MB2enrmetagenome_FD_207643 | JGI IMG/M metagenome (GOLD analysis project Ga0326727, IMG submission 207643) | Lab enriched peat soil microbial communities from McLean, Ithaca, NY, United States - MB29MY | ecosystem: Environmental > Terrestrial > Soil > Wetlands > Peat | place: USA: New York... | reverse complement strand
CTCCGCGCGTGGCCGTGATCAACGCCCACGATCCATACAGCGAAAGGCTGGCCTCGGCGGCCGCCAAGGCAGGCGCGGAGGTTCGCACCTATGGAATCGGCCAGGGCGGCTGGCGCGCGGCAGGCTACTCGCTCACCCCGGGCGGTGCGGTCATGAAGCTGGAGACGTCGGCGGGCTCGGCCCAGGTTACGTCGCGGTTGGCCGGCGAAGTGAACGTTCTCAACCTGCTGGCCGCCTTGACGGCCGCCCATGCGCGCGGCGTGCCGTTTGCCGATCTCATGGAATCTGTTCCGCGCCTCAAGCCGGTTCCGGGCCGCTTTCAGCCCGTGGATGAGGGCCAGCCCTTCACGGTGATTGTGGATTACGCCCACACCGACGACGCGCTGCGTAACCTGACGGCTCTGGCGCGCCAGATGACGGCGCAGTCCGGCGCCCGCGTGATCACGCTCTTCGGCTGCGGCGGCGACCGCGACCGTACCAAGCGTCCCAAGATGGGCCTGGCGGCGGGCGCGGGCAGCGACTTTGTGGTGGCTACCAGCGACAATCCCCGCTCCGAAGAGCCGCTGGCGATTCTGGCCGAGATCGAGCCGGGACTCGTGGCCAGCGGCGTTCGCTATACCATCGAGCCGGATCGCGCCACTGCCATTTGCGCGGCGCTCAAGGCGGCCCGGGCTGGGGACGTGGTTCTGCTCGCCGGCAAGGGCCACGAGAAGGAGCAGATTCTGGCCGGCCGCACGATTCCCTTCGACGATGCCGAGATTGCCCGCTCCGCGCTGGCTGAAATGGCCTCCGAAATGGGATATGGTAATGAGCAATGAAGCTCACACTTGCAGAAGCGGGGATCGGCGCGGGAGCGGTGCTCGAGGCGCCTGCCAGCATCCATGACGCCGGCGCGCTGCGGGTGGCCGGCTGCTCGATCGACTCGCGCACGGTGGGCGCGGGCGAGCTGTTCTTTGCCGTGCGCGGAGAGCGCCATGACGGGCACGACTTTGTGGAAGCGGCGCTGAGGCGCGGCGCGGTTGCGGCGGTCGTCTCGCGCGCGCGGGCAGCCGCTCTGCCCGACGCGGCGCTGGCTGTGCCGCTGCTGATTGCCGAAGACCCGCTGGTCGCGCTGCAGGCGCTGGCCGCGCATGTGCGCCGGCGGTGGGGCCGGCGCGTCGTGGCCGTTACCGGCTCGGCCGGCAAGACCACCACCAAGGAAGCGGCAGCGGCAGCCTTGGGCGCGAAGTTCAGCGTTCACAAGTCGCAGGGCAATCTGAACAATGCATTCGGCCTTCCGCTTGAACTGCTGCGCCTGGAAGCGGAGCACGAAATCGCGGTGGTGGAGATGGGTATGAACCACTCCGGCGAGATTGCGGCCTTGGCGCGCGTCGCCGCGCCGGACTGGGGCGTGATAACCAACGTGGGCACGGCGCACATAGAGAACTTCGTTGATGGCCAGGCCGGCGTGGCTCGCGCCAAGTTCGAACTGGTGGACGCGCTGCCGGCCTGCGGAGTGGCCTTCCTCAACTGCGACGATCCGTACGTCTCCCAGTTTGGCCGCGACTTTCCCGGCCGCGCCGTGTACTTTGGCGCCGGGCCCTGCGCCGATCCGCGGCTGCTCGGGGCGCAGGAAGACCTGGCGGGATTGCATCTGCGTTTTCGCGCCGGGGAGCGCGAGGGCAGCTTGACGTTGAAACTGCTGGGCGCGCACAACGCTTTGAATGCGCTGGCCGGACTCGCCGTGGCGTTGGAGGCGGGCGTGGAGCTGGATGCGGCGGTTGCCGCGCTGGCGTCCCTGGCCGCCGGCGACAACCGCGGCCAGGCGATCGAAATCGCCGGAGCGACGATTCTGAACGACAGCTATAACTCCAATCCCGAGGCGCTCCGCGCCATGATCCGAACTCTGGCTGGGCGTCCGGCGGGCCGCCGCATCCTGGTGGCCGGGGAGATGCTGGAGTTGGGCGAGCATGGCCCCGCGCTGCACGCCGCGTGCGGACGCGCCGCCGCCGAGGCCGGGCTCGACCTGGTCGCCGGCGTGGGCGGCTACGCCGGGCATCTGGCCGCCGCGGCCTGCGGGGGTGGAGTCGCTTCGCTCTATTTGCCCGATGCCGAAGCCGCCGGCCGCTGGCTCAGGCAAACCTTGCAGCCGGGAGACGTTGTGCTGGTAAAGGGATCGCGCGGCGTGCATCTGGAGCGGGCCATCGAGGCCATCAAGAGTGGAAGCGACGAAGTGGAGGAGTCGTGAATCTTCGCGGATTTCCCGGTCAGGCCGCGCTTCTGGCTGCGCTTGCTCTCGCTGCGCCGCTCGCGGCCCAGAGCCCATCCTGGACCAAACCCTTCCCGCCCTTCCGCATTGCGGGCAGTCTCTACTACGTCGGCAGCGAGGAACTCGCCTCTTACCTGGTCGTCACGCCCCAGGGGGACATTCTGATCAACAGCGGCACCGGGAAAAACGTCTCCCTCATCCAGAAGAGCGTGGAGCAGTTGGGCTTCCGCTTCAGCGACATCAAGATTCTGCTCATCAGCCATGCGCACTACGACCATTGCGGGGGCAGCGCAAGGGTGAAGCAGCTCACCGGCGCCAGGTACATGGTGATGGATGCGGATGTGCCGGTGGTGGAGTCGGGCGGCAAGGCGGACTTTCAGTATGGCGCGGACCCGGCCATGCTGTTCCCCGCCACGCGTGTCGATCGCGTGCTCCACGATGGCGATACTGTGCGCTTGGGAGATGCGGTCTTGACGGCGCGCCTGACGGCCGGCCACACCAGGGGGACAACAACCTGGACCATGGACGAGACCGAGGGCGGCAGGACGCTGCATGCGGTCATTGTGGGAAGCCCGAATGTAAACCCCGGCTACAAGCTGGTGGGTAATACGGCCTATCCGCAGATTGCCGACGATTTTTATCATGGTTTTCAGGTGCTGAAGAGCCTGCCTTGCGACCTGTTTCTCGGCGCTCACGGCAGCTACTACGGGCTCCAGGAGAAATACGGCCGTTGGCTGCATGGCGACGGCGACGCCTTCATCGATCCCCAGGGCTACAAGAACTACATCGCCGATCGCGAGCAGGCATTCGAAGCGGAGCTGAATCGGCAGTTGGCGGCCAAGCAGTAGAGCCGGAGCTCTTGCGCTTTGGGCCAAATGGCGCGATACTAATGCCAGGTGGCCGACATGAGCATCACGGAGATCGTGGAAGTGCTGGGCGGCAAGAGAACCTTCAAGCAGCCCATACGCAAGGCGGACGACTTGGTCGCCCAGTTGCGCGTAGGGCTTCCGGCATCGACTGTAAACCTGCTGGCGGACGCGCTCTCGATGCAGAGGGCGCAGGTTGCAAAGCGCCTCAACATTCCGCCCCGCACGCTGAGCCGCAGGCTGGCGACGAAATCCCGTCTGACGCAGGATGAGTCGGACAGAACCCTGCGCATGGCTCGTGTGGTCGCTCTGGCCAATGAAATCCTGGGCGCCGAGGAAAAGGCCTCCCGTTGGATGGTGGCGCCGAACCGCGCCTTGGGCGGGCAGCGGCCTTTCGATCAGCTCGATACCGAGCTGGGCGTGCGCTCGGTGGAGGAGATTCTCTACGCCATTGCCTACGGAATGTACAGCTGATGAAGGTGTGGAGACTCTTTCCGGAGCGTTTCCGCGAGACGGCCTTCACGGGCGTTGGCGGACTCTACGCAGCCAGGCGTTGGAATCATCTGGGCACGGTAATGGTTTACTGCGCCACTTCGCCGGCGCTGGCGGCTCTGGAGTTCTTTGTCCATCTGGAGCCCAACGAAGCGCCGGATGATCTTCTGCTCGCGGAGGCCACGATTCCCGACGATCTGGCGGAACAACTGAATCTTGACCTGCTGCCCGGTGACTGGCGTGAGCTGAATAACCCCGTGTGCCGCGATCTCGGTTCCGGCTGGGCGGCAAGCGGCCGTTCTGTGGCGCTCCGGGTTCCTTCGGCAATCGTCGATGGGGACTGGAATGTGCTCCTGAATCCAAAGCACACGGACTTCAGCAAAGTTGAGTTGGCCGCCCTCAAACCGTTTCGCTATGACGAGCGCATGTTCCGCTGAGACGAGCCGTGATCGGAATAAGGCTCATGGGACTCGTCCCGGGTGTGCGATTTCCCCTCTCCCGCCCGCCCCCAACCCTGTAAAATCAACCTGAATCCAGCTTCATTCCGGCTCTGGAGGCCCTTTGCTTTACTGGCTGCTCTACGAAAAGCTGTTTCCGTTCTTTCACCCGTTTCGGATCTTCCGCTACCTCACCTTCCGCACCGCCTTTGCCTCGCTCACGGCGCTGCTGATCGCGCTGTTCATCGGCCCGTGGGTGATCCAGAAGCTGCGCGAGTTCCAGATCGGCCAGTTCATTCGCGAGGACGGGCCGCAGTCGCACCTGAAGAAGTCTGGAACGCCCACCATGGGCGGCGTGCTGATCGTGATCGCGATTCTGCTTCCCACGGTCTTGTGGTCCGACCCATCGAATCTGTTTGTCTGGATCACGGTCTTTTCGACCCTTGCCTTCGGGGCCATCGGTTTCGCCGACGACTATATCAAGATCGCCAAGCGGCGCAGCCAGGGTCTTTCGGCGCGCGCCAAGCTTCTTTATCAGGGACTGGCCGGGGCGGCGGTGGCCGTTGCCCTGGTGGCGCTGGATCAGTTCGGCGTATTCTCCACACGTTTGACCGTGCCGTTCGTCAAGCAGTGGCGCCCCGACCTCCAATGGCACGCCTGGCCCGCCACGCTCCCCCACCTGGGGTTGCTGGCCTTCGTACCCTTCGTGGCCTTCGTCATCTTTGTGCTGACGCTCTCTTCCAACGCCGTGAACCTGACCGACGGGCTGGACGGGCTGGCCATCGGCTGCACCATCATCGCCGCCGCCGCGCTGGCCGTGCTTACCTACATCAGCGGCAACGTGGTCTTTGCCGACTACCTGGAACTGCAGCACATGCCCAAGGTGGCCGAGCTGACCATCTTCTGCGGGTCCATGGTGGGAGCGTCCATCGGCTTTCTCTGGTACAACGCCCATCCGGCGGAGATATTCATGGGCGATGTGGGTTCGCTGGCTCTGGGCGGGGCCATCGGCACGGTGGCCATCATTATCCGCCAGGAGCTGCTGCTACCGTTCATCGGCGGCATCTTCCTGCTCGAGGCGGCCTCGGTGATTCTCCAGGTGGGCAGCTACAAGATGCGTAACGGAAAGCGCATCTTCAAGATGGCGCCGCTCCATCATCACTTCGAGCAGTTGGGCTGGAGTGAATCGAAGATCATTGTCCGCTTCTGGATCGGCGCCCTGGTGTTTGCATTGTTTGCACTCACCACGCTGAAATTGCGTTAGATATGCTCCACGCGACGCACGACGCGGTACACAATTGAAGAAGTCGCAAGCCTGAGGATCGCTCCCAATGATGGAACTCAAGGGCAAGAAGGTTCTGGTTGTGGGACTGGGCAAGTCCGGTCTGGCGGCGGCGCTGTTTCTGCGCCGGCGCGGGGCGCAGGTGACGGTCTCCGACGTGCGCAGCGCAGAAGCGCTGGCCAAGGACATTCCCGCGCTGCTCGACGAGGGCGTCATGGTGGAGACCGGCGGCCACGGCCTGCTCACCTTCCGCCGCCAGGATCTGATCGTGGTCAGCCCCGGCGTGCCCCTGGATACGCCCGAACTGGCGCAGGTGAGGAGCTTCGGTCTGCCGGTGATCGGCGAGCTGGAACTGGCCGCGCGCTTTCTCAAGGGCAGAATCGCTGCCATTACCGGCTCCAACGGCAAGACCACCACCACCGCTCTGTTGGGCGAGATCCTGAAAGGCGCCGGCATTCCCACGCTGGTGGGAGGCAATATCGGCGTGCCGGTCGTGGGGCTGATCGATCAGAGCACGGACGAAACCTGGTCGGTGCTCGAGGTCTCCAGCTTCCAGTTGGAAAGCACCGAGCAGTTTCACCCCAGCATTGCGGTGATCCTGAATATTACTCCCGACCACCTGGACCGGCACGGCAGCTTCGAGAACTATGCGCTTGCCAAAGAGCGCATCTTTGCCGCGCAGAACGAACTGGACTTCGTGGTGCTGAACGCCGACAATGCGCGCGCCGCCGAGGCCGCTTCCCGATCGGCCGCCAAAGTCTATTGGTTCTCCGTCGAGTTTCCGGTCGCGCAGGGCGCCTGGCTGGAAGAGGGGTTCGTCGTCTATCGTTCCGCCCCGGATGCTATCACCGAAAGTGTGATGCCCCTGAGCGGAATTCCGCTCAAGGGTGCGCACAACGTGGAGAATGTGCTGGCTGCGGTGGTGGCGGCGCGGCTGGCCGGAGCGCCGGCGGACGCTATTCGCGGGGCCGTCGAGAGCTTCCAGGCGGTCGAGCACCGGCTGGAGTTTGTGGCCGCCGTCAACGGCGTCGAGTTTTACAACGACTCGAAGGCTACCAACGTGGATGCGACGGCCAAGGCCGTAGCCGCCTTCCAGTCGGGCATTCACCTCATCCTGGGCGGCAAGGACAAAGGCTCGGACTATACCCTGCTAACGCAACTGCTGCGGGCGCGGGTGCGCGCCGTTTATACCATCGGCTCGGCGGCGGCCAAGATCGAGTCGCAACTGCGCGGGGTGGTTTCGATCCACTCTTGCGAGACGCTGGACAATGCCGTCAACGCGGCGGCCTCGGCCGCGCGTCCGGGAGACGTGGTGCTGCTGGCGCCGGCCTGTTCTAGCTTCGACCAGTTTGAGAACTACGAACACCGCGGCCGCGTCTTCAAGGAACTGGTCGGCGAACGGCGGGAATGGCAGGCATGGCAGCGCGCGTAGGGGTCGACAAGTGGCTCTTCTTCACCACCATGGTGCTCACCGTGGTGGGGCTGGCGATGGTCTTTTCCGCCTCTGCCGTGGTGGCCCAGGAGCGCTATCACTCCGAGTTTGCCGATGTCGGCAGGCAGGCCGGATGGGCGCTGGCCGGCGTGCTGGTCATGCTGGTCCTGATGCGCGTCGACTCCAACGTCTACAAGTCCCCGCGATTCATCTATCCCGCCCTGTGCGTGACCACGCTGCTGCTGGTGCTGGTCTTTTTCATCCCCGGCTCCCACAACGTCCATCGCTGGGTTCGCTTTGGCAGCCACTTTACCTTTCAGCCGTCTGAGATCGCCAAGCCGGTGATGGTCCTGTTTCTGGCCTGGTTTCTTCATACCCGGCTTCATCTCATGCGCGACTGGAAGCACACCCTGCTGCGCGCCATCGTCATTCCGGTGGTCTTCGTCCTCCTCATCCTCAAGCAGCCCGACCTGGGCACGGCGCTGGTTTTGCTCGGCGTGACCGCCATGATGCTCATTCTGGCCGGGATGGAATGGAGATATCTGTTTGGCGGCCTGCTGGTGACGCTGCCCGGCCTACTCGCGCTGCTGCTGATGGTTCCCTGGCGGCGGGCGCGGGTGCTGGCTTTCCTCAATCCGGATGCCGATCCGCAGGGCGCCGGATTCCACATCAACCAGTCGCTCATCGCCGTGGGCACCGGCGGCTTGACCGGCCGCGGATACATGGAGGGCATTCAGAAACTCTTCTTCCTTCCCGAGCCGTCCACGGATTTCATCTTCGCCAACATCGCCGAGGAGCTGGGGTTCATCGGCGCCATCCTGATCGTGCTGCTCTTCGTGGTGCTGGGCTACCGCGGCCTGCGCGCCGCCTTTCTTTCCCAGGAGGACCCCTTTGCGCGGCTGGCCGCCTTCGGCATCACCACCACCATCCTGCTGCAGGCCTTTTTCAACATCAGCGTGGTGCTGTCGCTGGTGCCCACCAAAGGCATTCCGCTGCCCCTGATCTCCTCCGGCGGGACCTCGCTGTTCTTCACCCTGGCCAGCATCGGCATCCTGCTCAATATCAGCAGAAAGGCCGAGTGAATTGGCCAATCTCCGCGTTCTCATTGCCGGCGGCGGCACCGGAGGCCACATCATTCCGGCGCTGGCCGTGGCTCGCGAGTTGGTCGGGCGCTACTCGGCCGAGGTCCTCTTCGTCGGCACCGCGCGCGGCATGGAGACCCGCCTGGTGCCCGAGGCAGGCTTCAACCTGCGCCTGATCGATGTAGGCCCGCTCAAGAACGTATCGCTGATGACCAGGCTGCGCACCCTGTTGAGCCTGCCGCGCAGCATTATCGCCTGCACGGGGCTGATCCGCGAGTTCAAGCCCTCGGTCGTCTTCGGCGTGGGCGGCTACGCCTCCGGTCCGGCTATGGCGGCGGCGCTCCGCCTCAAGGCGCCCACCATGGCCTTTGAGCCCAACGCCATGCCGGGTCTGGCCAACCGCCTGGTGGGCAAGAGGGTGCAGGCCGCGGCGGTGAACTTCCCCGCGGCAGCCAAGTGGTTTAGGAACTGCGAGGTCACGGGCATTCCAGTGCGCCCGGAGTTCTTCGCGATCGAGCCCCCTACCGGCGCCGCGCCCCACCTGCTGGTCTTCGGCGGATCGCAGGGCGCGCACATCTTCAATACGCATCTGCCCCAGATCATTGCCGCGCTTCTCGATGCAATCCCCGGCCTGACGGTCCTGCACCAGAGCGGGATTCGCCACGCCGATTCGACCCAGGCGGCGTATGCGGCCAGCGGCGCGGACCCCAAACGCTGGCAGGTGTGGCCGTTTCTCTACGATATGCCGGCGCGCTTCGCCCAGGCGCACCTGGTGATGGCGCGCAGCGGCGCCTCCACGGTGGCCGAACTGGCCGCCGCCGGCAAGCCCAGCCTGCTGGTGCCCTTTGCCGCCTCAGCCGATGGGCACCAGAAGCGCAATGCCGAGGCCATGGTGGATGCCGGAGCTGCCGCATTCCTGCTGGAGCGGGATTTGAATATTCCCGGCAAACTGCTGAATATGCTCGCCGGGTTGCTGACCTCGCCGAGGCAACTGGCAGCCATGGCGGATGCGGCGCGAACCCAGGCTCATCCCGCCGCTGCCGAGCGCATCGCCGGCCGCCTGGCCGCCTTGGCGGCCGACAGACCCTCGCGGCTGTAAGCGGCTGCGGAAAAACGCGTTGTTCTGAAAGGGCACGACTTCAGTCGTGCCTTAAGTGCCGTAGAATCAACGTGGGATTCAGCCCTTGAGGGACGTTTCCAGGGAGGTTTACTTCTTGTCCAGTCCTTTTCCGCAGTCTGTGTAAGCAGCTCTCGGCGACGCGAACCGTCTTCTGACTCAAGGTATCGCGCCCATTCCGGCTCTGCGTGGCGTCCTGCATTGTGAGCCGCCGTCCGCCGCTTATGTCTCCCGTTGGGGTCCTGTGCTACTATCAGCGTCGAGAAGTTCTAAGTTCGCTGGAGATTTCAGAGATGGCATACGTCATTGCAGAACCCTGTATCGGCACCAAGGACACCGCCTGTGTAGACGCCTGTCCGGTCGATTGCATCCACCCCAAGAAGGACGAAGACGGCCACGCCGAGAGCGACCAGTTGTTCATCGATCCGGTCGAGTGCATCGACTGCGGCGCGTGCGTCCCGGCCTGCCCGGTCTCGGCCATCTTTGCGCAGGACGACCTGCCCGAGAAGTGGGCCAGCTATGCCGAAAAGAACGCGGCGCATTTTGGACGCTAAACGGCTTACAGGTTCTTTCCGCGGTTGAGTTTTCTCACGATGCGCATCCCGCACCGAGGGGTGCGCATGTCCTTCTCTTGGCTCAGGGTCGACTGCGGGAACGGGCACCAGGGGTCGGGCGGTCCTGTGCGGCGGTCTACAGCGCGGTCTCGTCCATGGCATCGACGGCGGAGGAGAGATCCAGCCTGGGAATCCAGCCCTTGGCATCTTCAGCCGATCCGGCAATCTTCTCCGCGCGGGGCGCGATGGCAAACCGCCCATTCTCAATCTCTACAAACTCGACGCTGTCGCCCCGCTTGAGGCCCATCTGTTTGCGTACGTGGGAAGGAAGGGTGATGCGGCCGTTGAAGGTGACCACTGCGGTGGGCATTTGATACCTCTAACACCATTTTAACTCCCGGCCCTCAGTTGGCAATCCCCCCGAAGAATCCAGCCGGCGCGGGACGCAATGGGAAGATAATAAGCCCATGAGCGTGCTCACCTCGGAAGCCGTGGTTCTACGCACCTGGCCGGTGCATGAGGCCGACCTGATCGTGAGCTTCTTCGCGCGCGATTACGGCAAGGTGCGGGGCGTGGCCAAGTCGGCGCTGAGGAGCCGCAGACGCTTTGGCGGCGCGCTGGAGCCGATGACTGTGGCGCGGGCCTGGTTTGCCGAGCGGCCCCGCCAGGAGTTGGTGCGGCTGGATCAACTGGAGATCGTCCGCTCGCCGCTCTCGGCCCCCGTGGATCATGCGCGCATGACCGTCCTCAGTTTCTTTGCCGAGGTGCTGGACGAGGCGCTGCCGGAGCACGATCCCCAGGAGACGGTCTTTCGCCTGCTGCTGGCCGTCCTGGAGCAGACCACGGTCGAGCAGCCGTGGATGCCGCTGACCTATTTCTCCCTGTGGATAACTCGCCTGATGGGCCTGTTGCCCGACATCGCCCACTGCACCGCCTGCGGCGAGTTTCTCATTGCCGGCGAGACCAGCTTCAATGCCCTGGGCGACGGCCTTTTCTGCGCGGCTCATCGCGGCGGCAACGCGAGCGGGCTTTCGGCCGACTCCTGGCAACTGGCGCAGCGAATGCTCCGGGCGCCGGCCGCGGCCTTTGCCGCCGAGGCCTGGACGCGCCGCCGCGGGCAGGACTTGCGCCGCTTCACCGTGCAGGCCCTCGAGCGGCATTTGGAGCGCAAACTGCGCTCGGCGGAGGCGCTGGGCCGGCTGGGAGGGTGACCGTCGGTTCATTCTGCATTCCCCGAATGGATCCTAATTGAGAATCCCTGAAGGTCACGCCGCCCAGAAAAGGATAGCAGCCCTCTCGTCGGAACGGGTCTGCAGGGAGATTTACGGCTTTTTCACCTCGCATTTGTAAGCCCTCGGTAAAATCGAGGCTAATTCTCCGAGAGGGAGGGAAACGTGAAGACGAAATCCGTTTTTTTGCTGTTCCTAGTGTCCGCTTTTGCGGCGGCATTGCTTGTCGGCGCGGTCCAAGCCAAGGCTGGCACTGTTTCGCTGACCGTGACAAATCCTGGCTTCGAGGGCAACCTAAACGGGTGGTCGTATATCTTTAACGCCGCGGGCACCAGCGCCCAAGACGGGTTCGTGGACTTTACCGAGGCCCACACGGGCCAAAGCAGCTTGGAGCTAGTCATGAACTCGGGTGGCAGCGGTGTGTGGCAGAACGTCTCGTACCCACTTCCCGCTGGTGCTGTTGTCCAGCTTGGGTGGTGGCTTTACATGCCGAACGCAGGGAGTCAGTCGAACAAGTGGTTCAATGCATCCCTCAGCATCGACGGCAATGCCTTTCCCACTGGATGCCAATCCTATGGCGCGCAGGACTTGTCGGAGACCTGTACGGACGGTGCGATATTATCGCAAGTTACTCCCCTACCTAGTTGGACTTACGAAACTCTGTCCTTCACCCTGCCAAGCGCGGCATCTTCGATCGCCTTCGAATTCAACACCCAGGATGGCAATGGTTCGGGCCCAGCGGAGCCACTGTGGGTGGACGACGTTACCCTGCAGGCCACCGGCGCGGGCGTGATCATTCCCGAGCCTTCCAGCCTCGCTCTCTTCTGCACGGGCCTCATGTGTATCGTATGGAGAATCCGCCAGAAGTCGTTGGCCTGAAGAACCTATCCAGGACAATGCACCATGGCCGCGCCAAGCCGGGCGGCTCTTCCTTTTACGCGGCGTTTCAAATGGGTAGGACCTGAGACGTTCTTCCGGTCCTTGAAAACAGGGGGCTTGCGCGTTTCAGAATTCAACCTCGAAGCGACACAAGCCCCCGCCCCACCCGGCGTCACTTAGGCGGCTCTGCGTGCGAAATACTTTACCTGGCACGCATCGTGGATCTTGCACGTTCTGTAGAATCGGTGCATACTGGCAATATGAGAACCAATGTCAATCTCGCCGACGACGCCCGTCAGTTTGCCGAGGTCTACGCTCACGCGAACGGGATTACCCTCGGCGATGCCATCACCGACCTGATCCGCAAGTCCAGTCAGACTGCCAACGGCGCATCCGGAACGCCCAGGTTTGGCCGTACCGCTTCCGGTTTTCCAACCTTCCCGCCGAAGGGCCGCATCCTCACCACGGAAATGGTGCTGAAGGCCCAGGAGGAGGAGGACTTTGTCTGAGCGTGGTTACCTGCCGGATGTCAACATCCTCATTGCATTAAGCGACCCGGAGCATACAGCTCACCGTGCCGCGGTTGCATGGCACCAGTCGATCGGAAGCGCCAGATTCTTTCTGTGTCCGGTCACGGAGGCTAGCTTCATCCGCCTGATGACGAATCCTTTGATCGGTGGGGAATCCATGAGCGGCGCGATTCTGCTTCTGCGGGAGATCGCCTCCCTTCCCAACTTGGCTCATCTGCCAGTGGCCCCAACCTGGCTCGAACTCATCGCGCCCTTCGCCCGGCGTCTTGTCGGCCACCGCCAGGTCACGGACGCTCTCCTGCTTGGCCTCGCCATCCGCAACGGAGCCATTCTGGTCACCCTCGACCGCACCATCCAGGCCTTGGCCGGCGAAGCCTACGCAGCCAACCTGCTCACACTGGCTTGAATGTTGAAAGGGCTCTCCAGCCCGGCTGATAAAATGTCGTAGAGTCCAGACAAGAGAGTGCGTTCAGTGCCAACCGCTACAGTTTCGCCTCAATCCAAGCCCGCCGCGCTCACCTTTCAGGAGCTCTTGTTCCGCTTGCAGAGCTTCTGGGCGGCGCGCGGCTGCGTCCTCCAGCAGCCCTACGACGTTGAGGTGGGCGCGGGCACCATGGCGCCGGAGACCTTTCTGCGCGTGCTGGGGCCCAAGCCTTATCGCGTCGGCTACGCGCAGCCCTCGCGCCGGCCGGCAGACGGCCGTTACGGCGAGAATCCCAATCGGCTCTTCAAGCACACCCAGTTCCAGCTCATCCTCAAGCCGCCGCCGGTCGACGTTCAGGAGCTTTACCTCGAATCTCTTGAAGCCATGGGCATCGACCTCAGCCAGCACGACCTCAAGTTTGAGGAGGATAACTGGGAGTGGCCCGCGGGCGGCGCATGGGGCGTGGGCTGGCAGGTCATGCTCGACGGTCTGGAGATTACCCAGTTCACTTACTTCCAACAGTGCGGCGGCCTCGACCTGGACCCCATCTGCGCCGAGCTGACGTATGGAATGGAGCGGATTGCGGCGTTCCTTCAAGACGTGGACTCCATCTACGACATCGTCTGGGCCGTCGATCCGGAGACCAGGGTCCCCGGCGACAGGTCTTCGTCGCTGGGGTGGAAGACCGGCGCGCCCGTGACTTATGGAGAAGTCAGGCTGGCCGAGGAGCTTCAGTTCTCGGTCTATAACTTCGAGCTGGCCGACGTGGGCAAGCTCTGGGAGCACTTCAACCTATACGAGGCCGAGGCGAAGTCGCTGCTCGAACAGGCCGGCGTGCTGTTTGCGAACCAGGACGCGAGCCCGGCCGAGAGGCGCCGCTTCCCGCTGCTGGCCACTTATGAGCTGGCGCTCAAATGCTCGCACCTGTTCAACCTGCTTGACGCGCGCGGAGCTATCAGCGTTACCGAGAGGGTGGGCGTGATTGGGCGCATTCGCGGGCTGGCGGTGGGCGTGGCCAAAGCGTATGCGGCGCAACAGAATAGTTAGCAAGGGAACGATTGATCCGGTTTGAAAGGCTCAATCCACCCAAAATGCTGTCATCCTGAGCGGAGGTCGCCGCAGCGACCGAAGTCGAAGGACCTGCGGTTGGTTTTGCTCTTCCGCGATTTGGCCCAGCAGGGCCGGAACAGTTAGCAGAAAGACACACAAGTTATGGCGGATTTCTTGTTGGAGATTGGGCTGGAAGAAGTACCCGCCCGCATGATTGCCGGGGCTGAGGCCGAGCTGGGCCGCCGCGTAAACGATCTGCTCGCGCGCGAGCGGCTGCTCGGCGCCGCGGCCAGGCAGGCCACTTACTCGACCCCGCGGCGGCTGGCCGTGCTCGTCGAAGACGTTCTCGCCAGTCAGGCCGATACCGAGGAAAAGCTCAACGGTCCATCGTGGAAGGTTGCCTTCAAAGATGGCGCGCCGACAGCCGCGGCCCATGCCTTTGCGAAGAAGGCGGGCGTGGCCGTCGAGGCTCTCGAAAAGGTCACGAACCCCAAGGGCGAGTATGTAGGCGCGACGGTGAAGCGGCTCGGCAGCGCGGCTGCGGAGATGCTGGCCGCGGAGCTGCCCAAGGAAGTTCTCAGCCTCTACTGGGCCAAGAATATGTACTGGCGCGCGGGCAAGCCGGAGCGTTTCGTAAGGCCGGTGCGCTGGGTGGTGGCGCTGCTCGATTCCGAGATTGTTCCGCTGGAGATTGCCGGGATAGCCGCCGGCAACACGAGCCGCGGCCATCGCGTGCTGCACGGCGAGGCTCCCGTCGCGCTGGCCAAGGCCGCGGATTATGTGGAATCGTTGCGCAAGGCGTTCGTGATTGCGGATGTGGCCGAGCGGAGGCAGTCGATCCGCAAGGCGCTGGATGCCGCCGCGCGCGCGGTTCCCGGCGTCCGCTGGCGCGAGGATGCGGCGCTGATGGAGACCGTCGTGCATCTGACCGAGTTGCCCACCGTGGTGCTGGGCGGCTTCGAGCCCGAGTACCTGGCGCTGCCCGAAGAGGTGCTGGTCACGGTGATGCGCGACCACCAGAAGTACTTCGCCGTCGAAGGCGCCGACGGCAAGCTCGCGCCGCACTTTCTTGCCGTGCTCAATACCGAGGTGGACGAGGAAGGCGCGGCGATCATCCGCCACGGCAATGCGCGGGTGCTCCGCGCGCGCTTCAAAGACGCGCAGTTCTTTTGGGATTTCGACCAGAAGACGCCGCTCACCGAGCGCGTGGAGAGCCTGAACAACGTTACATTCCAGAAGGAGTTGGGTAGCTACGCCTGGAAGACCCGCAATAATTGGGCTGCAGCAGAAAAACTTGCAACGACGACTTTATCACGTGGTATCAAAGTCGATAAAGCGGCATTGCGGAAGGCCACCGAAATCGCCAAGACCGACCTCACAACAGAATTGGTGAAGGAGTTTACGGAACTGCAAGGCATCATCGGCGGACTCTATGCGCGCGCACAGGGCCATGGAGAGAG
>Ga0326727_10017170_pt1 | contig 15082 bp, 10 predicted proteins | sample MB2enrmetagenome_FD_207643 | JGI IMG/M metagenome (GOLD analysis project Ga0326727, IMG submission 207643) | Lab enriched peat soil microbial communities from McLean, Ithaca, NY, United States - MB29MY | ecosystem: Environmental > Terrestrial > Soil > Wetlands > Peat | place: USA: New York... | reverse complement strand
TCTCGAGCCTGGAACCGCCAGGTCAATCGCCATCGGGTCAAGATCAACTGGCAGTTCACGCGCACGGGGGCACGCGCAAAGTTCGGCTATAAAAGGAATCTATTTAGGCGGTCAGAGACCTAGTCCCAAAGGTAAACCGTATACCACACGGATTGTGCGGTGGATCCGTTGGCGCTATCAGATTCCTCCCGTGACACTCCAGAGGCCGGAGGAGCTGACCGTGCAACAGGTGGCCCAGCACTTTGGAGTCAACAAGTACGTCGTCTATTATTGGATCAAGCGCAGCCTGATCCATGCTCGGCGGCTGAACTCACGAATGCCCTACTGGATTACGCTGAATGGGTCGGACGAACAGAGACTCCAGGACCGGGTGCGCAACTCGACTAAACTGCAAAAACGCAAAGTATCCCCAAACGCTACTGTGGAGAGTGCATTATGAAACGCCCGTCCCCTTCGGCCAGGACCGCCTCATTCCAATCTGGGTTGCTACGCTCGCGGTTCGTCAGCGCAGCCGGATCGTAAGATTCGACCGTGCCTCAGAGATGCTCGACTTTTTCCGCCTCTTTAAGGACGGCAAGCGCTACCACCGGATCATGGAAGGATTCGAGCGCATCTTCGCGGCCACCATCTTCTTCGGATGCAACGATGAACCAGAAGGTAAACCAGTTCTGGACTGGGCAAGGTTCCACTTTTTTGATCGCCTTCAGCTTTGGTTTCACAGGGATCAAGATGCTCAACTCTCGGTCCCCAGGGATGAAAACGTCGTCGTCCTAAGCGAAGCATTTTACGAGGAAATCGACGCGCACCGGATTCCGGTCGAACGCGAGGTGGTGGCCGCCCTCGCCAACGCGCCGGGCGTGCTAGATCTTTACCTCTGGCTCGTCTGGAAGACCTGGTCGCTAAACGGGCATTCGGTTCGCATCCCGTTATTCACCCAGGGCGGACTGGCTGACCAGCTCGGCTCGAGGGAATACTCTGCGGGCCGTTTCTTCCGGCGCAAGCTCATCCATTGGCTGGCGGAGGTGAGGACCATTTGGCCGCAGTGTCCAGCGGAAATCTCACTAGACGGTCGGACCCTCGTGCTCCACTCCTCGAGGAAAACCCCTGCCATCGCCGCCCTCCCACCCTTTGCAAGATCTGAAATCGTATCATGAACCACCGATGAAGCCACGTTTCTGGCACGAGTAACTCACGCCATGCCACGGGAAATGCCCGATTGCCGGGACGTTCAGGCACCTCCTACAAGCAAATAGCGCGTGAACTCGATCTCCCCTGGCTAACGATTGAAGAGGCTGCACGAGCTGCAGCCCAATTCCTGGATCCTATCCTAAAAGGCAATGCTCAATCCAGGTGGGACGACAATCAATGGAGATGGACATAGGACTCGCTACCGATGGGCAAGCCGCATTCTCCCGTTCCTGAGGCCAACGAGGCAAAGCGACTCGTTCGGTTGTGCCGCGCAGCAAGGCCGTACGAAATTGAAAAATGGATTAACGACGGCAAGTCGCTGGCGATTGCCGCCACAATAAATCGGGGAAGATACCGGAGTTTCCCTGGGATCGCGGTCTAGACGCTCCTTCTGGAATGCATGTGGATTTCCGCTTGCTTCGGGGAGTGATCGCACGGGTCAGCGACGGCGACACCAGCGACGAAGAGGTGGAGATTTTCAGCCAACTGAAGGAAAGCGGCCAACTGACCTGCCGGACCTTTATGGTCTTGCACGTTGAGGCGAACGCCCCCTGGGACAAGATCGAGGGGCGCATCCACCAGGCCGCGCAGAACCCACTGCACCAACCCAACGACATGTTGTGGCTGCGTGGCATCAAGTCTTATCTCGACGGCGGCATGCTGACCGGCAGCGCCTACATGCTTAAGCCGTGGGGCGTCAGTAAGGTGTACTCCATCACAGATCCCACTTACCGAGGCATGCGGTACATCGAGCCGGAACGATTGTACAGGCTCGCGCGGCTGGCCCTCGAAAACGGTTTTCAGTTCACGGTGCATGCAGTGGGCGATGGCGCGGTGCAGGCCATCGTCGAGACTTACGAGCGGGTCAATAAAGACTTTCCCGTTCGTGACCTCCGGCCCTCGATAACCCACGCGAATTTCATGACCGCGGACATCATTCAAAAAATGAAGGAACTTGGCGTAGTGGCGAACCTCCAGCCAGACTGGCTCTATTTGGATGGCGCCACGCTTCGCAAGCAGTTCGGCGACGCGCGCCTGGAGTACTTCCAGCCTTACAAGACGCTCTTCGCACAGGGTGTGATGGTTGGAGGCGGATCGGACCACATGCAGAAAATTGGAAGCCTCCGCTCCATCAATCAGTACAATCCCTTTCTTGGGATGTGGATCACGCTGACGCGCCAGCCGCGCTGGACAGACCTACCCTTGCATCCTGAGCAGCGGATTACCCGCGAACAGGCAGTACGGTTGTACACCATCAACAACGCCTACCTGACCTTCGAGGAGAACCAAAACGGATCGCTGGAGAAAGGCAAACTGGCCGACTTCATCGTCCTTGACAGGGACATCCTCACCTGCCCTCTTGATGAGGTGAAGGAAATTCAGGTGGACGCGACCTATTTGGGAGGCAAGCTGGTCTATGCCAAGCCCAGTAATTAGAGCCGGCTTATGAACCCATGCCTCGAAATGGCTAAAGTCTGACGACTCAGCCCTGAGAATCCTGTTGCTTCTTGCAATGCCGGGCCCGTGGCCCCGCTTCTAGTCTTGCCTCTTTAAGTGGGCTGGCTGCATTCCTCAGAGACGCCGTCTATCTGATTCCTAACGACAGGGTATTCTCGGAGCCAGGGTCTCCCCTGATAAAAGATATCGTTGCGTGGCAATACCATTTGAGTCGACGGCTTCGCTGCGGTATTCTGGCACGTCTGTAACACGCAGCTTGTTCAGACTCGTCCTTTTGCTTTCTGAGCTGATTGAGTGATAAAGGATTCGGTACTGCTTGACATTCCATTTGAGACAGCCTGCGAAGGGGTCGTGATGCTTCAACAATTCGTCCGAAAAACGGGGTTTTCGATCGTAGCAATAGCGATGGCCGTTGGATTTTTTTCCAACGCCCATGGGGCTTCAAGGGTAGTTTGGCAGATCGGAGTTTTCAACGGCTCTTCGACCGAGTTCAATGAGAGGAGGCCCACTTCCCCTTTCATCGGCCTCGACTACCCCAAGACGGAGCCTGTGTACACAATCGGGAAAAGCAACCCCAAAACTGACTGGCTCGCTTTCCAGCCGGGATCGGCGAACGCGGATGCGGGTTGTCAGCCGCACCCCTACACCATACAGTTTGACTTGCAAGACAACCCGCGCGGTGTCTACTCGTTGAAAGTAGCTCTACTGGTTGAGACTCCGCAGGTGCCCAGCCTGGAGGTGAATATCAATGGCCACAGGGGCCTCTTTTACCAACACCCGAGGCTGGATAGAAAGGCTGGAGATTGGGCTAGTTTCATGCCAGGATACTCCTCGGACACGATTGAATTCGGATTCCCTGCCACTTTTCTTTTCAAAGGCACGAATACACTGATTCTGACCGCAATTGATGACCCTGCGGTGGAGTTCGACCCCAAAGCGATCCCTAATCTCGGCGAGGAACCGGGCATTGTATACGATGCGCTGGAAATGGACCACGATCCTGATGCATCCTTTGCAGCCGGCAAAGTCTCAACTTCTGTCGTCGCGAGTATGTACTACAAGCTTGAAGGTGGGCGGCTTAGGGAAGCCGTCGACATTTTTGTGAGGTTCGGTGAACACCCGGCCGATGGCCGAGTCACTCTCACATTGGGAAAGGAGAGGCTTGCCGAACGGTTGGAAACCGACCGTGAGTTTGGCGAGCAGAAGCTGGAATTTGCAGTTCCTGAATTCACGTCACCCAGAAAATACGAAGTTGCGATATCAATGAACGGTTACTCGCACGTCTTTTCCGGCGAATTGGTCCCCGCGAAGAAATGGACTCTCTTTGTCGTGCCCCTAGCGCATCTCGATGTCGGCTATACGGATTTTCAGCCCAAGGTGGCAGAAATCAATAGCCGAAATGTGGACGAGATTGTCGATATGGTCCACCAGCATCCTGAATTCCGTTTCAGTCTGGATGGGTCCTGGATCGCAGAGCAGTTTCTTGCAGGGCGAAGCGAAGACCAACGGAAGCGCTTTCTCGATTTAGTCAAGCAGGGCAAGGTTTTCCTTCCCGCCCAGAACGCCTTGCTTCTCACTGGACTGCCCAGTCTGGAGACTCTCATCCGGTCGCTCTATTATAGCCGTGAATTCTACAGGCAATATGGGGGACACTTCGACTACGCCAACATGACCGACGTGCCCTCCTATAGTTGGTCCTATGCTTCAGTGATGGCGGCTGCAGGACTGAAGTATTTCGTTACCGCTGCCAACCAAGATCGCGCTCCCATATTCTTTCACGGCCATCTTGATGAAAAATCCCCATTCTGGTGGGAAGGACCCGACGGGAAAAGAATCTTCATGTGGTATGGACGCACGTACGCGCAGGTCGAACATATTTTCGGCATGCCACCCAAAGTGGCATTCGGACACGATTGCATACCCATTCTCCTGCAGAACTTCACCAGGCCTGATTACAAGTCGGATGCCATATTGATTTACGGGTCGCAGGACGAAAACAACGACCTCCTGCCGCAGCAGACAACCCTGATGAACGACTGGAACAAACTTTACGCATATCCCCTAATTCGTTTTTCAGGATTTGCGGAAGCGGCCGGGTACATCGCCCGGCAATTCGGAGACGCGCTGCCTGTCCAACGCGGTGATGGTGGCCCTTACTGGGAAGATGGCGCAGGGTCAGATGCTTATTACTCGGCTCTCGAGCGCGAGAATGAACAGCGAGCTCTTTCAGCGGAGAAGTTCGCTACTATCAGTTCGCTGGTCAACTGTCGCGTCCTTCCGGATCGATCCGCCATGGAACGGCTTTGGCAGAACATGGTTCTGATGGACGAGCACACTTGGGACTCAGACCGCGGCATCAGCGACCCGGAGAGCCAAGAAAGCATCAGGCAGAGCGTCATCAAGGACTCCTATGCCGGGCAAGCGAACCGTTTGATTGATTACTTGTTGGGAAGAGGTCTTGACGCTATCTCCGATTTCATCTATCAGCCCAGCGGAACGCTGGTGGTGTTCAATTCGCTTAGCTGGAAGCGAAGTGGCCTGATGGAAGTCGATCTAGACAATGGTCTCGAAGTGGTCGACCTCACTTCGGACCAAACCGTTCCGTTTGAAGTCCTCCACTCAGGGCATGCTTTCAAGCATATTCGCTTCCTGGCCACAGACATACCTTCAGTCGGCTACAAATGCTACTCTCTCAGACCCACCCATTTCGAACGTCCAATTCCTCAGGTGGCTTCGGATACGGTCATCGAGAACGCCTACTACCGTGTGACCTTGGATCCCGAAAGCGGGGCGGTGAAGGGCATCTTCGATAAGGAGCTGAACAAAGACTTGGTGGATAGCGCAAGCCCGTATCGCTTTGACCAATACTTGTACGCCACGGGCGCCGACGAGCATCCGAACCGCTTGGTGCAGTACAGTTCTGCCTATCCCGTTCCCAAGTTTAAGGTCCATGCCTCGGAAGAGGGACGCCTCCTTTCGGTAAGTAAAGAACCCTTCGGCTCGGTGGCGCGCCTCGAAAGCTCTGGACTCTACACGCCCCGCGTTACAGCCGAAATCATTCTACTCGATGCCAAGAAGGAGATCATTTTCATCAATCACGTTCGGAAAACCAAGGTGTACACGAAGGAGGGTGTCTACTTTGCTTTTCCATTCTCGATGGATCAACCCCAGTTTCAATACGAGATTCAAAACGGCCTTGTGGATCCAGCACGTGATCAGTTGCCTGGAGCAGACAAAGAATGGTTTACGGTACAACACTGGGTCGCTGCGCGACAGGGTGATACCGCTGTGGCGCTCGTCCCGATCGACGCTCCCTTAGTCACACTAGGCGACATCGTTCGCGGCACGTGGCCTTCGGAATTTGGACGACGCAAGGGAACGATCTTCTCTTACATCATGAACAATTACTGGAGCACGAACATCCAGGGCGGCCAAGGAGGTGAGTTCACCTTCCGCTATGTATTGACCAGCGGCAAGAGGTTAGATCCCGACAGGTTGAGTCGGTGGGGGTGGGAAAGCATGACACCGCTGGAAGTCAATGAAATCAGATGGCAGGAAAAGGCCGCCAATTGGCCACGACCTCTTCATCGAGCTGAGGCGAGCTTCCTCGAAGTAGATCAACCGAACATAGTGCTCGATAATTGGAAGCGCGCCGAGGATGGAAGCGGGACGATTTTGCGCTTCGTTGAAACCGCCGGCAGCGCGGGCACAGCACACGTGCGGGTTCCAGTCTTAAGCATTCGAGCAGCTTGGACATGTACCGCAGTTGAAGAGAACCAGCAAAGCGTACCAGCCTCGTCCCAGAGTTTCAGCTTCCCATACACTCCATTCGCGATAGTGACCGTCCGAATAGAAGGTGAGCCGCTGGAGAGGATGCCTTGAGCGAGGCGCACTGCAATATCCTGTTTTTCACTTCGTCGGTCCAGGAGACCAGGCACTGTCCCTGGCGGCTAGGCTCCATGTCCTTGGTCCTTTCGTCCCCTCGCAAGGCAGCGGCAGGATTCTCTTTCAACCAGCTTCACTTCGAACAGGCGATGCTCCGGCATCCAGCCGCTTTCTCGAGCTGCTTGCTTGAGCAGAATTTCCGCCGCCGCCCAGCCCATCTCGTACTTCGGCTGGTGAATCGTAGTGAGCGGGGGACGTATCATGGCAGCGACCTCGACGTTGTCAAAGCCGACCACCGAGATGTCGTCCGGCACTCGCCGCCCCGTCTCAAAGACCGCTCGAATGACTCCAAACGCCATCGCGTCGTTGGCGGCGAAGACCGCCGTCAGATCGCACCGGCGGGAAAGCAGCTTCTTCATCATTTCGTACGCGCCTTGGCTCGTGTGATGCCCACGGGCGATCACCGCCATAGCCTTCCCTCCCTCCAGCGCTTTCAGGAATCCTTTAGCTCTTTCAGCGAGATTGCCGTGCTCGCGTGGTCCGGTCAGATGGCCAATCACCCGATGCCCGCAGGCGACCAGATAATTGCCCACCAAGTAGCCGCCATGGTAATTGTCCGCGAGAACGGTCGAAAACCCTCGAATGCTGGCTGCCGGCCGGTTTAGCAGCACAATCGGCACACCTGAACCACTTAACTCCTCCTGCTCAGCGCGGCTCAATCGCGCGACCGTGTTCATCAGGATTCCTTCCACCCGCTTCTCGAGCAAAGAGCGAACATAGCGGACTTGCTTGGAAGGGTTTAAATCACTGTTGCAGAGTGCTAGGTCGTAACCGTTCTTATATGCGGCATCTTCGGCTCCTCGGGCCAGCTCCGCGAAGAAGGGGTTGCGTATGTCGCTAATCACCATGGCCAAGGTACTAGAATGGCCAGTGGCAAGTCCTTTGGCGAGACTGTTGGGCCGGTAGTTGAGACGGGCCGCCGCAGCTAACACTTTTTCGCGCGTCCCATCGTGCACCCCGTAAGCGTTGTTGAGGGCGCGCGAGACCGTGGCCACATCCACCCGGCAATCCGCGGCAATATCTTTGAGAGTTACATGCATTTTCTCAATCGCTTGCAAGTTTATACATCGCACTCGTGAAACTTGTCAACTAAAAACCATTCCCTCAAGAAGACGCCCTCCTTGTGGTGACGTTGCGGTACTGCACGACTCTGCCACAACTCCCGCGGTATCGGGGGTTATTGTCGAGGCCAGGGCAGTAACGCCTGATTGGCAGCGGCAGCGGGGCGCCACGAGGCCTCACAGGATGCAAAAACACCTTGACATGTGTAAGCTTTGCCAGTAAGATTCGCAAGCGCTTGTGAGATTGTAGAAGATTACCTCTGTCTGCGATCCTGCAGGAAAAGGATACGGTTAGAAAAATCCGAACAAAAGGAGAAGCGCTGACGGATCATAAGCCAGAGCAGCTCCGCAATCGGTTGCAACACGATGCAGGTGAATGTGGTGACGATTCGTGCAGAGCGACTGATGCCAATTTGTTTTGTGGCCTCTTCCATCAAGCTCCTGCTCGAATGGTAAGCCAGGTGGGGAACAGACCGTGAAGAACAAGAGAGATCAACCCATGGCGCTCTCCCGGCCGCCCTCGGTAATGCGACGAGAGTTCCTGCAATCGGCTGCCAGTGTGGCTCTGGCTGCCGCCGGAATACAGGCAGCCCCCCGCGCGGATGTCACCGTCTCGCAATCCTCGATCCGGGTTGGGCTCATTGGCCACGACGGGCATGACGAAATCCTCCTGGGTAGGCTTCCCCAGCTTTTAAACGTTCATTGGGTTGCCTATGCCAAGGGCCGGCCCGACGAAGACAGCGCCTGGGTGGAGAAGCACCCGGCCTCCAGCGGCAAAACGCGGGTTTATAACAATTATCAGGAGATGCTGGAGAACGAGCCCCTCGAACTCGTGGGAGTGTGCCTGCCTTTCTACCAAAACGCCGAAGCCTCAATCGCCGCAGCGAGCAAGGGAATCCACGTTCTTTCGGAAAAGCCCGCTGCCACTACTCTCTCTGACCTCGCGCGACTCGAGCAGGCAATCCGCCAGAGCCGCGTCCATTACAGCATCATGCTGGACATGCGCACTGAGCCGGCATTTCAGGCGGCCCGGCGGGCCGTCCAGGAGGGAGCGGTGGGCGAAGTCATTCTGGTCTCGAGTCAGAAGTCCTACAAATATGGGGTGGAGCGCCCCTGGTTTTACAAGGAGCGAAAGACTTACGGAGGGACTATTCCCTGGATTGGGATCCACGCCCTGGACTTCATGCAGTGGGTGTCCGGGCAGAGATATACCGCTGTGGCGGCCTACGAGGGAAACAAGGCGCACCCGCAGTCGCCAGGATGCGAGGACCATGCGGGCTTGCTGTTGCGGTTGACAAACGGCGGCACGGCGACTTGCAATCTGGACTTCCTGCGTCCCGAGGCCGCTCCCACTCACGGCGACGATCGTCTCCGCGTCGCCGGCAGCGAGGGCGTTCTGGAAGTTTGGGGAAATGAAAAGCGGGCCAGCCTGATCAGTATGCGGGGAAAGTCCGGAGATCTGTCTCTCCCGCCGGCGATCGATTTCTTTTCCGCTTTCATTGACCAATTGCGCGGAGAAAGGCAACCCTTGGTCTCGAGCAGCGAAGCCTTCGACATTACCCGCACCTGTTTGAAGGCCCGCGACGCCGCCGACACAGGGACGTGGGTGGCGCTTTGAACAAAGGTGAGTCTCCAAAGAAGACTTGCACCGCACGGGGAGAAGCCGTGGATGCCAGTCTCTTCTACGGGTTCGACAAAATCTCAGCTCAGGTTAGAGGGGCTTTGACAGGACAACTCAGGACATCAGGAGGATCTATGCTAAGGCGCTTAAATATTGCTGTGATCTCAGGCTTGATTGTTGCCGTGTTGGTTACTGTTGGATCGGCAGAGGCGCAATATACCACCGCCAGCTTGGGCGGAACGGTCACTGACACGTCGGGCGCAGTCATTCCAAGAGCGCAGGTGACTGTACTGAATACAGCCACGGGCCTCACCAAGAACATGGAAACCGCTAACGACGGGAGTTTCCTGTTTCCAGTCCTGCCGGTCGGCACCTATAAGTTGACCGTCGAAAAGCCGGGCTTCATGGCTTATACGCAGAGCGGTATCAGCCTGACGCTCAACCAGGCGGCGAGCCAACGGGTGGAATTACAAGTGGGAGCCGTATCCCAGCAGGTCACCGTCTCCGCAAACGCCGCGATGTTGGACACTCACACGGCGACGGTCGCCCAACTCATCGGCCAACAGGACATTATCGATCTTCCGCTCGATGGAAGGCAGGCGGAATCGTTGGTCTTCCTTTCGCCCGGAGCGGTCAATACGACGAATCTTTATTGTCTCTACAATTGTCAAGGTGGGGCCTATCCATCAACGCAGGAGGTGTCCATCGGAGGAAGCGGCAACGCCAATGTAAACTACGAGATGGATGGCGTCAGCCACAACGATAGCTTTCTAAACGTCAACCTGCCGTTTCCGAACCCAGATGCGGTGCAGGAATTCAACGTCATGACCAACAACCTGTCAGCGATGTACGGCAATTCCGCGGACATCGTCAACGTTGTTACGAAATCGGGTACGAATCAGCTCCATGGTGATGCCTTCGAATTCGTCCGCAACGGAGATCTGAATGCCCGCAATTTTTTCGCGCCGGTACAGGACACCCTCAAGCGCAACCAGTTCGGCGGAACTTTGGGAGGACCGATCAAGAAGGATGAAGTGTTTTTCTTTGGGACCTATCAGGGAACGCGCATCCGACAAGCGCCGGCAGGGCAAATCTCCTTTGTGCCTACGCAAGACGAACGCAATGGCGACTTCTCAGACATCCCAACTCAACTCGTGAACCCGGTAACAGGGGTGCCCTATACGAACAATCAAATACCCACGGGCGACTTCAATCCGGTCACCATGTTTTACGTAAATCGCATGCCGCTGCCCAACGGGCCTGGCGGTGAATTGACCTACCTCGGTCCAGAGGCTGTAGAAAACGACGATCAGTTGATGGGGAAGATCGACTACATCCGAGGGAAAAACCAGCTCAGCGGGCGCTATTTCTTCTCCAATTTCAGCGAACCCCCGGATTTCGCGATCGCCAAGGAGAATATCCTGGCCATCGAATCCACCGCCAGTCATGAGCGAGTGCAAACCCTTGCTCTCAATGATGCTTACTCCGTCTCGCCGACCCTTATTTTCAATACATCATTCGGGTGGAACTCTCAAACCGGAGGATCGCTTTCCGGAGCTCCCCCGGGGGTGAGTCTTGCCGACGCAGGCGCGCACCTCGCGCAACCGTCCGGCCCCACGGCGCTCGAGGGCTTGTCGGTCGGTGGTTACTTCTACATCCAGGGCAACCACCAAGGAATCTTTGATCGAGGGGACAAGACCTTTCGCGAAGTGGTGATGCTGCACCGGGGCAGCCACGATTTGCAGTTCGGAGGGCAGATTATTCGTGTCAACCAGAATGTCAACAATCTTTACGAAGAGGCAGGATCTTTCAATTTCACGAACCAGCTATCAAACTCCAACATCGTCGACTTTATGCTTGGTCAGGCCTCAAACTTCACTCAAGACGCCGGGCAGTATCAAGCGATGTTGGCGACCTTTCCAAGCTTCTTCGTTCAAGACAACTGGAAAGTGAGCTCGAATCTAACGCTCAATTTGGGTTTGCGCTGGGACCCGTATCTTCCCTACGCTGATCAAAAGAACCGCGTAGCATGCTTCCTCCCGGGAGCGCAATCGAAGGTGTATCCTACCGCGCCCGAGGGATTGATTTTCGGAGGCGAGCCAGGATGCGCGAGAGGATCGATGACGTATAGCAATCTCTCCAACCTAGCACCGCGTCTGGGCTTCGCCTATAGGGTTAACAGCAGCACAGCTCTTCGAGGAGGAGCCGGGATTCTCTATGGTTTGCCGCAAAGCAGCCAGATGAACGGCGCCACGCAAACCGCTCCTTTTTCTCCCTTCTACACGCTGTATGACGTTAACGTTGCGAATCCCTGGGCCAGTGCAGGCATTTCCAACCCGTTCCCGGCATTGTACGGCGGCGTAGTTCCCGCTCCTTCGCAGGCTGTTTTCGCGCTGCCCCTCGTGATCGAGGACACCTTCCCGCCCAATTACCATGTCGATTCCATCGCCACTTGGAATTTGACGCTCGAACACCAATTCGGCAACAATTGGAAGGTGAGCGCCGCTTATGTGGGGAACGTGGGATACCATCTCATGAGCAACCAGGACGGCGAGGAGGATCTAAACCCGGCGAGATACATACCGGGCCAGTCGAGCGAGGCGAACGCCCAGCAAAGGCGGCGCTACCCCAACTTCAGCGACATATTCCTATTCAACTCGGATCACAACTCCAACTACAACGCTTTGCAGTTGAATCTCGAGAAGCGATTTGCTCGCGGTCTCTCCGTCATCGCCAACTATGCCTGGTCTCACCAAATGGACAACTTCCCGGCCACCAGTTATCTGCAGACGGATCCCTTCGACCGCGACTACGACTGGGGCAACTCAATCAACAACATTCCGAATGTTGTCCATCTTTCCGAGGTCTGGCGCGTTCCCCCCTTCAATCGGGGTGGCCTTGTGGGGAGGGTGATTAATGGATGGGAAGTCACGTCTGTAACAACATGGCAGAACGGTTCCCCCGTCACGATTTACAGCGGCGTGGACAACTCCTTCAGTTCTATGGGGGTCGATCGCGCGGATTTTACTGGTACGAGCTTGAAGCAAGCCGTGCTGGGTGATCGCGCGCATGGCGAAATGGTGCAGGAGTATTTCAACACTTCTCTCTTCACCGTCAATAAGGTCGGGACCTTTGGCAATTCCGGAAAAAATAACATCGCGGGGCCCGGCTTTTTCGACACGGACCTTGGCGTCATCAAGGACACCCACATCACCGAGGGGACCTCCGTCCAATTCCGGGCTGAGTTCTTTAACGTTTTCAATAACGTCAACTTCAGCAGCGGAGGAGTGTACGGCTCACTCGGAACCACCGTTGGAGCCCCGAATTTTGGACAAATCACTGGCGCCTTGAGTCCCCGGGTTCTTCAATTCGCGCTGAAGTTCATATTTTAGCGTCAGTCCACCAGCGCATTGTTCGTGAAGATTCCGGGGTGCCGAGAAAGTTCCCCGGTAACTGCCTTCATTCCGAAGGGAGAATCTCATGCCTGAGCCATTCACGCGCCGCCACCTGCTGAAGCTGCTCGGGGCTGCGGGTGTCATGTCCGGGCTGGAGCAACCCGCCACCTTGTCGGGTCAAGCCACGCCCTCGAACCCGCTTGCAAAACTCCAAGATGAGATCCGCGCCGGCCGGAACAAGCGATGGCAGGGCTCACCGCTAGGAAACCAGTATCCTTTTATCAAGAAAGTCCAGGAAGAAGCGCCTCAGAGCCTGGCGTTCCTGAACGTCCGGCCCAAAGATCTGGAAGCCTGGAAGGCCGAAGCGCGAGCGAAGATTTTCGACTTGCTGCTCTATCGGCCCGCAGCCTGCGATCCGCAGGCGCGCATTCTGCAAAGAGTAGACAAAGGTGATTATATCAGGGAGTACTTACGCTTCCGTACCACTCCAGATATTGAGGCGGGTGCCTATTTCCTATTACCGAAGAAGGCGAAGTTTCCAGTGCCCGCGGTTGTGGCGCTGCACGACCATGGGGGATTCTATTACTGGGGCAAGGAGAAGGTAATCGAACTGGAGAATGAGAACCCCGTACTCACGGCGTACCGACGGCAATATTATGACGCCTTCAGTTACCCCGCCACGCTTGCCCGGCATGGTTACGCTGTCATCGCCATCGATATGTATTACTTCGGCGAGCGGCGTCTGATTCTGGATTCCGACCTCGAGGAAGGGATCAACACCTGGTCCAAGACAGAATCCTCTGAGACGATCGACAGGATCAACCACCGCAACGAAGAGCAAGAATGCTGGGTGGAAGATAATCTTCAGGATGTCGGTATTACCTGGGCCGGGGTGCTTTGCTGGGATGACATTCGCACCATCGATTATCTCGCCACGCGGCCTGAGGTCGATATCAACCGGATTGCTTGTACGGGCCTCTCTGTGGGAGGGTGGCGAACCAACTTTCTGGCGGGACTCGATGCGAGGATTAAAGCCGCCTGCATCGCGGGTTGGATGACATCGTTCCACCCGATTGTTCCCTGGTTCGTTTCGTATACGATCCCGGCCGGGAATGTGCCGGGGCTGTTCAAGTATCTGGACTATCCCGACGTCGGCTCGCTGACCATGCCAGGAGCGCTCATGGTAGTGCATGGCGTGCGCGACGATTTGTTCCCTCCGGAAGGCGTCAAGGCAGCGTTTCAAAACCTGAGGCAGTGCTACGAGGTCATCGGAAAACCTGAGCGCTTTACAACCTATACTTTTGATGGCCCACATAAGTTCCCGGCGCGTGCCCAGCAACTCATGCTCGAGTGGTTCGACCGCTGGGTGTAGATGCGAACAGCAGATATGACAAGCCTGCCCCCTTTCGATCTTGTGGCTACGTCCCCTTGACCACTGCATGCTCAACTGCTAACGAGGCGGCGATTCACCGATCCTATGCTTCCCACCGTGACCGAACCTTTAGGACTCAAGCGTGCACCTGCGCACCAGCCTCGGTCGCGACTGATGGTTTTGCCGCACCGGGTTTCGCGAAGTTTACGCGTGGCTTTCAGAATCTCTCCTTGTTTTATTCAACTAAACCAAAACGACATCCGCTTGCTTGTCAAGAAATGCTCACTGTCGGCCCCACCGGGGAACTGGAAGGGGACAAGTCGTCCTGTAGGGTTGACATATCCATTCCAATTCCCTACCGTTGGGGCGGGACCACCAGGGGGCACTACAATTGTGGACCACGAGGAGGAAATCAAGATGGATCGAAGGCAGTTTGTGCAGACATCAACGATGGGGATGAGCACCTTGGCGAGTGGCCTCGGTATCAAAAACCTCCAAGCCCAGCCGACTTCAGTGGCCGGAAGGCCCGCAGCGCTATCCGAGAATGTGGTTGGCCGCCCGGTTCGAATCGTCAGTATCGGTTTTACCCAGGGCTGCACGCTGGAACAAATCGCCGGGTTGGTGGACCAGGAGGGGGGACGGGGCACAGATCTCATCGCCCTGCCGGAAACGTGGCGGGGTCAGGACCTGAAGAGCCCGGAATCCCTCGAGGGTCCGACCATCAAAACCATCGCCGCACTGGCCCGGAAACATCAGACCTATATTGTCTGTCCCATCGATCGCCTGGAGGGCAAGCGGCGCTATAACTCCTCGGTATTGCTTGACCGCCAGGGCCGAGTGGTGAGCATTTACAACAAGCTCTATCCGGTGTGGCTGGTGGAGTGCATGAAAGAGCCTCCCCAGGAGCCGGTACATCGTGTCCTTTCGGCAACGCTGCTTAACTCCACGCTCCTGAAGTGCTAGCGTCGGTCTCATGCCCAGCGGGGCAAGGAGGACCGACGATGACCAACGAGATCTCTGACATTCCCCCTGACATGCGGAA
>Ga0326727_10017169_pt1 | contig 15083 bp, 12 predicted proteins | sample MB2enrmetagenome_FD_207643 | JGI IMG/M metagenome (GOLD analysis project Ga0326727, IMG submission 207643) | Lab enriched peat soil microbial communities from McLean, Ithaca, NY, United States - MB29MY | ecosystem: Environmental > Terrestrial > Soil > Wetlands > Peat | place: USA: New York... | reverse complement strand
CTCCCGAGGGAATTACAAACGAGGAATGGTGGCTTGGTACGAAGTTCCAAAGGAATGGGGCGCTAAAGCCAGTTCCCTTGCTCGATAAAGCAGGCAAGCCATTTCGTTTCTGCGTTCCGGACCTCGTGCAGCAGGAGTTGCACCTGATTGATGTCGGAGCGGGGCGTTCCATTGGAATTCCAGAGCCGATCACAAATCCGCAAACGCGCGACCGTTACCTGATCCGCTCGCTCATGGAAGAGGCGATCACCTCCAGCCAGTTGGAAGGGGCCGTGACAACGCGCGAGGTGGCAAAAGAGATGATCCGCACCGGAAGGCCCCCCCGGGACACGAGCGAGCAGATGATTCTGAACAATTTCATGACGATGCAGCGGATCACCGGGTTAAAAAATGAACCGTTGTCGCCGCAGATGATTTTCGACGTTCATAAAATGGTGACCGATAAAACGCTGGACGATCCAACGGCGGCGGGCCGGTTTCGTCGCGGAGAGGAGAAACGGGTGGTGGGTGATGATTTCGGCGCTGTCTTCCACGAGCCGCCCCCGGCCGCGGAACTGGAAGCGCGACTGGCCGCTTTGTGCGATTTCGCCAATGCCAGGACGCCTGCGTTCTTCGTTCATCCGGCCCTTCGCGCCATTATGCTGCATTTCTGGCTGGCCTACGACCATCCGTTCGTGGACGGCAACGGAAGAACGGCGCGCGCGCTGTTTTATTGGTCTATGCTCCGCAGCGGATATTGGCTGTTTGAGTTCATCTCCATTTCCAACATCCTGAGAAAAGCCCCGATCAAGTATGGTCTCTCGTTTCTCTACACCGAGACCGACGACAACGACCTGACCTACTTCATTGTCGCGCAAGCGAAGGTCATCCGCCGGGCAATCGAAGAACTTCATGCCTACATTGACCGCAAGACAGCGGAGGTCCGTGAAATGGAGTCGCAGGTCCGGGCGCTGGAACTGTTCAATCACAGGCAGGTGGACTTGATCCGCCACGCACTCAAACACCCCTTCCAGCAATATAGCATTGCCAGCCACCAGACGAGTCACAATGTCGTTTACCAGACAGCCCGAACTGACTTGTTGGATCTGCAAAAACGCGGCGTCCTCGATTGGAAGAAGCGCGGCAGGCAAATGGTCTTCGTTGCCCCAGACGACCTGGCCCAAAGACTTCGCAAACTGGAAAAGCAAGCCCGGCCATGAGATTTACAGAATCCATTGTCGAAGATGCCGCGCTCTCGTGGCTCAGAGAGTTGGAGATTGCGGCGCTGCACGGGCCGGAGACTGCTCCGGGCGAATTGGCGGCGGAACGGGCTGGCTTTGCTGAGACGGTTTTGGCGAAGCGATTGCAGGCGGCGTTGCGAAAGTTGAACCCCACTCTGACCATCATTCCCCTGCCACCCCTCCGGCCCTCGTTTTCCTTTAGCCTTTAGCCTTTAGCTTTTAGCCTTTTTTTCCCGTTGACATTCCTGCCTTAAAGCCTATATTACCTACCATGTGCATAGGAACGCACAGCGCCAGAGCCGGTGGACGGGCTTCCCCTCAAGGAAGCCTGCGGGAGAATCCTGTGCATCCTGTTTATCCAGTCAAAACCGCCGCTCGCCTAGCTTCTTCGAAGGAAGCCGCCCGGCTGCTCTGCCCCGTTTCTTTCCACCATTTAACGTTCAATATTCTCAATTCACCCCCTTTCCAATGAAGGCTGCTGAAGGCTGCTGAAGGCAAATGAAGGTAAATGAAGGTAAAAAAAAATAAAAAAATCCTGATTGTGTTTCCGGTTGCCGCGCCCGCCGCCGCCCGTTAGGCTCTTCCCATGACTGATTCCGCCACCCCCGCCGCCGCCCGTTCCGATGGCCGCCGCCCCGATGAACTCCGTCCCATCCGCTTCCAGAACGGCATCGCCCCCCACGCCACCGGTTCCACCCTCATCGAATGGGGGAACACCCGCGTCATCTGCGGCGTGACGGTCGAGGAGGTCGTGCCGCGCTGGATGAAAGAACAGGGCGTGACCGGCGGCTGGATCACCGCCGAGTATTCCATGCTCCCTTATTCCACCCTCACCCGCAAGCCGCGCGACATCACCAAGGGCAAGATTGACGGGCGCTCCCAGGAAATCCAGCGCCTGATCGGACGCGCCATGCGCTCCGCCCTTGACCTGGAACGCATCGGCTCGCGCACCGTCTGGCTGGATTGCGACGTCTTGCAAGCCGACGGCGGCACCCGCACCGCCTCGATCACCGGCAGCTTCGTCGCCTTGTCCCTGGCCGTGCGCAAACTCATCGCCGCCGGCAAGCTGGCGGGCGAAGTGGCGCTCAAGCCGGTGGCCGCCGTCAGCGTCGGCATCGTTGCCTCGCGACCTTTGCTTGACCTGGCTTACGACGAAGACGCGGCCGCCGCCGTGGACATGAACCTGGTCATGAACGGGGCGGGCGAATTCATTGAATTGCAGGGCACGGGCGAAGAATCCAGCTACGGCGAGGAACAACTGGCCGCCATGCTGGCCCTGGGAAAAAGCGGCATCAAACAACTGCTCGCCTTGCAGCAAGCCGCCTTGCGCTGAGGGGCATCAGGATTGAAAGACCAAGAGGGGAACCCAGTTAAATGAAACGCAGCTTATGCGCATTGAAGTGATCAATACCGGCGCCGAACTTCTGGTCGGGCGCGTTCTCAACACCCATCAGCAATGGCTTTGCCGTCAGTTGACCGACTTGGGCTGGGAAGTTTCACGCCAGGCCTGCGTGTCCGACGACGGCCGGGAAATCCAGGCGGTGGTGGGCGAATCGCTGTCGCGCGCCGACCTCATCATCACCACCGGCGGCCTTGGCCCGACCAGCGACGACCGCACCCGGGATGTCATCGCGCAATTGCTGGGGCGCAAGCTGCTCCTTCACCCCGAAACGCTGTCGCGGATCGAGAAGTTCTTTACGGAACGGGGCCGTCCCATGCCGGCCAATGTTCAAGTCCAGGCGATGGTTCCCGAGGACGCAACGGTTCTGCCCAATCCCAATGGCACGGCCCCCGGTCTGGCGCTCAAGACCGGCCGCGGCGGGCAATGGCTCATTTTGCTTCCCGGCCCGCCGCGCGAATTGCGGCCCATGTTTCTCGAAGCGGTCGTCCCGTTGCTGCGCCGGGAGTTCCCGCAGACCTCCAAATATGCCTGCCGCACCATCAAAACGACCGGCCTGGGCGAATCGGTGGTCGAGGAAAAAATTGCCGGGCCGCTGGCGCCGCTGGTGCGCGACGGTCTCGAACTTGCCTATTGCGCCCGCGTGGGCCAGGTGGATGTGCGGTTGGCCGGCCGCGGCGGGAAGGGCGCCGCGCTGCTTGCCCAAGGCGCCTCGCTGCTGGACAGCCTTCTGGGGCCGGTCATTTTCGGCGCGGATGATGAAACGCTCGAATCGGTCGTCATTGCCCTCCTGACCACTCTAAAGAAAAGCCTGGCCGTGGCGGAATCCTGCACCGGCGGTTTCCTCGCCCATCGGCTGACCAATGTTCCCGGAGCCAGCGCGGTCTTTCTTGGCGGCATTATTGCCTACAGTAATCAAGTCAAACAGGAGGTTCTCGGCGTGCGGGCGGAAACACTGCGCCGGCATGGCGCGGTCAGCGAACCGGTGGCGCGCGAAATGGCCGATGGCGCGCGCCGTCTTCTGCGCGCCGATTACGCCCTGGCCGTCACTGGCATCGCGGGACCCGGCGGCGGCACGCCGGATAAACCGGTTGGCACAGCCTATATTGCATTGTCTGAAAACCAACGAACAAGTGTCCAATTTCAGTACAGTCCGGTGGATCGTGAGACGTTCAAATTCGCAATTTCCCAGCGCGCGCTGGATCTGCTCCGCCTGGCGATGCCCGCCGTACCGCCGGCCATGCGGCAAATTCATTAAGTTCCATCACCAACTTCACAATAGCATTGCCACTGGCACAGGGGTTGCTATGATTACTCTTGCGGTTTCAGAAGGCAATCTGTGAACACGTTGTATTCATTTAAACCCGCCTTCTGATCGTTCACGCCGCCTCAGAAAGGCTAAACTTAACATGCAAAATAAAGTTACGCGCAAAGCGGGATTCACCCTGGTTGAAATCATGATCGTTGTCGCCATCATCGGATTGCTGGCCGCCATCGCGATTCCTAACTTCGTCCGCGCCCGCACCACCTCGCAGACCAATGCCTGCATCAGCAACCTCCGTATTATTGACGGCGCCAAGGGCCAATGGGCGCTGGAAGTTCACAAGCAGACCACCGACACCCCGGCCGGCACGGACATCCAGCCCTACATGGGCCGCGGTTCCGCCGGCGAGCTGCCGAGCTGCCCGAACGACTCGACGCAAACCTTCGCCAACAGCTATAGCCCGAACAATATCGGCACCAAGCCGACCTGCCTCATCGTGCCCACGACGCACATTCTGCCGTAAGGCAAACCATATCGGTCTTGATCGAACAGATCGAGACGTTGCAAAGGCCCCGGAGAAATCCGGGGCCTTTATTCATTTTCAGGCATTGCGCCCCGGCGGCCAGTGGCGGGCCTTCTCAACATACGAGGCCAGCGCGGCCCGTCCTTCCGAAATGGACCGGGCCAGATTGAACCGGGCGGAAAAGGGATCGGTCAATTCCGCCGCCAGTCGCCGCCTGGCCCAACGCATCAGCCAGAGGTAGTAGAATAAAATCGCCAGTTGGGGCAATAAATTAAACCAGACCACCCGAGAGAAACCCAGCGTGGATTGCGGGACGCTAAAGAAGGCCAAGAGAAGCGAGCCGCCGAGACTGAGAACAGAAGGCGATCCCAGGCAGAGGAGGATAATACGGACGAGCGCGGCGGTTTGAGAACGCTCGCGCAAGCCGAACCAAAGGCCAACCCAAATCAGGGCGCCGATCTGGGCCAAGGCGTTGAGACATACCAAGTACTGTGCGACTAGACTGTAATAATAATAGTTGGACGCTAAGGGACCTCCGTAGGCCTTAATGTGTTGGAAGACCAAAGCCGCCATAAAAACGTGAGGAGCCATGAGTACAATAACGGGCAGTGCGAAGAGCCACCTGAGTTCTTTCCATTGGCTCAAAATCATGTTCCTTGCGCCGACGGGGGTGGTCAGCAGCAGTTCCACTTCGCCGGTGCGCCGCCCTTCGATAAAGAACCGGCTGGCCGCCCAGCCGAACAAACAAGCCTGCCCAACTCCCAAAGCCAGGATCACAGGCCAGGTGTAAAAGGAGGAGATACCGCGCAGAAGCGGGCCAGTCCCATACGTCCCGATCAACGCAGCGCCGAACATTCTGATAAGCATCCTGAAGCCATTTTGACCAACCATCCCGATCAACGCTCCCGCCCATACGACGGCTTTGATCCCGCGCTGGCGGCGCACGAGCCATCTCACCGGATCAACCGTGGCCGGCATTTTGCCTGCCTTCCAGGCAACCAAGGTGAAAGCCCGCGACCTCTCCACATCAACCTCCTCCCCGGCGCTTTCGCCCGGCGCGCCGGTTTTCCGGCCGGTCGCGCCGGCCGTTTCCGTCGTCCCGTCCTCCTCGCGCATCGCCCGGCGCAGCCGGAATCCGGCGCCGATCAGCAGCAGCCACGAAATGACATGCACCGTCGCCAGCGACATCCAGTAGTTGCCCGGAGAAAAACGATAGGCGGCATCGCCCGCCCAGTGAAAAGCGGCCAATGGGCTGACCAGAATAATATATGGAGAAAGCCCCGGAACAACCGGCAGCACGATGACCAGCAGCAGCAGGAGTACGGCGGACCGCGCACTCTTGAACCACCCGCGCGCGCCGGCGGAGGCCCACAATCCCGCCGCCAGCGAAAGCAGCATCGTATCAAACAATACCAGCATCGTGCGAAAGGCCTCCCCGCCCGTCACGCCCCCGGCCAGCACCGGCAGCATGATGACCGGCAGAATCGCCGCCAGCGCGCAGACGCAGGTCAGGCCTGCCGCCCCGAAACATCCCAGCAGCACGTCCAACGCCCTGACTCCTATCAACCACAACAGCCCCAGTGTCCCCTCCCGCCGCTCGCGGCTGATCCGGTCCACCGTGAGCAATCCGGCCCAGCAACAAAGGATGAAAGCGGCCATGACCATGTTTTGGAACGCCATTTGCCCCAGCATGGCCGGCGAAGAGGTGGGCAAGCCTGACCTCAGGCCGGACAGGCTCAACCCACGCAGATAAAGCAGCATTCCAACCAGCGCCACGGCGAAGCGGGTCCAGTACACCGCCCGGCTGCGGGCGCGCGTGCGCAACTCCCGTTCGATGAGAGGCAGAATAGTCACCCGGCGGAAGGGTGAAGTATAAGGGATAAATGATAAATGATAAATCCTCGCCTAACGCCAATTTCGTGGCTTGGGGAGCACATGCGCCCTCGCATGTCGCGGTCGGCGCCCCCGCCGGCCGTTTCACCATTCAACAACCTCAATTACCATTCGCTGCTCCTTGCCCAAGCGATCACTGGATCGCCTTCGGCTTCGCTTTGCTCCACTCGTAAAGCTTCACTGCCAGCACCAGGTTGGTTCGCCCGTCGGCGCGGTATTTCTTATCGGGGACCAACTGTCCGTCGCCAAAGGAAAGTGTGTAGTTCCCTTCGCCCATGGTTTTGAACTCAAAATGCCCGTCGCCATCCGTCTGCGCGCGGAGCATTGGCAGCTTGAGGTGGTCAAAATCCACCGCAGTTACCTGGGTGTTGGGGATGGCATAGCCGGTGCCGGCCTGTACTACGCGCCCCGCCAGCGTCCGCCCCCGTTTGAGCCGGATCGTCTGCGGCTGGGAACCGAAATCCAGCTTTACCGTCTCGGTGATGGCGCCCGGCACATTCACTCGCACGCTATACTCCCCAATTTCCGGGGTCATGTTTTCCATCCGAAATCGCCCGAGCTGATCTGTGAAAACGGGCTTCAATCCGACGCTGCTGTTTTCCTGCGGATTGAACGCCGTTTCCAATTCGGCATCCGGCAGTGGCTTTCCATCAGGGTCCAGCAGCACGCCATCGAAAGTCCTCCCGGGAGGAAACTGCATCTCGATTTCCGCATCCGGGTTCGCTTCCGTCAGTTTGACTGGCTTGCTGGAACAAAACATATTCCCGCGCCAGCCCCCAACCTGATACGTCCCGCCGAGCGGCAGCGGCCCGGAAACCCATTGCCGCGGGGCGTTGTCAGACATTCGATCACCGTCACCGATGAACAATGAGCCTTTATCCACACCCGGCGCGCGTATCAATTCGCGCACCCCAAACATCAAACCACCCGCCGGCGTGCCGTCGGCATTGCGCGCTTTCGCATATATCTCCCCGGCCGGCAACAGCGAAATCTCAACCACTTGTGGGCCGGGGCCGTTCGTCACTTGGATGGACATCAGGTTAAATCGCTCAAACCAGTAGCCCATCATGTGTTTCGTTCCGACAATGCCGGTCCGCCCGCCGATGGCGATTTCCGCGCGCACTTCGCCGTTGGTGATTTCCAGCTCCGCGCTATGCTCCCAAGGCTGCTTCTTGTCCGAGTTGGGCGGGATTTCGACTTGTAATGCCCCGCGCGGCGGCACGCCCGAGGCATGTTTGAATCGGAAAACTACCTCCCGTGTCGGCGCATCTGGCCCCTCTTTCTTGCCTGACGCAGTCAAGTCCACAACCCAATCCTCAATGGGCGCGGCCACCTCGCGTTTTTCCTGATAACCTCCTCCGCTCATCGTCACCGGCCCGGCTAGCTGATTCGTGAATTGAAAGGTCGCAACGCCATTCGTGACATGCACCGGCACGAATTCCCAGTCTCCCCAACTACTGCCGTCAATCACCTCGGAATAAGCCCTGTTAAGAAAAGGATGGCCCTCGTGCCATTGCAGACCGTCGAGACTGCCGATGACATGCCCGCGCACGATGAGTTCCGGCCCGAGTTTCAGCGTGACATCATTCGTGCCGGGCACGGCCTCCAGCAGGACCGATTCGTGCCCCGGCGCGCTGACACCGAGCCAGAATTTTGTGTCGCGCCGAAGCTGGTTCACCGTGAAACGGCCTTCCTCATCCGTTCTCGCCAGCAACCGCAATGCATCCGTCCATTGGTAATGCATGTCGCTCTGCGCGCCTTTCTCGTGTATTACCCTCAAGTTTGCGCCGGGAAGGCCTTCGCCCGTGGCTTTGTCCACCACCCGGCCCGCAAATACCTGGCCGCGTTTCAATTTCACTTCCAGCGTCCTCCCCGCGCTCAACCGCTCGAAACGCTTGTCAATAAATTCGTAGCCCGGCGCGTTCACCGTCACCACCAGCGGTTGGTCAGTGCATAGCGGCAGCGTCACGCGCCCGCCGGCGTCGGGTCTGACATCGCGCGAGTGTTGAAATTGTTGCCCGCCCGTCAACATGAAAAATTGCGTGTGCAGGGCTGCATTGGTCACAGCCGCGCCGCTATCCGCGTCGCTGACACGCAGCGATACTTCAAACCCGCGACCCAGGGTCAATTCGCCGGCATCAATACGATTCGTCACCCTGCCGTCGAACGGACCGGCCAGCGCGGGCGCGTAGCCTTCAAAATCCGCTGCGATCAGGATTTCGTCGGCGGGCGCGACATTACTGTTCGTCGCGCCGCCGTCTTCCGACACATTGCCGGGGTACACTCCCTCAGAGCCATGAGTGAGGGCGTAAATAAGAACGTATTTGTTTCTTGGCAGCGGAGAACCGTCGCTCGTCCGCAGATGAACTGATACAGCAACCGGCCCCGCGTTGGAATTTGCCGCCGGGTTTTCCCCGAATTCGGCCATCTTCTTTTCGATCCGGTCCATTCTCTGCTGCGGCGTGAGCAGTTGGGCGGCGGCCTCCACCGTCCATTGCGTCCCCAGCGCGCAAAGCGTCAATAATACGAATCCCAGCCCCAGCGACCCGGCCAGCGCGCGCCACGTCAGCGGCAGCGCCGGACGATACCCCGGCACCAGCAGCCGCTGAATCCGGTCCTTCAGCCCGGACGGATTGTGCCGGTCGCCAAAGGCCGGCGCCGCCGCCATCGCCTGCCCCGCCACCTGCGCCAGGGTTCGCGCGTATTGCAATGGTTCCCCCGCCAGCGCAATCGCCATCGCGTCGCAACAGGCCTCGCGCTCCTGCCGGATTTGCCGGCTGATCCACCAAACCGCCGGATTGAAAAACAACAACGACTCCGCCAGAAGCTGGCACAAATTGACCAGATAATCCCGCCGCCGGATATGCGCCAGTTCGTGCAGCAAGATCAGTTGCATTTGGCCCATCGGCAGCGTCGTCACCAGCGACAGCGGCAATATGAGAACCGGCGTCAACCACCCCATCACCGCCGGCGAAGTCAATCGCTCCGTCACCACCACCTGAATGCGCCGCATCAGGCCGAGTTTGCGCCGCGCTTCCTCGATCAGCCTGAGAACCGCCCCGTTCTCCAGCGGGCGGCCACTCCGGCGCAACTTCTCCGCCCCGGCCACCACGGAGCCAAGCCGCGCCAGCATCACCGCCGCCCCGCCCAGCCAGCCCAGGGCCAGCCAGGGAGTCCAGCGAGCCGGCGGCCCCGCGGCCGCCGGCGCCGGCGTTGGGACTGCGGAAACCACCGGGGAGGCGGCGGCCGCTCCGCCCGCCGGCTCCGCCTTGGCGACCGCTGCAGTGGCGCTGGGCTGAAGGCCAGCCGTTGGCCGCCGCTGCACGATGGCCCACGCGACAATTCCTCCCAGCGCCACAGCGAGCAAGGCGCCGGCGCACCAACGATAGCGTTTGACGGGATCCACTTTTACCCTCAAAACAAAATACAATCCCCCCGCGGCCAATCCACCAAGCCACAACGTGTGCAGCAGGGCCTTTACCAGGTGAGTCCATTCCTCCGACGCCAGCGAACGCAGCAGCAGGTTCATGCTTTTCCTTTCTTTTTGACAGGCGCGTCCGCCACGCCGCCGCCGCCTTGTTCATGCCGGGCAATGATCTCCTTGATCTCATCCAGTTCCCGGCGGCTGACCCGTTCTTCCGCCAGCAGATGCTGCAGCGCCGTGGCGGCGCTGCCGCCGAAAACCTGCCGCACCAACCCGCGCAACCACGGCCCTGTCACCTCCTGCCGCGAAACCCGCGCCTGATAAAGATGGGCGTTGCCCCGGGCGACATGCGAGACCAGCCCCTTCTTCTCCATCATTTGCAGGACCGTGAGAATGGTGGTGTAGGCGCGCGCCTTGCCGTCCGGCATGGCCTCCAGCGCCTCCCGCACCGTGGACGGCCCCCGCTCCCACAACACCGACAACACCTGCATTTCCAGCCTGGACGGCTCGCGATATTTCATAAGTTGGTTGTGCTTTCAGGCCAAGAATACTATGTTTATAGTAGATGTCAAGGGGAATTTCTATTCCAATTTGACTTTTTCCATGTGAGATATAATAATAGTCCAATGAAGATCATTTTATGCCTGCTCTGCCTTGCCCTGGCCGTCCAAATCGCCGGCGCGGCCAACATCGAGGACATCAAACTCAACGACATCAACGGCAAGCCCACCTCGCTCCAGGCCTACGCCGGCAAGGTCATCCTCCTGGTCAACGTCGCCTCCAAGTGCGGCAACACCCCGCAGTACAAGGGACTGGAGGCCATGTATGAAAAATACAAGGACAAGGGATTCGTCATCGTCGGCGTGCCCTGCAATGATTTTGCCGGGCAGGAGCCGGGAACGGCGGAGGAGATTGTCAAGTTTTGCACCGACAATTATCAGGTCACCTTCCCGCTCATGGAGAAAATCCACGTCAAAGGCCCCGAACAGCATCCCTTGTACGCCGCCTTGACCAAGGACCAGGCCATCCCCGGCCCGAAGGGGGACATTGATTGGAATTTTGCCAAGTTCGTCATTGGCCGGGACGGCAGCGTGATCAAACGCTTCGCCAACAAAGTGCAGCCGGAGAACGCCGACCTGGTGCAAACCGTGGAAACCGCCCTGGCGGCCAAATGAAAGGGGTTGAATTTCGCCTTTGACGTGGCGTGCCTAAAATGAGAGATTGCAGGGGGATGAGAGTGTTTGCAACCCGATGGATATGTGTTGGACATGCTCTCTGTTTTGAGCGCAAAGCACCATGAACTTATGAACGACAAACACATTTACGGTTTGGTGGTTCGTGTATTGATTTGTCAGGAGGATGGGGAATTTTGCGCGCATGCTCTGGAATTGGATTTGTTGGGGTACGGCAAAACTGAAAGCGATGCGGTTTCCGAGCTTTTTAAGGCGATTCAGTCCCAGATTTCCTTTGCCAGGATCAAGAATGACGACAGCATTTTGCGTTTTCCGGCTCCCAAGGAATTTTACGAGAGATGGGAAGCGGCTCATGCCGCCGCCTTGAAGAATTTGGTTTTCCCGGAGAAGTCCACAGCTTTCGCCATCAAAGCAACCTGCGTATCCCTTGAAGAGACTCTAACCTCGGCGCCTGAAAGCCAGTTTGAGGCAATGGAGCCGACCTGTGCCTAAACCGCAAAAGGCCGACGACATTTTTCGTATTCTCCGCGGGCATGATCCCCGATTTAGATTTTATGCAAACCGCGGGAAAGGTTCGCACCGCATGGTTGAGCATCCCGATATTAACGGTCGGCGCGCGTCATTCCCACTGCCCTACCATAAAGGCCGGGACTTGCAAAGAGGCATTTTGCGGGCGTTGATTCGCCGTTTCAATCTGCCGGACGACATTTTTGGTTGATTCCACAACCGGCTCATGGAGGGCCAGAAATGAAAACGGATGGGCTGGGGCCAAGGTGAGGGCCATCGTCAATTCAAACCAGCGCAGGAATTTTTCTTGAGTGCAACGCAAAAGGAATTACTCTACCCCCATGTCTAAGGTTAAACATATTGTGCTGCTCAAGTTCAAAGACGGAACCACGGAAGAACAGATCAACAAGTTCTTCGAGGATGTTCTGGATTTGTCCGAATCCGTGCCGGGCATTGACGACTACGTTTCCGGGGCCTGTTGCAGCGCGGAGGGCAAAAACCAGGGCCTGACGCACGGCTTCATCATGACCTTTGCCGATGCCGCCGCGCGCGACGCCTACATCGTTCATCCCGAACACGAACGCTTCAAGGCGGGCGCGCTCCCCCTGGTGGACAACACCCTCGTCTTCGATTTTGAGGTGTAACGCGGTGAGGAGACGCACCCACCATTGTAACCAACTGCGCCCCGCGCAGGCCGGCCAGTCCGTCGTCCTCTCCGGCTGGGTCCATTCCCGCCGCGACTTGGGCGGCGTGATTTTTATTGACATCCGCGACCGCGAAGGCCGCACCCAAACGGTCTTCGATCCGTCCGATTTGCCCAAAGAACTCTTTGATCGCGCCGCCGCCTTGCGCAGCGAATGCGTCGTCACCATCTCCGGCACCGTGCGGGCGCGCCCCGCCGGCACCAACAACCCAAAAATCGCCACCGGCGAAATCGAGGTCGCCGCCCGCGAGTTGGAAGTGCTCAACATGGCCGAAGTCCTCCCCTTCCCGGTGGACGATCCGGAAATCGCGCGCACCGTCAACGAAGAGTTGCGCCTGCAATACCGCTACCTGGACTTGCGCCGCCCGGAAATGGCGCGCAACCTCCGTTTGCGCAGCCAGGTCGCCGCCGCCACCCGCCGCCACATGGACGAGCAGGGCTTCACCGAAGTCGAGACGCCGGTTCTTTTCAAATCCACCCCGGAAGGCGCGCGCGAGTTCCTCGTCCCCAACCGCCGCGAGCCGGGCACCTTTTACGCCCTGCCGCAGTCGCCCCAGCAATTCAAACAAATGCTCATGGTCGCCGGCGTGGAAAAGTACTACCAGATCGCCCGCTGCTTCCGCGACGAAGACCAGCGGGCCGACCGCCAACTGGAATTCACCCAGTTGGACGTCGAGATGAGCTTCATCGAGCGCGAGGACATTTACGCGCTGGTCGAAGGCCTTTTGCAGCGCGTCTGGAAACTGGCGCTGAACATTGACGTGCCGGCGCCCTTCCCCCGTCTCACTTTCCAGGAAGCCCTGAACCGTTATGGCATTGACAAGCCCGACACCCGGTTTGGCATGGAACTGGCCGATTTCACCGAGGAATTTCGCCCCTCCAAGTTCAAAGTTTTCAGCGGCGCCGTTGCCGCGGGCGGCGTGGTCAAGGCCCTCAATGCCAAGGGGCTGGCCGACGCCACCCAGGGGGAGATCGAAACCATGACTGAATACGCCAAGAGCTTTGGCGCGCGCGGCCTGGCCTACATCAAGGTGGAAAATGGCGAATGGAAATCGCCCATCGTCAAATTCTTCAACGACGCCGAAAAAGCGGCGCTGACGGAAAAATTGAAAATCGAGGAAGGCGATTTGATCCTGTTCGCCGCCGACCAATGGCAAAATGCCTGCGAAATCCTTGGCCGAATCCGCCTCTATTGCGCCGACACCCTCAAAACCCGGGGCAAGCTGGTCATCCCCGACAACCAGTTCCATTTCCTTTGGGTCATCGAATTTCCCCTGCTCGGTTTCGACCGCGAGCAAAACCGCTGGTATTCCAGCCATCACCCCTTCACCGCGCCCGTCTCCGAAGACATCCCCTTGCTGGCCAGCGACCCCAAGAAAGTGCGCGGCCAGCACTACGACATCGTGGTCAACGGCGTGGAATTGGGCGGCGGCTCCATCCGCATCCACCAGCCCGATGTGCAGAAACAGATTTTTGAACAACTCCTGCAACTCCCGCCCGACCTCGTCAAGGCCAGATTCGGCTACATGCTGGAAGCCTTCAAATACGGCGCTCCGCCGCACGGCGGCATTGCCTTGGGCTTCGACCGCCTGGTGGCCATCCTTTGCGGCGCTTCCAGCATCCGCGACGTCATCGCCTTTCCCAAGACCGCCAAAGGCGCCGATCTGATGACCGACTCCCCCGCCCGCGTGGAAGCCAAACAACTGCGCGAACTGCACCTCGAAATCAGAGGCCCCAAGCCAGACTCCGGCGAACCGCCCCTTCATTGATAGAAGACTTTATGACTAAAAACTTTCTTGTCAGAAGTTTGCTTATCCTGCCAACCGTTGGCCTGCTCATGACCACTCCCATTTCGCCTGCCCAGGACAAAACCAATTCCCCGCCCAACTTCGCCGGCCTGAGTACTTCGGACCAGGCCCTTTTTGACAAGGCGCTCGCCGCCATGTCGAAACGCGCCGGCGAGCTCAACGTGGAGGGCGTGGCCCTCGTCGCCTACGCTCCAGGGGACAGCGTCCAATCGTGGACTTCAAAGATGATCGTCGTGGGCCGCATGAAAACACCATCAACCGACCGGGCCAAGGGAAACAACATGCTGGCCATCGCCTACGCCAAGGCGGCCGAAATGGCCGACACCCTGAAAAACAGCGGGAGCAAAGCCCGCCCGTCGCTCACGGGTGAAAATGGCTGGGAGGGCGGCGTCACCGCCCGGGGTAAAAATGGCCAGTTGATCGTCGCCTTCAGCGGTGGAACTTCGCCCGACGACGTGAAAGTTTCCACCGCCGGCCTGGAGATCCTGCAAAGTCAATTATAATTCGCCGGTGACGCGCGCCTCCCGCGCGCTTGCATAGTTATCCAATCCGCATAAGTTGTGCCGCATGAACACGCAACTGCGATGTAAATTGATGCGGTCATCCTCTCAGCCATGACGACATCCCCGCAAATCCCCTGCCCCACCCCCCCGCCGCCCCGTCGCGGCGTTCGAGCCTGGATTCCAATCACTATCCTCATTCTGGCCACGGCGGGCATTGTCTCGATCCGCTGCTCCGGGAGCACCGAGGAAACTTTCCGCAACATGCGGAGCGTGGTGACCGGCGGCGTGGCTTTCCTGCTGCTGCTCGTCTGGTTCCTGCTGCTCAGCCGACTGCGCTGGCAGACTCGCCTCGGCGGGCTGTGCATCCTCGTCCTGGGCGTCTTCGCCTTGGGAAAAGTGGTGCGCATTGATGGCACTTACAGTGGCGGGGCTATGCCGCGTTTGGCCTGGCGTTGGACACCGCCACGAGGCGCCGATCTGACGGAGATCACCACCGCCCGATCCGTTGCCGCCACCCCGGTCGCACTCCCCGCCTTTGACTCTCCGTCCTATCTCGGCGCTGATCACATCGGTGTGATCAAAGGCCTGAACCTGGAGACCAATTGGGCCGCCCACAAGCCGGTCGAGCTTTGGCGAAAGAAGGTTG
>Ga0326727_10017168_pt1 | contig 15083 bp, 15 predicted proteins | sample MB2enrmetagenome_FD_207643 | JGI IMG/M metagenome (GOLD analysis project Ga0326727, IMG submission 207643) | Lab enriched peat soil microbial communities from McLean, Ithaca, NY, United States - MB29MY | ecosystem: Environmental > Terrestrial > Soil > Wetlands > Peat | place: USA: New York... | reverse complement strand
TGCTGCGCCTGCGGCAGTCGTCGATGCTCCAAGAACTGGCGGACAACATCCTGCTCCGAATCAATAAGCTCAAACCCCTTCAACTCTGAAAACCTGCATTTTCACGCCGGATCTAGGTGATACAAAAGCAAAACTCTTGAAGTAAGCGACATTACCGATAAGAGACCCCCAAACCGCCCCTGGCCAACCGATAGGGGACCATTCGGTAGCCGTGGGATGCTAAAATAAAGGGACCGACATCCTCGATTGGACAGCGGAGCAACCGCCCGGTTTCGACCGAGTCTTTGCCGGAGAGAGAAATCGCCAGCGCCCAGCTGACGCAGGATGCCCGGCAAACTGACGCATCTTTGCGAGGATCCCGAGAGCGTACTACGGGGCTTGAGCCGTTCCCAGGGAAGCTTTCCCGCGGCGCGCCGGCAACCAGGTTGAAATCGTGGTGCGTGCGAGGTGAATGTGGCGGAAGTTCGACTGCAAGAAGGCGAATCGCTGGAAAATGCGTTGCGCCGCTTCAAGCGCAAAGTGCAACAGGAAGACATCATCCGGGACGTGAAGCGTCACTCCTATTACCTGAAGCCGGGAGAAAAGGCCCGGGTGAAGCAGGCACTGGCGCGCAAGCGCGCCCGCAAAAAGAACCGCAGGGAACGCGAGGCCTAACGGTTATCCGGCACCATAAAAAGGAGCACAGTTGACTGGAAATGAGACCAGAGCAGAGGATCGGGCAGCCAGCCCGGCGGAGCTGAAACCGCCGGATTCGAGCCCCGATCAGGCCGCGATCCCCGCGACCCACCCCAAGGGCATCAAGGCACGAGTACTGCTGGCTTCGGTGTTTGGCCCGTATGCCCGCGACGACGAGTTCGGCAGCCGCGCCATCAATCCGATGGAGCTTTATCAAAACCAGGTGACGCGCGCCCAGGGAGCCTTCTCCCTGCGGATGTTCCACCGCTCCTGGGGCCTGATGATGATCCAGGAGAACATTTCCGCGCCCTCGACGCTGCTCGATTTTCCGACCCGTGAGGATTTTGCGCGCGAGTTGACCAGCCACCACTATGATGTGGTGGGCATTTCCTCCATCATCGTAAACGTCGGCAAGGTACGGGAGATGTGCCGCATGGTGCGAGAGCTTTCGCCGCAGTCCACCATCATCGTGGGCGGACATGTGGCGGCCCTTCCCGGCCTGAAGCATCTGATCGATGCCGATCACATCGTGGCCGGGGAAGGCATTCGCTGGATGCGCGGTTACCTGGGGGAAGACCCGGAGGCGCCGATCCGCCACCCGGACATCGTCTCCGGTTTCGGGATGCGGATCATGGGATTCAAGCCGCCGGAACAGGCCACCGACACCGCCGCCACCATCATTCCCTCCGTCGGGTGCCCCATCGGCTGCAACTTCTGCACGACTTCCTCTTTTTTCGGGGGCAAAGGCAAGTCCGTCAACTTCTATGAAAGCGGCCGAGAGTTGTTCGATCTGATGTGCGAGCGGGAGCACACGATGAAGGCGCGCTCATTTTTCATCATGGATGAGAATTTCCTGCTCAACCGCCCGCGCGCCATGGAACTGCTCGACTTGATGAAGCAGCACAACAAGAGCTGGGCGTTCTACGTCTTCTCGTCGGTGAATGCCATCCGCAAATACACCATCGAGGAACTGGTCCAACTGGGTGTCTCCTGGTTATGGATCGGGCTGGAATCGCCCAACTCCACCTACAAGAAACTGGCGGGCGCCGACACGCGTCAGCTCACCCGGGAGTTGCGGCAAAACGGCATCAAGCTGCTGGGATCGACCATTGTCGGACTGGAGCATCACACCCCGGAAAACATGCGCGACGAAATCGAGTATGCGGTCGGACACGAGACCGACTTCCATCAGTTCATGCTTTATACCCCGGTTCCGGGCACGCCGCTGTATCGGGAAATGCTGGAACAGGGGCGCATGCTGGAAGGCACGGACTTCGCCGATATTCATGGCCAGTTCCAGTTCAATTTCAAGCACGCCAGCATCTCCCGGGAAGATTCGCAGCGCTTCCTCGACTGGGCTTTCGCGCGCGATTTCGAACGCAATGGGCCCAGTCTTTTCCGCATCTGCCAGACCACGCTGGAAGGATGGCGGCGCTACAAACATCATCCGGACGCCCGGGTACGGGCGCGCTTCCGCTGGGAGGCCCGGCAACTCAGGAACTCGGCCACGGCGGTGCTGTGGGCCATGGAGCATCGTCTCAAGCGCAGCAACACCGCGGTGAGCGCCCGGGTGCGCACCCTGCGCCAGGAAATCGAGAACGAATTTGGCGCGATGACGAAATGGGTGTCGCGGCTCGCTGGACCGGTGATGCTCTGGCTCACCCGCCGGGAGGAACGGCGTCTGGCCCGGGGCCAAACTTACGAGCCACCCATGATCCTGGAACGGCGCCGTTGGGTCGGAGCGCAATAAGGAATGGATGGACTGCCTTATTCCAGTCCGGCAGCAAGAGTTTCGGAACAGTGCCGGGGGAGGGAAACGCCATGTTGTTCTTGAGTGGCGACGAGGCAGTCGCCACAGCGGCTTTTGATGCACGGGTGCGAATGGGTACGGGCTATCCTGGCACCCCATCCACGGAAATCCTGGAGCATTTTGCGCACCTGGGGGGACAGGCACAATGGTCCCCGAACGAGAAGGTGGCGCTGGAGGTCGGCATCGGCGCGGCCTACGCCGGTGCCCGGGCCATCGTCACCATGAAACACGTTGGCCTCAACGTGGCTGCGGATCCGTTGTTTACCGTGGCTTATACGGGAGTTCGCGGCGCTCTCTTGATCGTATCGGCGGACGACCCGGGCATGGCCTCCAGCCAGAACGAGCAGGATAACCGGCGCTATGCGGCCGCCGCGGCCGTCCCCATGCTGGAGCCCGCGGATTCCCAGGAAGCCTATGACTACACGCTTCTGGCCATCGAGATTTCCGAGCGCTGGGGAGTACCGATCCTGTTGCGGCTCACCACGCGCGTCTGCCACTCCAAAACCATAGTGCGGCGTCGCGAGAACCTCCCGCAGCCCCGGAGCGCGGAATTTGTGCGCGATATCCACTCGCGGGTCATGATCCCGGCTTATGCCCGTCCGGCCCACCATCAGTTGCGGGCGAAGCTGCGGCAGATGGCGGAATGGAATGAACTGGAGGGCCCCAACCAGATGGTGGAAGGCTCTTCGTCCCTGGGCGTCATCACTTCCGGCATTTCCTTTCAGCACGTGCGGGAAGCGGCGCCGGATGCCAGTGTGCTCAAGCTGGGTATGACCTATCCTTTGCCGTTGAAAACGATGGGGAACTTCGCCACCCGCGTCGCGCGCTGTCTGGTGATCGAAGAAGGCGATCCCTACCTGGTGGAAGCGGCGCTGGCGGCCGGCATCCCGGTGGAAGGCAAGCCGGAGATTTTTCGCTTTGGGGAACTCAGCGTGGCCCGCGTACGGCGGATTGTGGCGGGCGACTGCTCGCCGGAAGCTAAGCCGGTCGCGGGCAAGCCTCCGGCTCTGTGCCCCGGATGCGGGCACCGCAGCGTCTTCTCCAGCCTGAAGAACTTGGACTGCATTGTGGCCGGCGATATCGGTTGCTACTCGTTGGGGGTGCTGCCGCCCTTTGATGCCATGGATTCGGTGGTGTGCATGGGCGCCTCGGTGGGAGTTGGGCTGGGACTGCGCCACTCGTTGCCGCCGGAGCAGGCCAAGCGCGTGGTCAGCGTGATCGGCGATAGCACTTTTGTGCACAGCGGAATTACCGGCCTGGTGGAGATGATTTACAATCCGCCGCCGACCGGTCACGTGCTGCTGATCCTGGATAACGGTACCACGGCCATGACGGGCTTGCAGGAACATCCCGGCACCGGACGCCAGTTGGACCATGCCAAGACGGGTAAAGTGGTTTTCGAAGAATTGGCGCGGGTGCTGGGGGTGCGCAACGTGCACGTGATCGATCCCACGCTGGACCCGGCGAAATTCGAGCAGTTGGTGAAAGGTTGTCTGGACAAGCCCGAGCTTTCCGTAATCATAGCCCGGCGCAACTGCCTGTTGGCATCGCGCCATATCAAGCAATATGAGAGTTGCAATGAGCAGCCGAGTAACTAGCATCGTTATCGCTGGACTGGGCGGCCAGGGCGTGCTGACCTGTTCCGACATCGTCGCTGATGTTGCCTTTCACGCCTCCCTGGACGTGAAGAAGAGTGAACTGCACGGTATGAGCCAGCGCGGCGGTTCGGTTTCCAGCGATGTGCGCTATGGGCCGAAGGTTTTCAGCCCCATGGTGCCTCCCGGCGAGGCGGATTTTCTGGTGGCCACGGCGGCCGACCAGGTTCCGGTGAATGCAGCCGTCCTACGTAAAGACGGCGAAGTGATCGAACCAGCGCAGATCGACGAAGGCAAGCTGCCCAATAAACGCAGCCTGAACGTCGCGTTGCTGGGAGTGTTGAGCCGCCGTTTGCCGTTCAGCGAGCAGGAATGGCTGGCCGCCATCCGCCGTATCTTGCCCGAGTCTCTGCACGAAGCGAATCAACAGGCGTTCCTCATCGGCCGAGGGGTGTGAAAAAACCCAACGCAGAAACGCAGAATCGCAGAAAGAAATCAGGTTTGGAATCGTTCTCCCGTAATGTTCTGCGTTTCTGCGGTTCTGCGTTAGGTGTTCATGACAATGCAGGTTTATACCCTGGTGCGCCGATCAAGCGCTCGTCGCGGCTGCTTTTTCTGCTCCTAGTCCGGTGTTCGACCTTACCAGCAGCTCGTTGTACTTTGCGGTTGAACTGGTGTCTCGGCTCAGCAGGCTGCCGAAGATAGCCGCCAGGAATCCCAGGGGAATGCTTACGAGCGCGGGGTTTTCCAGCGGAAACCAGGGCTTGGCCTGGATCAGATGACGGGCGTTGGCGGCTACCGTGGAGGGATCGATGGTCATCACCGTGGGGCTGACCAGAATGAGTCCGACGGAAGCGGCCAGTCCCACGATCAGGCCGCTGAGCGCTCCGGCGGTGTTAAACCGCCGCCAGAATATGGACAGCACAATCACAGGGAAATTGGCGGAACCGCCAACCGCCATGGCCAAGGTCGCCAATACGGTAACATTTGCGGTAGGACCAAGCAGGATAGCTACCACAATGGAAGCGCCCGCCACTACGAAGGCGGCCACCCGCGCTACCAATACGGTTTCGCCCGCCTTGCGCTCCACTCCGCGGTGAATCACGTTGGTCCAGAAATCGTGCGCGAAGGAAGTGGAGGCGCTGATGGTCAGCCCGGCAACCACCGCCAGGATCGTCGCAAAGGCCACCGCGGTGACGAAGGCAAAGAAGATATCCCCGGCGATGATCCGGGCCAACAACGGCGTGCTCATATTCGTCCCGCCGTGGCTCAGGATATAGTCGGGACCAAGGATCGTCGCCGCGCCGAGCCCGAGAATCGACGTCATGATGAAGAAAGCGCCGATCAGCACCATGGCCCAAACTACGCTCGACCGTGCGGTCTTGGCGTCCGGCACGGTGTAGAAGCGGGACAGGATGTGAGGCAGGCCTGCGGTCCCAAACAAATACACCAAAGAAAGAGACAGTAACTCCAGCGACCCGTAGGGCGGCCGGAAACGCACGCCGGGAAGCAGGAAATCTCGCACCACCTCCTGGCCCCGCACGTGAAAGCTTACCTGGGACGACGCCGCCAGCAAACTGGCAAAGCTGAAGTGGAAATGCCGCAGGGTCAGCACCGTCAACACCACGGTGCAGACCATGAGCAGCGCCGCTTTGACGATCTGCACCCAGGTGGTGGCCAGCATGCCGCCAAAGACCACATAGACCGTCATCAGGATGCCCACGCCGATGACCGCGGTACGGTAGCTGACACCCGCCTCGCGTAACAAGAGCGACATTAGTGCGCCCGCCCCGACCATCTGCGTAATCATGTAGAAGGTGCTGATCACCAGCGTACTAACCGCCGCCATCGCGGTTACCTGCCGGCCGCGGTGACGGTAGGCCAACACGTCCGCCATCGTGTACTTCCCCGCGTTACGCAGTGGTTCGGCCACCACCAATAAGACGGCCATAAAGGCAACCAGGCCGCCGGTGGCAAACACGAAGCCGTCAATGCCGAACAACGAGATCAGCCCGACAACCCCCAGGAACGAGGCGGCGCTCATAAAATCGCCGGCAATCGCCAGTCCGTTTTGCCATCCCATGATGCGGCGGCCGGCGGCAAAAAAGGCGGCCGACCCGGTCGAGCGTCTCGACGCCCAGAAGGTGATCGCCAAAGTGAGGGCGATGAAGAGGAGAAAGAAGAGCACGGAGTTCGACATCGCTCACTCACCTCCTTCGTGCCGCCGCACATCCGCGAGGATATCTTTCGCCATGACGTCGAACCGGGCAGCCACTTTGACGTACAGCCAGACGATGGCCCAAGCCAGGAAAATGAGCGAAAGGCCGAACAGATAAGCCAGACTCATTCCCCCCACTTTCACCGCCAGCAGTTGCGGGGCATATGCCATCAAAAGCGGCAGGAGCAGGTAATAAGCGGCGAAGACCAGGAACAGCGGAATGATGCACCGCTTCTTGGCCTTGATCAGGTTTTCAAATTGCCTGCTGCCTGCTACCCGGTCCCACACCGTCCCTGTGGTTTGCTGGACGGGTTTCGCCCCGCCGGTAACCGACCGGCCGCCGGACTCCTTGGAGTTCATATACGTCCTTTCGGCGAAAAGCTGAGAGGAGAAACAGATTTTCTATGCAATAAATCGGCAATGACCTGCGGTGTACTCATCTGGCTCGAACACTCCGAAGCGCCTAGCTCGTTGCTTCAGCGCGTTTTTTTAACCACTTCTTAATAAGCGGCAATTTTGGGGAAGATCTGCGCATTGTGCCACATCCGGAGGGGGAAATATAGGGCAATTCAGTAGCGGTGGTCTTGCGCCCGGCAGGCGATCCTTCGCGACAAGGCCGTACTAATTCCGCGCATTGGACCGCCCGACGGCGCGAAAAAGCAGGCATATTTCCCAGCCGTAACGGTTCGTCAGAGATAATCTATCCCACCCACCGCCCAAAACCGGGGGCGGAGGGTGGGGCACCCGCTGCCGTTACATCCCGCAGTTAATCCGCAGCCCGCTTCCGCACTGCCTGGAAGGCGCGCTCAAAGGCGGGAATGGAGCGGCGAATTGCATCCAGCGGAATGGTCAGCGACAAACGCATATACCCGGAACGGCCGAAGCCGGTTCCGGGAACCACCAGGATGCCTTCGGCGGCCAGCGTGCGCACAAACTGGATATCGTCGGGGATCGGCGTGTGGGTGAAGACGTAAAAGGATCCGTCGGGGCGATTCACTTGGTAGCCGATCGCTGCCAGGGCATCGCAAAGCACGTTGCGCTTGTGTTCGTATCCGGCCACGTCAACGGTCGCATCCGCCGACTCCAGCATGACCCATTGCCAGATGGCGGGAGCATTCACAAAGCCCAGGACGCGATTGGCAAAGGTGCAGGCATTGCGGAGCTGTTCCCGGCCAGGCAGCCGCGGAGAAAAAGCCAGGTAGCCAATCCGTTCGCCGGCTAGCCCCTGCGACTTCGACCAGGAGTTGCAGATGACCGTGTTGCCGATGCAGGCCGCCACCTCGGGCTGCCGCTTGCCATCGTAGACCAGCGATTTGTAAGGTTCGTCGCTGATGACGGCTACCGGGTGCGCCGCGCGGGCCAGCACGGCATCCAGATCGCGCAGCGCCTGCTCCGGATAAATCCGCCCGGTGGGGTTATTGGGGGTATTGAGCATGATGGCCCGGGTGCGGGGCGTGATGGCGGCCGCAATCCGCTCCGGATCGGGCAAGAACGCCGCATCCGTCTCCACCGGCACCATGCGCCCGCCGTGATTGGTGATGTAAAACTCATACTCGGGGAAGAAGGGCATCAGGACCATGACTTCATCGCCCGGGTCGAGCAGCGATTTCAGAAATACGTTGCAAGCGCCGGCGGAGCCCGAGGTCATGAAAACGTCCTCGGCCAGGAACGGCAAGCCGGTTTCCCGGCTCAGCTTGGCGGCGAGGGCCTGGCGCGCTGCCGGATAGCCCGCGTTGGGCATGTAGCCATGCGACATGGGCCGGGGATGGGCGACCACCCGCCGCAGCGCCTCCAGTACCGCTTCCGGCGGTTCCACATCGGGGTTGCCCAGGGTGAAGTCGAAGACGTTCTCCTCGCCCCGCTTCCGCTTGAGCCGGGCTCCCTCTTCAAACATGCGGCGAATCCAGGAGGAACGTCCCAGTCCATCGGCTACGGCTTTCGCTATCGTGATGTTCACTTACGGTTCCTGTAGTTCCTCGCGGGCGACCAGGTTGACCCCGGCCCCCTGCAATCGTTCGATGGCGGCATCCATGTCGGTAAACTGAAACACCAGGATGCCCTTATCGCTGTGACCAAAAGGAAAGGCGTACATGTATTCGATATTGAGCGCGGTCTGGTCCACTGCGGCCAACAGTTCCGAGAGGCCGTGCGGGCCATCCGGCACCTCAATGGCCAGCACTTCGGTGGGCTTAACCACGAACCCGGCCTCCTCCAGCAGTTTGACCGCGCTGCGCCACTCGGCAACGATCAACCGCAGCACGCCAAACCGCTGGGTTTCGGCCAGGGAAACCGCCCGAATGTGCACCCCGGCATCGGCCAGCCGGCGGCAGGGTGCGATGACATAGCCCGGTTTGTTTTCCGCGAAAACCGACAGTTGCGTGATCTTCATAATTTCGTCCGCCTGTCAATCACTCGCTTGGCTTTGCCTTCACTCCGGGGAATGGTACTGGGCGCCACCAGGGTCACCTGGACGCGCGTCTGCAGCACCTGCCGCATCTCGTCCGAGAGTTTCTTCTGCAGGACTTCCATGGCAGCCACTTTGTCGCTGAAAATTTTGCTGGTCACTTCCACCTGCACTTCCATCTGGTCCAGGCCATGCTCGTTGGTGAGCACGATCTGGTAATGGGGTTGCGTTCCGTCGAACTGGAGCAGGACCGACTCGACTTGCGAGGGATACACGTTGACCCCGCGAATAATGAGCATGTCGTCGCTGCGCCGCTCCACTCGCCGCATCCGCGCCAGGGTACGGCCGCACCGGCAAGTCCCGGTCATCAGGGAGGTGATATCGCGGGTGCGGTAACGGATGAGCGGCATTGCCTGCTTGTTGAGCGTGGTGATGACCAGCTCGCCCTCTTCGTCCTCGCCGAGTACCTGTTCGGTATCCGGGTCGATGATCTCCGCCAGGAAATGGTCTTCAAAAATGTGCGAACCATCCTGATACGGACATTCCACGGAAACTCCAGGACCGATGATCTCGGAGAGGCCGTATAGGTCATAGGCCTTGATGCCGGCGGCCTGCTCAATGTGCTGGCGCATGGATTCGGTCCAGGGTTCGGCGCCGAAAAAGCCGATGCGCAGCGGCAATTCGCGCAGGTCCACCCCCAGTTCCTTGGCCCGGTCGACGATGTGCAGAAAATACGTGGGCGTACTGAAGACCACCGTAGGCCCGAAATCGCGCATGATCATGATCTGGCGCTCGGTGTTGCCCCCGGACGCCGGAATTACCGTCATCCCCAGCCGTTCGGCACCGTAATGGTAACCCAGTCCGCCGGTAAACAGGCCGTAGTTGAAGGCGTTCTGCACGATATCGCCTTCCTGCACCCCGCAGGCGGAGAGAGCGCGCGCCATAACGGAGGTCCAGATCTCCAGATCTTCCTGCGTATAGGCCACGACGATGGGCTTGCCGGTGGTGCCGCTGGAGGCATGCAGGCGCACTACCTCGCGCATGGAACTGGCAAACAGACCGAACGGGTAGGTATCCCGCAGGTCGTTCTTGACCGTAAAGGGCAACCGCGCGACATCGTTGAGGGAACGGATGTTCTCCGGGAGCAGGCCGCGTTCGTTCATGCGGGAACGAAGCAGCGGCACCCGGTCCCAGACGCGTTGCACTACCGCGCGCAGGCGATTGAGTTGCACTTGTTGCAACTCGGCCCGCGGCATATAGTCCAGCGCACATTCCGGCCGAAAGCGATGGCCGGCCTCTTGTTTCCCTGTAGTCATGCGTACCGTCCCATCCAAAGGCTTACGATCCGCTTCGAGCACAACTTGGCAGATGGAGCCAATCTTAATGTCTCACCACATCGGTTGTGAAGCTCACGTTTATGATGGCACTCTAATCCCTTCAGCGGAAGACGCCAAAACGCCGTCGGCCGTCAGCCGCGTTGGGGGTGGCCCATTCAAGGCCGGCGTTGGCTTGAGTGGGGCGGGGTGGCCCATTCAAGCCCGGTCTTGGTCTCGCTACAACCGCCTCACATCCGGTGGACTTTGCGTCCTCCGCCCGGCAAAATTATGAGGTTCTTAGCACTAGCCGGATCCAACAGAATCACTGATGTATCTGGGAGGACGGAATGCTCACCCATGCCGAACTACTGCAACTGAAGCGTTGGAACACGCCTACCATCTACAACGGCTGGGAACAGATTACCAAACACGACCCCGCTCACGACGCCATCAACCTCGAAGAAGTCCGCGACTTTATGCCGCAGATGGGGCCGATGATCGGATATGCCGTTACCCTGGTCATTGAACCGGGGAATCCCGTACACAAGCAAAACACCAGCGCCCGCGGCCAGTATCTGCAATATGTCGCTTCGGCGCCGTCCCCGAAAATCGTCGTCGTGCAAGACCTCGACAAGCCCAACGTGTTCGGTTCCTTCTGGGGCGAAGTGCAGTCCAACACCCATCGCGCGCTTGGCTGTGTGGGCACCATCACCGATGGAGCGATCCGCGATGTCGACGAGATGACCAATGCGGGATTAAAAGGCTTAGCCCGCAGGTTGAGCGTCGGCCACGCGCACGTCAGGCCGGTGCGCTGGAACTGCGAGGTCGAGGTGTTTGGCCGCAAAATCTTCCCCGGGCAACTGATCCACGCCGACAAGCACGGGTTTCTCGCGATCCCGCCGGAAGATGAGGCACGCTTGCTGGACGCCGTGCTCTTTATGGATGCCAACGAATGTAACACCACCATCGTTGCGGCTCGGGGTTCAGGCGGGTTACCCACGGACGAGCTGCTGCAGAGACTTGAGCGGGCCAGAGCCGATTTCCAGGCTGCGGTTCGGAAGAAATTCAGTTGAGAATAAAACCTGCCATTCTGCGGCTAATCGGATATGCTTGGAGAAAGGTCCCGGGGGAACATCCGGCGTGCTTCTTTTTTGAATCCTTTTGTCCATCCAGCAGCTCTCTTACCAATTAGGGCGTACATTCAATGCACAGGACTATTACTGCTGAAGAACTTGAAAGGAACCGTCAAACCGTAGCCTAGTTCCGACTGGTGGATGTGCGGTCAACCTCGGAATATGCCTCCGGTCATCTGCCGGGGGCAGTGAACATCCCGCTAGAGCAAATAGAAGCAAGATTGGCAGACCTTGATTCCGGCCGGCCCCTGGTACTGATTTGCAAAAGTGGGAAGCGGGCTACTATGGCAGCCGATCTATTGAAACCCCACCGAAGTGGCTTGAACGTACTGGATGGTGGGACGGCAGCCTGGGTTAGTGCGGGGTTTCCGGTAGTCAGGAGCAGCAAAGTGCGTTGGGCATTGGAGCGGCAGGTGCGTTTGGTGGCAGGAATCATTGCCCTCACCGGAGCCGTGCTGGCGCTGACGGTGAGTACTAGCTGGGCGTGCCTCTCCGGACTGGCCGGTCTGGGCCTGACGATGGCAGGGTTGACGGATTTCTGCCCGATGGCGACCCTGCTGGCGCGAATGCCCTGGAACCGGCCCGTTAAGCCCCGTACCGACATCGCAGCTGGCGGACAAGCGTGCGGGTTGTAAACGAATTGCCCCCATGTCTGGAGTCCCCGGCGAGGAATGCTTGGCGCCCCGTCGGAGCTTGCTTGGGCGGGGATTTTGGGAGCGATACCTTCGCCGCCGCGCAGTCTGCGCCGCACAGATGCGTAGGCGCGCTATCTGAATTTGTCCCAAAGCCCTCCGCCTTATTTGGATGACTCGTGAATCTCGGAGACTTTGTGCGCGATGGCGTCTCCCATCTCCCGCGTGGAACTGGCGCCGCCCATGTCCGGCGTCCTGACCTTCCCTTCAGCGCAAACCCCTTCAATCGCCAGCATCATCAGCTTGGCGGCTTGCTGTTCGCCCAAATGCTCGAGCATCATTTGACCGGCCCACACGGTCGCGATAGGATTAGCGATTCCCTTGCCGGCAATATCTGGCGCCGAACCGTGGATGGGTTCAAACATCGAGGGATATTCTTTCCCGGGGTTGATATTCCCGCCCGGGGCAAAACCCAGGCCACCTTGTAGGCCGGCCCCCAAGTCGGTCAGAATGTCGCCGAACAGGTTGGAGGCCACGACGACGTCGAACTGTTCCGGCTTCAGCACCATGAACATAGCCATGGCGTCAACCAGCACTTTTCTGGTCTGCACCTTGGGGTACTCTTTGGCCAGGCCGCCGAATACTTCGTCCCAGAACACCATGGAATGCTTCAAGGCGTTGGACTTAGTGACGTTCGCCAGCCGGCCCGTTCTCTTGCCGGCCTGCTCGAAAGCGTAACGCATAACCCGCTCAGTGCCGAACCTGGTGAAAATATTGGTCTGCAGCACCGTCTCCCGCGACGTCTGGGCCATGAATGTCCCGCCGATATTGCCGTACTCCCCCTCGGTATTCTCCCGGATGAAAAGCATATCGACGTCGCCTGCGCCTTTGTTTCTCAGCGGACACTCGATACCGGGCAAAAGCTTAATCGGGCGCAGATTGACATATTGATTGAAGTTCTGCCTGATCGGGAAGATTACTTGGCCCACCCCGAGGTGATCCAGCACATCCGGATGGCCGATCGCCCCAAGATAAATCGCGTCGTATTTTTTAAGAATATCCAGCCCGTCATCCGGCATGCATCGGCCATGCTTCAAATAAAATTCCGCTCCCCAGGGAAACTCGTCGGTCACAAGTTTGAATGTTTCGACCACCCGGCTCACTTCCTGAAGCACCTTTACACCTTCAGGCACTACCTCCTTGCCCACGCAATCCCCTGGCAATAAGGCAATCTTGTACGTCTTCTTCCTGATTCCCTCTTTCATAAATGTCGATAACCTTTCAGGCTTACGAAGTGAACCTGCTTTCTTCTTCGCACAAATAATGTCTCAGCCGGCGTTTCCCGGCTATCTGGGGGCAGGAGTCTCATGAGGATCCCGGCCGCCCCAGTAGCCGGCCAGCAGTGGGCCGGTGAAATTGTGCCATAGGGTGAAGATCGCGCCGGGGATGGCGGCGATGGGGCCGAGATGCGCAACCGCCAAGGCGACGGCCAAGCCCGAGTTCTCCATTCCGATTTCGAAGGTTATGGCCTTGCTCTTGGCCAGGTTCATCCCCAGGCCGCGGGCCGCGCCGTAACCCAGCCCTAGCCCGAGAACATTGTGCAGGGCCACGGCCAAAAAGGCGATCAGCGCCACGGTGGCCAGCTTGGCTGCGCTCAAGGCGACGATGATCGAGATGATGGCAACGATCGCCGCCACCGAGATCAGCACGCCCAATTTGACGATTACCTTGATGGCCTCGCCGACCGCCATGTTGATGATGACGCCAATGGCAATCGGGGCCAGTACGATTTTGAGAATATCGTACAGCAGCGCGACGGCGTTGATCGGGATCAGCGTGCCGGCCAGCAACAGGAAGATGAAGGGCGTGACGACCGGAGCCAGCACCGTGTTGATCGTAGACACCGTCACCGACAATGCCGTGTCACCCTTCGAGAGGAAAGTCATCACATTGGACGACGTAGCACTGGGGCAGCATCCCACCAGGATCAGTCCGGCCGCCAGCGGCGGCGACAAGCCCAGCAGCTTGGCGACGCAGAAGGCAACGCCCGGCATGATCAGGTAACGCAAGACCACCCCGGCGATGACGTCCTTGGGACGCTTGAAAACGAGCCTGAAGTCGTTCAGGTTCATCGTCAGACCCATGCCCAGCATGACGAATCCGAGCAGCCACGGGATCGCAGGCGCATAAGGCTTGAAGGGCGCCGGCACTAGATAGGCGACGGCCGCGAAGAAAAACACCCACAGCACAAACCGCTTGGTGATGAATTTGACGACTTTGTCCAGGCTTTCCATTGCTCTCCCTGGTTCAGCTCGATCCTGTGAAGAGGGAAAATTACTTGCACCAATGCGCAGCGGCGAAAAGCTTACGAGCGTCACTTGCCGCTGTCTAGTGGCTATCTGGTAAACGCACATCGCACGCTGCGTGCGATCGTAGCGGTCGAAAACGTGGCCGGCGCGTCTCTGGTAGGGGAATGGTTCGTCCGGCGCCGCTCGGGAGTTTATCTTTCCCAATCAGCGCCCGCGACGGCCTCATCAACCTGGAGAATCGGCTGGATGTTGGTAAAGTTGGGAACGTCTCCCATGATTGCCGCTGAATCCCTGGTTCCCGAGGTGGGAACCCGTCTGTTTTAGCCATTTCAGTGCGTACGGGAACGCGGCTCTGGTGGGGCCAGACGGAAAGCATACAACCAGAGTACGGTGAGGGAAAGCGGAATTGCTGATTTCCCCCGAAATAGCTGAAATTACCGGGTTTTGCTCAAATTCGCGGTACACCGTCCCCCATCAGAAATGAGCACCCTGAACGTCAAGCCGTCCGACAAGCTCGTCAAGGGCTATTACGCGGCGCTCTGCCAGTACAGCCAGCTCCGTCTGAACCACGAAGGCACGGTCCGCAGCGCATTCCAGGCGGTCCTGGCCTTTCCGCATTCCAGGCAAGCCGCTCGGGAGCGGCTGACTTTCTCCTATACTATGCTTCAATGGTTTTAAGGTTGAGGATGGAGCCAAGGTCTAATTTGTGCAGTTCACTGATGAAGGTCTTAAGCGCAAAGAGTGCGCGGCCCGCGTCACTGTCTGAATTCAGCGGCATAGCGTCGCGCTCTTTGAATCCCTTAACGGTGTCGCTCAGCCTTTCAAGTTCATCGAGTGCTGCTTGCAGTTTCGAGTTTGTCATTGTGCATCCTTGCTGGTCGCGGAAACCAGACACCCGCCTGCATTCGTCCGTGCCGGCGCTTTTCTGGACTCCCTGCACCGGCGCCGGCGTTGAACCGGGCGCCCGCACTTAAAGTATCAACTGCGGCTT
>Ga0326727_10017166_pt1 | contig 15084 bp, 13 predicted proteins | sample MB2enrmetagenome_FD_207643 | JGI IMG/M metagenome (GOLD analysis project Ga0326727, IMG submission 207643) | Lab enriched peat soil microbial communities from McLean, Ithaca, NY, United States - MB29MY | ecosystem: Environmental > Terrestrial > Soil > Wetlands > Peat | place: USA: New York... | reverse complement strand
AGTGCTACAAACGTTGATTATCAATGACTTAGGGTGCTACAAGGGTGCTACAATTGGGCTTATTTGTAGCACCTGTAGCACCCTGGCATCACACCCACCGCGTCCGGTCAGGGCAAGGGCGGCGTGGGGGCCAGAATCCAGGCGACACTGGCCGCGTTTCTATTCCACCGAAAACAGCGAGGAACCCAACACGAAGCTCAACAGACCAGCAACATGTTGCTGCTTTTCTTGTCGCGCCATAGCGAAGCGACGGCTGATCGTCTTTCGCCGACTCGTGAGGAGCTGTATAAATTTAGCCATCTGAAAAGGGAACGGCAAAAACATGGGGGCAAAAACATAAATTGCCGCGAAGAATAAGACAACGGGCTGTAAATATGACAATGCCATTAACAGACAACGCCTCAAAACCAGCGAAACCCGGCCAAATTTTGAAAAACGCTGGGAATCCGATTAGGAAACTGATAGCATAAATCCATGAAAGTCACGTTGACGGAAGAACTGGAAACGCTCGTGAAGGAGAAGGCGCGCAGCGGACGTTACGCGGACGAAAGCAACGTGATGCGCGATGCGCTCCGCGCGCTCGAATTGCGCGATGATTACGAATCGCCCGCGTTGGAGGCGGCGCTGCTCGAGGGTGTGCGCAGTCCGCATCAGACCTACGGCAAAACCAGGCTCCACCGGATTCGCAAGGCGGCCCGCCACGCCGAATGAGTTTATGCACCAGCATTTCGGGGCGCACCGAGGCGGACCGTAGCGATGGCGAAAGAACATCAACAAGTCAATAGTACGGTTTCACCCCTATGGAAGGCTGATGCAGAGTCGAATCAAATTGGGCAAAAGCATCCAGTCTTGTTTCTGCGACTTACGGCAATGGGTAAAGGACGCGATAAAAGCGGCCGGAATAGTTCGTCCACGCCGCGTCGCTGAAATAAACTGAGCCGTTGGCGAGGGAGTTGGTTTGCAATGGCAACCAAACCGGATTGGCCAGGTTGGCGCAGGCTTGCACGACGATGGTCATATTCGTCGGGCCGGTGATGGTGAAACCGAATTGATTGTTCTGGATGCCAAAACCGCCAGTCGAGGTTGCGATGGGCGGATTGAGCAACACAGCCGGTATCCCAGTATTGGCGGAGAACACAACCCAATCCTTCGTCCCATACAGATAATAGGCGGTCGCGGGGTCAAGACCAGTGGGGGAATTAGTAAAGACAAAGACGGTCGAATCCGCGCCGGGAGCGTTACCTTCGAAATAGACGCTGGTGAGGCTGAGGCACCATCCGAACGCTTGCTCTCCGATGCTGCTCACGCTGTTGCCGATGGTGACGCTCTTCAGGCTGAAGCAGTCCTGGAACGCCTCCGCTCCGATATTGGTGACGCTGTTGGGAAGGGTGACGTTAGTCAGAGCGCAGTTATCAAACGCCCCCTCTCCGATGCTGGCGACACGGTTGGGAATGGTGACGCTGGGCAGGTGGGTGCAGAATTGGAACGTCCCCTCTCCGATGCTGGTAATGTTATTGTCAATAATAATGTTTGTCAGGCCGTAGCACTCTGCGAACGCATAATCCCCGAGATTGGTGACGCAGTCTGGAAGAGTAACGGCTGCGAGGCTGGCGCAAATTCCGAACGCCTGCACGCCAATGTTGCTCACGTTGCCACCGAGGGTGACGCTGTTCAGGCTGTAGCACATCGAGAAGGCAGAACCCCCGATGTTGGTGACGCCGTTGCCGATGGTGACGCTGGCCAGGTTGGTGCAGTAATAGAAGGAAACCGGTCCGATGCTGGTTACGCTGCCGCCCATGGTGACGTTGGTCAGGCTTTGGCAGCCGTAAAACGCGTTCTCTCCGATAGCGGTGACGAAGCTGGGAATGGTCACCAGGACGGGCGTGCCGGTGTAGTTCGTCAGGGTGATGACGTTGCCGTTGGTGGAATACTCCAATGTGTATTGCGCGAAGGATTCCTGCGAGAGAAGAAAGAGGCTGCTGATCGCCAGCCAAAAACGCAAGAGATTCGTATTCAGCCGGGATTTCCCATTTGATTTGTTGTTCATGGGGTAAATGATCTGGTTTTTGCCATTTCGTGATTATCTTCCGACCGCCCGGATTTGCAAGCCATTTCGCAGTGCTAAAACCCCGTTTTTCGGTGGAATTGGCCTGCGCGCACGGCCGTTTTCGCAGGGTAAAATGAACAGCGTTGGCGAAGGCTACACTGTGCATTTGCGCCGGGCCCCGAGCAACATCAGCCCTCCGGCGCCCACAGAAAACAGCGGCCAGGTTGCCGGTTCGGGAACAACTTCGGCATCAATATTCAGGTAGGCAACCCACAGCCCGCCTGCACTCGGGCCCATGCCAATAATGTTGTTGTAGGTGAGTTGGGTGGGCGCGGACTCGGGACCTTGAAAAGAACCGTCCGCAAATGTGGCAATCAGCATAGTCGAGCCAGCCGAATTGACATAACCAATCAGTGTAGTTTGTGCTGAAGGGTAAGTAATGAATGCACTTGACCTCGGTACGGTACCGCCCAGCGTCAGTGAATACGAAGAGCTTGTGAAATCCAAGGACGTAAGGATGAACCCGTAGTCATCATCCTTTGGGCCTCCCAGAACACCGGGCTCGCAGGAGAAGTAACCGGTCAATGACTGGGCGGGGCCAGTGGCGGAGCTGCCGTTGTGTGGCGTAATTGTACTGTCAGGCAACAGCTCGTACGTGACGGTCGGTTGTCCCATGACGCCCGTGATCGGGATAAGGGATAAGAAAAATAGAACATATTTCTTCATAATGGCGAAATTGGTTTGCGCGCAAGAGAATACATGCCTGGAACAAAGAATAAACATTATGGTTCAGGTTAGTCAATCCACCATTCTTGTCGCAGCCGGAACAAGGGAAGGTGAGCGTGTGGCCCTGGCGAGGAATTCGATCACAAGACGCCTGCCGTGCTCCGTCAGAAGGATACGGGGTAATCGCATATCGTCGTAAACGGGTCAGTCCCGCATACTAGCATAAACGGGTCAGTCCCGCATAACAGCATAATTGTGGACAAAGCGCGGCAATTTGTTAGGATGCGGCAATGGCCAGAAAGCCCAGAATCGAATATCCGGGGGCGATCTATCATGTGTTGAACCGGGGTGACCGGCGCGAGCCGATTTGCCGGGATGACCAGGATCGGGCGGCATTTCTCAAGACGCTGGGCGAAGCCTGCGAGAAAACGGGCTGGCAGATTCATGCCTACGTTTTAATGGGCAATCACTTTCACCTGGTGGTGGAGACGCCGCGCGGCAATCTGGTGGCGGGGATGCAATGGTTCATGGGAACCTACACCGCACGGTTTAATCGCCGGCACAAGTTCTTCGGACACTTGTTTGGCGGGCGCTACAAGGCGTTGGTCGTGGACGGGAGCGGGACGGGCTACCTGAAAACAGTTTGCGATTATGTTCATCTCAATCCAGCGCGGGCGCGACTGATCCCGGCGGAAAAAAAGCTTTCCGCTTACCCTTGGAGCAGCTATCCCGCCTATTTGGGACGGAAACGGCCGCCCTGGCTGCGGGTGGATCGCTTGCTGGGGGAACACCGGGTCTTTAGAGACAACCCGGCCGGGCGTCGGCAATTTGCCCGGCAAACGGAAGAGAGGCGGAGGGCGGCCAAAGCACGGGACTGGCAAGCGGTGCGGCGCGGCTGGTGTCTTGGGGCAAAGGAATTCAAGCAGGAATTGTTGGAACAAATGGAAGGGCGGCTGGGACCCCATCACACGCTGCCGGAGCGGCAGGAAACTGAAGAGGCGAGGGCGGAGCGGTTGGTGCAGGGAGAGTTGCGGCGGCTGGGCTGGACAGAGGAGGAATTGAAAAACCGGAAAAAAGGGGACAAGCAAAAGGTGGCGGTGGCGCGCCAACTGAGGGAGGAAACGCCGATGACGTGGCGCTGGATTGCGCAACGTTTGTGGATGGGGGCGGGCGGCTCGGTGGCGAATGGCGTGCGCGCGCGTGAAAACAAATGAAAACAAAGAATATGTGGTTATGCGGGCTTGACCCCTTTATGGCCCTTTGCCACGACGCTCGAAAGGGCTGAAACGAATGGAAGCCATTGACCTACCCGCCGCCGCGCCTCCACTCTACTCGACGGGCTTGACCCCTTTACGGTGGCGAACGGCGTGCGCGCCCTGGAAAACAAAGAATATGTTATGCGGGCTTGACCCTTTACAAGAATATGTGGTTATGCGGGCTTGACCCCTTTACGGAAGCCTCACGCTGACAAATTATCTGGAATCGGCGAACACCGTTGCAGAAAAAAAGCTGTATTTTTTATCGGGAATGTTTCTTCCATCGCTTTCAAGAACAATTGTGCGTGAGGCCTCCACGCAAGCTGTCATCAAGCTCGCCACCACAGCTTTGGCTGTGGAACGTTTCCGTCTCGATCAAGGGCGGCTGCCCGGCGACCTGAAAGAACTCACGCCGCAGTTTATCGACGCTGTTCCAACGGATCCTTTCGACGGTGCCTCCCTCCGATACCACCGTCTCGCTCGCGGATACGTGATTTACAGTGTTGATGCCGACGGCCACGATGACGGCGGACGGGAACCGCCAGAATACAAGAAGAGCACCGACAAAACTTCTTACGACCTCACTTTCATCGTTGAACATTGACCTGTGCTGCTTCGTCTTCTAAAGGGCGCTGGATTGCGCAACGTTTGTGGATGGGGGCGGGCGGCTCGGTGGCGAGTGGCGTGCGCGCCCTGGAAAGCAAATGAAAACAAAAAATATGTGGTTATGCGGGCTTGACCCCTTTACGACCCCTTTGACTTTGAGGGATTATGGAGGTGGGGGTGGTTTGGGCGGTCAGAGCAAAATGGAGGGCGGACTTGAAAAAGGATTTGCAATCCTGCGTAGAAGGAAGAATAATACTAAAAGGCCCACGGTGTTCGTGGGCAAGAAATCAACTGGGAAATCCCGGCTCAAATAGAACGGTAAGCATTATGAATACACAGAAATCAAATCAGCAGGAAAGCAAGAAAAACGCAGCCAGCGCCAAATCCAGCAAAGCAATTGTCCTTGTTCACGGCGGCTTTGTGGATGGCTCAGGCTGGGCGGGCGTTTACAAAATTCTGAAAAAGAAGGGGTATAGCGTCCTGGTGGTTCAGAATCCGACCATATCCCTGGCTGATGACGTCGCAACCACAAAAGCCGCAATTGACAGCCTGGACGGCGATGTCGTTCTCGTCGGCCATTCGTATGGTGGCGTCGTGATTACCGAGGCAGGAACCCACCCCAAAGTCTCAAGCCTCGTTTACATCACGGCTTTCGCTCCCGACAAGGGGGAATCCGTGGCCTCTCTCCTTGCGAACCCTCCGCCCGGCGCGCCTGTGCCGCCGATCTTGCCTCCCCAAAACGGTTATCTCTTCCTCGACCGAACACAATTCGCCGCTTCCTTCGCTGCGGACGTTGAAGCGGACACGGCATCCTTCATGGCCGATTCTCAAGTCCCCTGGGGCGTTGATGCCCTCTCAGGCACCGTTACAGAACCGGCTTGGAGAACCAAGCCGAGCTACTATCTAGTTGCCTCGGATGACAAGATGATTCCGCCGCCGGCTCAACGGGCGATGGCGGGGCGAGCCAAAGCAGAGGTGACGGAAGTGCCTGGCAGCCACGCTGTCTACGTTTCAAAACCAGAGGAGGTTGCTGAAATTATCCAGCAGGCCGCCGATGCTTCGATTTAATGTAAAAGACAAGAACACTTGAATTGAAGCAGCGCGACTTACTCATTGATCACCTAAACGGGTCAGTCCCGCATGATAGTATATTATCGGGAATTTGCTACGCACCCAGCGGATCGCGCTGCTTGACAGCCTCATGCTGCCGGACCAAGTAGTCGCACCAGGCGTCCAGCCCGGTTCCGGCCTTGGCGGAAATCTCGAATAACTGCGCGTGGGGCGCGATGTGACGGATATTGGCGGTCACTTCCGCGCGGTTGAAATCGCAGGCCCGGTCCAGATCGAGCTTGCTGATGATGACGGCGCTGGCTCTGTGAAACATGGGCGGGTATTTCAGCGGCTTGTCCTCGCCGTCGGTCACCGACAACAGCACGACACGCAGGTCCTCACCCAGGTCATAGCTGGCCGGGCAGACGAGGTTGCCGACGTTTTCGATGAGGAGGAGGTCCAGCCCGGTCATGTCCAACTGCTTCAAGGCGCGGGCAACCATGTCCGCTTCCAGATGGCATACGGTACCGGTGTTGATCTGAACCACCGGCGCGCCGGAATCGCGCAGGCGGCGGGCGTCGTTGTCGGTGGCCAGATCGCCGACAATAACGGCCGTTTTCAGGCGCGGGCCGAGCCGGCGGATGGTTTCGCGAATCAGCGTCGTTTTTCCCGAGCCGGGAGCGGAGAGGACGTTGAGGACCAGAACGCCGCGCGCCCGGAAGAAGCCGCGGTTCCGTTCGGCGAGGCGGTCGTTCTTCTCAAGGATGGCGTGCCGCAGCTCCAGCGTCTGACGTTCTTCCGCGCCGGGTTCGTGCGAATGATGAGGGTGGGAATGATCGTCGTGGTTGTGATCGTGAGGGTGATGATTGTGATCACCAGGGTCATGGGGGTCGTGGCCGGAAACGGTCACCGGAACTCCCGCGGACAATCCGCAGCCGCAGTCTTCACACATGGGGCACCTCCATTGAGAAGGAAGAAGGGATTAAGATTAGGATTAAGATCAAGATTAGGAGGGAATTGTTAGACATGGTCCACCTCCATTGAACTCAATTCCAGTTCCCGGCCGGCGCGGAGTTCGTTGCTGGGGTGGCCGCAATCGGGGCACTCGGCATACAAATTGGCGGACACAAACTCCTTGCCGCAGGGCGCGCACCAGAATCGCGCCGGCACTTCTTCAATCGTCAACAGGGCGCCTTCCGCGGACGTTCCGGGGGTGAGGGCCTCGAAGGCGAATTGGAGCGCGTCGGGCACGACGCCGCTGAGGACGCCGATGCGCAGCCGGATTTCATGCACACGCGCGGCCCCGGCCAGCCGGGCTTCGCGCAAGGCCTGATTCAACGCACTTTGCATGATTGAAAATTCGTGCATAAACCTAAATCTTCCCCGCCCCTTCGTAAACCACCATTTCACCCCGGCCGCGGAGGTCAGCCGGGCGCCGACGCGGGATGGGCAACTCCAGTTCCTTGAACCCGACCGGCGCCACTTTTTTGTCCACCAGGCCGACGGCCAGGATACTTCAGGTCGGCGGATTTCGCCGACAAAATAACATGGATGTGAGCAACCCCTTTAAAGACCTCAAATGCCCCATCTGATTGCATCGCAGACATGACGCATCAACAATAGTAATCAGATCACGAGAACACCGGCCATCTTTTGGCAATTCCTTGTCTGAAATTGCAGAATGTTACGGCGTTGAGAGTCAAACTGACCCGCTGCCAATAAATTCCTCTGACCAATATTCCCATCACTTTTGGCTTGCAGGATGATGCGCTTGGGCCAAAGCTGGCCCTATGCCGTTACATGCTGTCAGCGAATCCCAACCAGGGTTAAAAGAACCATATTTTACGACTGAATACGGCAAGGCCTTCCTTGGCGACTCGTCGGAGATGATGGCCGAACTCCCTGATGAATCAGTCAATCTGGTCGTGACCTCGCCACCATTCGCTTTGACGCGGAAAAAGGCATACGGCAACGCAGAAGACGATGGATATGTTGAGTGGTTCATGCCGTTTGCGAGGCAAATCAAACGCCTGATTACGAAGGACGGCAGTTTTGTGATTGATTTGGGCGGAGCATATCGCAAGGGTGCGCCAGTCCGTTCCCTCTATCAGTTCGAGTTGCTCATCCGGCTCTGCCGTGAACTGGGGTTCCATCTGGCCCAGGAATGTTACCACTACAACCCCACCCGGCTTCCAACGCCTGCCGAATGGGTCACGGTCCGGCGGGTTCGGCTGAAAGATTCAATAAATGTTGTCTGGTGGCTGAGCAAATCACCGCACCCAAAAAGTGATAACCGAAAGGTTTTGCTCGCATACAGCGATGCGATGCAGGATTTGCTGAAACGTCAGTCTTACAATTCGGGCCGTCGGCCTTCGGAACACGACATCAACGCGACCTCGTTCCTGACGAACAACTAGAACAGAAATCTGCCCTTGTGCTCACACTTCAAGCCAGCCCATTCCGCAGTCACCTTGAAAAACTTTTCAATTCGGCGACGCAGGAATTGTTTTTGGCTTCCCCCTATATCAAAACCCCTGAAGCCGAATGGGTTTGTGGCCGCATAGAAAAGCTAGGACACAGGAAGACTCTTCGACTTCAAATTTTGACGGATGTTCGCAGCTCGACTGTGCTTGGTGGTTCACTTGATATAGCGGCCCTTCGCATTTTCAACACCGAATTGCCGAACTGTGAAATCGTCAATCTGCCTCGGCTTCATGCCAAGGTTTATGTCGCGGATGAAACGAATGCGATTGTGACATCTGCCAATCTGACGCCTTCCGGCTTGGATTCAAATCTTGAATATGGAGTCGGCATCACCGACAAAGAGACGATTCGGGGAATAAAGTGTGATCTACAGCGTTATGCAACATTGGGGAACCGGTTGAGCGACGCGGCTATCAACGAGTTGGAAAAAGTTGGCGATGCGTTGAGAAAGGAATTCCAAGCCATTGAAAGATCATCGGAAAAACGATTGCGTCGCAAGTTTAGCGAAACATTGCGCCATGCAGATTTGGAGTTCTTACGCGCTCAAGTCGGAGCGCGCTCTGCCCACGGCTTGTTTGCGGATGCGATGATCTACTTGCTTACTTCCAGCCCGATGAGCACGAGGCAGCTACATCTAAAATTAAAGGCAATGTTGCCCGAACTTTGTGATGACAAAACGGAACTGATTATCGATGGCCAACATTTTGGCAAAAAATGGAAGCATGTCGTTAGGAACGCCCAGGTGTATTTACGGCGGAAGGCCGCAATTAAACTCATTGGAAAGGAGTGGCATGTCAATCTATCAACAAATCATTAGGCACGCGACCAAATGCAGCGACGCAGAAGCTTTTCAAATTGAGGATGTGATGCGGAATGTAATTTTTCATTCAACGCTCGATTGGCAAACGCATGAAGAGCTAGAGTCAGCGGCACGATTGGGTTGTAAAATTGTTCGTCAAATGGCTGTCGAGGATGCTCAACCTGCAAAATAGGGAAATCGGGCTGATAAAAAATGGTTTCGCGTTACAAGCGTGGAAGAACAACGAAATCGCCATCGCCTTCTTGATGCGGCGCATATCGTTCCGGTGGAACACAAGCGCGGCACGGACGAAATCAAAAACGGACTTTCTTTGTGCGCGTTGCACCACCGGGCGTTCGACCATGCTTTGATAGGAGTGCGTACGGATTACACCATTGCTTGCAGCGAACGGGCATTCCAACGGTTGCGATCCATTGGCTGGCACGGCGGCGAATCGGAATTCAAAGCCGCATTACGGGACCAAATTTTGTTGCCAGCGAAAAAGGAAATTTACCCTGCTCCGGAATATTTGGAATTCGGCCAGAAACTGCGGGGCTGGGCGAATTAAAAATGATACTGAAAGGGGCGGCCCTCGGAAATTGGTATTCGCTCATTTTGTTTACCAATTTCCTAGACCGACCCTTTCTGGGGGTCAGCTTGGGTAGCATGGGTTGATCTTTACGGCGGTCCGGGCGCCGACGCGGGATGGCTGGTGATGGCCCGCATGTATTGCGCGCGCTCGAACGCAGCCGGGTCGGCGCAGTTCATCTGGCTCAGGCTCCCCTTCAACTGCCGCACCGATTCGTATTCGTGCTTTTCCATCCACGCGACGAGTTCCCGTTCGATGGCGCTGATCTGCCGGATGCCGTCGCGCAACAGCACCGAGCACAACATGGCAACGTCCGCGCCCGCCAGGAGCAGTTTGAGGACGTCCCCGCCAAAGTACACGCCGCTGGTCCCCGCCAGGCTGGCGGCCACGCGCCCGTAAAGAATCGCGATCCAGCGCAACGGCAGCCGCATGGCCATGGGCGTGCTGCGCAGAATGTTCGGGCGCACCTCCAATGTTTCGAGGTCAATGTCCGGCTGGTAAAACCGGTTGAACAGCACCAGCCCGCCGGCGCCCGCCTCGACAAAGCGGGCGGCGACGTTGGAGAAATTGGTGAAGAACGGACTCAATTTGACGGCCACGGGGATCGTCAGTTCCGATTTCACGCCGCGCACGATTTCCAGGTACATGGCCTCGATGTCGGCGGAGGTTTGTTTGGCGTCGGTGGGGATGTGATAGATGTTCAACTCCAGCGCATCGGCGCCGGCGTCCTGAATGCCGCGGGCATAACGGGTCCACCCGCCCGCCGAGCAGGCGTTCAAGCTGGCGATGACCGGAATGCTCACCGTCTGCTTGGCGCGTTCGATATGCGCGAGGTATTCCTCCGGGCCCAGTTTGTATGTTTCCTCGGGGAAGTAACTCAGCGCCTCCGGCGTACTAAGGGCGCCCCGCTGCAGGTTGTCCTCCAGTTCGAGGCTGTCCTGGCGCACCTGTTCCTCAAACAACGAATACAGCACCACCGCCGAGGCGCGGGCGTCCTCCATCCGTTTGAGATTATCAAGCTGCTGCGACAACGGCGAGGCGGCGCAGACCAGCGGCGTGCGCAACTTCAAACCAAGGTAGGTGGTGGTCAGGTCCATAAGCTGGGTGATCGGTTCATGGCGTTCACGTTTCAAGCGGCGGCGCCGCCGCGGCGGACATTTTAAGCTCGGCGGACGGCACGGCATCCGCCTTGAGACTCCGGCTTTGCATAAACTCGTAGAATTTTCGGCGGCCCCCGGCATCGGCCTGCGCCTCGGCGAAAAACTCCCGGGCGGCGTCCGGCTTGCTCAAGGTGAGCATTTTGAAGCGATTTTCCGAAAGCAGATAATCCCGGACGCCGGCTTTGGGTGGCGGGGAGTCCAGTTGCAGGGGGTTTTCGCCGCGGTCGGCGCGGCGGGGATCGAAGCGGTAGAGGAGCCACTGGCCGCAATCCACCGCCATCTTTTGCTGGCGGGCGCTGACGCCAGCGTCGAGCGCGATGCCCTGCGCGATGCAAGGGCTGTAGGCCATGATGAGCGACGGACCGGGATAGGATTCCGCCTCGACAAAGGCCTTGAGGGTCTGATCGTCCTTTGCGCCCATCGCCACGCAGGCCACATAGACCTGGCCGTAGGCCATGGCGATGAGGCCCAGATCCTTTTTGCGGCCAGGCTTGCCGCCGGCGGCGAATTTTGCCACCGCCCCGCGCGGGGTGGCCTTGGACATCTGCCCGCCGGTGTTGGAATAAACTTCCGTGTCAAGGACCAGCATGTTGACATCGCGTCCGCTGGCCAGCACATGATCCAGCCCGCCGTAGCCGATGTCGTAGGCCCAGCCGTCGCCGCCGACGATCCAGACGCTTTTTTTGACCAGTTGATCGGCCAGACTGAGCAGGAGCAGCGCGTCGGGAGAATCGAGATGCTGCAACTTCAACTTCAAGACGGCCACGCGCGCGCGCCGCTCGGCAATTCCCGCCTCGTCGGTTTCGCTGGGCCTCAAGAGCGCGGCCACCAGATCATCGCCGAGGGGGCCGGCGAGTTTGCGCAACAGTTCCCCCGCCATCTCCCTTTGTTTGTCCAGGGAGATGCGAAAGCCGAGGCCGAACTCCGCGTTGTCCTCAAACAGGGAATTGCACCAGGCAGGCCCGCGGCCGTCGGCATTTTTGGCGTAGGGCGTGGTGGGCAGGTTGCCGCCGTAGATCGAGGAGCAGCCGGTGGCGTTGGCGATGATGGCGCGGTCGCCGAACAACTGGGTGAGCAGCTTCAGATAGGGCGTTTCGCCGCAACCGGCGCAAGCGCCGGAGAATTCGAAGAGGGGCTGCATGACCTGCTGCTGCCGCAGGAGGGCGGGGTTGATTTTGCGCCGGTCCAGTTCCGGCAGTCGCAGGAAGAAGTTCCAGTTGTCGCGCTCGGACAGGCGCAGGGGGGCCTGGGGTTGGAGGTTGAGCGCCTTGCGCTTGTTCTCCGTCTTGTCGCGCACGGGGCAGACTTCCACGCAGAGCGCGCACCCGGTGCAATCCTCCGCCGCCACTTGCAGCACCAGCCGCAAGCCCTTCCATTCCGGCGCGCGGGCGGCGGCGCTTTTCAGGGTGGCGGGCGCGCCTTCCAGTTGCGCCGGTTCGCAGACCTTGGCGCGAATGGTGGCGTGCGGGCACATGGCGACGCATTTGAGGCATTGGATGCAAATGGCCTCGTTCCACACGGGGATGTCAAGGGCCAGATTGCGCTTCTCAAACTGCGCGGTCGCGGTCGGGAACGTCCCGTCGCGCGGGAAGGCGCTGACGGGCAGGTCATCGCCGTTTCCAGCGGCCAGCTCCCCCAGCACCTCCCTGACGAATGGCGGGGCGTCCGGCGAGATGGGCGGGAGGAATCCGCCGGCGCCGTTGACGCTGCCGGTCAGCGGGACCTCGAAGAGGTTGGCCAGCGTATTGTCCACCGCCTTGAGGTTCTTCTGGACGACTTCATCGCCCTTTTTGCCGTAGGTCTTTTGGATGGAATCCTTGATGGCGGCGACGGCCTCGTCCCTGGGCAACACGCCCGAAAGGGCAAAGAAACAGACCTGCATGATGGTGTTGATGCGGCCGCCCATGCCGCTGGCGCGCGCGACGCTCGTGGCGTCAATCACAAAGAACCGGGCCTTGCGGTCCAGCAGCGCCTGCTGCGCCGGCGTCGGGAGGCGCGGCCAGATTTCCTCCCGGGAACAAGGCGAGTTGAGCAGGAACGTGCCGCCCGGCACAAGGTTGCGCAACAGGTCGTACCGCTCCATGAACTCGGGCTGGTGGCAGGCGACAAAATTGGCGCGCGTGATCAAATAGCTGGAACGGATGGGCTGCCGGCCGAATCGCAGGTGCGACACGGTCATCGAGCCTGATTTTTTCGAGTCATAGACGAAATAGCCCTGCGCGCAATAGGGCGTGTTCTCGCCGATGATTTTGATCGAGTTCTTGTTGGCCCCCACCGTGCCGTCGGAGCCAAGACCGTAGAAGACCGCGCGGATGACGTCGTCGGGTTCGGTGGAGAATTGCGCATCCACCGAGAGGCTGGCAAAGGAGACATCGTCGGTAATGCCGACTGTGAAATGGTTTTTCGGCGAGTGTTCGGCGAGGTTGTCAAAGACCGCCTTGACCATGGCGGGGGTGAATTCCTTGGAGGACAGGCCATAGCGGCCGCCGACGATCACGGACGGCTCCCGCGCCTGGCGCGGGCCGCCGAGGCGATGTTCGACCAGGGCCGTCACGCAATCCTGGTAGAGCGGTTCGCCGGTCGCGCCCGGCTCCTTGGTGCGGTCGAGCACGGCGATGGCCTTGACCGAGGCGGGCAATGCCTGGACAAACCGTTCGCCGTCAAAGGGCCGGTAGAGCCGCACCTTGATCAGGCCGAGTTTTTCGCCACGGCGATTGAGATGTTCGACCGCCTCCTGCGCGACCTCGGCGCCGGAGCCCATGATGACCAGGACGCGCCCGGCGTCGGGCGCGCCCACGTAATCGAAGAGCTTGTAAGGGCGGCCCGTGAGCTTGGCAAACTCGTCCATGACCTGCTGCACAATGTCCGGGCAGATGTCATAGACGGGGTTGGCCGCCTCGCGCCCCTGGAAAAAGGCGTCCGGGTTCTGGGCCGTGCCGCGCAAGACCGGATGGTCGGGGGTCATGGCGCGGGCGCGCCATTCCGCGATTTCGCCATCGTCCATGAGCGTCCGCATGACCTCATCGGGAACGAGTTGAATTTTGGCCACCTCGTGCGAGGTGCGGAAGCCATCGAAGAAATGGACGAAGGGCAGGCCCGCCCGCAGCGCCGCCGCCTGCGCGATCAGGGCGAAGTCCATCGTTTCCTGAACGGACGCCGCGCCGAGCATGGCCCAGCCGGTCGAGCGCGCCGCCATGATGTCGCTGTGATCGCCGAAGATGGAAAGCGCGTGCGTGGCCACCGTCCGCGCCGTGACATGGAAGACGGCGGGCAACAGTTCGCCGGCGATTTTGAACATGTTCGGGATCATGAGCAGAAGGCCCTGCGAGGCGGTGAAGGTCGTGCTGAGGGCACCGGTTTGGAGCGCGCCGTGGACCGCTCCGGCGGCCCCGCCTTCACTTTGCATTTCAACGATCGCCGGAATCGTGCCCCACAAGTTTCGTTTTCCTTCGGACGCCCACTGGTCGCACCATTCGGCCATGGGCGAGGAAGGAGTGATGGGGTAAATCGCCATGACCTCGTTGAGGCGGTAGGCGACGTAGGCGGCGGCTTCGTTGCCGTCAATGGTTGCAAAGAGCGGATCGTTGGAACTTTTGCTGGCAGTCATAAATTACAGTGTGTCTTGGGCGGGTGGAATGTGAATGGAAGGCCAATGAATTCAACGAGTTCATCGACATCGGCCTGGCGCAAAATCCGGGGCGGTTGCCCGGCTGACACAGGCATTCGAAACCTGCTTTTCACAGTTCAAAGATTGGCGGTGAAGCGGACGAGCGACTCCACGCCTTTTGGCAAACATTCACCTCTTTTTGTGTAACCGGTCAGTTTTGGGTGGGTGCTCCTAATCTTAATCCTAATCGTAATCTTAATCTCCGTCGTGCAACCGGTAATCAGAATTGGCTTTGATCAGACCCACGAGCATTGAAACAATTCTGCGCAGCCGCTCTTTCCCGGGGTCAACCATACTCAACTCGCACCGGCCTTGGGAGGCCAGAACGTCCAGTGCCGCCGCACACTCCAAAGCGGAGCCGCGCGAAATGTCAAAAAATCGGCAACGATCGGACGACGTGTACTTTCCGTTGCCTTCGGCAAGGTTGAGAACGATGGAAGTGCTGGCGCGATCCAATTGATCGCGCACGGATATCGATTTGGGAAGCTTTTGCATCAGCGGTTCCAGCCAGGCGACGAAAGCCAGAGATTCTTGATAAACCTCCAGTTTCTCATGGTCGAAGCAACGATTCATTCGGATTAAGATTAGATTCTTACTTCTAAAATCTCATTAAATTATCTCTCAGATTCTGACTTCAAGCGGCCAATAAAGCAATGGCGTCATCCATGGCTTTTTCGACTTTGAGGTAGGCTTTTTCGAA
>Ga0326727_10017164_pt1 | contig 15084 bp, 10 predicted proteins | sample MB2enrmetagenome_FD_207643 | JGI IMG/M metagenome (GOLD analysis project Ga0326727, IMG submission 207643) | Lab enriched peat soil microbial communities from McLean, Ithaca, NY, United States - MB29MY | ecosystem: Environmental > Terrestrial > Soil > Wetlands > Peat | place: USA: New York... | reverse complement strand
GTTCTCCATCCCTATCCCCACTTGCGGTTTGACGCCAAGCATCTGCGGTAGGAGCCGTATGCGGTAGCACTGCTTGTACGGATCTGTGCGGGGGGCGCTGGGCAACCGGCGTCCCTACCGCAACAACTTGCGAGCCATGGTCTGGTTGATCACGGCGATTTTGGGCGAGGTGGCGGTGTCCTGGCGGGTAAAACCGCGCCCTGCGAGAATCGCGATGCGCAGTGATTTGAAGTATCCGGGCGAAATGCCGTTCAGATATACATCGGAGGCCGCGCCCGACGGAGGGTTCGGCGAGTCGGCTTGAACATACTGATCCCATTCACCTCCGCTCACCGGCGTGATGAGACTGCGGCCAACTGAAACCACCGCGGGAAGCGAGCTGAGGCGGCGGTCAATCTCATCCCAGGTGGCCATCCACTTTTCAGGCGGGATGCCGGCCGTCCTCGCCTCGGTGTGCATCATCAGGACGTTCTCGCGATCAAAGCCGAGGTCGAGCGTCACTAGTTTCACGAAGCTGCGCAGAAATAATCCCGCGCCTACCAACAAGACGAGTGACAGCGCCACTTGCGAGGCGACGATCCCGCGCCGGGGGCGGAAACGCGCGTGGCGCTCAGGATCGATCGCCAGGCTGCCCTTCATGGCGGAGGTCAGCGAGACACGAGTGGACCGGAACGCCGGAAGGACTCCGAAAAGGACGGCGGTAAGGATGGAAATTGCAGCGGTGAAAGCCAGGACACGCCAGTCGAACGACAAGTCGAGATAAACCTGATCCCGGGCGGTCGAAATGAAGTGGACCAGAAGCACGCTGCCCCAACGCGCGAACAGGATTCCGAGCAGCGCGCCGGCCGTCGAGAGCAGAAGACATTCGGTGAGCAATTGGCGAATCAAGCGCAAGCGCGAAGCGCCCACAGCCCGCCGTACGGCCATCTCCCGCTGCCGAGTCGCGGCGCGCGCCAGCATGAGGCCGGCGATATTGGCGCAGGCTATGAGCAGCACGATTCCGACCACCCCCATCAGGGTTTGCAGCGGCCTCTCGAACTGCCGGCGCAAGCCCGAACTGCCGGTGGAGACGGACGCCGAGGTGAGCACCCACTTCTGGTAATTCTTCTGGTTGGCAATGTCCCAATTGGCTGGGACGGTAGCCGCGAAGACGCGGGGCGATATCAACTCAAGGCGGGCTCGCAACTGAGCGGGGTCCATTCCCGGTTTCAGACGGCCCACAATACTGAGCCACCACCACGAGCGATGGTCGAGGCGCGGCCGTGCGCCGTCAAATACAGCCGTGGCGCAAAAGGGAAGCGCCACATCGAATTTGGTGCCGACCTCGACGCCATAGAAACCGGGGGCGGACACGCCGATGACGGGATAGCTGTGATTGTCGAGCGAAATCCTACTGCCCAAGGCGCTTGCCGCGCCGCCGAAATGATCCTGCCAGAAAGTGTAGCTCAAGACGGCAACGCCCGTGCACCCGCGCTGGTCATCGGCGACGGTAATCAGGCGGCCGGCAGCGGCGCGAACGCCCAGCGTGCGGAAGAAATCTCCACTGACCCATAGACCTTTCGCGTAATGAGCTTCGCCGCCCGCCGCGAGGTCGAACTGCTGCGCGCCAAACGCCAGCGCGCCAGAGAAAACGTCCTGCTGATCACGCACCTGCTCCCAGATCGGATTGGTGAAAACTGGCACGCCCTCATGGCCGGGCTCCGGACCCCGCCTGGTGATTTGCACAAGTTGCTCGGGGTGCTCGACGGGCAGAAAGCGCAGCACGACGGAGTCCAGCAAACTGAAAATTGCGGTGTTGGCCCCGATCCCGAGTGCTAGGGTTATCACCGCCACCGCCGTGAAGACAGGGTTCTTGCGGAGCATGCGCGCGCCATAGCGCATATCCTGTAACAGCGTTTCCAACCCGGGAAGACCACGACGGTCACGATAGCGCTCCTTGGTCGACTCGATGCCGCCGAGTTTGATGAGGGCATCGCGACGGGCTGCTTCGGGCGTCATGCCTCGCTGAAGGTTGTCCTCGATGTGCATCTGGAGATGGCTTTCGAGTTCCTCCGTCATCTCACGGTCACGTCGCTCCTTGCCCAACAGCCCGGCCAGGCGCAAGAACCAAGCACGTAGCTTCCTCATGATGACTGCTCCTTCGGGGCCAGGAACCGGGCCACAATCGCCGTGGCTTGCCCCCATCCCTGAATTTCTCTTTCCAATTGCTTGCGGCCGGCCCGCGTCAGCTTGTAATACTTCGCTCTTCTTTTGTTGTCGGACAGGCCCCACTCCGAAGCAATGTAGCCTTCCTGCTCGAGCTTCAGAAGGGCGGGGTAGAGGGTTCCGTAATTCACCGACAACAGGTTCTCGCTGGTCTGCTCGATGCGGCGCGCGATGCCGTAGCCATGTAGCGGCCCCAGAGTGTCGAGCGTCCTCAGGACCATCAGCGCCAGTGTGCCCTGCCAGACATCTGCTTTGTCGCCCATATTGCTCCTATTGGCCTCCCATAGGAATTGTGCCACAATTCCTATGGGAAAGCAATAGGGACTTCGCAGGCCAGGACCGCCGGGCCAGGGCCGCCCCCTTGTGCGATTTGAGAGACGCGAATATCATAAGCGTATGGGACTGTATGTCGTGTTGAACTTCGAGGATCGACACCTCGATCCCAACCGCGGGGCGGCTGACTCTACCGTCAAGGCGCTCCAAAAGCGCTACGAGCAGGACAAGCAGAAGAAAGGCCTGACGGCGCTCTTTGTGGGCAGGAACGCGGTGATCGAGCACCGTTGCGTGGAACTGCAGGGTGTGGCGCCTGCCATAACCACCGACCACAATCGGATTACGCAGATTCGCAACGACTGCGCGCGCGCCGAGAAGATTTACGTGGTGGCCCACGGCGACCCGCGCACCACCGACGTGTGCTACACCAACGATCCGAACGGCGTCGGAGTTGTCCAACTCGCAGACTATGCGGCCCTGGGTACGTTTCTGAAGGCGGTGATCCAGCCCAAGCCGTCGGTGATCCGGGTTGCGCTGGTGATGTGCTATGGTGCCCGCTGCACCCGTTATCAGCGCGCCACGGTCGATCACATGGGAATGATCGCCGCGAACGACCTCAAGACCAGCTTTGCCTACCGGCTATTCAAGGAACTGGCTCAGACGCGCCACATCAAGATGACCGCGGTGACCGGCAAAATCCAGCACGATGCCAGCAGCGGGCGGGCCTTGGTCGAGCACGAGGACATGATCGACGAGAATATGGAGTTTGCCGAGGCCGCCAAGGCGCAAACCGTCAGCAAGGGTCCCTTGATCGGCCGCTACAACGCCTTGATCCAAGGCGGCACTTCCGCGGCGGCGATCAATGCGGAAGCCGGGAAATACCGAGCCGATCCTACGCTCGCGGCGGCCACTCCTTTGCAACAGTACGCAAAGGACCTGGCGGCATGGGAGAGGTCGGGCGGCGATGCCATAAAAGCCCGGGTGACTAACGCGCAGGCTGCCAAACGGACCGCGATCACCAATTTGACGCAGGGTGGCCAGGACGAAAACATGCACAAATATGGAAAGTTCATCTACACGTACGCGAACAACGTCCTCACCATTGTGACCAAATATGGTAAACCCAACGACGGCGTCATGGTGCCGATGACGGTGCTTTACCAGGGCGCGCTGTTATAGTCGCCATAACCTTCAAAACAGGGAGCCCAAGTGAAAACGGCATCGAGGAAAGCGTTCTTTGTTGTGGCGGTTCTTGTGGTTGCTTTTGTAATCGCAATGGTGCTGGCGCGCTTTGGCACGGCGCAGTCAGTCCCGACTGCAGGTAAAACTGCCGAAGAGGCCTACAAGAACATCCAAGTGTTGAAGGGTGTTCCTGCCGACCAGGTTATTCCGGCCATGCAGTTCATGTCGGCATCGCTGGGAGTTGAGTGCGAGCACTGCCACGTCGAGCACGCCATGGACAAGGACGACAAGAAGCCGAAGCAGACGGCGCGCAAAATGATGCAGATGATGTTCGCCATTAACAAAGACAACTTTAACGGACATCGCGAAGTCACCTGTTATTCCTGCCACCATGGCGTAGCGGACCCGGTTGGAACGCCCCTGGTTGCCGACGCCGGAACAATGCCGGAACCTCGCGGGGCGATGAATCCGGAGGCTGCGAAACCTGCCGCCATGCCGCCTGCCGATCAGATCGTCGACAAATACGTCCAAGCGTTGGGTGGCGCTGCGGCTCTGGAGAAGATCTCAAGCCGGGTTGAGAAAGGCAACCTGACAGGCTTCGGCGACCGCCAGTTTCCCATCGAAGTTTACGCCAAAGTCCCGGACAAGCGTCTCTCGGTGATGCACATGCCCAACGGCGAAAGCATCACGGCCTACGACGGCCGCTCGGGGTGGCTGGGCTTTTCACACGGCCCGCCGCACCCGATGACCCCGCCGGAAGCTAACTCCGCACGGATGGATGCGGACTTCCTTTTTGCCCTTCGCCTCAAACAGAACTTCAGCCAGCTTCGCGTCGAACATCCTGAGAAGGTCGGCGGCCAGGAAACCTACCTTGTCGTCGGCGCAAATCCAGGTCAGCCGCCCGTGAGGTTGTACTTCAGCCAAGAGTCGGCGCTGCTGGTGCGCCTGGTGCGCTACGTCGAGACGCCCCTCGGCCGCAACCCTACTCAGATTGACTACGCCGACTATCGCGAAGTGGATGGCATCAGGGTCCCATTCCGCTGGACCCTCGCCCGGCCCAGTGGGCGCTTCACCATTCAGGTTGACCAGTGCCAGCAGAACGTCCCCATCGACGACACGAAATTCAGCATGCCGCCCGCGCCTGCGCCGGCAGCGACAAAACCCAGTTCGCCATAACGCACGACACTTCGCGGCGCCTCAGGGCCTTTCGTCCGCCATCGAATTATGGCTTGCCAGCGGGCTGCGTATCATTGTACTTTTCACCGTTACATCAGCAACGCACCTGGAGGTCTTGTCATGATGGAATCTCATTCTCGAGGCCGCTGGACGGCACGGCGCGGGCTTGTCATGCTTTGCGCGTGCGCGTTCGTGGGCACGATGATCGCAGCATCTTCCGGCCCGCTGGGCGAACTCCAGCATGAGACTGACGTGGGTGGCCCGCTGCGTCCGGGATCCGCTCACTACGACGCCTCGCGCGATGAATACCGCATCATGGGCGGGGGCGACAACATGTGGGGCACAACGGACGGGTTTCATTACGTCTACCGCCAGGCAGCAGGGGATTTGACTCTGACGGCCTCGGTGCGTTTTCCGACGCCCGGCGGGAACGAACATAAGAAAGCGGGGTGGATGGTCCGGCAGCAGCTCACCCCCAACTCGCCGTACGCGGACGTGGTGCTGCATGCCAGTGGACTCGCCAGCCTCCAATATCGGCTCACCGAGGGTGGCGAGACGCAGGAAATCCAGTCCAAGATCAACATGCCGGAAACTATTCGCTTGGTCCGCCTGGGGAACTCCTTCTCGTTCTGGGCGGCGCGTGCCGGCGGGCCGTTGGAATTGGCGGGGAGTGTTGAAGTCCCCTTGCACGACCCTGTTTATGTCGGGCTGGCGGTGTGCTCTCATGATGCCGGGGTCCTGGAGGAAGCCGTGATTTCGAAGCCAAGCCTGCTCGAGTTCAAAGAGGAAGAGGAGCGCGACCAGCCGGTGGAAAGCCGCTTGGAAACCATTTCCGCGGAGGGCGCTGAGCGCCGCGTCGTCTATCGTGCCGAGAAGCGTTTCGAAGCGCCCAATTGGTCGCGGGATGGAAAGTATCTGCTCTTTAACAGCGGCGGAAGACTTTACACTCTGCCCGTCGAAGGCGGCGAACCTCGGCTGCTGAATACGGGAGAGGCAACTCGCTGCAACAACGATCACGGCTTCTCGCCGGATGGACAGTGGCTCGCGATCAGCAACTCGCCGGGCGAGGATTCGATGATTTATGTGCTCCCTGCCGTGGGTGGCCAGCCGCGCCGCGTGACGGAGCGCGGGTCCTATTGGCATGGCTGGTCTCCGGATGGCAAGACGCTCGCCTATTGCGCCGAGCGGGGCGGCAACTTCGATATCTACACCATTCCCGTCGAGGGCGGCGAAGAACGCCGCTTGACGGATGCCCCCGGCTTGGACGACGGCCCCGATTATTCCCCCGATGGCCAGTGGATTTACTTCAACTCAGAGCGCACGGGCTGGATGCAGATCTGGCGCATGCACCCGGATGGAACCGGGCAGGAGCAGGTGACGAACGACGATTACTCCAACTGGTTCGCTCATCCCTCGCCGGACGGGAAATGGCTGGTGTTCATTTCTTTCGACAAGCACGTGAAGGGACATCCGCCCAACAAAGACGTGACGTTGCGTCTGATGCCCGCCGCGGGCGGCGAGCCGCGCCTGCTGGTGAAACTGTTTGGAGGGCAAGGAACAATGAATGTTCCCTCCTGGTCGCCGGACAGCAAGCATCTGGCCTTCGTGAGCTACCGACTGCTCAAACCGTGAGGTGGGTGGAAGACTGGAGTCCTGTCATCCTTTGCTTGACACTGTCGAAAATTACGTCATTCCCGCGAAAGCGGGAATCCATCGGCGCCTGGGATGACAATGGGCCCCCGCTTCCGCGGGGGCGACGAATGCTGACTTTGATGTCTTCTGGGAGGGCGGCCCCAAGAGCCGCCCCTACCGGCTACACCCACGTCCGCAATCCGATAACACCCCAATAAGCAAGGTACGCGGTGGTGATCAACAAGGCCAACGTGATGGCGATCGAATACCCGCGGACGCCGCGGCGAACCGTCCCGACCGGCGTCCGCCACAATGCGATGGCGCTCGCCGCCGACGCGAGGGCGAATATGCTGGTGACCAAAAACAGAGCCATCGACCAAGCGCTCAGATTCCCCAGACGTTCGATCAAGTCGTTCCCGCACAGGATGAAGATAACGACGACGCTCACCAGGCTCAAGACGGCCACGAGCGGCCAAACTCGCATGGCGCGCTCTTGCGGGCGGCGGCGCTTTCGGCTGAGCCCTCCCAGAATCCAGAAGGGCGCATAAATCAGAATCGAGACCACAGACAGCGCCACAAACGCCGTGAGCACAATCTCCAGGATCGCCAACCACGTTGGGATCTGCTTCAAGACGAGCCTACCTGCCTCGATGAAGCGGCCCTCCGTGTTGGGGGTAAGCAGCGCGAGAGTGGCTGCGGGTTCAAGAGAATCCTTCTTGGGAGCGTATCGGAACTGCCTGCCGGCAACGGGAAGGAAGGTCTCGTTCCGTCCACCTAAACTCGAGGTGAGAAGTTTCCCGTCCTTGAAACTTACCACGCCAAGCCCTGCCACACGCTCCAGGAAGTGGGTCATTTCATTGCGTGGCGAGTCCGGCTCATACCACCCCGCCCACTCCGCGGCGTCCGGCGGCAGGGATGCGACTGGAGGCAGCGCCGGCTTCTGCAACTTGGCGGTGACGTAGGCGCGAATCGTTTTGCCGACGCGGGAAAACGCATCTCCGTTTCCGGAGTTTATGCTGTAGAAGTAGCCCACGCCGTACTCGGGCATGTATGCCATTTCAGTGAGCCCGCCGCTGACGCCTCCGTTATGCCCGTGGTACACGAAGCCCTCGTGGATGCTCCAGTAGTTGCTGAGGCCGTATCCGCTCTTCAGGCCGTCTTTAGCGGCCCAGGTGCTGGCCGGGTTCTCCATGCGATCGATGTCGGCAGCCGGAACGATCTGCACGCCGTTGACGTTGCCGCGATTGAGATAGAACTGGACATAGGCCGCCATGTCGCGGGCGGAAGCATTGATCGAACCCGCGGGGCGATAAACGATATTCCAGTAAGGGTAGGGCGTCTTGCCGTCCGGGTGATAGAGAGTCGTCGCGTTTCCTTCGGGCGGCGGGAAATAGGTTGCGGTCTTCATTCCGATCGGCAGAAAGAGATTCTGCTGCACGAAATCTTCGAAGCGCTCATGGGTGATCTTTTCGACGATGTAGGCCGCGACCGGAGGGCCGGAATTGCAATAGGCCATGCGCGTTCCGGGCGGCCAGCGCGAAATGCGCGAACCATGATAGGAGTCCAGCGCCTCGCGCAGACCCAGGCTGGGCTGCGCATCTACGGCGTATTCGTGCAGGTGCATATCGTCCCAGCCGGTGGTGTGCTCCAGAAGATTTACCACCCGCACCGGATCACTCGCTTCCCAGCGATTCTCGAACCACACCTCGGGAGCTAGCTTGCGGACGGGATCATCGAGTGAGAGCCTGCCCTGCTCGGCCAGCATCAGGATCGAGAGCGACGCAAAGGCCTTCGACGTTGAGCCAATGCGGAAGAGCGTGTCCGGCGTTGTCGCACGGTGACGGGCAACGTCCGATTCGCCGAGACCGGCGATCCATTCCGGTCCCTCCCCATGCACGATGGCAACAGAGACGCCCGGCGTGTGCGTGTCCTTGAGCAATTTCTCGAGTTGCTGCTGGAGTTCGGCGATGGACTGCGCCGGTTTCTGCTTCTCGCTCTTGTCATCAGCAAAGCACAGGCAGGCCAGCGTCGGAAGAAGGAGAATGAGAATGATTCGTTTCATGATTGCCCCTCCTCATGTCGATTGGCACAAAATCGTCGATTGAATCTGTGCGGTGCTCAGTCCCGTTAGGGGACACGAGCACAAACCACGAGGTTGAAGTTGTGAGAAAGTCAAAACAGCTCACGCAAAGACGCTAAGGCGCAAAGAAAGGCGGAGTATAAGTCGTTGTTTGTCTTTGCGGGCCTTGCGAACTTTGCGGCTTTGCGTGAGACTGGGTTGTCAATCCATTGACTCAGGAACATGTTAGAGAATTATGCGCTCTGGCAAGTCGCAGACGGCTCTCCAACCCATCGAGGCCTGGCGGCTCGGCAAAGACGCCGAGCGCTCGAGCTTCTTCGTACATTGCTTCGAGCAGGCGCAGGTTGCGGCGGAAATCGGCAGGCTGACTCAACTGCGTCTCCCTCTCCCACTTTTCCCAAAGCAAGCGGTCTTTAATTACGTATGCCGTTCCTTCACTCTGAGATTCTATTCACCCGGCATCTTCGTTGCAAGCGAAGTCATCTCGGAAAAGAGTCAGACCATTACGGTGCGGCGAGCTTGAAGCCGGCCCCCCGAGCGGGTCCCGGTACTATTGTGCTATAGCTCAGGTGGTTGATAAGAACTATAACCATCTCGTACGACACGCGAGGAGGTTTCCGGTGTTAGCTTACTCGGTCAGGCAGCTTGAGCAAGAAACGGTGAAGGCTGCCCGTTTCCGTTTCTTGCTTGGCGCGAAGCCATGCCGGATTCCAACTTTTAAAGCAGGTGAGAAGCCATGATCGTTGCCACAGTAATTCTGATCCTCTCGGCGGCGCTGTTCTGTTTCTATTTCCAAATCACTTGCCAGAGGATTCTCCGTCGGCAGTTTGACCGGGAGTACTTTCAATCCATTGCCAGCGCCAATCGTCTGGAGTTCCTGTCCGTGCGTGAGATGTTGGATGGGCTCGGCAAGCCGGCCGCTCGATCCCTCTTACGCCAGGCGCTGAAATGTGATTTCCTCGCTCTCACCTATCTCCTCAAGAATGCCGCTAACGTGAACCGAAGGTACGCCAGCGAAGAGCGTTTCTTGATTCTCTATTTCCGCTGGCAATTTCTTTCGCTTGCGATGCGGCGATTGCTGGGGATGAGTGACGATCGGGTCATCCTCAGACTGACCTCGGTGCTTCAGTATTTTGCCAACGTGGTCGGCCAGCGCGTCGAAGCGGTAAAGTTCGGCAATTTGGCCGCCGCCGAGTTCCCCCTGAGTTTTTAGCTCTGCCCGCTTCAAAGCGCACTTGCCTGGGCCTGGTTTCCCGGCGTGTAGTCTAACCGCTTACCCTCCCTTGCGCCGTCCGGCGGTACCATCCTGGTCTGAATCGCAGCGCTGTCCCTCCCTCCGGCAATGGCCGGCCGGAGAGCCGGCGCGACCTGAAGACTAGGACGGTAGCCTTCCCTCGAGGGGCAATTCCTTAACAAACTGGTGTATACTGTTGCTCGGACCCAATACCTATCATCAGATGCCATCTGGTCCATACGAAGGAGCCCGTGTCTATGTGTCGAACGCTTCTCAAGGCAATTCTTGCGCTGGCCTTGCTGCCTGCGGCGGCGCGCCCGCAAACTGTGGATGAGATCATTGCGAAGAATATCCAGGCACACGGCGGACCGGAGAAAATGAGTGCTGTCCACAGCCGCATTCAGACGGCCAAGTTCAGCGCCGGCTCGTTCAAGGCTGATACTCGATTGGTCAACAAGCGGCCGGACGAGGTGCGCGAAGAGTTCATCCTGCAAGGAATGACGCAGATCAGGGCGTACGACGGCAAGACCGGGTGGCAGTTGGACCCGTTCGAGGGCCGCCGGGCGGCCGAGTTATTGGCCGAAGACGACATGAAAGACCTGGTCGTTGATTCGGACATCGACGGTCCGCTGGTGAATTATAAGCAGAAAGGCCACAAGGCGGAATTCATGGGTCACGATTCCGTCGAGGGCACGGACTGCTATAAGGTGAAGCTGACCCTGAAGAACGGCGATATCCGGACTTATTATTTTGATGCCGACTCGTATCTGGAGCTTAAGCTCGAGACACAGACTTTCGTCCGTGGCGCTCCGCACGACTCGGAAACGTATTACGGCGACTACGACCCGGTGAACGGCATTTATTACCCGTTCGCAATTGAACAGGGCCAGAAGGGGAGCCCGGACCGCGTCCGTCTTACGGTAGAGAAGATCGAATTGAATCCACCGGTCGACAATGCCCTGTTCAAGATGCCTGCGGCCAATGCCCAGGCCGGACCGTCGGCCGGGTCGAAATGAGGACGCTCGGAGAAGCCTGTAGGGGTAGGGCTTGCCCTACCCGCGCGTTAGGGGACGGCAAGCCGTCCCCCTACAAAGGACCTTTCAACTATGAACAGACTCACTGCTCAATGTTTCGCCTTCATGATCATCGCCAGCCTCGCCCCGAGCGCTCGTCTGCACGCCCAGGACGTGAAGATAGACTCGGACACCATCTCCGGCCTGGGCGCCAGGAACATCGGTGCGGCCGTCATGAGTGGCCGGATCGCCGCCCTCGCCGCGGTGCATGAGAAGGGCAGGCTCACGATCTACATCGGCGCGGCCAGCGGTGGTGTCTGGCGGTCCTTGAATGGCGGCACGACCTTCAAACCGATGTTCGACAAGCAGCCGGTGCAGTCCATTGGCGCCATTGCCATCGACCCTTCGCATCCCAAGACGGTATGGGTGGGCACGGGCGAGGCTTGGACCCGCAACAGCGTCTCCATCGGCGACGGTGTCTACAAATCCACCGATGGGGGTGAGAACTGGACCAACGTAGGCCTGAAGGAGTCCGAGCGCGTCGCGAAGATCATCGTCGATCCGGCGGACGGCAACACCGTGTATGCCTGTGTGCCTGGAAAACTCTGGAGTGACAGTGAGGAACGCGGCCTGTACAAGACCACGGACGGCGGCGCCACCTGGACGAAAATTCTCAAGGGCGCGAATCTCTCTACCGGCTGTTCGATGCTCAGCATGAGTTCGCACGACCCAAAGACGCTCTACGCGGGCATGTGGGATTTCCGGCGCAAGGGCTGGACGTTCCGGTCCGGCGGCGACACGCCGACCGCCTTCAGCGGCAGTGGTCTTCTTATGACCTCGGACGGCGGCGCAACCTGGACCGACCTCAACGAGAAGACTGCAAAGGGGCTTCCGCCCAAGCCGTGGGGGCGCGTCGCGGTGACTGCGGCGCCTTCCAACCCGAATGTGGTTTACGCCCTGATTGAATCGCCGCAAAGCGCACTCTATCGTTCCGACGACGCCGGGAAGACCTGGGAGCGGCGCGACGCGAGTCAAATGATGGTGTGGCGGCCGTTCTATTTCGCCAATCTGATCGTTGACCCCAAAGACGAAAACAGGCTCTACAAAACGGATTTCGGATTGATTATGAGCACCGACGGCGGCCGCAGCTTCAGCTTCGTCTCGGGGGGAGCTCATGGCGATTTCCACGACGTCTGGGTAGACCCCGAGGACACCGATCGCCTTGTTTCCGGGGACGATGGCGGAGTGTGGTTTTCCTACGACGGCGCCGACACCTGGTGGAAGGCCAACAACCTCCCCGTCTCGCAGTTTTATCACGTGGCCGTGGACAACGAAGATCCCTATCACGTCTACGGCGGGTTGCAGGATAACGCAAACTGGATTGGCGACTCATCCTATCCCGGAGGAATCACCAACAGCCGATGGGAATGTCTCGGGGGCGGTGACGGCTTCTGGGTTATCCCGGACCCCTCGGACCCCAATTACGTTTATGAAGATTCGCAGGGCGGGGAAGTCTTGAGGATCAATCGACGCACCCTCCAGGGGCGCGGCATCAAGCCGCTCCCCAATTATGGGGAAGGGAAACTGCGATTCAATTGGAATGCGCCGCTTTACGTCAGCCCCAATGAGCCGGGGACGGTTTACATCGGCGCGCAGTTTTTGTTTCGCTCGCGCGATCACGGGCAGAGCTGGGAGCGCATCTCGCCCGACCTCACCACCAACGATCCCGAAAAGCAGAAGCAGGAAGAGTCAGGCGGCGTGACGGTGGACAACTCCGAAGCTGAAGCCCACACCACCATTTATTCCATCAGCGAGTCGCCTCGCGACGGAAACACCGTCTGGGTGGGCACGGACGACGGCAATCTTCAGCTCACGCGCGACGGCGGCAAAACCTGGACGAACCTGGTGGGCAACGTTCCGAACCTACCGAAATCTTCTTGGGTTTCGTGGGTCGAGGCAAGCCGCTACGATCCTGCCGCTGCCTACGCTGTCTTCGACCGCCACACTTTTGGCGACATGGAACCTCACGTCTTCAAGACATCGGATTACGGCAAGACGTGGGCGCCCATCGTCGGTCCGGGCAGCGGAGTTCGCGGCTACGCGCACGTCATCAAGGAGGATACCGTCCTCGCCAATCTTTTATTCGTAGGGACGGAATTCGGCCTCTGGATTTCGCCCGATGGCGGCCGCCAGTGGGCGCAGTACCAGGGCGAAGAGTTTCCGAATGTCGCCGTACGCGACATCGCGATTCAGCCTCGCGAGTCTGACGTGGTCCTTGCCACGCACGGCCGGGGCATCTGGATTATTGACGACATCACGCCGTTGCGCAAACTCACTCCGGAAGTCTTGAGCCAGGATGCGGTGTTTCTGGAAGGCAGGCCTATACGGCAGCGTTTGATGGCCAGCGGCGGCTGGCCCGAGGGAGATGCCTCGTTCAGCGGCCCCAATCCGCAAGACGCGGCGTTGATCACCTACTACCAGAAGAAGCGCCACATCTTCGGCAAGATGAAAATCGAAGTCCTGGACGACCAAGGCAAACTCGTGGAGACGCTGCCCGCCAACAGCCGGCGCGGCCTGACCCGCGTGCCCTGGTCGATGACGCTGAAGCCGCCGCGCGTTCCGCCCGCCGCGTCGCTCGCCGGCGCCACTGTGGGGCCGCGCGTGTTGCCCGGGACTTACACGATCAAGATGACGCGCGGCGACCAGGTTTTCACCACCCAGCTCCGCATCGACCTTGATCCTCGCGCCACCTACACGGCTGAGGACCGCAAGCTTCAGCTCGAGGCCTCCACGCGTGTGCGCGACCTGCTGGGCGACATGAGCTACCACGTCGACAACATCGGCGCGGTCCACGAAGCGCTCCTGGCCCGTATGTCAAAGCTGGACGCGAGCGATCCGCTTCGCAAGACACTCTCCGGCACCGCTGACAAGGTCGAAACCATTCGGAAAAAGATTGTCGCGACAAAAACCGGCGGCGCCGTTACCGGCGAAATGCGTCAGCGGGAGTACGCGATAGAGCTGTACGATACCTTGACCTACTACGAAGGCCGCCCGGGCGATTACCAGGTGGCGCGCATCGACTCGTTGAAGCGCGAGCTGGACGACGTGGTGAAGCAGTTCGACGACTTCATGACCAAAGAAGTTACACCGTTGAATCAGGCTCTGGCGCGGAAGAGACTGGACCCGGTCCGCGCCCTGCCGCGCGCCGAGTGGGAAAAAACCAGCTCCGTGGCAGACCTTGACACGGGGAACATGAGAATCGTCGGCCGCGAGCGCGATCGATGAGCCTGGGTACCGGTCTTTGACCCATCCAGCGGAATGAAGATCAGCGCCGTCGTCCCCGCGAAAGCGGGGGCCCATTGTCCGTCCAAGGGATTCCCGCTGGCGCGGGAATGACGTGACTTTCGGCGCATTCGCAGGCGACGAGGAATCTCGCACCGGCTTGACAACATGCAGGGCGAGATTCCTCGCTCCGCTCTTTCGAAAGTCTGTCATTCTGAGCGAAGCGAAGAATCTGCATTGGGTCGCCTCAATGCTGGACCGCAGATCCTTGCAGGGTGGTCGACACTAACCTGATCGCAATCATAGGGCAGTCATTCATTCCCGTCTGCGGACGGGCACCCAGAAACCATGAAAACGACTCCCCTCCTTGGATAAGGAGGGGCCAGGGGTGGTTGACCTCTTGGCCCACCACCCCCTACCCCCTCCTCAACTGAGGAGGGGAGCAATTTTAAGGCGGCGAAGGATCTGCAGTTTCTCGGAAAACGACTCCCCTCCTTGGATAAGGAGGGGCCAGGGGTGGTTGACCTCTTGGCGCACCACCCCCTACCCCCTCCTCAACTGAGGAGGGGAGTCATTTTTAAGGCGGCGAAGGATCTGCAGTTTCTCCTGCCCGGCTACGGTACTGTTACTTTCGTAATCTTGACAATAGTCGACCGATTGAAATAGCCTATATCCTCGGGATTCGCTCCGACCATGGAAAATCGCGGTAGGGGCGGTTTGCGAACCGCCCCCACCCTCTGGAGATCTTATGTCTATTCGCCAATCACCGCAGCGTACCCCGCAACTACTCGCCGCCGCCCGCTCGAATGCCCGGCATTCCACCGGACCGCGCAGTGAAGCCGGAAAACACCATTCCCGAATGAACGCCGTTAAGCACGGGGAGCGTTCCGACCCCGCGAATCACTGCGACGTGATGCGCGCCTTGGGAGAAGACCCGGCCGAATTCGAAGCTTTGAAGCAGGAGCTTCGGGATTCCTTCGGGTGGGACGACGCCCTCTCGGAAAAGC
>Ga0326727_10017163_pt1 | contig 15085 bp, 13 predicted proteins | sample MB2enrmetagenome_FD_207643 | JGI IMG/M metagenome (GOLD analysis project Ga0326727, IMG submission 207643) | Lab enriched peat soil microbial communities from McLean, Ithaca, NY, United States - MB29MY | ecosystem: Environmental > Terrestrial > Soil > Wetlands > Peat | place: USA: New York... | reverse complement strand
AGAACCAGGTTTCGACCGGTCTGGCGGTCGCCACCGCGGCCGACAACGCGTCCTACTGGTCGATCGCGACGCAGCTCAATTCCGACAGCGGCGTCGTCACCGCCGCCAATTCGGCGCTGACGCAGAGCCAGTCCGTCATGGACACCGCGTCGTCGGCGATCAGCTCGATCATCACCACGATCAACTCGATCGAGTCGGCTCTGACCGAAGCGACCAACCCCGGCGCCGACATCGGCAACATCAACACGACGCTCGCTTCGCTCGGCAAGCAACTGACCGACGCGGTCAACGGCGCTTCGTTCAACGGCCTCAACGTCCTCAACGGCTCGCAGACGGCGGCGTTGAATTTCGTCGCCGGGTTCAACGCCACTGTCGCGGGCGGTTCGTTCAATAACATCACTTTCCAAGCGCAGGCGCTCACCGGCGCGGCCGGCACGTCGACGACGACGACAGAGCCGAGCATCACCGACGCGGCGACGATTAACTCGATCGTCAACCTGGCCTCGAACGGCGCGACCCTCGCCTACGGCACGAACGTCATCACCGCGACCGCCGGCACCGCCCCCGTTTACGCCACCACCCAAGACGCCGCCGGCACCGCACTCGCCAACGCCGTCGGCGGCACCGGCGCCGTCACCACGGCCGGCACCGCCGGCACGGTCGTGATCGAGTCCGAGGGGCTCGACGGCACCACGACGACGACGACCTACACCGCGCTCGACGCGAACGGCAACGCCACCGCCCTCGCCGACGCCGCCTCCCTCCAGGTGTCGACGACGACGACGCCGCCGGCCGGTCTTCTCACTCAGAACGGCGTCGACCTGACCAACATCACGACGACCGCGAACACGGCGGGCACTCAGTTGACCGCCGTCCAATCGGCGCTGAGCGCGGTGACCAATTACGCTGCGCTCATCGGCGCGACCCAGGATCGCATGACCGCCGCCTCGACGTTCAACTCCGCGCTGACGACCGACTACGCCAACGGCGTCGGCGGCCTCGTCGACGCGAACATGAACACGGCCTCCACGCGTTTGCAGGCCTTGCAGACGCAGGAACAGCTCGGCATTCAGTCGCTGTCGATCGCCAACCAAAACTCCCAGCTCCTCCTGAAGCTGTTTGGCATTTGAGCTGAGAAGCGGGCCGCGTCGCCGGCGAACAGCCGGCGACGCCGCGGCTCGTCCGTTCCGCGGGCGTTCGCGCGAGAGTTCCTCTTTCGTGGGCGAAAGGCTTCGCCGAAATCGGCGGACCGGCGCGACGAAGCGATTCGTCGGCCCGATTCGCACGGTCGGCGGGCGCCGAACGCGCGCTGCGACGAGATTGGCGCGCTTTTTCCCGGACTGGACGATCCCGAACGCTCGCGGCGTTGCCCGCGACAGCGAGATGAGAACGCTCGGCGGCCGCGTTTTTCGCGCCGGACGCCGCGCTCACCGTGTCCAAGACCACGCCCGGTTGGGAATCAGGCAGTGAAGTTCGTCCCGTCGAAGGAGCGGCCGAGGCCGGCGCCGATCGTGAGTTCGCGCACGCTCGGGGCCTCGGATGGCTCGCGCGCGGCTCCGGTCGCGAACGGCGCCGACGCGTCGGTTCTCGCCCGCCCTCGACCCTCTCCTGCTCGGGTCGTCGGCGCGCGGCGCCGACCGCGCTTCGGCTCGCCGTCGCCTTCGTCCGGCGAGGCGGGTGAACGAAACTCGCCGCCTGGCTTGGGCGGCGCTATCGAGGACGGGGCATGGCGCGACGAAACGACAAACGTCGCCCGTGGGTCCGGCCCGTCTTCGTGGCGATCGGCGGCGGCTCTCCCCAATTTGCGGGCCGCCGTCGGCGTTCTCGGCGCGACGGCGCGCTTTTGCAGTCGGGTGCGGCAAAAGCGCGCGGTCGTGAAGGCAGCTTCGATCGCGCGGGGCCGCGCCCACGCCCAACCCCCGGCGTGCGCGTTCCGCGCCTGGATCGAGGCCGCCGTCGAGACCGGCGCCGCGGCCCGGCGGACCGGGTGCCGGTCAGCGCTTTTCGATGCAGTAGCCGAGATATCGCTTCGAATCGATCGGGTCGAAGCCGAGACGGTGTTTGAGCTTCTTGCGCAGTTTGCTGATGTGGCTCTCGACGACGTTCTCGTCGAACAGGCCATAGACCGCGTTGAAGATTTGCGTCTTGGTGACGCGCCGGCCGCGATTTCGCACCAGATACTCCAAGATGCGGCATTCGCGGCGCGGCAACGGCAGGGGCACGCCCTTCACTGCGGGCTCCCGCCCGTCGAGATAGACGCACAGATCGCCGATCGTGACGTGGCCCGCCTCTCCCAGCGACCGCCGATGAATGGCGCCGACGCGGGCGAGAATTTCCCGGACGTGGACCGGCTTGCGAAGCACGTCGTCCACCCCCGCGGCAAAGAGCTCCAGGGTCTCGTCGAGCGATTGGCGGTCGTTGAGGCAGATGACCGGCGCGCTGGAACGCTCGCGGATGAGTTTGGGCAACAGTTCGCGTTTGGTGCAGTCGCCGATCAGGAAGGCTTCGACGGCGCGCATGTCGACGTCGCTCACTTTCCCGATCCATTGTTGGAATTCCGTAGGGTCGATGCCCGCCGTAGAGACTCCCTCCCGATCGAACCCGGACGCATAACCCCCCGCCACGATATTGCGCTCGTCCACGATTATGAACATGTTTGTGCCCCGCTCGAAGGTAGGTGTCCGCGCGTCGACTTCGTTATACATGAGTTAACTGACGCATACGCTGAGACAAAACTGGAGCGCGCCGCCGAAAGGCGGCAAGACTAATTTAGTGACGTCATTGACGACGGCGCGTGTACTACGCGCGCGCCGTTCACCTGCTATGACTGGATTGCCCCCGAATCATAGTTTTGAAACGCGGTTTCTGTTTCAAAAAGGTACGCAGGCGATGGTTAACAAGCTGTTAAGACTTCCGGCAAAAAGTCGGAGCGGCATTGACCATTGTCGAGACGGCATCTGACGTAGAGATAACATGACGGCGGGCGCCTCGTTCCCCTGCGTCGCGCGGGCGCGCCGCGGCAACGGTTTGGCAACCCCCGCCGACTAACGTCGGCAGGGCGCGGGTCCGCCGGCCGGTCGGCGGCGCGCATCGAGGCGGCGCGAAGAGCCATGACGCGACGGATGCATGACAGACACGCTTGACGGCGTCCGCAAGCCGGATCGGCGCTTCGACGGCGCCTACGCGCGCGCGCTCGCGTTGCGCGGGCAGGTCGCTTATTGCGTCGTCGAACCGTCCCGAGAGCAAAGACCGAAGGACGACGGGCGGCGCGACCATCGCGTCGCCGGACGGCGGCGCACCCGCCTTCGCTCGGCCAAGGTTCTCGACGTGGCCGGCAAGTTCCTGTGCGAATGCCTCGTTCATGACCGCTCGGCCAGCGGGCTTCGCCTGACGTTGGCGCGAAACTTGGGATTGCCCGCCCATTTCCGGGTGCACGACGACGAGACCGGCCAAGTCGACGTCGTCGAGACGGTGTGGCGGCGCGGCGCCGTGCTCGGCGTGCGTTACAGCCGAGCCCTCGCGGCGGCGCCGATCAAGCCGACCGACCGATCGGCGCTTCAAGGGCTGTTCTACGCCGTTCCCGATTGAAAAGCGCCCTGTCGCTTCGATCAGGCGCAGCGTTTCTCCGCCGGGATCGGCGAACTGAACAAGCGGTCGATGTCGCGTTTGATCGCTGCGCGGCGATCGTTGGCCGTCATCAGGGAGCGCGCCAGCGCGACGAAACGTTCGCCGAATTCATCCTTTCTCTCGCACGCGCGGATTTCGTCCTCGACCTCCAACAGGCGCTCGTCGACCGCGGCCAGGCCCTGCTTAAGGGGGCCGAGGCTGGGATGGTCGAACCCGGAGCGTCTCAGGCAGTCCTCGAGCGCCTCGAGTTCTCCGCGCGCGCCGCGCGAGGCTTCGCCGTCGCGCCGGGGGCGCGATTTGATTTCCAGCATGGCGATTCTGTCGATCAGCTCGCCGACGGCGCCCGGAATGGCGACCAGCCGCTCAGAGCCCGCATCGCGAGCGGGCGAGGCGAGGCGTTCGGCCATCTCGGCGAATACGCCGCTCCAATCGCCGCGCCGTTTCTGGCGAAACAGCCGCATCGTCGGATACCACGGCGAATCGTCGCGATCGCGCAGCCACCGCCATTCCGCGTCCTTTTTCAGCGCGACCCATACCGGTCGGCCGAGCGCGCCGGCGAGATGCGCGATCGAGGTGTCGCAGGCGACGACGAGGTCGAGATGCGTCATCGCCGCCGCCGCGTCGATGAACGCGTCCGGTCCGGCGTCGAAGTCCTCGCCCAGCGTTTCGACCCGCATGCCCGGCGGCGGATCGGCGAGTTGCTCGACGCCAAAGCCTTTTTGCAGGGATATCAGGCGCGCATTGGGCGCCGCGGCAAGCGGCGCGAGGGCGGCGAGCGGCATCGAGCGGGCCATGTCGGCTTCCGGATCGGCGTTGCCTTGCCAGACGATCCCGATTTTGAAGCCGGCCGGGCCGATGCGCGCGGCCCATTTTTGCGCCAGCGCCGCTTCGGCGCGCAAATACGGAACGGCGGCCGGCACGCTGTCGAGGCGCGTCGCGAACGCGCGCGGCAAGCTGCTGACGGCGATCTGCGCGTCGAACGATTCGCCTTCGGGCGCCTTGGCGACGATCCTGATCTCGCCGAGCGAAGAGAGCAGCCGATGCAGCCTCGCGGGGGCGAGAAGCGTCGGGGCCGCCCCGGCCCCAATCATCATCGGCAGATAGCGGGCGAACTGGATCGCATCGCCGAAGCCGTGATCGTTCATCACCAGCACGCGCTCGCCCGTTCGGCCCGGCCCGAGCCATTTGGGAAAGCGCACGCCGAGCGCCTCGTCGAGCGACTTTCCCGCGATCCAGCGCGCTTCGTAGCCGTCCCAACCGCGTTCGAAATCGCCGAGCGTCAGGTCGAGGCAGCCCTTGCCGCTGACCGCCTCGACGTTGCCGAGCCGTTCGGCCTCTTCGAACGCCGCGCGCGCCTCCGCGAAACGCTCCAGCGCGCGCAGCGCCAGCGCCTGGCCGCACAGCGCCGCCGAATAATCCGGCTTGATCGTGCTCGCCAGACGATAGGCCTCGAGCGCCTCGGCGGCGCGGTCGAGTTTCAGCCGCGCGTTGCCCAGATTGAGCGCCGCTTCGGCGAAATCGGGCCGCAGGCGCAGCGCTTCGAGCGCCGCCGCGGCCGATTCCTCCATCCGGCCGAGCTGGCGCAACGCCCCGGCGCGGCTGTTCCACAGGTCGGCGTCGCCGGGCTTGAGGGCGAGCGCCGCCTGGAAGCCGTCGAGCGCTTCGGCGTAGCGCCCGAGTTCGAAATAGATCTTGCCCGCGTTCGACCAGGCGGCGGGCAGATCGAGCTTGAGGCCGAGGGCGCGCCGGTAAAACTGCAACGCCGCCGCGCGTCTGCCCGATTCGCCGAGGATGTAGCCGCCCATGCACAAAGCCTCGGGAAAGTCCGGGTTCTCGCGCAGAGCCGCGTCGAGCAGCCCGACCGCCTCCTTGCGGCGTCCGGCGCGCCACATCGCGACGCCGCGCGCGTAGAGCGCTTCGGCCGTCGCGCCGGCGGGCGCGTCGGGTCCGTCGGCCTGCGGAGCCGGATCGGTCGGCCGCGCCGGCGTCGGGCGAACATGAGCGAGGAGAGCGGGTCCAGCCAGCGATTTTTGTTTCAAGGCGAGGCGTCCGGGCGCGGCGGCCGGTTCCGCGGCGCGCTATGGCGCCAGCAAAGCGCGCTACGCTTGCCCGAGACTTGCCGCCTTTCGCGCCGAGCGCTGGCCGACGGCGTGACGCTCGGCCGCGCTAGCCGCCGAAGGGGAGATTTTGCACGCTCGCCAGCAGCGTGCTGCTGAAATACGAGGCGGTCGAGTCGCCGCTGAAGCTGGCGTTGCCGCTGATCACGTTGCCCATAATTGTCGTCGCCGCGGAAGTAGGCGTCGACGTGTCGCCGTCGTTCGAGACGGTGAGCGGGGTCGAGGCGTCGACGCCCCCCGTTCCGTAGTCCAAATCGTACATCGCGGTGAACCGTTCGGTCAGTAGCTGCAACTCTTTCGGGCTTTGCAGTTCGGACGCCGGCACGAGCCCGGAGATTTCCGACGCCTCGGTGTCGATGTTGGTGCCGGTCGTCACCGGGGGAAGGCCGAATATGGTCTGGACGACGTCGAGGAGGTTCTCGTCGCCCATGATGTCCAAGCCGCTGGACTCGGTGGGCGCGACGCGCTGGAAATAGAGCGCGAGCTGAACGCCGGGGTCTTGTTCGCCCTCGTCGCTTTCCAACTGCTGCTCGACGTAGGCGTTGGTCGTGGTCTGAATCGCGCTCGCCGTCGAGATCGACGAGGCGCCGTCGGCGGCGAAGTTGAACGCCGCGGCGAACTTGGCCCAGTTCGGGTTGCTCAGGGTGTTGGCGAGGCTCTTCGGATTGCTGACGCCCCCTTCCAGCACTTGCGTGACCAGCGCCGTGGAATTGACCTGGTCGCCGAGCCCATAAGCGTCCAACGCGTAGGAGAGCAGCCGGTAATTGCCGACGAAATCCTGGATCGAGGTCGCCTTGCCGATGTTGGCGGCGTAATATTCGCTCGCCGTCTTCACCGCCGGCTGGTCGGCGACCATCGACTGGTATCGCGCCAGATTTTGCGAGATCGACAAGTAGGTCGAGGTCGTCGTCGTCGACACCGGAGAGCCTCGTCGCGCCCGTTCGCTCGCGCCTGGATCGCGTCGCGAGCGGAGCCCGCGGCGCATCTCGAAATAGCCGTCCGATGGTTGGAGCGAATTGGTTACGGAAGTGTTAACGCCGGCGGCCCGCCCCAGGCCCGCGCAAGGTTGAGGCTGCGCCGCCGCTAGGCGAATTGGGGACGAGGCCGGGCGCCGGCCGATGCCGGCGCGGCTGATCAAAGAATCACAGGGTCGAATCGAACATGACGTTGACGCCGAGCGCGGATCAGGCGGAGCGTCGCAGCCGGCGCGTCAGATTGTAGCGGCGGCGAATCGGCCGTTCTGCGTCGTCATTGCGCGGAGCGCGGCGACGAGGCGGTCCGCGCGAAGCGCCTATTCCCCCGCCGACTTGAGATAATACGCTTCGACCTCGCCCGTCAGCTTGATCGTCAAGAGATTGCCCTTGCGGTCGCGGGTCTTGCCTACGGGAGCGCGGATCCAGTTTTCGCTGACGCAATATTCCTCGACGTCGTCGCGCTCGCGGCCCTTGAAGCGGACGCCGACGCCGCGCGTGAGCGCCGCTTCGTCGTAATAGGGGCTGGTCGGTTCGACGCTGAGGCGGTCGGGCGGCCGGTCGGTCATGGCGCGCTGCCGGCGCGACGCCTCAGCCGGCGAGCGCCTTGACGCGCTTGGCCAGCCGCGAAATTTTGCGCGACGCGGCGTTCTTGTGCACGATGCCCTTCTGGGCGGCGCGGGCGATCAGCGGCTCGGCCCCGCGCAGCGCCTCGGCGGCGGCGCTCGCGTCCTTGGCCGCGATCGCCTCCTCGACCTTGCGCACGTAGGTGCGCATCTGGCTGCGGCGCGACTTGTTGACGGCGGTGCGGCGGGCGATCTTGCGCACGGCCTTCTGGGCCGACTTGGTGTTGGCCATGAACTCGCTTTCCTCGTTGCGAAGCGCGGCGGCGAACGCGCGTCCGCCAAAAAACCGATCAGGCCGGGTCGCGGCCCAGCCTGTCGGGCCGCGCTTATAGGCGTTTCCGTCGCGCGCCGTCAACCGCCGATCGCGCCGCGCGCCATTGGTTCGAGCCATTCGCGCAGCGGCGCGCCGGGGGCGCTCGCCAGCTTCAGCGCCATCGCGCAACTGACGAGGACGATCAACGGCCGCGCCAGCCGCGCGCCGGCTTTGAGCGCCGAATGCGCGCCGAGGCGCGCGCCGAGGAACGCTCCGACGCCCATCGCCAGCCCCGGCGCCAGCGCGATGTGGCCGCCGACAGCGTAGACGGCGAGCGAGCCGGCGTTGGAGCCGAAATTGGCGACGCGGGCGCCGGCGATCGCGCCGATCAGGCCGAAGCCGGCCAGCGCGAGGAAGCCGATCATATAGAACGAGCCGGCGCCGGGGCCGAATACGCCGTCGTAGAAGCCGATCGCGGGCGCCAGGGTCAGCGCATAGAGGCGCGGGCTGAGGCGCGCCTTGCGGAGGCTCTCGCCCATCGGCGGCGCGAAGGCGAAATAGAGCGCGACGGCGACAAGCACAAACGGCAGCGCGGCGCTGAGCGCCTGGCGCGGCGCAAAGGGCAGCGCGAGCGCCCCCGCCGCTCCGCCGACCAGCGCGGCGAACGCCGACTCGGACATGGTCGCCAAATCGATCTTGCCGGCGCGCGCGAACGCGAGCGTCGCCGAGCCAGAGCCGAACACCGCGCCGAGCTTGTTGGTCGCCACCACCGCGACCGGATCGAGGCCCGCGAGCGCGAGCGCCGGCAGGGTGAGCAGGCCGCCCCCGCCGGCGATCGCGTCGACGAAGCCCGCGGCGAAGCCGACGAACGCGAGCAGCGCCAGAAGGGAGGGGGTCATCCGGCGCCGACCGCCGCTAACCCGCGGGCCGATCGGGCGCAAGCGGCGCGGCGGCGGGAGGAGGCGGCGCCTTGGCGCGCTTCGCCGTCGCGCCGGTCTGCAGATCGCGCCAGGAATCGTTCTGCGCGATCATCTGCCGGATCGCCTCCACATTGGCTTTCGCGGCCGCGGCCGACATGTCCTGGCGGCCGACCTGTTCGGCCTCGGCGAACTTGCCCTCCAACGCCAGAATCAACGCCAGATTGTTGCGCACCCGCGCATCGGCGCGGGGGCTGGCGCTCGCCTGGCGCAACGCGTCTTCGGCGAGCGGCAACTGCTTGGTCAGCGCATAGGAAAGGCCGAGATTGCTGAGCACCGAGGGCTCGCCGGGCGCAATCTTCAGCGCGTCGCGATAGAACGCTTGCGCGGCCTCGTGGTCGTTCAGCCGATCGGCGACCGAGCCTTGCACCGACATGATCGTCCAGTCCGGCCGTTCGGGCGCATAGGCGCGCGACAACACCTCCTTGGCCTGTTCGAATTGTCCGGAATCGGCGAGCGCCTTGCCGTAGGCGCCCAGCACTTCGAAATCCTTGGGCGCCTTGACCGCCGCCGCCTGCATCACCGCCGCCGCTTCGGAGTAGCGCGTCAGCGCGCGCAGCGCTCGCGCGTAATTGATCGAGGCGACTTTTTCGCCGGGATTGCGGTCGTATCGCTTGCCCCAATCGTCGGCGTAGGCGCGCAAGGCCGCTTCGTCGGTCGGCAGCGGCGCTTGCCTCCCGGCTATCGATCCCGTCACGTCGCTAAAATCGCGGCAGCCCTCGAGCGGGCCCAAGGCGGCGGCGAAGGCGAAAAGCGCGACGGCGGCGAGCCAACGCGGAATCGGGCGGAATTTTGGGACGAGCGACATGACGGGGCCCATGGGCGCTGGCTTCCCACAGACCAATAATTCGTTAACGCTAACGGATGGTTAACGCGCGAATTTGGGACTCGGCGGCGGCGAGGCGCGTCGTTATGATCGGCCGTCGCCAATCGAATCGGATGGGTATCTCGAGCCTTGCGCGCCTCCTTCGCCCCGCCCTCTTCCCCGTCCATTCCCGTCTGGTTCGTCAGCGCCGAGAATTGGCGGGAAACGCGCGCGGCGATCGGCGCGAGCGCGGCGCGTTTCGCCGCGGCCTGCGGCTTCGAGCCGAAGGCGGGACGCCTGCAATGCCTGCCCGACGCCGAGGGGGGCCTCGCCGGCGTCCTCTTCGGCCTGGCCGAGAAGGCCGCGAGGGGGCGCGATCCGATGGCGCCGGGCGCGCTGGCGAGCGCGCTTCCCGAAGGGGTCTACCGCTTCGCCAACGCGCCGCACGAACCGGAACTCGCGGCGCTGGCGTTCCTGCTCGGGCTCTATCGCTTCGAGCGTTACCACGCCGAGGGCGCGCCCCGGCCGCGGCTGATCGCGCCCGAGGGCGTCGACGCCACGCGCCTCGAGCGGATCGCCGAGGCGGTCGCGTTCGGCCGCGACCTCGTCAACACGCCCGCCAACGACCTCGGGCCGGGCGCCTTGGAGCGAGAGGCCGCGCGCCTCGCCGCGGAATTCGGCGCCAGCCTCGAAGTGACGCGCGGGGAGGCGCTGATCGAACGCGGCCTGCCGCTCATCCACGCGGTCGGCCGCGCCAGCGCCGAGGCGCCGCGCCTCGTCGACTTCGTCTGGGGGCGGACCGACGCGCCCAAGGTCACCCTCGTCGGCAAGGGCGTCGCGTTCGATTCGGGAGGCCTCGACATCAAGCCGTCGAGCGGCATGCAGTTGATGAAGAAGGACATGGGCGGCGCCGCCGCCGCGCTTTGCCTCGCGCGCCTGATCATGCAATCCGGCCTCGACGTGCGCCTGCGCGCGCTCATCCCGATCGTCGAAAACGCGATTTCGGCCGATTCGATGCGCCCCGGCGACGTGCTGCGCAGCCGCAAGGGGCTGACGGTCGAAATCGGCAACACCGACGCCGAGGGGCGGCTCGTTCTCGCCGACGCGCTGGCGCTCGCCGACGAGGAGGCGCCCGACCTGATGTTCGATTTCGCCACGCTGACCGGCGCGGCGCGGGTCGCGCTCGGCCCCGACGTAGCGCCCTTCTTCACCGACGACGAAGCGCTCGCCGCCGAAATCGCTCGGAGCGCGGCGCGCGTCTACGATCCGCTATGGCGCCTGCCGTTGTGGCGTCCCTACGAGGCGATGCTGGAGAGCAAGATCGCCGATCTCGACAACGCGCCGAGCGGCGGCTTCGCCGGCTCGGTGACGGCGGCGCTGTTCCTGGCGCGTTTCGTCTCGGCCGCCAAAGCCTGGGCGCATTTCGACATCTACGCCTGGAACCCCAAGCCGCGCGCCCATGCTCCCCAGGGCGGCGAAGTGCAGGCGGCGCGCGCCGTGTTCGAACTGTTGGAGGCGCGCTACCGGCGCTGAGGCCAAGGTCCGGCTAATACGCCGCAGGACTATCCTCGACCAGGCGCGTCAGAAGGGCGACTTTTTCGGGGTCCGCGCCGGCGGCGACGAACCCATGGCCAGCGCCGGTCCACGCCGCCAGGCTGACCCCGTCGGAGCGGCGCAGGCTCGGCTTCGACGGCGCCGGGTCGTCGAGGGGTTCGATCAGCAGGCCGACGCGTGCGCCGCCGCGATCCTCGTAGACGAGAAACGCGGCGCTCGCCTGCATTCCCGGCGCGATGCGCGCGCCCAGCAGCGTCAGCGCATTGGACGAAAATCCGGGAACGACGATCCCTTTCGCGAATTGCGGCGTCAGCCACTTCGTCAGCGCTTGCGGATCGCGCGTGCGGAATTCGACCGGCGCGTCGGAGGCCGCCGCAAAGGCGCGATAGGCGGCGAGGGCCGCCTCCGCCAATCGGCCATGCGGGGGCGTCGGGCCGCCCGGCCCGCTGACTGCGACCAGGATCGCCGCCAGCGCCGCGACCGCCGCGACGCGCCGCAGCGCGTGGAACGGCGCAGGCGAGGCGGCGGAGGCCGCGCGTCCCCGCTTCGCGCGAGCCTCGCCGTTCGCGCGTTTCTGGGCGGCGCTCGCCTGTTCTTGGGTCGCCGACCTCACCCACACCGGAACATTCTCGTTCGAATTTCTGGCGAGGTCGATCGAAGCGCGCGTCGACCCCGGAGCGCCGTAGGCGGCGCGGATCGCCTCGTTCTGCGACTCCCACAGCGCGACTTGACGCCTCAGCTCCGGATTCTCGCTCAGCCGCGCTTGAAACGCCCGCCGTTCGGCCGGAGCGAGGCAACGGTCGACGAAGGCGAAAACCTCCGCCGCGTCGAACCGCCGCGTCACTTGACGATCCTGAGATGCCCGGTGTTCGGCCAGGGGGCTTGCGCCGCCGACCGGCCCGCCGCGTTCGTTTGCGCGCAAATGCGCGCGCGCGCGCGGGCGAGGCGATCGATGACGGCGGTCAAGGGAATGTCGAGCGCTTCGGCCGCCTCGGTATGCGACAGGCCGGCCAGAACCACCAGCAACAGCGTCTCGCGCAGTTCGAGCGGCAGATTGCGCACGCCGGAAGTCACCGAAGCGTTGGCGCGCCCTGCCGACTGAGGCGCCTCGGCCCAGCCGCCGTCGGCGTCTTCCGCCGCCAGGGCGCGAACATGACGCCGATAGAGCCGGACGAACTGGCCGAAAGCGCGCACCCGCGCGGATCGGGTGCCGCTTCCCACGTCGTCGATCACGGTCAGCGAGGCCTGGCGGAACAATTTATCGACCAGCGCGGCGGCGGAAGCGTCGTCGCAGACGAACCGATCGTCGCGCGCCAGCGCCAACCCGAAGCGCCGCATGGCGCCCGCGTCGTCACACCATTCCCGGCTCGAAGACACGAAACGAGCCCCGCAAATGTGAATTAACGCTAACAAGTTTAATCCGAACGATTGCCGGTTCCAAGGGGATTTGTGAGCGATTTCACATATTTTGTGACGCGCCGGAGCGACGCAGGCCCTTCCCATGCGCCGCCGCCGACGCTAAGGGATGCGCCTTGTCGCCTCCGAGGGGCGGAGGCCGGAGGGGGCGCGAGGTCGCGATGGCGCAGCAAGGCTCGGGCGGAACCGGTGAAGGCGGCCTGATGGCCGGGTTGCGGGGCGTCGTTTTCGGCGTCGCCAACAATCGTTCGATCGCCTGGGGCATCGCCAAGGCCGCGCGCGCCGCCGGCGCCGAACTGGCGATGACCTATCAGGGCGAGGCGCTGGAAAAGCGCGTCCGGCCCCTGGCGCGCGAATTGGGCGCGCACGTCCTCGGCCATTGCGACGTGACCAACGGCGCGACCATCGACGCGGTCTTCGCAGAGGCCGAGAAGCTCTGGGGCCGCCTCGATTTCGTCGTCCATTGCATCGCCTTCGCCGACAAGGACGAATTGACCGGCCGCTACATCGACACCAGCGAAGGCAATTTCACCAAATCCCTCGCCATCTCCTGCTATTCCTTCACCGCGATCGCACAGCGGGCGGAAAAGCTGATGCAGAACGGCGGCTCGTTGCTCACCCTGACCTATTACGGCGCCGAGAAGTGGATGCCGCACTACAACGTCATGGGCGTCGCCAAGGCGGCGCTGGAAGCGAGCGTGAAGTACCTGGCCGCCGATCTGGGGGAGAAGGCGATCCGCGTCAACGCCATTTCCTCCGGGCCGATCAAGACCCTGGCGTCCTCCGCCATTGGCGATTTCCGTTACATCCTGCACTGGAACGAATCGAACGCGCCGCTGCGCCGTTCCGTCACCGTCGAGGAGATCGGGCAAACCGCGGTCTATCTGATGTCGCCGATGTCGCGCGGCGTCACCGGCGAAATCCTTCACGTCGACGCGGGCTACCATGTCGTCGGCATGAAGAACCCCGCCGCGCCGGACATCTCCATCGTCAAGGAATAAGGCCCTACGTCTTCGCCGCGCCGCGGGCGCCGGGTCGGGCGTCGCCGAGGAGGCGCTGCAGCGCGAACGCCGCGATGGCGACGTGCACGATCGCGGCTTGCGCGAACAACGCCGCCGGGCCGAACGCGCGCATCAGCAGCGAGGCCAGCGCCGGCGCCGCGATCGCCCCGACGCAGTAGATGAACAGCAGCCCGGCGGAGACCAGCACCATTTCGTTCGGCCGCGCGCGGTCGTTGGCGTGCGAGGTGGCGAGCGTATAGATCGTGTAGGTGGTCAGGCCGACCAGGAAGCCGAGGATGATGAGCGGCGCGCCGGCGAGCCTGAGGCTGGCGAGCGCGATCTCCGCGGCGGCGCCCGCCGTCATCGCCAAGACCATCACCAGGCGGCGGTCCATCCGATCGGAGAGCAAGCCGGCGGGATAGACGCCGAGCGCCGAACCGGCGACGATCGCCGCGGTGAACAGCGGCGCCGCCGAGGGCTCCATGCCGACGTCGAGGGCGTAGACCGGCCCGAGCGCGATACACGCGCCGTTGGCCGCGCCCGCCGCCAGCGCGGCGTAAGCCGAAACCGGCGCCAGCTGGAAGAGCCAGCGCAGCCGCAGCCGCACCGACCTTGGCTGGGCGGGCGGGTCGACGCTGGTCATCGTCATCGGCACGATCGCCAGCGCCAGCAGCGCGCCGGCGACGGTGAAGGGGAGGTACGAGCCCGGCGCGAACGCCACCAGCAGCAACTGGCCGCCCGCCGAGCCGGCAAAACTGACGATCTGATAGACGGCGTAGAGCGCGCCGCGGTTGGCGTTGCTCGCCTTGGCGTTGATCCAGGATTCGGCGACCGCGTAAATCCCGGCGAAGACGAAGCCAAACGCGCCGCGCGAGGCCATCCACGGTGCCGGCGCGACCGCGGCGGGCATCAGGATGACGGCGACGACGCTGAGCGCGACGAAGGCCGAAAAGGCGCGGATATGCCCGGCCCGGCGCACGATCGCCGGCGCGGCAAGCGTCCCCGCCAGCATCCCGGCGAAATAGACCGAGCCGAGCAGGCCAATGGCCAGGTCGGAAAACCCGTCGAGACTCGCGCGCAACGGCGTCAGCACGCCGATCAAGTTGTTGCCGGCGAGGAGCAGGAACACCGAGAGGAGCAGCGCGGCGAGGGAGGAAAGGGCTTTCACGGGCGAATCAGGGTAGGCGGGCGCCCGCCATGGTGGCACGTCGCCGCGCGCCGCGCGACAGCGGAAGCGGATAAGACGCGACGCTCGATGGCCGAAGGGCGGTCCGCCGAGGGCGGGAAGCGGTCGGTCTCGGACGCTGACGCGGGCGCCGCATGATTCGCTTCGCGGCGCGTGGGGCCTGGAGCGGCGCGGCGCGCGGCGGCGGAGGCGACGACGGAACCGACCGAAGCCCGCGCCGGTTTCGGCGCGCGATGGCCCGTCTTCAAGGGCTTGCGTGACGATTTTCCGCCGCCTCGTGGCGCCGCGCGGGCTTCGCTCGCCAGCCGATGCCGGCCCATTAATACCAGGGCTCGGAATTGATGACTCGTCATGCCCGTCCCCGGATCAAGTCCGAGGACGGGCATGACGGCGGTTGAAAGTCCTCGGAATGGGTATAAGGGATTGAGTCCTTTGCAAAACCGGCCGAGGCGTGATTCTCTGGGGTAGTGCGAGGAGGCGAGTCGCCGATGTCGCGCCGTGACTTCGGCCGACCTTGGCTCGCCGACGCATTGGCGAGGACCTGTTCTCGCG
>Ga0326727_10017162_pt1 | contig 15085 bp, 11 predicted proteins | sample MB2enrmetagenome_FD_207643 | JGI IMG/M metagenome (GOLD analysis project Ga0326727, IMG submission 207643) | Lab enriched peat soil microbial communities from McLean, Ithaca, NY, United States - MB29MY | ecosystem: Environmental > Terrestrial > Soil > Wetlands > Peat | place: USA: New York... | reverse complement strand
CAAGTACATTCTGCCCGGAGGGATCGATGTCCACACGCACCTTGATATGCCTTTCGGAGGTACCACCAGCGCCGACGATTTTGAGACGGGAACGCGCGCCGCGGTTTTTGGCGGCACGACCACGCTGATTGACTTCGCCATCCAATACAAAGGCCAAAGCTTGAGAACGGCGTTTGATGCCTGGATGGCAAAAGCCTCAGGAAAGGCAGTCTGCGACTACGCCTTTCACTGCATTATCACGGAGATGGCGGACGCCCAACTGCAAGAGATGAACGCTCTGGTGCGGGAAGGCGTCACCAGTTTCAAACTGTTCATGGCCTATCCCGGTGTATTGATGCTCGACGACGCCAGCATCTTCAAGGCGTTCCGCGCCACGGCAAAGAACGGCGGCTTGATCTGCATGCACGCCGAGAACGGCAGTGTTATCGACGTCATCGTGCAACAAGCCCTGGCGGAGGGCAAGAAAGCTCCGAAATATCACGCCTTGACCCGGCCAACCACTGCCGAAGCTGAAGCGGTCTCGCGTGCCATCGCCATGGCCGAGATGGCGGGAGCGCCCGTCTACATTGTGCATTTGAGTTGCAACGACGCTTTGGAGAAAGTGCGCGAAGCGCGCGATCGCGGCCTGCCCGTATATGCGGAAACCTGCCCGCAGTATTTGTATTTGTCGCTCGAGAACATGGACGTACCAGGGTTTGAAGGCGCGAAGTACGTTTTTACGCCGCCATTGCGTGAGAAGTGGCACCAGGAAAAACTCTGGAGCGGCCTGAAGCGTGATCATCTTCAGGTCGTCTCCACCGATCATTGTCCGTTCTGCTTCAAGGAGCAAAAAGAGCTCGGAAAAGACGATTTCACTAAGATCCCCAATGGCGGGCCCGGTATAGAGCATCGCATGAGCCTGATTTACTCAGGTGGTGTTGCGGCAGGCCGCTTCAGCATCAACCGTTTTGTGGAGCTGACCTCCACTACTCCGGCGAAGCTTTTCGGGCTTTATCCCCGCAAGGGAACAATCGCCGTCGGCAGCGATGCCGACGTGGTCATCTTCGATCCCAATCGCAAACATACGATCAGCGCTAAAACCCATCACATGCGCGTGGACTACTCGATGTTCGAAGGAATCGAGGTCGTGGGCATGCCCGATAAGGTGTTTTCGCGAGGACGCTTGGTCGTCAACGGGGATCAGTTTTTGGGTCGCGTCGGAGCGGGAGAGTTTGTCAAACGCGCCTTGTATGCACAACCGTGACAAGTCGTGGAGCACGGGGCGACGGCCATGTGCTCATGTGCCTCAGTTCCGCTCTTCGCCGGTCGCCGTGCCCGTCACTTTCCCGTTGGTAGACGGTTTTTCTTCGCCGTTGCGACTTACTCCACGCTGGAATTGAAAGAACCGGCCAATCCGGCCGGCGGGTTTTCCGCAGCACCTCTGATGTACAATCCCCCTCCAAGGCACGCTCACGACAAGGATCGCGATGGAAGGAAAACTTCCCGAAAATCTCGCAACGGCGGACTACGGCTTGCGTCGGGGGGTTCTGTCTCCCATGGAAACGTTGGCCCAGTCGGTATCTACCATGGCTCCGACGACGACTCCCGCGGCCACCATCCCCTTAGTGGCGGCGCTTGCCGGCAATGGCACCTGGCTAGCCTATGCCCTGGCGACCGGCGCGATCATGCTGGTCGCATTATGCATCAGCCGCTACGCCCGCCATTCCGCTTCTCCCGGTTCTTTGTACACCTATGCTTCAGCGACCCTGCCACCGTGGCTGAGCGCGACCGTCGCCTGGAGCCTGCTGCTTGCCTATGTGGCGACCGGTTCGAGCGTCATTGGAGGTTTTTACTACTACGCGAATTTGCTTGTGCACGATGCCACAGGCCGCGTTTTATCTGCGGTTCTGCTGGCCGCGCTGGTTGCCGGCATCTCCATGTGGATTGCTTATCGGGACGTCAAGATCTCGGCGCGGCTGATGCTTTGGGTCGAAGTTGCATCGGTCACCCTGATCCTCGTCGTCGTGGCCTTGCTGCTGGTGCGTGGTGGACGGCATTGGGATTGGGAACAGCTGCATTTGCGGGGCATGACCGGCAGCGGGTTGCGTCTTGGATTGGTTCTTTCTCTCTTCAGCTTCGTCGGTTTTGAGAGTGCAACCACCCTTGGCGCCGAGGCGCGAAATCCGCTGCACACCATTCCGCGGGCAGTCATCCAAAGTGCCGTCCTCGCTGGCGTGTTCTTCACCGTCTGCGCCTATGCGGAAGTCCTGGGGTTTCACATCGCCGGCCAGGATCTGGGCACGAGCCAGGATGCGATGCACGTGGTGGCAAAGGTGGGTGGCGTTCCAGTCCTGGGGCTATTGATCGATATCGGCGCGCTGGTCAGCATGTTTGCCGGCACGTTGGCGTGCATCACCGCAGCGGCGCGCGTTTTGATGCTGATGGCCCATAACGGCCTTGCCCACGGCACTTTCCGCACCACACACGCCCGCAACCAGACGCCGGGCCGAGCGGTTCTCATCACTGGACTCGCGGCCGTTCTTCCGGTAGCAGTTCTGGCCGCAAGAGGTGCGAGTGGCCTGGATGTTTACGGCTGGCTCGGCTCATTGGCAACTTACGGCTTCATCGTCGCCTACGCTCTTGTTTGCCTTGCCCTGCCGCGCTATCTCCGGAACCTCGGCGTGGCCGGCATGGAAGCCCGATTTGTTCCCGCTCTTGCCGCGCTTGTTATGTTGCTTGCGCTCGTGGGGAACCTGTATCCAGTACCTGAAGGAGCCTACGGCAAATTGCCCTACGTTTTCCTTGCATATTTGACGGCTGGGCTGCTTTGGTTCCTGTTTCGCGCCCGCGGCAAAGCAACAGCCCTGGCCGAGAGCTAATTGCCTATCCCGCCCTGTTTCGTTGTCTTCCAGCGGGGAACGCCGCTCTTCGCTCGGATACGGATAAAAATCTTTGATTGATGCTAAACAAAAATAATATGCGGTAGGTCCTTTCTTTTCCCGCTCAACTCGCTTAAATTTCGTGCATCCATTTTTGAGGTGTAAGACCGTGGACCAACCAGCCGGGTCCCGAGTGCGCGGTTTGAGCAACCTCGCGAGGCAGCAGTTCCATGCGCTGCCAGAAGGACCTGTTCAATGAAATCTTGGGAGGTCGCCGGTGACTAGAAAAGTTGGATCCGCTCTTTTGCCCGCTCTACTTGCGCTTTGGATTTCTTTGGTCGCAACCATCGTCGTGGCTCAACAAACGCTTGGGGGGATCACGGGAGTGGTCTCCGACAAAACCGGGGGAGTGCTGCCTGGCACGGTCGTCACCATCGTCGGTGACCAGACCAAACTGACGCGCACTCAGAAGACCAACGGAAGCGGTATCTACGATTTCGTCAATTTGCCCATCGGTACGTACTCACTCACATTTACGCATGAGGGATTCCAGACCCAGAAGACCCCGTCGGTCACGATCCAGGCGAATCGCACGGCTACAGTCAACGTGGAGTTGCCGGTTGGCCAGGTCGGCACCGTCGTGGAAGTGCAATCCGAGCCGCTCATGAATGCCGTCGACACTACCAATGGCTACGTCATGGACGACCAGCAGATCGAGGCTGTTTCATTGCCGACAGGCAGTTTCACCGGGCTCACGACTCTGTCTCCCGGCGTGAACGCCGAACTGCCGGGCGGAACGGGCGTCAACAGCGGCTTGGGCAACCAGCCGATTTGGGCCAACGGCCAGCGCGACACCAGCAACAGTTTTCTGCTCAATGGCGTGGACGCCAGTAATCTTTTTAACGGCAAGAGCACCAGTCAGGTGGCCTCGGCTCGCGTCGTCAACAACACCGGCGTTGCCAACCCCAACAGCACCACTGGCGCGCCGGTTCAGAGCACGGCTTCCGTCTACCTCGCGGTTGGCCAGGCGTTACCTTCCGCGCCTCCGGAGATGATTCAGGAGATGCGCGTCAACACTTCCATGTACGACGCGCAGCAGGGCTCGACGAGTGGAGCTCACATCGACGTGAGCACGGCCTCGGGGACGAATGCGATTCACGGCCAGGCCTATGTGAATCGCGAGACCAATTGGCTGAACGCCGCGCCATTCTTCAACAGAGAGGATCCTAATCTGCCTCCGGGGGATGTGAATCCAGAACTTCATCGCTACGTTGCCGGCGGCACGCTGGGCGGACCAATCATCAAGGACAAGCTCTTTGGATTTGTCGGCTATCAGCACCTTCACGATTCCGACCAGGACATCGGCATCTCGCGAACTATTGTTCCGCCAGGCCTGTCCGACGACCGGTCGGTGGGCGCTCTGGAGTCGCTCTCAAATAGTATTTGGGGTACGAACTTTCCGCAGACTGGCGCCGTCAGTCCGACTGCCGTTGCTCTGTTGCAGTACAAGTTCCCCAATGGCCAATACCTGATTCCCTCCTCGGATGGCCAGACCCCGACGGCGATCTTTCCAGAAAATGCGATCATTCCCGGCACGGCTCGATTCGCGGCCGATCAGGCAGTTGCGAATCTCGATTGGAACAAAAGCACCAGGGACACAGTTTCGCTAAAGTACTTCTACCAGCACGACCCGATCGTCGCTCCGTATGCCTATTCCGGCGTTGCAGGATTCACTCAGCATCTCGATGCCGGAAGCCAGGTTGTATCGCTGAGCAATACGCAAACGCTGCGGCAAAATCTGAGTATCGTCGAGGTCCTCGGCATCCTGCGAGAAAAGGTGTACAGCACCGTCCTCCAGCCCTTCACGCCGCAATCCTTCGCGGGGCAAACAGGCACGACGCCAATCAATACCTTCGGCTCCGCGTACTTTCCGGGCATCAGCATTGTGGACCCGTTTGGCATAGGTGATTCCGCCAACAACACCGGCGTGAACACTCCCTGTTCGGCCAACAACCCTTGTCCCATCACAAACCAGCAGCCTCTGGCGATCGGTCAGGGTGCTGGGTCCCAGGGGGCTTTCACCGGAGTTTTCCAGAATCGCATCATGCCTTCGGCGAACGCGATCTGGATCAAGGGGAAGCATACGATCACCTTTGGCGGGAGTTACGCCTACACGCAGCTGAACACACGGGACGAAAGAACGAATCAGGGCATCATCTCGTTTGCGGATTTCTCCCAGTTTCTGCAGGGATTCGCCAACACCAACGACGATTTCACGACGAGCAAATTCCTCCAGGGCAATGCCAATCGTTATTATCGTGCTGGACAGTCGGGAATTTACATTCAAGACAAATTCCAGCTCGAATCCAATCTTAGTGTGACCGCCGGGATTCGTTGGGATTGGAATGGCGGACTAACAGAAAAATACGGGCGCATCTTTAATTTCGATCCGTCGCGTTACGTCTACGACGACGCCACCGACACCATCGATCCCAGCAGCACCGGCATGAATGGCATCATCATCGCCGGCAACAACAAACTGTTCCCGACCCATGGCGTAAGCAACACGACGCTGACGGGGCGGCAATGGGGCTTTGCTCCTCGCATCGGCATAGCCTGGAGCCCAAAATTCTTCAACGACAAGGTCGTCATTCGCGCAGGAACCGGAATCTACTACGACCGCGGCGAACTGTTTTCCTATCTTTCGCCCGGCTATGCTGAGGGCGAGATTGACGGTGGACCGTTTGGCGTGGCTCAGACTCCGCCGTTTGTCACTGCAACCGAGTGTGCCGGAGCAGGTACAAACCTCTATTTGGGATACATACCGACGTGCCCCGCGACCTCGCCCGATCCATTCACGAATCCGTGGGGGCCGACGCTCGGCCCTGCGCCAACCGGCAATCCGGCAAGCATCGACCAATATCTCCCCAACCAGGCCGCGATTATCAACGGCCAGCAGCTCTTCTCGTTCGCTACCTACAACCGCGCCAACAAACTGCCCTACACGATCAACAACACGCTTGACATTCAGTGGCAGCCGCGGAACGATCTGGCCATCGAAATCGGCTACGTCGGTAATCTGGGCCGGCATGGGGTGATTCCGCTCCCATTCAATGAGCCCGGCATTGCGTCGCCGACAAATATCATTCACCCGAACTCGCAAAACCCGCAGTCGTACACGTATGGTTACACGGTCGAGACCTCGACCAGTTGCTCGCCTCTTTGCCCAATTAATCTTCCCAACGGACAAGCGATGCTGGTCACTTACGAGGGCGGCAATGTCGACCTGCGCGTGCCTTACATCGGCTATTCAGCGGAGTCCGAGAGTTATACGGCTGCCGGGGTCTCAGCTTACAACGCCCTGCAAACTCACGTGGAAAAGCGCATGAGCCACGGACTACAGGTCGGGTTTTCTTACACTTATTCACATGCAACCGATGAACAGAGCGGACTCGGCTTGTTCTTCAACGGAAACAACCCGCTGAACCTCCGCTCCGCTTACGGCTCGTCCGACTTTGATCGAACCCACGTGTTCAACTTTAGCTACGTCTATCAATTCCCCAAGTTCTTCCCGGTCTCTACGTTGAAAGGAAAGCTGGCGAACGGCTGGGGATTTACGGGTAGTACCGTCCTGCAAAGCGGCCAACCTTACAGCGTCATTGATTACACGGGAGCGGTGGGCAGCATTTATTACAGCGTGTATGACGGCATCACCAACCCGATCGTACCGCTCGCTCCCGGCTGTACCGCAAAGAGCGCCGTTACCGGCGCCACCGGAGCCTTCGGGACTCCGGCGCTCAAAGCCAGCTGCTTCACACTTCCTTTGCTGAATCCAGGCGATCTTGGGGGCGCAATCCCAGCGGGAGACCCTTACGAGACAAACTTCACCAACGGAGGGCGCAATATTTTTCGACAAAGCTGGCAGCGGGCGGCCAACATCTCCTTTGTGAAGGACACGCAGCTTACGGAAAGGTACTCGTTGAAATACTCCCTCGATATCTACAATCTGACCAACACGTCCAGCTTTGATATCCCTATTGACGATGTTTCGCAGAACGAGTTCTATAACCAGTTTCCGATAGCTGGGACGCCGGCATCAGGCTTCTATAACCCCCCTTCGGGGCTGGGTGTCGCAAATAAGACGATTGGCAGCCCGCGCCAGATTCAGATGGCGCTGCATCTGACGTTCTAAAACGGTTGAACCCGCTTGAGGTGGGCGGCTATTCCTGACCGATGTCTTCGTTCCAGACGTCGGGATTAGCGCGAATGTAGTCGCCCAGCAAAGCGATGCAGGCAGCAGATTTTAAATCGACTACGTTTACGCCCAGGGAGCGCAGCCAATCGATTCCACCCTGGAAATTGACGCTCTCGCCGACCACGACCGTGCGAAAGCCAAACTGGCGCACCAGCCCACTGCAATACCAACAGGGAGCGAGTGTCGTCACCATGATGAGCTGCCGATAGCTGCGCTGCCGTCCCGCATTGCGAAATGCGTCGGTTTCGCCATGCAGCGATGGGTCGCCTTGCTGTACACGTCGATTGTGCCCGGCGCCCAGAAGCTTTCCGGTTTGATCGAAAATGGCGGCGCCGATTGGAATGCCGCCCTCCATCAGCCCTGCACGGGCCTGCTGGATTGCGACCGCGAGCATGGCTTCAAAATCTGGTTTGTAAGTCATCTGCTTTTCCCGGACTGCCTTTCTCGGAAACCCAGGCCGGCTGCAAAGTGTGCTGCGGAGCCGCTGACATCTTATCCCGAACCACTTCCAAACAACGTACTTGCGACTGTGCGATAAGATTCTTTACCACGACTGCCTCCAGCGCGTCGAGTCGTCGAGTCCGGAATAAGGTCCATACGCGTCCACGAATCGATGGCGACGAGAGGCGCCTGGGCATGCGCGGGAACTTTTGATGAAGCACGCCGAGGAGAAGCTAGCAGCTTCGCACAATTCAAACTCTGGCCCGAGCCCTTTCGTCCCTCGGGTGAGCACGCAAAGAAGTGATTGGAAAAATTCGAATTTCCGATACTGATTTCGTAGGCGGAAAATCCACCCTACGATTCAAGTGGTGCATTAAAAGGGTGTTATCTGCGTAATCCGAGAAACGGTCGAGAACGTCGCCAAATCGACGGGCTGCGTTGTTCTGATTTCTTCCACCGTGAGGATCTAGTTTTCGATTGACGGCAAAACGAGGTCGTCCTAGCATGAAAGCGAGTATGATCTGCGCCATCCACCACCGTCACCATCATCACCACCATGCAATACGTGTGTCGGCGGAGCATTACGGATGACAGCCTAAGAGCACTGATAGGAAATCCAAGCCCGCTGATGCTAAATGCGCAGCGGGCTTCTTGTTTCTATTGCAAGAACTCGACTCGAAGGAATCGTTGAGAAAGGAGGTTTCGATGAAAATCGACTTCGACAAAATGCAAGGCCTAGCGCCCGCGGTTATTCAGGATGCGGCCACCGGCGAGCTGCTCATGGTGGGCTTCATGAACCGCCAGGCGCTGGAGAGGACTTTGCAAACGCGATTCGTCACGTTCTATAGCCGCACACGGCAGACGCTTTGGACCAAGGGAGAAACTTCCGGCAATCGTCTGGAGGTAGTGGCGGCCTGGACGGACTGTGACCGCGACACGGTGTTGCTGCGTGTCCGCGTGTTGGGTGCAGGCAAGGTTTGCCACACCGGATCGAGATCCTGCTTCACTCAGGAACTGGTTCTGGGCCAGGCACTGTCCGGAGAAGAGGCACGGCGATGAAACTCCGACTCGGCATTCCTAAAGGGAGTTTGCAGGAAGCGACCCTTAACCTGTTCACCCGCGCAGGACTTCGCATCTACACCAACCACCGCTCCTACTTTGCGGCGACGGATGATCCCGAGATCGATTGCATGCTCATTCGTGCACAAGAGATGGCGCGCTATGTCGAACACGGTGCGCTTGATGCTGGCCTGACCGGTCTGGATTGGGTACTCGAAAGCGGCCTCGAAGTAGTCAGCGTCACCGATCTGATCTATGCGAAACAGAGCATGGGGACAGTGAAATGGGTGCTGGCGGTGCCGGACGATTCCCAGTTCCAGAAACCCGAGGACCTTGCCGGTCGCACCATTGCCACCGAGTTGGTCAGCGTAACGCGAAACTACTTTGCCAGCAGGAACGTGCCCGTGCGAGTCGAATTCTCCTGGGGCGCGACCGAAGTGAAACCCCCGCTGCTCGCAGATGGCATCGTCGAAGTTACCGAGACCGGCAGTTCGCTGCGTGCCAACCATCTGAGAGTTATCGACACTGTGCTGGAGTCAAACACGCAGCTTGTCGCCAACCCGGCAGCCTGGGCCGATCCCGGGAAGCGACGCAAGATCGAAAATTTGGCGGTGATGCTGTGCGGAGCAATCGCGGCACTGGGCCGTGTCGGCCTGATGCTCAACGTGCGCAAACCAGATCTGGCCGCGGTTCTCGGCCTGCTCCCCGCATTGAAGAACCCGACGGTCGCGCCGCTGGCCGATGGCGAGTGGGTGGCGGTCAACACGGTCATTGAAGAGCACACTGCGTGGTCGCTGATTCCAAAACTCAAGGAAGCGAATGCCCAGGGGATCGTCGAATATCCGCTGAACAAGGTGGTGATGTGATGCGCATTCTTGACGGCCTTAAGAGAGACCGATTTCTGCGCGCGCTGGAAGAGCGCGCAGCGACTGATCTAGCCGAGGTTGAGCCGGCCGTGCGACGCATCGTCAATAACGTTCGGCGCAATGGCGATCGGGCTTTGCGCAGTTACGCTGTGCGCTGGGATGGTCTGGGGAAAAGCGATCCTGTGCGCGTACCTGAGGCCGATCTTCAAGATGCGTGGCAGAGTACTCCGGCAGAGCTGCGAGACAGCATTACCCAAGCGGCAGCCAACATTCGCCGCTACTGCGAGTGGCAGCGGCCGGAAGAATGGCGTCGGGAGATTCAGCCCGGAGTTTGTGTGGGGCAGTTGGTGCGCCCGCTGGAATCCGTAGGCTGCTATATTCCCGGCGGGCGCTATCCGTTGCCTTCGACTGTGCTGATGACGGTGATTCCGGCGCAGGTCGCGGGCGTGCCGCAAATCCGCGTGGTGTCGCCGCGCCCCGCTCAGGCGACGATTGCGGCCGCAGCATTTCTCGGTGTGCGTGAGTTTTACCGCGTTGGTGGGGCGCAGGCTATTTCTGCTCTGGCCTATGGGACGAAGAGCGTTCCGCGCGTAGACAAGATCGTTGGCCCCGGCAACCGGTACGTCACCGCAGCCAAGAAACTGGTGGCGTTGGATTGCGCAATAGAGTTCCTGGCTGGCCCCACGGAGGCGGTGTTCATCAGCGAAAATGGTGACCCGCGTTTTCTGGCGTGCGATCTGGTGGCACAGGCGGAGCACGACCCCGACGCGCTCTGCGTCTTCATTACAACCTCATGTGGATTAGCAAAAGCTGTGCAGAAGGAAGTGGCGCAACACACACGTGCCAATGTAACTGCCGCTGAATCGCTCTCGCGTCGCGGGGCTATTCTCGTGGTTGATTCTGTTGACCAGGCAGTCGAGATCGCGAACCGCATCGCGCCGGAGCATCTCACGCTTCCGGCAGCCATGGCGCCGGGGGTTCAAAACGCCGGCTCGGTTTTTCTTGACGAATTTACGCCTCAGTCCGCGGGGGACTACATCTCTGGTCCGAATCACGTGTTGCCGACCGGTACGATGGCCCGCGTGCGTGGCGGACTGAGTGTTCTGGATTACGTTCGAATCATCTCTTGTCAGGAAATTTCTCGCGAAGGGATTTGCCGAATCGCTCCACCGGCCATTGTCCTGGCCGAAGCCGAAGGTCTGCGCGGACACGCCGAATCACTGCGGATGAGGTCTTCTTATGCTTGAGGCCCGTAACGCGGTGAAGAGTTTGCATACCTATCGCCCGCCCCTGGCCGGCCGGCAAGGACTGCGCCTGGATTTCAACGAAAGCACGATTGGCTGTTCGCCGCGTGTGTTAGCGCGGCTGCGCACGCTGGACGCTGAAACGCTGGCCCGCTATCCCGAGCGCGAGCCGGCGGAACGCGAAGTGGCTAAATTTCTCGGTTTGGATGTGGCGGAGGTTTTACTCACGAATGGAGTGGATGAGGCGATTCATCTGCTTTGCTCGACTTATCTAGAGCCGGGAGACGAAGCGATCATTGTCGCGCCGACCTTTGCGATGTACGCCATCTTCGCGCAGGCGGAAGGCGCTCACCTGATCCAGGTTCTCTCAGGCGAGAACTTCGCCTTTCCGCTCGAAGAACTGCTCGCGCGAATCAGCCCACGCACACGGCTGATCGCCGTGGCGAATCCCAACAATCCAACCGGCGCGGCGGTGGCATCCGAGCGTTTGCTTCAGGTTGCTCGTGCGGCGCCCCAGGCGGCGCTCCTGGTGGACGAAGCTTATTTCGAATTTCACGGTGAGACGATCTTCAATCTCGCATCACGTACGGCGAATCTGTTCGTGGCCCGCACATTTTCCAAAGCCTATGGATTGGCAGGTCTGCGTATCGGGATTCTGGCGGGTGATGCGGGACAGATGATGATGCTGCGCTGCGTCGCTTCGCCCTACAACGTGAATGCTGTGGCGTTGGCTGTTTTGCCGGACGCGCTTCAGGATCAGGAGTACGTGGAACATTATGTTGCCGAGGTGAAACGCGGCCGCGCGGTATTGGAGCATGAACTAAGAAGTCTTGGCTTGCATTATTGGCCCAGCCGCGGCAATTTTGTGCTCACGCGCGTCGGGTCCAGCCGTGTTGAATTCATTCAGGCCTTGCGCATGCGTGGAATCCTGGTGCGCGATAGGAACTCCGATCCTGGATGCGAAGGATGCGTGCGGCTGACCGTAGGATCGGAGGAACACACAAGCACATTGATTGAAGCGCTCCGCGATGTGGTCGGAGAACTAGGGCTGCGGCGTGAGGTTGAAGCATGAGGAAGGCCACCCTGCATCGCAAAACCGCGGAAACCGAGATCCGGATCGCGCTCACGATTGAAGGTCGAGGCAAGTACGAAATCTCCACCGGAATTCGTTTTCTTGACCACATGCTGGAACTCTTTGCTCGCCACGGCGGATTTGATATGAAACTGGCGGCAGTGGGCGACCTCGATGTAGATCAGCACCATACCGTGGAAGACGTCGGCATTGCCCTGGGCGAGGTCTTCGACCGTGCGCTCGGAGAACGTCGCGGCATTCTTCGGGCTGGTTACTTTGTCATGCCCATGGACGAAACCCTCGGGTTGGCAGCCGTCGATTTCGGAGGTCGTGCGGTCGCGGTAGTGGATACAAAGGTCCGGGCCGTGCGCGTGGGAGATCTTCAAGTGGAGCTGGTCTACGACTTTTTCGAGGGTTTCGCTCGTGGAGCGCGTGCGAATGTTCATGCCCGTGTGCTTTACGGGCGCTCAAGCCACCACAAGATCGAGGCGCTCTTCAAAGCTTTCGCGCGAGCGCTGCGCGTGGCCTGCTCCCGCGATCGCCGCCTCCGCCGCATGCTTCCGAGTACCAAGGGGCTCTTATGATCGCCATCGTGGATTACGGTGCTGGCAATCTGAATTCGGTGAAGAAGGCGTTCGACCATCTCGACGCTGAAGTCGCGGTGACGGACCGGCCTGATACCGTGGCAGCCGCGGACAAAATCGTGTTTCCGGGAGTTGGACATTTTTCCTCTTTGCAGGCTCTGGATCGCACGGGCTTGCGGGAAGCCTTGTTACAAGCCGCGTCTGCCGGCAAGCCATTTCTCGGGATATGCCTGGGAATGCAATGGCTTTTCGAAGGCTCCGAGGAATCCCCCGAGATCGCAGGAGCGGGCATCTTTGCCGGCAACTGCCGGCTTTTTCCGCCCTCGGTGAAGTCGCCGCATGTCGGATGGAACTCTCTGCGAATTCAAGAAGGCTCGCGATTGCTGAACGGCATCGCGCAAGACTCGTTTGTCTATTACACGCACTCTTTCTATGCTCCTGTGGTAGCGGCAACTATGGCGGCCAGCGAATATGGCCTCCAATTCACGGCTGCAGTCGAGCGCGCCAACGTTTTCGGTGTGCAGTTTCATCCCGAAAAGTCAGGAGACGTTGGCTTGGCGATCCTGAAGAATTTTTGCGAAGTCTGAGGTCGAATGTGCTGACAAAACGCATCATTGCTTGCTTGGACATGACCGGCGGCCGCGTCGTCAAAGGCGTGAAATTCCAAAACCTGCGCGACGCCGGCGATCCAGCCGAGTGCGCGGCCGAGCACGCCCGCAACGGCGCGGACGAAATCGTCCTGCTCGATATCACTGCGACCAGCGGCAACCGGCGCACCCTGCTGGATGCAGTGCGCGCAACCGCGCACGCGCTGTTCGTTCCGTTTACCGTGGGTGGAGGAATCCGGAAGCTGGAAGATGCCGCGGCTGTTTTCGATGCGGGCGCGGATAAGATCGCAATCAATTCCGCGGCTGTGCGCGAGCCTGAGTTGATCGGAAAGATCGCAGGCCGTTTTGGTTCGCAAGCGGTTGTAGTGGCCATCGATGCCAAGAAATTGAACGGAAGTTTTGAAGTGTTTGTCGCCGGCGGGCGCCTGCCTACGGGCCGGGACGCGATTCAATGGGCGCGTGAAGCGGCGGCTTGTGGAGCTGGAGAGATTCTGCTGACGTCGATGGACCGCGACGGAACTCAATCCGGTTTTGATTGCGGCCTGACGCGCGTCATCGCAGAAGCGGTTTCGATTCCTGTGATTGCTTCCGGAGGCGCGGGATCGCCGCGTGATTTCATCGAAGTGTTTCGCGACGGTTGCGCGGACGCGGCACTGGCTGCATCCATCTTTCACTTCGGCCTCGAGAATATTTCACAACTGAAGCGCGAACTCCGCGACGCCAACATCCCTGTGAGGCTGCCATGCTGATCCCCTCGATCGATCTGATGGGTGGCAAAATTGTGCAATTGGTGCAAGGCGAGAAAAAGGCGCTGGAGTTCGACAACTTCGACTATTGGATCGAGCGGTTCTCCACGTCCCCGATCGTGCAGGTGATTGACCTCGACGCCGCTCGCGGCGTTGGCAACAACCGGCCATTGGTTAAAGGAATTGTGCAACGGCTCAACTGCCAGGTGGGTGGCGGAATTCGCAGCCTGGCAACGGCGCGTGAAATCCTCGAGATGGGCGCGCGCAAAGTCATCCTCGGTTCCGCGTTGCTGAAAGAAGGCAAGGTCAATACGGAGTATGCTGCGTCGCTTGCAGGCGCGCTCGGCACTGCGGCGCTCGTCTTCGCTCTCGATTCGAGAGGCGGCCGAGTTGCGATCAACGGCTGGCGCGAGGAGACTCCCGTCACCCCACTCGACATGATTCGGGCACTCGAACCATTGTGCGACACTTTTCTCTATACGCACATCGATACCGAAGGGTTGATGGGCGGAATCCCTATGGATGTTGTCAGTGCCATCCGGCAAGCCACCGCGCGGCGACTGGTGGTCGCCGGTGGCATCAAGACGCAGCGAGAGATCGACACGCTCGACGCATTGGGGATGGATGCAGTTGTCGGGATGGCCTTGTATTCAGGCAGGCTCTCGGCTTAAATGCACACAAACCCCGCATCGAGCTCATGGGGCACTGCCTCAGGCATAGCGACGCCCACAACTCCAAATACGGGTGTCGAAGGCACCCGCCCGCAGAGATATGAGCGACCTCTACGACAAGATCAAGGAGGACGTTACCTTCCGAAAGATGTGGGCAGAAAAAAGCCGAGTCGGTTTCGAATTGCCCGCAGCTGTACCGAATGTACCGAAAATCACTGAAAAAACTGAAGCCGCAAAAGCAGCGTAAACACTTGAGAGAACGAGAGAAAATTGGTCGGGGAGAGAGGATTTGAACCTCCGACCCCCTGGTCCCGAACCAGGTGCTCTACCAGGCTGAGCCACTCCCCGACTCTCTCCGCAAGGGCCAAACTGCGCCAGACCGGCTTCTCAGGCGGGCGCCGGCAACGCGGATCGTCTAAGTATAACATCTGGCGTCGCAATTGCCGGATCGTTCTCCCGCACTGGTAGTGGCTCAATTTGACACGAACTCAAAGCCCACCGCTAGCCCTGTGAATTTCAAATTGAGCTACCACCCTCGCCCGCTTATTCTGGAAATCGTTGTCGCCGCCTTCGCCAGACTGCCGCCTTGCCAGGTGCTCCGAACAATCGTGCGGCCCATTTCGCTCGCGCACGCCTTCACTCGCGCAACGCCGCGGGCGCTACTTGATTTTCTGCTCGCAG
>Ga0326727_10017161_pt1 | contig 15086 bp, 16 predicted proteins | sample MB2enrmetagenome_FD_207643 | JGI IMG/M metagenome (GOLD analysis project Ga0326727, IMG submission 207643) | Lab enriched peat soil microbial communities from McLean, Ithaca, NY, United States - MB29MY | ecosystem: Environmental > Terrestrial > Soil > Wetlands > Peat | place: USA: New York... | reverse complement strand
AAGCGGCGCGCCTGATCACCGCCGAGACGGGACGCCCCATCGCCGACTACCTCTGGACGCGCGACGGCAAGTATATCGTCTACGTAAAAGACAAGGACGGCGACGAGAATTACAACGTCTACGCGGTCGATCCCGCGGCGGCCGCGGAGCCCGGGTCCGAAGCTCCGCCCGCGCGCGATCTCACCGGGCTCGAAGGCGTGCAGGTGAACCTTTACAGCGCGCCCAAATACGAGCCCGATATCGTCTACATCGGCCTGAACGATCGCGACAAGGCCTGGCACGATCTCTACCGCCTGCGCATTTCGACTGGAGAGCGCAAGCTGATGCGTAAGAACACCGAGCAGGTGGCGGGATGGTTCTTCGATCTGAAAGGCAATCTGCGGCTGGCTTTTCGCGTGGCCGATAACGGCGACCAGGAGATCCTGCGCGTCGATCGCAGCAAGCTCACGCGCGTCTATTCATGCAATGTTTTCGAGAGCTGCGAGCCGCTGCGCTACCATCCGGACGGCAAGCGCGTGTATCTTGAAACCAACAAGGGCGACGACGTGGATCGTTCGCGACTGATGCTCTTCGATCCGGAATCCGGCAACCTGGAGTATGTCGAATCCGATCCGTTGGGCCACGTGGATTTCGGCGGCTGCGGCTTCCACGAAGTCACGGACGAACTGATCTACACCTCGTACGACGACGATCAGGTGCGGCGCTATTTCCGCGACAAGGATTTCGAAGCTGATTTCCGTTACCTCGAAGCGCAACTCCCCGGCAAGCAGGTGTATTTCGAATCGCGCACCAGCGACGACCGCATCTGGGTGGTGGACGCCGATAGCGACACCGAGCCCGGCGAGACTTACATCTTCAACCGCGACACGCGCAAACTCCACTTCCAGTTCCGCATCCGCGAGAAGCTCCAGCGCGACTGGCTGGCCGAAATGAAGCCCATCCGCTATCGTTCCTCCGATGGCCTGGAGATCCCTGCCTTTCTCACCTTGCCGCGCGGCGTGGAACCCCACAACCTTCCGCTCCTGGTGGTGCCGCACGGCGGTCCCTGGGATCGCGACGATTGGGGCTACTCCTCGTTCGCGCAGTTCTTCGCCAATCGCGGCTACGCGGTGCTCTCGCCCAATTTTCGCGGGTCGACCGGCTATGGCAAGAAATTCCTCAACGCCGGCAACGGCGCCTGGGGACGCGAGATGCAGGACGACCTCACTTGCGGCGTCACCTATCTGGTCAATGAAGGCATCGCGGACCCCAAGCGCGTAGGCATTATCGGCGGTTCCTATGGAGGCTACGCGGCGCTGGCCGGAGTCGCATTCACGCCCGACGTCTACGCCGCCGCCGTCGATATCGTCGGCCCGTCGAACCTGAACACCATGCTGGAATCCATCCCTCCCTATTGGGAAGCGGGGCGGAAGCTGCTTTACGCGCGCATGGCCGATCCCACCACCCCCGCGGGCGAGCGCTGGCTGAAAGAACGCTCGCCACTCTATTCCGCCGATAAGATCCGTACGCCTTTGCTGGTGGTGCAGGGCTCCAATGATCCGCGGGTGAATCGCGCCGAAGCCGAGCAGATTGTCATTGCGCTGCGCGACCGCGGCTTCGACGTCGAGTACATACTCGCGCCCGATGAAGGGCACGGCTTCGCGCGTCCGGTAAACAACATGGCGATGTTCATGGCGGCGGAAAAATTCCTGGGGCTGCACCTGGGCGGACGCTATCAGGAAGGCGGCACGCCGGAGGTGGAAGCGCGGCTGAAAGAAATCACCGTTGATCCCAAGACCGTCACGCTGACGCAAAGGGTCGACCCCATGACCGTGGGCGTGCCGGAAGTCGTCGCCACGCTGCAGCCGGGCAAATACAAATACAAAGCCAAAATCTCGGTGGAAGGGGAATCCATGAACATCAAAATGTCCACCGAGATCAAACTCAAAGACGGAGCCTGGTGGGTGAGCGACCAGATGGGCATGATGATGATGTCGGTGAAGGACCGCGCCGTGCTCGATCAGCGCACGCTCGTCATGCTGCAGCGCTCGGTGAGCGAAGGCGGCAGCAAGGTGGACATCGAATTCAACGGCGGCACGGTGACCGGCTCGATAAAGATGGATGGCAAGAAGTCGGAGGTGCATCTCGAGATCGGCGGTCCGGTGTTCGCCGAAGGGCCGGGATACGCGCAGGTGATTGCCTGTCTCCCGCTGGCCGAAGGCTACACCACGGTGTTCCGCAATTTCGATGTGCAGAAGCAGAAGCCGACGGCGATGCGGTTGGAAGTGGCGGGATCGGAAGAGATCGAGGTGCCGGCTGGAACGTTCGTTACCTTCCGCGTGGAACTGACGTCGGCCGACGGAGGCTCGCAGCGGTCGACGGTCTGGGTCGCGAAGGAAGAGCGAAAAGCCGTCAAGCTGGCCTCCATCATGACCGAACTCGCCGGCGCGAAGTTGGAAGCAGAGCTAACGTAGTGATTGGATAGTATGCGCGCTGCCGTTCTAACCCGACCCCGGCCTATCGCGGAACGTCCTCTCGAGATCGCCGATATTCCGCGGCCGGAGGCCCAACGCGGTGAGGTTCTTCTCCATGTCCTCGCCTGCGGCGTCTGCCGGACCGATCTCCACGTGGTGGAAGGCGAACTGCCTCCGCGGCACGAACGTGTGATCCCCGGCCATCAGATCGTCGGCGAGATCGAGGGCACCGGCGAACGCGTGGGTGTATCCTGGCTGGGCGGCACTGACGGGACCTGTCGCTATTGCCGGCACGGCATGGAAAACCTCTGCGACGCACCGCAGTTCACCGGCTACACCATCAACGGAGGCTACGCCCAATACGCCATAGCGCGCCGGGATTTCGCGTATCCGCTGCCCGCCCGATTGGGCGCCCTCGAGGCGGCGCCGCTCTTATGCGCGGGCATCATCGGTTATCGCAGCCTGCGGGTGGCCGGCGTTGAAAAAGGAGAGCGCGTCGGATTGTTCGGCTTCGGCGCATCCGCGCACCTGGCGCTGCCCGTGCTGCAGGCCTGGAACTGCGAAGTGTACGTTTCGACGCGCGGCGCGTCGCATCGCAAGCTGGCGGAATCGCTGGGCGCAAAATGGGTGGGCGACGAACACCAAAATCCGCCGGTGGAACTTGACCGCGCCGTCACTTTCGCTCCCAGCGGCGACGTCGTGGTGGCCGCACTCTCCAGCTTGCGCAAAGGAGGGGTGGTCGCGATCAACGCCATCCATCTCGACCGCATGCCCCAATTCGATTACGACCGTCTGCTGTGGGGCGAACGCCAACTGCGCAGCGTAGCTAATATGACCCGCCAGGATGCCCGCGAATTCCTCCAGCTAGCCGCGGACATCGGCTTGCGCCCGAAAGTGACGCAATTCCCGCTCGATCAGGCGAACGAAGCTCTCCTCGCAGTGAAGCACGACGCCATCGACGGCGCCGCAGTTATCCTGCCGTAGCCCGGCCCTTGTACTACTCATAGCCTGAACCTTCGCGGCCCGAGAAGGTTTCCGCGCTGGCAATAAACATCCGCTCCTCAGCACCCTCGAAAATCCCGGCCCTATCCCGCAGTTTTCATCGATATCCATGCCCGCTCGCGGGCAAGTTAACACCGTTGAAAAAACGGCGGACAGGCTGAAGCCTGTCACACAAGAAAGACACAGACTAAAGTCTGTGGTACGAGCGCTTGCCGGATTTTCAGCCCCCGGCTCATAGCTTGCAGACCGCAAAAGGCGATGGTCTGGACCGCGAGCAAGGCCCCGCGGTTAGCGGCTGACAACTGAAAGCTTACGGCTTGCCGCGATACGGAGTGGGCCTGTTGGCCTGTTTCCGTGGCGGCGCTGCTATCGCGGCGCGCGCCGGACCGGCTGCAGGCTCATGTTCTTGACGAGCCGGTAGAGATAGTTGGGATGCACGCCCAGCAGACGGGCGGCCTCTTCATGATCGTTGTTGGCCTGCTCGAAGGCGCGCTGCACGACCGCCCGTTTGGCTCCATTGACCGCGTCCTGCAATAGACCGCATCCGGTGGCCGCGGGTTGCGGCGCTTCGCTGAGCGTCTCCGGCAGATCTTCCGCGAGCAGCAGATCGCTCGATCCCAGCACTACGGCACGTTCGATGGCATTCTCCAGCTCGCGGACGTTACCCGGCCAGGCATACGACCGCAGCAGCGTGCGCGCCTCCGGCGAAATGCCCGTGATCTTCCGGCCGCACTTCTCGCCATAGCGTGCCACGAAGTGCTGCGCCAGCGGGAGAATATCCTCCGGACGGCTGCGCAGAGCGGGGGTCCGCAGGGTCACCACATTCAGGCGGTAAAAGAAATCCTCCCGGAACGAGCCTTTCCGGACAGCCTCCTCGAGATCCCGGTTGGTGGCCGCGATCAGGCGGAAATCGAGCGCGATGGTGCGCGTACCGCCCACTCGCTCCACTTCGCGCTCCTGCAACACGCGCAGCAGCTTGGCCTGCATCGCCAAGGGCACTTCGCCCACTTCATCCAGGAAGACGGTGCCGCCTTTGGCTGCCTCCAGTTTGCCCATCTTCTGCCCGATCGCTCCGGTGAACGAGCCCTTCTCATGGCCGAACAGCTCGCTTTCCAGCAGCGTCTCGGTCAGCGCGGCACAGCTGATGGCCACAAACGGCTTCAGCGCCCGCGGGCTGTTGCGGTGAACGGCGCGCGCCACCAGTTCCTTCCCGGTGCCGCTTTCCCCGAGGATCAGCACAGTTGTGTCCAACGGTGCCACGCGCGCAATTCGGCGGCGCAGCTCATACATGGGCGCGCTCTCTCCCAGCAGGTCGGATTCGATGTTCAAATCCTGTTCCAGCCGTTTGACCTCGCTTTGCAGCCACTCCAGGTGGAATGCGTTCTCGATGGCCAGCGACGCGATTTGAGAAATGGCGGTGACCAGTTGGAAGTCCTCATCCGCGAAACCGGCGGCCCGCTTCAAATAGATCACCCCGGCGATTTTTTCACGCAGGAACAGCGGGACGGCCAGTTCGCTCTCGCCGAACACCGGCTTTTGGGATTGCAGCACGCGATCCACCAGCGCGGGATGCTGTTGGTTGCCGCCATCTTCGTACAGAAACAGCCTTCCCTCGTCCGCGGGCACCAAGTCCGAGATCAGAGCGAGAAGATGCTGCTGAAACACACCCGCGGCAGGCGTGCCTCTCACCGCGTACATCTCGCGCGTCGATTGCAGCAGGGTGGAGATGCCCAGCAGGGATCGGATGCGGACCGCGGCGTCTTCCATCGCTCTCCAGTATAGGCCTTGGCGGCGTTTTTCATCTTTTGGTTAGCGGATTCCGCCTTTTCCTTCGAAATTCGCGCGGAGGAGGAGGTAAGTCTTTTGCCTTCAACAGGCGCTCGATGGCCACGAAGCTGCCATTAGAGGGGAGTCAAAGGACAACAAATCAGGGTAAGGAGAAACGAAAATGAAAAACAACGTGATGAGAATATTCCTGGTGCTTGGCGCGGCTGCTATTTGCGGGACCGCTCTCGACGCCCAATCCAGAGACCTTTTATCGGCCAAGATTCCGTTCGCATTTGAGGCCGGCGGACAACACTTCGCGCCCGGCAAGTACGTGGTTCGCGAGCACGGGTATTCGGGAGTCCCTGCCATCCAGAGCGCCAAGACGGGACAAACTGTTTTCGTCACCGGCGCCGTCCATACATTGGCGCAGGTAAGTCCCCCCAAGCTGGTGTTCCATTGCTATGCCGGCGCCACGTGCTTCCTCGCGCAAATCCGGCCGTCCAACGGAACCGGCAGTACCGTTTCCATGACGAAGGCCGAAAAGGAAATTGCCAACGGCGAACGTCCGCGGGAAATGGCCACTATCGCCGTGGAACTCGGCGCCAACTGAACTCGCACCCAACCTGGGGCTCTGAGATGGTGTCTCGGGGCCCATCAAATTCAGAAAAAGGAGCAACCAAAATGAAAAACAACGCGATCACCATGATTCTGGCGCTTGGCGCGGCCTGCTGCGCGGGAAGCGCTCTCAACGCCCAATCTTCCAACAACGTACTTTTAGCTAAAGTCCCATTCGCATTTCAGGTCAACGGAGAGAACTTCGCGGCCGGCAAGTACGTAGTGCGCGAGCAGGGCTATTTAGGCATTCCGTCCATCCAGAACGCGGCGACCGGACGCACTATTTTCGTTGCCGGCGCCTTCCACGGACTGCCAGTGGTCAGCCAGCCCAAGCTGGTGTTCCATTGCTATGCCGGCTCCACTTGCTTCCTGGCGGAAATCCGCCCCACGACCGGCTCGGGAAGCACGATTGCCATGTCGAAGGCTGAGAAGGAAGTCGCCAGCAGCGACCAGCGCCGTGAAATGGCGACCATCGCCGTGGATCTCCGCAACTCGGATTGAACGCCGCTTCCGCTGGGATCGAGCGCCATAAGGCTACACTATTACCTTATGGATGAACTCGATCTCCGCGAAAAAGGCGGACCGCGCCAGGGCCAGCCGCAAGTCTCCGACCGCCGTCTTTTCATGCAGCTGCTGGCCTTCGGCGGCGTACTCGATCCGCACGTGCTGATCGCTGAACTGGAGGAGTCCGGCATCGAAGGCGTGCTCTACGCGGACGTGAATGATCCACACGGCGTGGCTTTAGTCACCTGGAGCGACGATCCCGATTACTTCGTCACCACCGTACGTCAACTGCTTGGGCGTGAAGCTTTCGCCGAACTCACGCCCAAGCTCGAATACTCCATGTTGGGCCGCACCTATGCGCTGGGCCACGAACCCGACCTGGACGACTGGCTCTTCCACAAGCCCCGCCGCACCGCGGCCGATCCTGATTCGCCTTGGGCCGTCTGGTATCCGCTGCGCCGCAAGGGTGAATTCTCCTCGCTTCCTCCCGAGGAGCAAATGCCCATCCTGCGCGAACACGGCAAAATCGGCCATTCTTTCGGCGAAGCCGGCTACGCACACGATATCCGGCTCGCCTGCTTCGGCCTCGACAAGCGCGACAACGACTTCATCATCGGCCTGATCGGCCACGACCTCTATCCCCTGTCGGCCTGCGTACAAGCCATGCGCAAGACCCGCCAGACCTCGCGCTACATCGAGCAGATGGGCCCCTTCTTCGTCGGCAAGGCCATCTGGCAGAAAGCGAGCGTCTAGTATGGCTTGGCTGCTACCTCTTCTCCTCGCCTCCTGTACCTTGCTCCACGCTGTCAATCTGGCCTGGAACAAGCCTTTCCCACCCCACAAAGTGATCGGCAACGTGTACTACGTCGGCACCAATTACCTCGCGTCCTACCTGATCGTCACGCGCGAGGGTGACATCCTCATTAACAGCAGCTACCAGGAATCCGTTCCGGTCATCCGCGCCGCCGTGGAAAAGCTTGGCTTCAAATTCAGCGATATCAAAATCCTGCTCATCAGCCACGCGCATGACGACCACTGCGCCGGCAGCGCCCTCATCAAGAAACTGACCGGGGCCAAATATATGGTCATGGAACCCGACGTGCCCGTGGTCGAGAGCGGAGGCGCGGCCGACTTCCAATACCCCACCCGCTGGGCGCCCGCCAAAGTGGACCGCGTGCTCCACGACGGCGACACCGTTGTGCTGGGAGAGTCCAAGCTGACTGCGCATCTCACCGCCGGACATACCAAAGGCTGCACCACCTGGACTATGCGAGTTCCCGAGGGCGGCAAGACTTATGACGTCGTGATCGTCGGCAGCCCCAACGTCAACGACGGATACAAGCTGGTGAACAATCCGCGCTATCCGCAGATGGCCGCCGATTTCGCGCGCTCATTCCGCGTTTGGCTCTCGCTGCCGTGCGATATTTTCCTGGGCGCTCACGGCAGTTACTACGGCATGGAAGCGAAGTATAAGAAACTCGCCGCGGGAGGTCCTAATCCTTTCATCGATTCCGCCGGCTACCGCGCCTATATCACCGAGCGCCAGCAAGCCTTTGAAACCAAGCTGCAAGCACAAAGGACCGGGAAATGAAGCAGCTGATTCTGCAAAAGATCCTGCCGCTCGTCATCCTCGCCGGCGTACTCATTTATCTGGGCGATTTTCTATCATTGCAATATCGCATCCCCAATCGCGAACCCTACGGCAGCGTGACGGTCCGGGAGATGTACGCCGTGCAGTTGAAGAGCAAGCAAACCGAGTATATGCCGCAACCGCCGCAGCCGCAGGAATGCGTCAACTCGCTGTTCCCCCACTTCGGCGATCAGCCCTGCTGGTATTTGAGACGCCATCCCCGCGAGCAAATCAACATCAACTCCGGCGCCCCTTCGTTTTAGATCTGCTTCCCAGGCTCATCTCTCTCTTGTTCGAGTGCTTCCAATTCAGCGATGGCATCGAAATCCTTGGGCCGTCCGGCCGCACGTTTCACCTGAATCAGCCGCGACAATCCCAGGCAGCGGCATTCCGTGCCAAAGGGCTTGAGCACGATAGAGTGGGGGAGCAGATCCGCATAGCCACCACCGCCGGCGATTTCGCCCAGGAGATCGATATCGCCAAGCGTGCAGGTCAACGTGAAATTCAGACCCCGCTGTACGGTCTCTTCGTCCAAGCGGAAGGGTAGGCCGGGAGGTGCCCCCCTCAAATAGGGCTGCGAGTCGCTTAGCGCTGCCACCAGCCGCCGGATGTTCTCGCGGCTCCGCTCGTAGACAATGTCGAGATCGACGGTCAGCCGCGCTGCACCGTGAGCTGTGGCGGCTGCTCCTCCGACTACGATGAACCGGACGTCAGCCGCGGCGAGAGCCCGCAGGAGTGCGTCGAAATCGGTCATTGTTGTTGGCGCGCCCTGCAGCCGGCGCGGCGCATTTCTTCGGCAAACCGCTGCAGGGCCATCAGCTTCTCGAAACGCTCGGTGACCGTTAGCTTCAGATTCTCGCGCAGCAGCGTGCGGTCGATGTCCTTCTTGTAGTACTCGATCACCGGGTCGGGCGTAATCGGCGGAAGCGGGTCGCGGGACATCAGATTCATTATCATCCTCTACAATGAAGGCATGGGGCGCATCCTTGCCTTGCTCCTTCTTTTAGCCGCGGCCCTTCTGGCGGCAAACTTCAAGCTGTACCTCAAAGACGGCACCTATCACGTGGTGCGGGAGTATCACGTGGAGGGCGATCGCGTGCGCTTCTACAGTGTCGAACGCAGCGATTGGGAGGAGATCCCCGCCGATCTGCTGGACCTCAAGCGGACCGAAGCCGAGAACGCCGCGCGGCAGGCCAAGATCGCGGAAGAAGACAAGATGGTCGACGAGGAAGAGAAGGCGCGCAAGGAACAGAATCGCGAGGTGATGAAGATCCCCCAGGACCCTGGCGCCTACATGCTGATTGACAAGCAGCTCAAAGTCTTTCCGCAAGCCGAATCCAAGGTGCACAGCAACAAGGGTAGGACCGTGTTGAAAGTGCTTTCGCCGCTGCCAACCATTTCGGGCAAGGCCACGCTCGAAGTGGACAATGCGCACTCCACCAATGTGATAAACGACCCGCGTCCCGAGATTTATTTCCAGCTTTCCGCGGAAGAGCAGTTCGGCATCATCAAGCTGACGCCTAAGGGAGAAGTCCGGATCGCGGACCGCTTGAGCATCGTGCCGATCACCAAAGAAGTGGTTGACGACATCGATCTGGTGCCGATTTTCCGCAAGCAACTGACCGACAGCCTGCTGTACAAGATCTGGCCGGAGCAGCCTTTGGAGAACGGGGAATATGCGGTGGTCCAGTTCACTCCGGGCAAGACGAACATGCAGATTTGGGACTTTGCGGTGAAAGCGTCCAGCCGTTAAGCGGCGTGGCCCAGCCTCTCAGGGAATCATGCGACATATGTGTTCTGTTCGGGAAAATGCGGGGCGGCCAATCTTCGCCGCAGCGGCCTTTCAAACGGCTCTCTCCCGACGGCGCAAATCTCCCCATAAACGCCAGAAGCCGGCTGAAAGCCGGCCGCAGCCAAGATTGGCTGCCCCACCTGATCTACATACCCGGCCTGCTACTTCATCGCCGCGTATTTCCCATAAAGCGCCGCCAAATCGAGCGTGTGGACATCGCCTGCGTGGATCAGGACGCGGTAGCGGAAGTGCAGCGATTTCCCCGGCTCTACCGTGATCGAGCCATTCTGCGATTTGTCGTTGGTGAAGACCGATAGGCCGAACGGATTGGCCGCAAACAAACCATATCCGCGCGCGTGCCAGCGTACCGGATGGCTGGGGTTTGCGGGATGATCGAAGATCGTCACACCAACCTTTTCGTCGCCCACCTTGCCTGAATAATCACACCAGCTGGAGGGCTTGCCCCACAGTTGCTTCTCGCCCACCAGTCCATCCGCGTTGGTGATGACGCCTGTGCCGCCAGTCTCGTCGAGCACAGGACGCATACGGATGCCGAATGCGCCGTCCTTGCCGTCGCCCCAAACTACTTTTTCCACCGAAGTCAGAGTGATATCGAAATCGACGGTGCGCCGGTCCGGTTCGGCATAAAAAGTCATCACGCGCGTCTCGGTCAATTGCACGTGTCCTTGGCGGTCGGCCCAATCGAAGATGGCGGTGAGAGAGCCCTTCTTCTTGCCACTGGTCACCGGGCCGACTTTCTTCAGGATCATCTGGCCACGCTTGGGCGGCTCTTTATACGACGCTTCGTTGTTCCAGAAATCGATGCCGTTGACAGTGTCGTGCGCGAACCAGATGCCGCGCTGGTGCGGATGGTCCTTTTTTTCCTTCTCTTCCTCGGCCACGTTTTCCATGGGCCACTGACGCGTCACATACGTTCCGCTGGCGGCCCGCAACGGCCACAGATAGGGCTTGGTGACGTCGCCGCCGGTCAGGTAGAAGGTACTGTATGGCTTGCCGTCAATCGAAATCTCGATTTTGTCAGCGCTGGGCGTAAGCTTGACCTGGGCGTATGCCGGGCACGCCAGGACGAACAGGGTCAGGATAGTTGTGCGCTTCATGTTTTCCTCAGAATAGCAGTGGCGCGAACTCATTCAGGTATCGCCGCCAGTTGATCCAGGTGTGGGCGCCGCCGCTTTTGTGAAATACGTGCTTGATGCCGGCGTCGTCGAGCATCTTCACAAGGGCCTCGGAAGCGGCAAACAAACTGTCATCCGAGCCGCAGCCAATCCACAGGAGCCGCAGCTTTTCATTGGCCGTCCGCGGGTCGGCCATGAACTTTCCGTAGGACTGCTGGAAATCCGCAGTGCGGATGCCGGGGCTGAATCCGCCCACGTAGCTGAACAATTCCAGATGATTCAGGCCGATGCCCAACGATTCGCCCCCGCCCATGGAAAGACCGGCGATGGCGCGATGGCCACGGTCGGCGTAGGCGCGATAATGCGACTCGACGAACGGGATGACATCCTCCAACAGATCGCGGCTGAACGCGGTCAGGTTGGCGCCTGGCGCGGACGACGGACTGCCCGGCGGGACGCCGTAACCGAAGGGCATTGCCACCAGAAACGGCTTCGACTTGCCCGCCGCCAGCAGATTATCGAGGATCAGGTTGACGCGGCCGAGACGCGTCCACGCGGTCTCATCTGCATTGGCGCCATGAAACAGGTACAGCACCGGATAGCGGGTGTTCGTGCTGCCCTCATAGCCCGGCGGCGTGTACACCGTCAGCCGGCGCGTCGTATGGAGCGATTTCGATGCATACCAGTGCGTGCGGATTTCGCCGTGCGGCACCGGCTGCGGGTCGTAGAATGCGGAATGATCGCCCGGGATTTCCAGCACGCTCTGGATAGTGCCCGGCGTGGACCCGGTCTTCACATTGGGATTGCCCGGATCGATGGTGCGGACGCCGTCGATGGTGAAGTTGTAATAGTAGATCTCCGGTTCGATGGGGCCGATGGTGGTGGTCCACAGCCCTTCGCCATTCTTCACGAGCGGCTGGCTGCCCTTCATGAATTCTCCGCTGAGCATGACTTGGCTGGCGGACGGCGCCGAGAGGTTGAAGGTCACGCGATGGTCGGAAGAAATGACGGGCGAGACGATTCGCTGGGCACTGGCCGGCAGAAGGAATGTCACGGCTACGATGGCGTGGCGGAATGGAGTCATGGGGATAGCTTATCGCTTCTGTCGGGCGTAAAATCGAGGCATGAAAGGCATACTGTCGGTACTCCTGTTTGCGACTTGCCTTTGCGCCCAATCGGCAAGTCTGGAAAAGGCATTGATCGAGTTGGAGAACTTTCAAATTGACCCCGCTGCCGCGGCACTGCAGTTCGCCGACGCAATGATGACGCTGGCGGATTCGAGCCGGCAGCCTTCGCGGCAAGTGGTGATGAGTTTCGCGGACGAGTACGTTCACGATATGGCCGGCCGCAGGCTGACGCGAGGGGAGTTGCGGATGCTGGAGATCTGCCTGACGGATGTGATGAAGGGCTCCACGTCCAATCTCAATTCGTCAAGCCGGTTTCGGGACGTCCTGGAGTCCATGCATGTCAACTCGCTGGCGGCAGGCGCTCTCACCACCCGCTTCCTCGCCATCGGAGAAGAAGTGCGCGGGCCGGACGATCGTCAACTCAGCAAGATGAAGTGAGGGGAAACTCAACCGGCTTCCGCTATGTAAGGCATGAAGCTATCGTTCGCTCTTCTGGCAGGTCTGAGTCTTACTTCCGCAGTGTTTCCGGCAGTCCGCCAGGTCTCCATCATCGACCCCACTTACAAAATTGCCGCCTACGACATCACTATCCCCTCCAACTGGAAATTTGACGGCACTTTCATTCCGGGCTCGTCTTGCGGCCAGGCGCCATTTCCCGTTTTTCGCGCATATTCTCCCGACGGTCTGAGCGAGATGCGCCGCTATCCCCGTCTGGACTGGGTTTGGAATAACTTTGCCAAAGGCGCGAACCATCCCGATTGTCTGAACCTCACTCAGGAACTCTCCGCCAAGCAGGCGCTTGAATACATGATGAATGTTCTACAGGTGAAGTACGAGCGCGATGCGCCCATGATACAAGCGGGTATAGATGCGAAGCGGCGCCTGCTGAGTCAACTGAACGAGCAAAACGCATCCATGGCGAAAATGATGAAAGGCCAGCCGACGGTCCAGACAGCTGATTTCGCTGCGGCCTTCGCCGAGTCGAAGAACGGCACGTTTATCATCCAATCCAAAATCTTTGTTGAGGTTGATTGCACCCACACGCCGCTTATGGTCTACGGGCAGAGCAACGCGTTTATCGAGACTTGCACGTTGACCATGCGCGTCGACCGGGCGCCCAAGGAGAAGTTCGCCGGCATCGATTGGGATCATCTCGGCGGTGTGGAGAATTCAGCCTGGCAGGCCCGTTATATGCAGGATGCCATGGCGAAAAGCCAGGCTCAGTTTGCCGCCCGGATGGAAGCGATGAAGCGCGCCGGAGAGATCCGCACCCGGCAGCATGAGGACTTTATGGCCAGCATGCGGGCCAGCCACGAGCGGGCGATGGCGCGTGCCCAGGAGAGCGCGAACGCCAGACATGCCGCCGCGGCTGACTGGTGCGACTACGCACTTGACCAACAGACCGTCACCGGCTCCGGCGGCACCACGAAGGTTTCGAGCCAGTACGGCCACACCTGGTCGGATGGCCAGGGACATTATTACCAGACCAACTACTCCTTTGTCGATCCCAACGGGTTTCTGTCCGGAACCTGGTCGGAGCAAACCAAGGTTCACGGAGACGGGACGCCGTACTGAACGTGACGTCATTACTGTTTGCGGAGAGCCGATCCCTAACGGTCGCGGCTCGGCAACATCTACTGAGCCGCGACCGTCAGGGAGCGGATGCGCAATCACTTATGACGCTTTGTTTAGAAGCGCTCCGTGCGTCGTCTCCGTGATGGGAATAAATTACACGGATCTGCGGCCCGTGATCAGACCAACCAGGAACAACACCAGAAAGATGAAGAACAGAATCTTGGCGATGCCGGCTGCCGCGCCCGCGATGCCGCCAAAACCCAGGATTGCCGCGATGATCGCGATCACCAAAAATACCCAAGCGTAATGCAACATTTCGAATCCGCCTCCGCGGTGAAACGCAGCAATCGAGTGGCCAGGATCAAAACACCTCGAAGCAGTAGACATCGTTCGAGCCCGCGGGAGTGAATGAATACTGACCGTTGGGCAGACTTTCACTCACCTCGAGACGGTAAATGTCATCGTCGAAACGTTTGATATCGATGCGAACGGGCTCCGGGTTGTGGGCGCCCTTGCCTTTGCGCAGGGTAATCTCGCGGTGGCCGTTTTTGACCTCGAGTTTGTACAATTCGAGCTTGTCGGCCTCCAACGCCTTGGCCTTCACGACAAAAATCGGACTGGCCAGCGGCGTTCGCGCGGTTGACGCGGCACCCTGCACGATGTATACGGACTCACCTTTCTTGCCTTTCTGTTCCTTGGCTTCGGAGGCCTCGGTGGGAATCAGGTTATCCGCCTGAACCAGGTACAGTACGTCGACCTTTTCCGGCACTGGTCCGGTGTACTTCTGAGCGAAAAGCGCGGCAACGGCAAAGAAGAATAGAATCAGACGCATATCATCATCTCCCGACGGACGTTATTGTATCTCCTAACCAGCGCTCCAGCTCGGGAGCCAGGAAATTGTCGACTGCGATCGCGGCGCCCGGCAAGTCGTGATGCGTGGTTCGCACGCCGATGACGCGCATCCCGGCGGCCAGAGCCGCTTCCACGCCGGAGTACGAATCCTCCAGCACGATGCAATCGCGCGGTGCGGAGGCCAGCAGTTCGGCCGCTTTGAGAAAGACATCCGGCGCGGGTTTCGGACGACTCACCTGGTGTCCATCCACAATCGCGCGAAAATAGGAGCGGAGTCCCGCGGCTTCCAGCACGAACTGCACGTTGGCCATTTCGGCATTGCTCGCAATGGCCATGGGGAGATCCCGATGACGCGCGATGAATCCGCGCACGCCGGGCACCAGCGCGGATTCAAGACCCGGATCGGCGAGCTCTCGGAAGAGGCGCTCCTTGGCCGCCCCGTGTTCGAAGACCTCTTCATCGCTCAGATGATCACCCAGATAGTCGCGCACGATCTGGTCGTTGCGCTTGCCGTACATGCGCGTGTGCATCTCCTCGGTGGTTTCCACCCCGAAGCGGCGATTGTAGAGTTCCCAGGCGCGGCGATGAATCGGGTTGGAATCGATAATGACGCCATCCATATCGAAGATGAGC
>Ga0326727_10017160_pt1 | contig 15089 bp, 11 predicted proteins | sample MB2enrmetagenome_FD_207643 | JGI IMG/M metagenome (GOLD analysis project Ga0326727, IMG submission 207643) | Lab enriched peat soil microbial communities from McLean, Ithaca, NY, United States - MB29MY | ecosystem: Environmental > Terrestrial > Soil > Wetlands > Peat | place: USA: New York... | reverse complement strand
CCGTGTTTGATGGCGTTGGAGACCGCTTCCTGCGCGATGCGATAGAGGTGGGTGGCCACGGCCCGATCGGAAATTGAAACCGGCCCGCCGGTCTGGAAATGACATTTGACGTTGAATAATTTTTCCGTGTGCGCGGCCAATTCCTTCAGCGCCGACGCGCATCCTTCGGCTTGGAGAATAAAGGGGGACAGGCCGCGGGCCAGCGAGCGCGTCTGCGCAATGACATCGCGCACATGGCGGGCAATTTGCCCGGCTTGCGCCGCCTGGCCCCTGGCTTTCTTCTCCAGGACTTCCACCAGGGATTGGCTTTTCAACTCGATGGCCGCCAGGTGCTGGCAGATGCCATCGTGCAAATCCTGCCCGATGCGGCGCTGTTCCATTTCGCTGATGTGCAGGATTTCCTCCTCCAGTCGCTTGCGATCCGTCACCTCCATGGCGGCGCCGGTGATGCCGGTGATCCGGCCCGCGGCGTCCCTCACCGGTTCGACCGTCAGATCGTAAAAATGTTTTTGGCCGTTCGCCGCAAGGGAGACTTCCTGCCGCAAGCCGGTTCCTGTCATCAAAACGCGCGCTTTGATCTGCGTCAACCGGTCCGCCTCCTCAGCAGGAAACAGTTCGGCGTCGGTCTTGCCCAGCATGTCCTTGCCCGTCTGCACGACCGATTCGTTGTGGACCCAGGTGTAACAGAGTTTGGTGTCCTGGTTGAAAACCATGATGGGGGAATGGATCAAGGCGACGCGGAATCGTTCCTCGCTCAAACGCAAGGCTTCTTCCGCCGCGGCCAGTTTCCCCTCCTGCTCAATCTGCGAGAGCACGCGCGCGGCGACCGAGGGCAGGACCTCCAGAAAGCCGGCGCCTTTGACCAGGTAATCCCGCGCGCCGCTTTTCATCATCTCGACGGCCACCCGTTCATCGCCTTGTCCGGTGATAATCAGGAAGGGGGGCAGGCGGTTGAGGAGGGAGAGTTGACGGATGAGCTGCCGGGCATCGACATCCTGAAGTTTCAAATCCAACAAAAGCAAATCCAGCGGGTGGTCCTTCAACCAGGCCATGGCTTCGGCGCCGGAGGCGGCGGTGGCGACGGAAAAACCCTCCCGTTGCAGCGCCCGGGCCGCCAGGCGCAAGAGGCCGCGATCGTCATCGACGATCAAGAGCGTGGCGGCTGGTTTGCGATTGCTCATGCGCCATTCATGTGCGGACTTCGGGCACTTGCACCAGCGCAATGAACAAGCCGAACTGCTTGATCGCCTCCGCAAATTTTTCGTAATTCACCGGCTTGACGACGTAACTGCTGCAACCCAGCGCGTGGCAATGTTCGACTTCGCGCGGGTCATCCGTCGTCGTGAGCACGATGACGGGAATTTTCCTCAACTCCGGGTCCGCCTTGATCTGCCGGAGCACTTCGAGGCCATCAACTTTTGGCATGCGGATGTCGAGCAGGAGCAAGTAGGGGGCCTCTTTGGCCCGGCGGCGGGCGCCGCGGCCAAAAAGAAAATCCAGAATCTCCTGGCCATTTTCAAACCGCTCAATCGGGTTGTGCAATCCGGCGCGGCGGAGATTTTTTTCGATCAGGCGGACGTGGCCCAGATCATCATCGGCGATCAAAACAACGACTTCATTAGTCATGCTCATCTATTTTCACCTCAGACCGCGGGCAAAGAAACAAAAAAAACGCTGCCCTGCCCGGTTTTGGATTCCACCCATATCCTGCCCTCCTGCCGTTCCAGGATTTTCTGGGCGATGGTCAGCCCCAGTCCCTCCCCTTCGGACGCGGAAGGGTCCAGTCTGTGAAAGATCTCGAACACCCTGGCCTGGTGCTCCGGCGCGATGCCGATGCCGTTGTCCTTGACCGCATAGATGCAAGCGCCATTTTCAACCCTGCCAGACACTTGAATCAGCCCGGGGCGGTTTGGGCTGCGATATTTAATCGCGTTGTCAATCAGATTGGAAAAGACCTGGTTGATTTGGGTGGCATCGCCCCGGCAGTCAGGCAAGGGTCCAATTTCCAGCGTTGCGCCGGCTTCCTTGATCTGAAATTCAACGGTTTGCGCGATGCTGGCCAGCGTCGCATTCATGTCCAGGCGCCGGATCGTCAGGGCCGCGCGGCCCAGCCTGGAAAAACGAAGGAAGCCGGTCAACAAGGTGTCGATCTTGATCACGCCCGCGTGGATGAATTCCATCGCTTCGGGCATGTCCTGGCTCAGAATCGTTTTCAGTTCGCGATCCTTGATGGCCGAAGGCTCGCCGCCCGCCATCAATTCGCGAATCCGATCACAGTCGCGTTTCAATTCCCTGGTGAAACCCTGGATGTTGACCAGGGGCGAACGCAAATCGTGCGACGCGATATAGACCACCGTTTCCAATTCCTTGTTCTTTTCCGCGAGGCTTCGCGCCAATTCGGCCAGCCTGGCCTCCGCCCGTTTGCGCTCGGTAATGTCCGTCCGGATGGCGATGTATTGCGCCGGCTTTCCGTCTGCATCGAGAAACGGGAAGATGGTTGTATCCACCCAATAAAGACTGCCATCCCTGGCGCGATTGCGGATTTCGCCTTTCCACACCTTGCCCCGGGCTATGGTGGTCCACAGATCACGGAAAAACTCTTTTGAATGAAAGCCGGAGTTGATGATACGATGGTCCCGGCCCAGCAATTCCCCGCGGGGATACTTGGAGATTTCGCAAAACTTGTCGTTGACATAAGTAATGCGCCCGCGCGCGTCGGTGATGGCAACGATGGAATGGGCATCCAGCGCCGATTTCAGGTCGCGCAGTTCCTGGATCGGCTCCATTTCAAAAAATGGGTTCGCCCCCCGCCACGGTTTCAAGCCGGCGCCAGTTGGCTCCGGTAATCCGTCGGCGACTGCCCGGTGATTTTCTTGAAGACGCGATTGAAATGCGTGAGCGATTGGAAACCGACTTCGTAGGCGATTTCGCTGATGCGCAAGTTCGGATTGAGCAAAAGATTCCGGGCTTTTTCCACGCGAACGCGCGAGACGTACTCGGTGAAGTTCAAGCCGGTCGCTTTTTTGAACATTTTGCAAAAGTGGAAGGTGCTGGTGTTGACCGCCTTGGCCACCTGGCCCAGGGAAAGGTCTTCCGCCTGGTTTTCAACAATGAATTCCTTCGCCCGCCGGATCACCGGCGACTCGGCGTTTTCACGGTGGACGACAATCTGGTTGCTGACCACCGACATGTGCTCGGCAAAGATGCTCAGCAGTTTGACCATCGCCTCGTATTGTTTGGACGACAACACCTTGGTTCCAAAATAGACGCTTTGCAGCCGTTCCCGGCTCATTTGCAGACCCCACTCGGCGATGAGCCTGGCCGTGCGCGCGATTTGGGAGGGCGTGGCTTTTTTGCGCAGCACCTGGCCGGTTTGGAGGAAGCCGATCAAATGCTGGCCCAAACGAACCGGCACCGCCGTATCGACCAATCCAAGCTGGCAAGTCACTGTCGCGGGTTCAAACCGGGCCCCTTCCGAGAGTTGTTGCTGCGTTTGCAGACACGTCGCGCAAGACCGGCTCTTTTCGGCCAGCATGGCGCACAGGGGATTCTCGTGGCGCTTGCCGTGGTGCGGCAACTGCCACGATTCCACCGGACGCAACGAGACGGGCAAACCGGTGGTCTCGCTGAACGCCTTCTCGTAATCCCGGAATATCCTCGAGTTGATCAGGCTCTCGATCAAATCCTTGTTGTCGTGGCGGGTCATTGGTTTCTCCGCAGGCCGCTTCGCAAATTTTGTTGTCATATGAGCAAAATAGCACTGGTCATGACCCGTCTGCAATCAGGCTTCATCCCAGACTCGCTTTCTGGAATTGAACTAGAATATCTAAGGGTATTCCCCAGCCATCCCGGACCCGCCCGCCCCGCCGCCGTCAGAACACTTCCGCTTTCAACCCCGTTTCCACCTTGATCCGGTGGCTGATCCGCGAAAGCTTCTTCAGCGGCATGTGCCCGCAATCCGGATGCGCTATCGGCCTCGTCGCGGAATAAATCTGCACGAGCGATATTTGCGCCCCGCTGTTTTTCAGATCGTTCAATCGAAAGATATACTCGTCAATTTCCTGCGGCGGCGGTTCCTCGCCGAAGGCCAGCGGGAACAAACTCTGGATGACGACGGGCCGCTGCCGCGCGACCAGCAGGATGTTCGAAATGACCTTGTCCAGCGGCACTTCGCTGCGGTTGATGCGATTCATGTAGTCTTGCGTGCCGGCGTCGAGCTTGATCCAAATCTCATCCTCGGGGGTGAAGTATTGCAGGCTCTCCTGCACCGGACGCAAGTCCAACCCGGTGCCGTTGGTAATCAGGGCCAGTTTGAAAAACGCATGGGGACTGCGCGCGCGCACGTGGACCACGACCTGGATCGCTTCGGCGAACTTCGGGCACAGGGTCGGTTCGCCATCGCCGCTCAACGCCACATGGCGCAATTGCAGCAACTCGTCGCTCAACTCCCGGTAGGCCGCATGCTCCCTGATTTTGCCCGAGCGCACCAGGAAGAGCGTCTTGTCCAATTCCTCCGCCATCACCGCGACGTTCAGTTCTTGTTCCGTGACGGGCAAGTTCCGGTTGACCTCGCAATAAATACAGTCAAAATTGCACAACCTGTCCGGGTTCATGTTGATGCCAATGGCCAGGCCCCGCGCCCGCGCCGACACCACGGTATAGACAAAGCGGTTGTCGAGAAAATTGCGCGGGCAGCCGAAGGCTGTCGCCACCGGGGCCGCCCGGGATTTTTCGACGCCCTCACTGGCACAAGCGGACGTGGACATGTCGATTCCTTTTCTTTCCGGTTCAGGCATCCTGGCTATGCGCGATGGGCGCGGGACCCGGGAGCGCGGCGTCTCATGAGTCCGGCCCTGTGTTTCACTGGCTTCAGAACGCGGCCTGATTTGACAGACGGTTTCATTGTCATATTATCCGTTCCCAGCTTAAATGCGGAGTGCTGTAGGGACTATCCTCTCTTTGGCAAATACTGGCCATATTTTGCCAGCCATGTTGACAATAATGTGCCCTGCCAAATCCCGGCTTTTGCTGTCCGCCTCATTGGCGGCAAAAAACGGTGAGTCTTTGCCAAGGAGCGTGAAGTGGGCGGGCGGCGTTCCGGCCAATCTAGCCGAGGAATGAATTGATTCGCTCCATGTCAGCCGGTTGGTTCCGGCGTTGAATTCACGGCCATGTGCAAATGAAAACTATAATGCCAGATGTCAAGGAGGTTGGAAAACCTGAAACAACCCCGCAACCCTCCCACGGTTCCCAGCGGATCGAATCCGCCCACGACATCCTGCGGACACGGCGGCATCCGCTGAACCACATCTTCTCGCCCAAGGTCATCGCCGTCATCGGCGCGACGGAAACGACGGGCAGTGTGGGACGAACCGTCTTTCAGAATCTTGGTCGCGGGGGCTTCGAGGGCGTGGTCTATCCGGTGAATCCCAAACGCGCCTCGGTGTTGTGCGTGAAGGCCTATCCGAACATCGCCTCTGTTCCCGAAAAAGTGGATTTGGCGGTTGTCTGCACCCCGGCGACCGCGGTGCCGGCAGTCATCCGCGACTGTGCCAAGGCGGGGGTGCCGGGCGCCATCATCATTTCGGCCGGTTTCAAGGAGATCGGCAAAGCGGGGCAGAAGCTCGAACAGGAGATTTTTTCCGATGCGCAGAGTGGCGGAATGAGGATTGTCGGACCGAATTGTCTGGGCGTGATGATTCCAAAAATCGGATTGAACGCCACCTTCGCCACCACCATTGCCAAACCGGGCAATGTCGCTTTGCTGAGCCAGAGCGGGGCGCTCTGCACGGCCATTCTGGACTGGAGCTTGAAGGAAAACGTTGGCTTCAGCGCTTTCGCCTCACTCGGTTCGATGCTCGATGTGGATTGGAGCGATTTGATTTATTACCTGGGCGACGATCCGAACACCAAGAGCATCATCATCTACATGGAAACCATCGGCAACGCGCGCGGGTTCCTGTCCGCCGCCCGTGAAGTCTCCCTCACCAAACCGATCATCGTGATCAAGCCCGGGCGCACCGAACAGGCCGCCAAGGCCGCCGCCTCTCACACCGGGTCGCTCACCGGCAGCGATGAAGTCTTGCAGGCCGCTTTCCAGCGCGTCGGCGTCCTGCGGGTGGACACCATTTCTGAATTGTTCGACATGGCGGAAGTGCTGGCCAAACAGCCGCGCCCAAAAGGACCGCGCCTGGCCATCGTCACCAACGCCGGCGGGCCGGGCGTACTCGCCACCGATGCCCTGATTACCAGTGGCGCGCAACTGGCCCCCCTGGCGCCCGAAACGATGGCTGCCCTCAACAAAATCCTGCCGCCAACTTGGAGCCATAATAATCCAGTGGACATCATTGGCGACGCCGGCCCGGCGCTCTACGCCCAGGCGGTGGACTTGGCGGCCAAAGACCCGAATACCGACGGTCTGCTGGTCATCCTGACACCGCAAGCGATGACCAATGCCACCGCCACCGCTGAGCAACTGGTGCCGCTGGCCAAGCTGGACAACAAACCCATCCTGGCCAGTTGGATGGGGGCCGACGAAGTCGAGGCTGGCGAGGACATTCTCAACGCCGCGAACATTCCCACCTTCAAGTACCCCGACCGCGCCGCCCGGGCGTTTTATTACATGTGGCGTTACAACGAGAATCTCCGTTCCCTTTACGAAACGCCAGCCGCGGCGGATGATTCCAACCGCAGCCAGATTGACCGCCCCAAAGTGGACAAACTCTTGCAAGCGGCGCGAAAGACGGGCCGCACTGTTTTGACCGAGCACGAGTCCAAGCAAGTGCTCGCCGCCTACGGCATTCCCACGGTTGAAACGCACATCGCCCGCAACGAAATCGACGCCGTAAAACTGGCGGCGCACCTGGGCTTTCCCGTGGTGCTCAAATTGTATTCCGAAACCATCACGCACAAGACCGACGTGGGAGGCGTGCAGTTGAATCTGCGCACGGCCTCGGCCGTGCGCCAGGCCTGGCGCGCGATCGAAACCGCCGTGGCCAAAAAAGCCGGCGCGCAACATTTTCTTGGCGTGACGGTGCAACCGATGATCAAGCTCGACGGTTACGAATTGATTCTGGGCAGCAGCATTGATCCGCAATTCGGGCCGGTGTTATTGTTCGGCACAGGCGGACAATTGGTGGAAGTTTACAAGGACCGCGCCCTCGGGCTGCCGCCGCTCAACGCCACTCTGGCGCGCCGGATGATGGAACGCACCCGCATTTTCACCGCGCTCAAAGGGGTCCGCGGACGCCAGCCTGCCAACATCAACGCGCTGGAACAAACGCTGGTGCGCTTCAGCCAGCTTGTCATCGAGCAGCCGTGGATTGCGGAAATTGACATCAATCCCCTGCTCGTTTCCTCCGAACGCATCTTCGCCCTGGATGCCCGCGTGGTTTTGCACGATCCCGCCACGCCGCCAAAGAAATTGCCCAAGCCCGCCATCCGCCCCTATCCGATTCAATATGTGACAACGGCGCGATTGGCCGACAAAACGCCGGTCGTCATCCGTCCCATCCGCCCGGAAGATGAGCCGCTGATGGTGAAGTTCCACGAGACGCTCTCGGAGGAAAGCGTTTATCACCGCTACTTCAGCGCCTTGAAATTATCGCAACGCGTCGCCCACGAACGGCTGACGCGCATTTGTTTCAATGATTACGACCGCGAAATTGCGCTCGTGGCCGAATGCACGGACGCCAGGACCGGGCGCCGGGAAATCCTTGGCGTCGGACGGCTCAGCAAGGTGCATGGCGCCAACGAGGCTGAATTCGCGCTGCTGGTCACCGACCGCTGTCAAAAGCAGGGACTTGGCACCGAACTGCTCAGGCGTCTGGTGCAGATCGCCCGTGATGAAAAACTCACGCGCCTGACCGCCGACATCATGGCCGACAATCACGCCATGCAACACATCAGCAGAAAAGTCGGATTCAAACTTGAACAAAACCCCGATGGACACGACTTCGTTGCTGAATACGTGCTCTGACCGGAATTAAATGGTGCCCCGAGAGGGACTCGAACCCACGACCCACAGATTAAGAGTCTGCTGCTCTACCAACTGAGCTACCGAGGCAAAGGCGCTGAAAGCGCAGCGCCTCTCATGTATTTCGCACGCGCCGCAGCCAAAGGCAAGTTCATTTCCAAGCCGCCGGCGCTTTAGTTTAACGAACAGTCCAAACTAAATTGAAAACACACTTTTTCTGAACGAATTTTGGCATTGGACTGTCATTTGGGGCATACGTAGTCTTAAAACCTATGAATACAGGAATCAGTGCCATAAACGAGGAAGTGCAGAGGGCCAGCGCGTTCGTCCGCCCCCTTTTCAGTGAGATCGGGAAAGTCGTCATCGGCCAGAATTACCTGGTCGAGCGCCTGGCCATCGGGTTGCTGGCCAACGGCCACGTTTTGCTCGAAGGCGTGCCCGGCCTGGCCAAGACTTTGTCCGTCAGGACGCTGGCCGCCTGCCTCCGCGTCAAATTCTCGCGCCTGCAATTCACCCCCGATCTCCTCCCGGCCGACCTGATCGGCACACAAATCTACAACCCGCAAACCGGCGCGTTCACGACCCGCCGCGGCCCGATCTTTGCCAATCTCGTCCTGGCGGACGAAATCAACCGCGCCCCGGCCAAGGTGCAAAGCGCCCTGCTGGAGGCGATGCAGGAGAAACAAGTCACCATCGGCGACCAGTCTTTCAAGCTGGACGAGCCTTTCCTGGTCCTGGCCACGCAGAATCCCATTGAACAGGAGGGAACCTACCCGCTGCCCGAGGCGCAGGTGGACCGGTTCATGTTGAAACTCAAGATTATTTATCCCTCGCACCAGGAAGAGCGACAGATCCTGGATTTGATGGCCCGGACCACCCCCATTGCCCCGGCCGCCCAGGTCGTCTCGGCCCAGCAGGTGTTGGAAGCGCGCCAGGTGCTGAACGACATTTACATCGACGACAAAGTCAAGGACTACATTGTGGATGTGGTCTGTTGCACGCGCGATCCGGGCGCTTACAAACTGGACGGTTTGCAGGGCTTGATTCAGTTGGGCGCTTCCCCCCGCGCCACCATCGGCCTGACCCTCGCGGCCAAGGCCTACGCCTTTTTGCGCGGCCGCGGCTATGTCACGCCGCAGGATGTCAAGAGCATTGGCATGGATGTCTTGCGCCACCGGGTGACAATCACCTACGAAGCCGAAGCCGAGGAAAAAACCAGCGAGAACATCATCACAAAAATCTTCAACGAACTGCCCGTGCCGTGATTGACAAATGATCCCGCGAGAAATCCTCAAAAAAATCCGGCAGATCGAACTCCGCACCACCCGTCTGGTTTCCGAAACCCTCGGCGGCCAATACCACAGCGTCTTCAAGGGCCAGGGCATGAATTTCGAGGAGGTCCGGGAATACCAGCCGGGCGATGAAGTCCGCGCCATTGACTGGAATGTGACCGCGCGCATGAACCATCCGTTCATCAAAAAATTCGTCGAGGAACGCGAGTTGACGCTGATGCTGGTGGTCGATCTCAGCGGCTCCGGCCTGTTCGGATCGGGCGGGCAATCCAAACGCGAACTCGCCGCCGAAATCGCCTCCGTCCTCGCTTTCTCCGCCATCCGCAATAATGACAAGGTCGGCCTCATTCTCTTCACCGAAGAGGTCGAAAAGTACATTCCTCCAAAGAAGGGACGCCGCCATGTCTTGCGCGTCATCCGCGAAATTCTCTGTTTCCAACCCCGCCGGCGCGGGACCAATTTCCTCGAAGCCCTGGACAGTCTCAATCGCATGGCGCGGCGTCACGCCATCGTCGTCATCATTTCGGACTTCCTTTTCGAGCACCGTTCCGCGGAGGAAGGCGATCCGGCCCGCCGCTCCAATTACCTGCTTTCGCCCACGCTGGGTCCGCGCACCATGCCCGCGTTGCGCCAGGCCAACCGCCGGCACGATGTCATTGCCATCCAGATTGTCGATCGTTATGAACTGGAATTGCCCGCCTTGGGACGGCTGGTGCTGACCGACGCCGAAACAGGCGAAGTCATCGAAATCAACACGCACGACCTCCGCAAACGCACCGCTTTCGCCGACCGCCGGGCCAAACACCAGACCGAACTGCTGCGCCTGCTTCGCTCGGCCAATATCGACGCCATCGAGGTGCGGACCGATCAGCCTTACGCCGCCGCCCTGGGCCAGTTTTTTGAAACCCGCGAAAAACGCCGGCGTCACGGATGAGTATGAACACCAACTCGGCGCTCATCGTTCCGGCTCAATCGCCCGCAGCCACCAACGCAGTCCCGCCCGTGTTTCGGGACGCCCTCAAACCCCTCATCGCCATTCCCAATGGTTGGCTCTGGTTTTTCTGGATCGCCGGGATTCTGGCCCTGGCGGCGGCCGGCTGGCTGCTCTGGCGTTACTGGCGCAAAAAAGCGGCCACGATTCGATTGTCGCCGCCTGTTCCCCCCCATGTGCGCGCCCGCCGCATGTTGGACCGCGCATTGTCACTGATCAGCGAACCGAAGCCGTTTTCCATCGCGGTATCGGGGGCCATTCGCGTTTATTTGGAGGAGCGTTTTCAATTCCACGCCCCGGACCGGACGACCGAAGAGTTCCTTTATGAATTGCAGGAAAGCCATTTGCTGACGCCCGAACAAAAGCAAAGTTTGGCCGAATTCCTGGCCAGTTGCGACCTGATCAAGTTCGCCAAATACGAGCCTGCGGAGACGGAACTTCGGGCCTTGCACGCTTCCGCCCTGCGGTTGGTCAACGAAACCGAGCCTCGCGTGCTGCCTGAGGACATCCACTCCTCCATTGCCGGCCCGCCGCCCATTCCCGCGTCAAGATGATCTTCGCCCATCCATACGTTTTATTGCTGTTGCTGTTCTTGCCCGTCCTGGCGTGGCTCAAAGGCAGGTTCGGACAAAGCCCGGCCTTTCTTTATTCCTCCGTTGATTTGGTCCGGCCGATTTCAGGGATCAATCGCTCCCAGGCCGGAAATTTCCTGGCCGGCTTGCGCTGGCTGGCTCTGGCGCTGTTCATTGTGGCCCTGGCCCAACCCCGCCTTGTCAAGGGCCAGTCGCAGCTCAAGGCCAGCGGCATCGATATTGTCGTTGCCATCGACATGTCCGGCAGCATGAGATCGGAAGATTTTGGCGAGGGCCAGAGCCGCATCAAGCTGGCCAAGGAAGTCCTGGCCAAATTCATCGACAACCGCCCCAACGACCGCATCGGCCTGGTCGCTTTTGCCAAGGACGCTTACATTGCTTCGCCGCTCACCCTGGACCATGACTTCCTCCAGCACAACCTCGAACGGCTGCGCATCGGGTTGATCGACGAAAACCGGACGGCCATCGGCTCCGCCTTGATGGCCGCTTTGAACCGGCTCGAGGGACTGAAGGACAAAAGCAAAATCGTCATTCTCATGACCGACGGCCAAAACAATTCCGGCAAAGTCTCCCCCTTGACCGCCGCCGAAGCGGCCCAATCCCTGGGCATCAAGGTCTATACCATCGGCATCGGCCTCCGCGGCAAGGCCCCCTATCCGGTCATTGATCAGTTTGGCCAGAAACGCTATCAATGGGTGGATGTGGACGTGGATGAGGACACGCTGACCAAAATCGCGGAGAAGACCGGCGGAAAATACTACCGCGCCGACAGCGCCGATATCTTTCGCCGCATTTACGCCGAGATTGACCGCCTGGAAAAATCGGAGGTGGAAGTCAAAAAATTCCAGCATTTTGACGAATTGTTCGCCCGTTTCACCATTGCCGGGCTGGCGGTTTTTTTGCTGGAATTGACCCTCAACCACACCGTCTGGAGGAAACTGCCGTGAGCCAGGCCCCGCCACGATTATGAGATTCGCGGAACCCCAATTCCTGTGGATCCTGCTGGTTGCGCTGCCGGCGGCGGCAGCGCTTTTCTACTGGTCCTGGCGTGTCAAACAAAAATTAATCCGCCAATTCATCCAGGCGCGCCTGCTGGCCGGTTTGTTGGTGGGCGTTTCCCCGCGCCGCCAGGCCTTCCGCCTCGCCCTCCTGGCCGCCGCCCTCGCCGGCGTCCTGCTGGCCCTGGCCCGGCCCCAGTGGGGTTTTGCCTGGGAGGAGGCAAAACAAAAGGGGCTGGACATCATCATCGCCGTGGACACTTCGCGCAGCATGCTGGCCCAGGACGTTGCTCCAAATCGCCTGGAAAAAGCCAAATTGGCCGCCTTCGACCTGATGAAGCAGGCCAGGAACGACCGGCTTGGCCTGGTGGCTTTTGCCGGCACCGCTTTCCTGCAATCGCCCCTGACCCTCGACGACCAGGCTTTCCGCCAGGGCGTCGAGGCCCTCAATGTCGGCATCATCCCGCAAGGCGGCACGGCTCTTTCCGCCGCCATTCGAACCTCCCTCAAGGCGTTCGAGAAAAGCGAGGACAATCATAAAGTGCTCGTGCTCTTCACCGACGGCGAAGACCATGACGCCGACACCGAAACGCTGGCGGCGGCTGAAGAGGCGGCCCAGGCCGGCATGCACATCTTCACCATCGGCGTCGGCACGCCGGAGGGCGAGTTGCTGCGCGTCAAGGACGATCAGGGCAATTTCTCCTTCATAAAGGATGAAGACGGCAACGTGGTCAAATCGCGTCTGAACGAAAAACTCCTCCGGCAAATCGCCACGGAAGCCAACGGTTTCTATCTTCCGCTCCGAGGGGCCGACCCGATGGCCACGCTTTACAAGGATGGCCTGGCCCCATTGCCCAAAACCGAGGCGACCACCCGCCTGACCAGGGTTTTTCGGGAACGGTATCATTGGTTTTTGGCCTTTGCCGTGATTTGTCTGCTCCTGGAATTCCTGCTGCCGGAAAGCCCCCGTTCGCGCCGCCCGGAGGCCATCCCCTCCCCGGCCAGGGCCGCCTTGCAAAAGGCCGCCGCCGCGCTTTGTTTCCTGCTCATGGCCCTGACCGGACAAGCTTCGCCCTCCGGCGCCTTCCGCGATTATCAAGCCGGCGATTTCAAGGCGGCATTCGACGAATACAGCCGGTTGTCGCAACAAAACACCAACGATTACCGCCTTCATTACGACGCCGGCGCGGCGGCCTACCGCATCAAACAGCTTGAGAAAGCGGAAAAGCAGTTCAACGCCACCCTCGCCTCCCCCGACGTCATCCCCGATCTCTTGACCCAGGAGCACACCTATTACAATCTGGGCAACACCGAATATCGCCTGGGCGAGCCTGTGCCTGAGCCGGACAAAAAAGAGCAGCGCTGGCAGCAGGCCATCGACAGCTACACCCAGGCCCTGCGTTTGAACACGAATGATCTGGACGCCAAAAACAATCTTGCATACGTCAAACACAAACTCGAGGAACTCAAGCAACAACAACAGCAACAGCAGAAACAGCAAAACAAAAATCAAAAGGACCAGAAGAACAACAAAGACCAGCAGAACCGGCAAAATCAGCAGAATCAACAGAACCAGGACCAGAAAAACCAGCAGAACCAGCAGCAGCAGGACAAAAAATCCGACCAGCAAAAGAAAGACGAGGAAAAAGCCCGGCAGGAACAGGCCAAAAAAGATCAGGAAAAGAAGGAACAGGAAGCCCAAGCTCAAGAAGGCGAAAAAAAGGACAAGTCACAACAAGAAGCCCAACAAGCCGCCGCCGCCCCCGGTCAGATGACGCCCCAGGAAGCGCGCCAGCTTCTTGACGAGCAAAAAGACGAGGAGAAAGTTCTGATCTTCGCGCCCGAAAACCAGCCGGTCACAACCCAATCCGGAAAAATCAAGGATTGGTAGGGCGCATCTCACTTTTTGGGCGGCTTCGGCCTCCTCCCTCTCCTCCACATGCTTGTGGAGGAGAGGGGCGGGGAGAGGAGGTTCTGTCATGGTATGCCCCTCTCCCTGTCCCTCTCCCCGCTACGCGGGGCGAGGGGATGTCATCGGACGAATTTGCCAGAAACTGAGATGCGCCCGGATTGGTAGAAAACCCTCAATTCCAATTGACTTAAACCGAAAAATGATTACAATGTTTACAATGATGACGGAGACTATTTTATGCCAAGAAGCAGCATCGTAAGCAGCAGGCTTGAGCCGGAACAAGAGAGGCGTCTTGTGCGCAAGGCAAAACAGATCGGCCGCTCTGCGAGCGAAACGGGCGCCTTGTTGATTGAGGAAGGACTGCGCCGGGATGAATTCGCGTTCATTGACTTTAGGGACTCTCCCGCGGGCCGCCAGGCCTGTGTCCAAGGCTCAACCCTCGCCGTGTGGGAGGTTGTGTGGATCGCGCGCGGCTACGAAGAGGATGTCGGGAAAACTGCTGCTCACCTTGGCATGTCGCCGCTCAAGGTCAAAGCCGCCCTGAACTACGCGCAGGCATTCCCGGATGAAATTCAGGAAGCGATTCAGGAGCACGAATCCTGTGACTTCGCTTCTCTTTCCAGGATGTTGCCGCAGGCTGAGATTTTCCCGCCTCCAAAGAAGAGATAACACTTGCGCCCGCTTCGCTTTCTTACCGATGAGCATATTTCCCCTGTGGTCGCGCGGGAAGCGCGGCGGAAGTGTCCCGGCATTTCCATCATTTCGCTCCACGAATGGAGGGACGGCTGTTTTCTCGGTTCCCAAGACGATGTGTTTCTGCCGGAAGCCTCAAAAGAAGGTCTTACTTTTGTTTCCTACGACCAAAAAACCATCCGCCCTCTGCTCAAAAGCCGGGCTGAAGCCGGGCTGGATCACGCAGGATTTGTGTTTGTCGATGAAAAGACGATTGCGCCGCAGGACTTTGGCCGGCTCCTCAACTCGCTTTGCCATCTTTGGCGAAGCGAGAGACGGGCTTCATGGAAAAACCGTGTGATCTATCTCGTTTCGCCTGCCTAAACTCACCCGCGCGATCAGGCCTTTGCTTCTCCAGCCATGTTCCGGACTTTGCCCAACGCATTATACCATTTACAGTATGAACTTGCACCATTTAGAGCGGTTTCACAAAAACTGTAGCCGCATTACAAGGTAGGGCCGCGCGGCTGAGACTGTCTCAAAAGAATTTGCGGATTTTTCATGGAGCCCAATTGGGAAGCCAGCAGCCCCATCATTCTATGACTTGTTCCACAGCGACCGTCATTTGGTGGAGTTGATGAAGAAGGGCCGTCAAC
>Ga0326727_10017159_pt1 | contig 15089 bp, 12 predicted proteins | sample MB2enrmetagenome_FD_207643 | JGI IMG/M metagenome (GOLD analysis project Ga0326727, IMG submission 207643) | Lab enriched peat soil microbial communities from McLean, Ithaca, NY, United States - MB29MY | ecosystem: Environmental > Terrestrial > Soil > Wetlands > Peat | place: USA: New York... | reverse complement strand
CATCCTGGGCGTGCTGGCCACTTATGTCACCGCCGACACAGGAACCGGCGCGGTGCACACGGCGCCCTCGCATGGCGCGGAAGATTTTTACACCGGTCTGCGCTACGGCCTTGATCAAACCTGCCGCGTCGACGCTGCCGGCCGCATTCAGATGGACTCCGAAGCCTGGCCGCTTGCCGCGCCTCCTGCCTTTGATGGGATGAAGGTGTGGGCTGCCAATCCCGTCATCGTGGCCATGATGGAGGAGCGTGGCGCGCTGCTGGCTTCGAGCGACCTGGAACACTCCTACCCGCACTGCTGGCGCTGTCACCATCCGGTCATCTTCCGCGCCACCGAGCAGTGGTTCATTGGTTTGGAGACGCCGGTCCAGAGAGCCGACAGCTCGGCGACCACATTTCGTCAACTGGCCATCGAGGAGATCGACAAGGTAATCTGGGACCCGGTCTGGGGCAAGGAACGCATCACCAACATGATCGCCACGCGCCCCGACTGGTGCATCAGCCGTCAGCGCATCTGGGGCGTGCCCATCGCCGTTTTTCTGTGCGAAGGCTGCCAGAAACCCATCCTGGACCCGGCGCTCAACCGCAAGATCGTGAAGTTGTTCGAGGAACACGGCGTTGAAGCATGGCACACCACCGATACGACAACGCTGCTGCCGGCCAATGCCACCTGCGCCCACTGCGGCGGGAAGGCCTTCCGCAAGGAGACCGATATTCTCGACGTCTGGTTTGACTCCGGCACAAGCTGGTATGCCGTTTGCGAATCTGACCCGGAGCTCAAAACCGCCTACACGTCCTTCCAAGAGAACAAAGGCACGAAGTGCTTATACCTTGAAGGCGGCGACCAGCACCGCGGCTGGTTCCACTCCTCGCTGCTGACCTCGGTGGCTCTGCGCGGGCGCGCACCCTACTCGCACGTAGTCACAGCCGGCTTCACTCTTGACGAGCAGGGCCGGGCAATGTCGAAGTCGCTGGGCAATGTCGTGAGCCCGTTGGATATAGCCAAGAGCATGGGCGGCGAGATTGTCCGCCTTTGGGTAGCCTCCATCGACTTTCGCGAGGACATGGCGGCCAGCGAAAATCTGATGCAGCGCTGCGCGGAAATTTACAAAAAGCTGCGCAACACCTTCCGCTTCCTGCTGGGAAATCTGAACGGCTTCGATCCAGTACGACACCGAGTTCCGGAGGCCGAGCTTCTTCCGCTCGACCGTTATATGCTGGCCCGCACCCGCGAGCTTACGGAGAATATCCTCGACTGGTACGAGCGCTTCGAGTTCCATCGCGTCTACCACGCGGTCAACGAATTCGCCATCGTGGACCTGAGCTCGTTCTATCTCGACGTGCTCAAGGACCGCATGTACACCTTCGCACCCACGAGCAAAGAGCGCCGCTCCGCGCAGACCGTGTTGTGGAAGATCACCGAAGCGCTCGTCCGCTTGGTCGCGCCCATCCTCAGCTTCACCGCCGATGAGGTTTGGGAGCATCTTCCGAAGGTTGAAGGCCGTGAGGCTTCCGTCCATCTGGCTCTGTTTCCCAAGCCGGAAGAGATTTATTCGGAACACCCTGCTGAATTGTTGAATGAGTGGAAGATTGTTTTTGTCATCCGAGACGAGGTGCTGAAGGGTCTCGAGGATTCGCGAAAAAAGAAGAAAATTGGAAAAGGTCTCGAAGCTGGAGTAGAGGTAATGGCAGGTACCAAATTGTACGTTGATCTGATCAGGTTTAGGGACTCCCTAAAGGAGTTGTTCAACGTCTCGGCAGTTCAGTTAACGCGAATCGATACAGAACCACTTCTCACGGAAGTTTGCCAAGGCATACAGCCATTGGACCTAAGATTCAGGATCAAGATAAGTTCAGCCTCCGGCCACAAATGCGCCCGCTGCTGGAACTTTATGCCTCAAGTCTCCAACTACGGCATCTGGCAGAACGTCTGCACCCGCTGCCAGAATGCGCTGAAGAAAATGAAGATCACACCGCCCGTGGAGGCTGCCAAGTGAAATTCACCGGCGGGTGCCCCCGATCCCTCGCTTTTGGGGACCGGGGATACAACGAATCCAATTGCACCGTTCTCAAGGAGAGCCAATGAAACTCGTAGCCCCCCGCCGTCTGCACTGGCTGCTCATCCTCTCCGCGATCATCATATTTTTTGATCGCCTAACCAAAACCTGGGTCGCGATGCGCATTCCCATGGGCGGCGCTATTCCGGTGATTCCGCGCGTTCTGCGCATCACTCACTGGACCAACGAGGGCGCGGCTTTTTCGCTCTTCGCCAACACCGCCTCGCCCAATGTAGTCCGTTGGGGATTGATCATCTTCTCCTCGCTGATGGCGCTGATCGTTCTCTTCCTCATGGTCCGCCTCGGCGACCGTTTCACCTTGACCACCGTCGGACTGGCGCTCATCTTTGCCGGCGCGCTGGGAAACGTACATGACCGCATCGCCTACGGATCGGTGGTGGACTTTATCGAGGTTCACATCTTCAGCTACCACTGGCCCGATTTCAACATCGCCGACTCGTCCGTCGTTACCGGCGCATGTCTTCTGCTGCTCGACTCGCTGCTGCCGAGAAAAAGGCCTGCCAGATAAGCTCGAAATTTCAAAATGGAACTTTTTGCACATGAGGCGCGTATCCTTTTCCGGCCGCATCGGTCTATAACACAACGGTTTTTTTCGTAAATTCCGGCCACTTGACGAGGACTGCATGAAAATTCATTTTTTCGCCCTTCCATTTCGCTTGATATTTGCCGTAATCGCTTCGCTCAGCTGCATTTTCCTGGCACAGGCAAACGCCCAGCGCCTGCCCCAAACCGTTCGCCCAGAGCACTACACGCTCACCCTCACTCCCGATCTCAAGGCCGCGACCTTTTCCGGCATCGAAACGATTGATGTAACGCTTGCTGAACCTACTGATCACATCACGCTGAACGCCGCCGAGATCGTCTTTGAAAGCGTGTCGGTAACCGCGGGCGGAAAAAAGCTGCCCGCCACAGTCGCTCTCGACAAGGACAAGCAGCAAGCCGCCTTCACCTTCGCGGAGAAGCTGCCCGCGGGCAAGGCGACGCTCTCCATCAGCTACACCGGCATTCTGAACAACGAGTTACGCGGCTTTTATCTCTCTAAAACCGCCAAGCGCAACTACGCCGTAACGCAGTTTGAAGCCACCGATGCGCGCCGCGCCTTTCCCTGCTTCGACGAACCGGCCTACAAAGCAACCTATGACATTTCGCTGGTCATCAATACAGGAGACACGGCCATCTCCAACGGTGAAATCATCGCCGATACCGCGGGCCCTGTTCCCGGCAAACACACGATCAGATTCGCCACCACGCCCAAAATGTCCACCTACCTGGTCGCCTTTCTGGTCGGCGACTTCCAGTGCGCGAAAGGCGAGTCCGATGGCGTGACCATTCGCTCCTGCTCCACTCCCGACAAGGTGGCGCTCACGCCCTACAGCGTCGATGTCGCCAAATTTGTGCTGCACTATTACAACACCTACTTCGGCATTCCCTACCCGCTCAAAAAACTCGATCTGATCGCCCTCCCCGACTTCGAAGCAGGCGCCATGGAAAACTTCGGCGCCATTACCTTTCGCGAGAACGCGCTGCTGCTTGACCCCCGAACTGCCTCCGTCGGCGCGTTGAAAGGAGTAGCTCAAACCATCGCCCACGAGATGGCCCATCAGTGGTTTGGCGACTTGGTGACCATGCAGTGGTGGGACAACATCTGGCTCAACGAGGGTTTTGCCACCTGGATGTCGAACAAGCCCGTGGCCGCCATGCACCCGGAGTGGAATGTTGACCAATCCATAGCTTCGGACGTCGACGGCGTTCTCAACCTCGACGCGCAGCCTACAACCCGCACCATCCGCGCCAAGGCCGATACGCCCGGCCAAATCACCCAAATGTTCGACGGCATCTCCTATGGCAAGGCCGCCGCAGTTCTGCTGACCGTTGAGAACTACCTGAGCGAGGATACTTTCCGACAGGGTGTGCACAATTACTTGGCCGCCCATCTCTATGGGAACGCAACCGCGGAGGATTTCTGGGGCGCGCAGACCGCGACCAGCCACAAGCCGGTGGACAAGATTATGGAAAGCCTGGTAGCCCAGCCGGGCGCGCCCATCGTCACCTTCGGCGAGCCGGCCAAGGGCCAGGTTGCTTTGAGTCAGAAGCGTTTCTATTTCAGCCCCAGCATTCAACCGGACCCTGCGCAAAAATGGACCATCCCGGTTTGCTTTAAGACTTCCGGCAACCAGAGCTGCGAGCTTCTCACTCCCTCCACGGATACGCTCAACTCGCCCGCTGGCGCCTTCTTCTTTGCCAATGCCGGCGGCAAGGGATACTATCGCAGTTCCTATCCGCCCAGCGTGTATGCGGCCCTGGTGAAGCAGGTGGAAACGTCACTCACGCCTGCCGAGCGCATCAGCCTGATCGGCGATGAGTGGGCGCAGTTACGCTCCAACAAGGCTCCCGTCGGGGCCTATCTCGATTTAGCCGCGGCAGTCAAGAACGACTCCAGCGCGGATGTAGTGAGTGAGACCGTGGGCGGCATCACCGCGATTTACATTCGCCTTGCACCCACGGCCGAAGAGCGCGCCGCGCTCGAGGCCTGGATTCGCTCCACCTATGCGCCGGTATATGCCAAGCTCGGTCCCCCTTCCGGAGCCGACTCGTCTAACACGCGCGAGTTGCGCGCACAACTGTTCTACCTCCTCGGCTACTACGGCAAAGACCCTGCCGTCATCGCGCAGGCGCGGGAGATTGCGGCCAAGTACCTGGCTGATCCCTCCTCCATCGATGCCACTCTCGGCCAGTCCGCGCTGTCCATCGCCGCTCGCAACGGTGACGCCGCTCTCTATGACCAACTGCAGAAAATCTATGAGAACTCGACCAATCCGGAGTTGCAAGAGAGCGCGCTGAACCTGCTCACCCAGTTTGATGACCCCGCGCTGGTGCGGCGTTCCCTCGATTACGCCGCCTCCGGCAAGGTCCGCAACCAGGACGCGATCCTACAGTTCGCCAGCGCCATGCAAATCGACAATAACCGCGATCAGGCCTGGAAGTACATCCAGGACAACTGGGAGAAGGTGCAGGCTCAGTTCACCACCGCGTTGGGTGCGGCGCTGGTTAGTTCCACCAGCGGCTTCTGCACATCAGAAAGCCACTCCAGCGTGGAACAGTTCTTCTCCACGCACAAAGTACCCTCTTCTGACGTGGCTCTCAGGCATGCTCTGGAAAGAATCGACGGCTGCATCGAATTCCGCAAGCTTCAGGAACCGAATCTGAAGCAGTGGCTGGCGGCGCAACCCAAGCCGTAGTTTTTTAGTTCCACAAAGGCTCCGTGCCCCATCCTTGCGCCTTGTTTCTCCACCCCGGCACACAGAGTTCGCGTGCTGGGGACCCCGGGCTGGCGCAAGGGTGGGATACCACGAACTCAGCTCACCGTTTTAATCCGGCCCATTCCGATTCGCTACTATAAGACTGATGCCAAAATTTGCTTCAGGCCAAACCCTCCTCATCGACGCCGACGATACGCTGTGGGAAAACAACGTCTACTTCGAACGCGCCATTGCCGCCTTCATCAGCTACCTGAATCACCACGAGTACACTCCCGCCGAGGTGCGCCAGGCGTTGAACGCCGCCGAGCATGAGACCATTCTCTCCCATGGTTACGGCCTGTCGAGCTTTACTCGCTCGCTGCTCTCCTGCTTTGAGCGGCTCAGCCCCGCGCCCATGAACGACGAAAAGCGCCAGCGTATTGAAGGCTTTGCCCGCTCCATTGCCGAGCAGGAGATCGAACTGCTCCCCGGCGTAGCGGAAACCCTGGCTGAGTTGTCCACGCGCCACCGGCTTATCCTCATGACCAAGGGCAACTACGCCGAGCAGGCCGACAAGCTGGACCGCTCCGGACTCGCCGGTTACTTTTCCGCCGTGGAGATTCCCGCCGAAAAGGACCCCGCGACTTATCGCGAAGTCCTTCATCGCCATGCGTTATCGCCGCACACCAGTTGGATGATCGGCAACAGTCCCAAAAGCGATATCAACCCCGCCCTTGATGCCGGCCTCAACGCCGTCTTCCTCTTCCACAAAGACACCTGGGTGCTGGAGCATGCCACGCTCGACCCCGCGCCTGAAGGTCAGCAGTTGATCGAGCTGGATTCTTTCGCGAAACTCTGTACTATTTTCTAACTTAATCAAGTGATTTAGTCGATTTAATTGGAAGATCCAGTTATATGCTTCATATCGGCCAGCACCTGTTCCGGCGTCCACTCATTGCCGGGATAAAAACGAACCACCTTGCCATCCGGGCCGATTAGCGTCGTTGAGAGCGTATGGGTAATCATCGTATCCGCAGTCTCTGTCATGCCCAGGTCGAAGAACTTCGCCATCTCGATGAGCACCGTCTTTTCCGGCACGGCTAACTCCCAATGGGCAAAGGCATTTTTTGAGTCATTGCCCATGTAAGTAACGCCATAGGCTCGTAGCCGCTCCGGCGTATCGTGCTCCGGATCAAAGCTGACCGAGAGCAGATGCGACCTCGCATAGAGCCCTGGATTGGCCGCCATCATCTTCTCCAGCACAGCAAAGTTGCGAGTTACCCTGGGGCAAAACTCAGGCGAGGGGCAGCGCGTGTAGATAAATGTAAGCACCAGCGCCTTGCCCCGGAACTGGCCGAGATGAATTGGCCTGCCATCCTGGTCGCGCATTTTGAAATCCGGCACAGCATCGCCCTTCGCAGGCGCATGATAGGAGACTGCGGGCTTGTAATCGGGCTTGGCCTGAGCCACAACAACAATGTGATCGAGCAGTATCTCCGCATCCTGATCTTGCGAAACTAGCACGTCAGCGGTAATCACGTCGCCCGGATGCAGTTCGCCCAGGATGCTCGCATCCTGTAGCTTGTAAGGCATGGTCATGGCCTCCATGAAACCTGGTATGGCCTCATGGTCCAGCATTACCTCGCCCTTGGCGGCATCGGTCGAGACCACCTTGCCGCGCAGATGGTAGACCTTTCTTTCAATCTCGCCGATCGGAACATTCTGACTGAAGCTTGGCTGCGCGGGCTGCTTCTGACCGGAGTGGCAACCGGCCACTACGATAAGAGTGAGCAAAGAGGAAGCAAAGAATCGACGCATCACAGAATCAGTGTACAGCTTCGTTTGAGATTTGTGGTTTCCCACCCTTTCGCCAGTTAAAAAGCGAATGGATAGGCCCCGGGAATTGTGTATAGACTCGGAGACAACGATTCAGAGAGTGCGCTTAAACAATGGCGTGGCGATGAGCAGCGTGCCGATGCCGAAGACGAAAAGGAAAAGCAGATCAAACTTGATGGCTTCAAAGCCGCCGTCTTTGAGGATGATGGATTTGAAGCCGTGGATGACATACGTGAAGGGATCGACGACAGCCAGGGCGCGGAGCCAGGCGGGAAAAGATGCGACCGGATACATGGCGCCGGAGGGGTAAAAAAGCAGTGTGTTGAGAACACCGAACATGGCGCGGGGCACAAGCGGATCATCGACGCGCACCATGAGCAGAAACATCATGCCGTTAAAGGCGATGGAGGTGACCAGAATCAGGCAGAAAAGTTCCAGCAGCACCAGGGGGTGAAAGATGATTCCCAGGCCGGCCATCAGCGAGCCGATGACGGAAAGCGAGATGCCGGCCAATGTGGCCTTGATGGCGCCGGCCAGATTCATGCCGAAGACCAACTCCAGCCTGGTGATGGGAGTGACAAGATAACCCTCGTGGACGCCGCGGGCCTTGTCGTCGATGTATAACATTCCGCCGCCGATCATGACCGAGATATACATGGCCAGGGCGATGGTGGCGGGCAGCAGAAACTTCATGTAATTCACATAAGGATATAGCTCGACAATTTCCAGGGCGATCTGGCTGGCGAGCCGCGGCTGGATGACGGGAGCAGTAAGTGCGGTAACCACCAACTGCATCTCGGCCTCGATGCTGCTGGAGGTGAACGGGTCAGTGTCATCAACGACCAAGCCGATGACGGGCGCCTCTTGCGCGGAGATTCGGCGCGAATATTGGGCGGGTATGACTACGGCGGCATCGATTTTGCCAGTGCGCACGTCTTCGCGGGCCTGCGCCTCGGAGGTGTATTCGACGGTAGTGAAGGTCTTGATGTTGACGGCAATGGAGTCGAAGGCCTCGCGAAGTTTGACGGCTTCAGGTCCATGGTCGTAGTCGACCACGGCGACGCGGCAGCCGACGATCTTGCCCCCAAAGGCGTTGCCCATGATAACCAACTGGAGAAGCGGCATCATCAGCGACATGATCATCAGCGTCGGCGATCGGAAGAACTTGCGCATCTCGCGCTCGACAATGGCGAACATTCTGTTCATGGGCGTGCTCCCGGGCGCGGCGGCAGGGTAAACACGGGCGGCTTGACCTGCTCATCGCGAAGCTGGCGGCCGGTGTAATGAACGAATACGTCGTCGAGCGTGGTGTTTTGAACGCTGAGAGAGGTGAGCGTCTCGCCGAGGGAAGCGGCTAACTCGACTAACTGCATGGTGGTTCTTGATCCCGACGAAGTAAGTACACGATAAAAGCCTGCGCTTTCGGCCTGCACGCTGGTTACGCCGTCCAGCTTTTCCAGGCGGTCCTGCCACTCATCGGTTTCCCGGTCGAAGTGCACTTCGACAACATTGGCGCCGGGAACGCTGTGCTTGAGATCGATAGGCGTGCCCAGCGCGACGAGCTTGCCGTAATCGACGATGGCGATGCGGTCACAGAGCTTGTCGGCCTCTTCCATGTAGTGGGTAGTGATGAGGATGGTGAGGTTGCGCGTGCTGCGCAGGTTATCGAGCATCTCCCAGACGGCGATGCGGGAGACCGGATCGAGGCCGGTGGTGGGCTCGTCAAGAAAGAAAATGCTGGGATTGTGGACCAGGCCGCGGGCGATTTCTACACGGCGCCGCATTCCGCCGGAGAGCGTCTTGACCTGCGCGCCGCGCCATTTGACCAGGTCAACGGCCTGAAGTACTTCCGCGATGTTTTTCTCGCGCTCGTGATGGGGGACGCTATAAAGCTTGGCGTAGATGCTGAGATTTTCTTCAACGGTAAGATCAGGGTCGCTGGTCAGCGCCTGGGGAATAACGCCGATCATGCGGCGAACCGCGTCGGGATCTTTAACCACATCGTGTCCGGCAACGGTGGCATGGCCTGCCGTTAGCGGGATGAGCGTGGTCATCATGCGAATCAGCGTACTTTTTCCCGCGCCGTTGGGACCCAGAAGACCGAATATTTCACCCTCGGCAACCGAAAAGCTGACGTCCTTGACGGCTTCAAAGTCGCCATAGCGCTTGAAGATATGCTCGACGGCGATAGCTGGCGTATTCATTGCTTCACCAGCTTGTTCTTGGGGATATAAACTTCGGCTGTCATCCCGGGGACGAAACGCTCGCCCGGATTGTCGATGAACAGCTTCAACTGGATGGTTTTGATGTCGCGCTTGCGGGAGCTGACGTCGCGCTGGGTGGCGAAGTCCGCCTCCGCTGCTTTGTTGATGATCTTACCCTGGATCGTTACACCGGAGGGCATGACAACACGCAGCGAGTCGCCGAGCTGGACAGCGTCGGCCTGGGTCTCGGGTAGCGGCGCGTAAATCCAGGTCTGGGTCAGGTCCATAATGGTTACGATGGCGGCGCCTGCTGTGACCACTTCGCCCTGACGCGCGGCGCGCACGTTGACCTTGCCGCTGACCGGGGCAAAGATCTGCGCGTAACTTAACTGGACTTTAGCTTGTTCGGCGAGGGCGCGGGCGTTTTCGACATCGTTGCGGGTGGAGTCCACGGTTCGGGCCGCAACATTGGTGAGCAGCTCATGAGCGCGGGCTTGGCGCAACGAGGCTTCAGCAGCTGCGACGTTCTCGCGGGCCGCATCAACGGCGGCTTTGGTGGCCTGAAGACTGGTAGACGCGTCGTCCCTGGCTTGTTCGCTCATGATGCCTTGCTGGGCGAGAGCGACGGTGCGGCTGGTGTCAGCTAGTTGGTGATCGTAGTTGGCTTGCGCCTGGACCAGCGTTGCCCTGGCGGCTCTGGCGAGAGACTCGGCGTTGATGGTGGCGCTGCTGGTCTCGCCGCGATCCTGCCGCTCGGTTTCGACGCTCCCGCCGAGCTTGCCCTTCTGGCTGGCGGCGTTGGCTTCGGCGGCCTTGCGCGCTGCGGCAAGATCCTCACTCTCGATGACGGCGATCAGCTGGCCGGCTTTCACGTCCTGGCCTTCGTCGACCAGCAGCGTCTGGATGCGTCCGGGAATCTTGCTGCTCACCACCACTTCGTTGGCGTCCACCGTGCCAATAATTTGCAGATCGGTGGAGGGCCGCACCGTGACCAGGTACCAGATGAGCGATCCCACGGTCAGCAAGCCAAGTAGTAGAAAAACTCGATTGCGTGCGTTCACTTGTGCCTCTCTTGATCTGTCTTGTGTACGTCTTTTGTGATCTTGCAGTTCTCCGCCTTTGCGGCCTTTGGCATAGGCGTTGCAGCCAGCACCCGTGCAGCCACGCGCGCGCCGTGTTCCCGGTCGATGAAGATCGCCTGCCCCAGGTACTCCACCGCGGCCTTGCGTCGATGCTCCAGCTCACTCCGCTCCATCGGATCGATGCCAAAGGCCAGCTTTGTGAGCGGCGCGGTGAGAAAGTAAAAGACATTGGCGCCCAGCGTCGCATAGCGAATTTGCTGCGGATCGACCGCAATCAGTTCACCCGCGGCGATGCCCTCCTCCAGAAGCTCATGGATTTTGATCCACATCGGCCGAAAAAAATTCTCTGCCATTTGCGCCATCTGGTTTTCTTCGCCCTGGTGCAGACGGACCATCTCCTGCTGCATCAGTGTGCGTACTGCCGGATAGGTATAGGAGCGATCGAAGCTATTCAACGTCATCTGCACTAGCCGCTCGCCAGCCGTAGCATCCATCTCCATCACAGCGACGCTCTCCACCCGCACATCCTCGAAGACAGACTCCAGAGCGGCGGCATAGAGGTCTTCTTTGCTCTTGAAGTAGTAGTAGAGCAGCGCCTTGTTGACGCCGGCTTCTTCGGCAATCTGTTCGGTGCGCGCTCCGGCAAGGCCGTTGGCGCTGAACTGGCGAACAGCAGCGGCGAGGATGCGGGCGCGGGTCTGGTCGGCGCGCTCGGCCTGGGTGCGCGATGGGGTAAGGGCATTCATATTTGACTAACTGGTTAGTAAATTAACACAGTAGAAGTATATTTGCTACTTCCTGTTATATATGATCACAATAAACAATCCTTACGTCTGCATGTATGTTATTTAGATTCATTTATTTACGCGAATCGGCTGATTTTACCGTTGCCGGGGGGACGCACCTTGAGTTCAGCATCAAGTTCTTCTTCCAACTCGTCGTACTTGTCCTCGTCGTCTTCAAAACCACTGGCGGCTTTTGTGCCGCTGGGAATATAGATCTCGTCGCCGGTGCGGGTCGAGTGCTCGACCTCGTACACGTCTGTCAACCCCAGATCAGCCGCTTTGGGCCTGACCATCGGTGCAATGCGAACGCCAGCTACCGGGCCGATCTCCATCTTCGTTTGCTCCCGTTCGGGAACTCCCCCTGATGGTGCCTATCGGCTTGCTGTACGAAAACATAAATCCGTCTGGTGATTTGTGTACAAATTTAGGACATTCCTCCGCATTCCTTGCGCAAGTACTTTCCTTGCAGCCAGATACTGAGAGGCGTCGGCGCGGATAAGGTTACTTTTGGCAGAATGGATGTCCGATTTAGAGACAGTTTATCGGGAATCCAGCATGATCTTTCACGGATTTGAGGAATTGCGATCCGCGGAAAAGCTGGCTGCTGAAACCTGGGCCCGTTCAGGAGCAATCTGATAGAGCAGTACCGCTCCCTTAACCAGGTCCAGCCTTGCAGCCACGGGAGTAAAGCCGCTTCGCAGCTCGCTGATCTCCTGAGTGATGATTTTGAAGAGGATGGCGCGACCGTTCATATGCAACTCGAATCGCTCTGTCTTCCAGTCAGTTGAGCTGACTTGGGTCCGCTGCAGGCTGAACCAACCGCCTTGGTAGAGCCGGCCCAGAATGCCGAAGCCGAAACTCACATCTTGATTGAGCCGGCCGTCGAGGCGAACCAGCCTCTTGTACGTGGCGCTAACCCATAGTTCTCCGCTCATGGCGTGGATGATGCGAGCTTCAACGGAGTGGGCTGAATATTCCGGGTTTGGATGGAAGCGCAAACGATAACAGCCGTTCTCCTCTCCGGCATATTCATAGAGGAATGCACTCGGCAACAGCGCGACGATGCGGCCGATGCGTTGTTCATTGTCGTCATACTCCTGACGATGGCGGGCCTGCTCGGCGTGGGAGTTGAGCAAACGATATAGGCGCGCCTGCTCCAACTGGCGCCCTACGGCATCGAGCGGATGGCCGTTGCTCAACTCGATCCGCGAGATGGGTCCCTCGTCGGTCTCTAAAAATTCTTCGAGAAGCCATTCCTTGGGCGAGTGGCTCTCGACCCAAAAGCGCCAGTAGCCGTGGCTAATGTGGTCGTTGAGCTCGTTGTAGACGACCTCACGAACCAGTTGGCCGACCGGCATTGTAGGCTGTGTATGGGCACAACAGGCCCCTATCGCCACAGCCATAATTCCAGCCATCACTCGCATCTGGTCACCCTGTCGGACTTGTTACACTAGCGCTATGTTGGATGAACTGGAGTTCCGCCGTCTGGCCGAAATTGCTCTAAACTCGCTGATGCAGCACTTAATCGCACGCGAGGAGGAGGCGGAGTCCCGTTTTGAGGTCGACGAACAGGGCGGCGTGCTGAACATTACCTTCGAAGAGCCGGCAGGCAAGTTCGTGATTACACCGAACGCGCCTGTGCGTCAGATCTGGATTTCGGCGCTCTCCACCAGCTTCAAACTGGACTGGGATGCGGCAGCCGCGGCATTCACACTGCCGCGCACCGGCGAACTTCTGGTGGCGTTGGTTGACCGTCTGATTGCAGAGCACCTGAGAGGCTAGAAACTGATTCTCTACTTTCCACTTATCTGTACCCTATTCCCTATTCCCTGTTCCCTGCTCTTCCGGTATACACTCATCCCAAGCCTATGTCTTCTGCCAAACTCTCTCTCTCCCTGCTCCTCTCCGCTGTCCCAGCACTGATTTACGCCCAAACCTCAGCCAATCTATCTACGAATATGCAAACCAAAACACAAAAGCCCGAAGGGCTCCATCGCTCCGCCCTGGTCATCGACACCCATGCCGACACCCCGCAACGCTTTGTGGATGAACACTTTGACCTGGGCGACCCCCTGCAGGGAGGCCAGCTCAATCTGGATTCCGCGCGCAAAGGAAATCTGGGCGCCGAGTTCTTCTCTATCTGGGTCGATCCCGTGCAATTCAAGGGACAGTACGCCCGCCGGACTCTCGAACTGATCGACTCCGTCAAACAGCAGGTGGCCAAACACCCCAAACAGCTTGAGTTTGTCGCCACTCCCGGCGGCATCGAGGAAGCCCACAGAACTCATCGATTTGCTGTGCTGATGGGCATTGAGGGCGGCCACTCCATTGAAAATTCCATCCCCCTGCTGCGCCAGTACTATGCGCTGGGCGTGCGCTACATGACCCTCACCTGGACCAACTCCAACGACTGGGCCGACAGCTCCGGCGACATCGACGATGCCTCCGTTTCGCACACCAAAGAGGGCCTCACAGAGTTTGGCAAGGACGTGGTTTACGAGATGAACCGGCTGGGAATGATGGTGGACGTCTCGCACGTCTCCGACCGCACCTTCTACCGGACGCTGAACATCAGCCGCGCGCCGGTCATCGCCTCCCACTCGTCGGCCAGGGCGCTCTGCGACGCCCCGCGCAACATGACGGACGATATGATCCGAGCCGTGGCCCGCTACGGGGGTCCCAACTCCAAAGGCGGCGTCATCCAGGTCAACTTCTACTCCGGTTTCCTGTCGCAGGCCTATCGCGATGCTGCCATAGCCCTGGAGCCGGAGATGAATAAAGCCACCCAGGCGCTTAAAGACCAGGCCGTAGCCGAAGGCAAGCCGGTACCCTACGCCGAAATTGAGAAGCTTCAGCGCCAATACGGCGACCGCATCCCCCGCCCGCCGCTGTCGGTGCTCATCGACCACATCGACCACATCGTCAAGGTGGCTGGCATCGACCACGTGGGCCTGGGCTCGGACTTTGACGGAATCAGCGGCCAGCTCCCAGAGGGGATCGATTCGGCCGCCGATCTGCCCAAGATCACCGAGGCCCTGATGGCGCGCGGCTACTCGGCCGAGGACTGCCGCAAGATTCTGGGCGGAAACCTGCTTCGCGTCTTCCGCGAGGTGGAGCAGGTGGCCAGGGAGTTGCAAGCCGAGAACCGGCCAAGGATCACTGACAAACAGCCCTTCGACAAGGTGCAAAAGTAGGATAATTCGAGAATAAATGCGGAAGATACATCTGCGACGCAAGATTAACGGTTATTAGGTCCTCCGCCGTATGTGTCATTGATAACCTGAAAGGAGAACGAGATGAAAGCTCTTGTTAAGTCCCGCGCCGAGCGTGGTTTGTGGATTGAAGATGTTGAGGAGCCGCCCCTTGGCATCAACGATGTAAAGATCCGTGTTCTGTTGACGGCCATCTGCGGCACGGACCTGCACATCTATGAGTGGAACGAGTGGGCGCAGCAGACGATCCCCGTCCCATTGGTGATCGGCCATGAGTTTGTCGGCGAAATTGTGGAAATTGGCTCGAACGTCACCGACTTCAAGATTGGCGACCGGGTCAGTGGTGAGGGTCACGTCGTATGCGGACGCTGCCGCAACTGCATGGCCGGGCGGCGGCATCTTTGCGCGCACACGCGAGGAGTCGGAGTCAATCGCGCCGGCGCTTTCGCGGAATATATCGTCCTGCCTATGACCAACATCTGGCAACATGCGGCCGATATTCCAATGGAAATCGCGGCCATCTTTGATCCATTTGGCAACGCGGTGCATACGGCTTTGGCCTTTCCTGTTCTGGGCGAGGATGTATTGATCACCGGCGCGGGCCCTATCGGAATCATGGCCGCCGCGGTTGCCAGGCATGCCGGCGCGCGGAAG
>Ga0326727_10017158_pt1 | contig 15092 bp, 14 predicted proteins | sample MB2enrmetagenome_FD_207643 | JGI IMG/M metagenome (GOLD analysis project Ga0326727, IMG submission 207643) | Lab enriched peat soil microbial communities from McLean, Ithaca, NY, United States - MB29MY | ecosystem: Environmental > Terrestrial > Soil > Wetlands > Peat | place: USA: New York... | reverse complement strand
TGGCGGTCGCCGATCAACTTGCGCGTATGTTCGAGGAACAGGAGGCTCGAAACGCCCTTCCACTTTGGATCGGTATCGGGGAAATGCGTGCCGATATCCCCCAGCCCCGCGGCACCCAGCAGCGCGTCGCATAGCGCGTGGCTCAGAACGTCTCCATCGGAATGTCCAACGGGGCCCTTTTCGAACGGGACCTCGATCCCGCCGATCATCAGTTTTCGTCCCTCCGCCAACCTGTGCAGATCGTAGCCGACCCCGGAACGCGTCATTTTGCGCACCGCTCCTGGTCGAGGTAGAAGCGGGCGAGATCCATGTCGGCGGGGCGTGTGATCTTTAAGTTGCGCTCGGAGCCGAGAACCACAAAAACGTCGTGCCCGAAGCGTTCGACAAGCGCCGCCTCGTCCGAGGCTGTAACTCCATCCTCCTGAGCCTTGCGGAATGCATCGCGAAGGAGAGGATAGGAAAACGCCTGCGGGGTTTGCGCCAGAACGATGCGTTCGCGCGGGATGGTCGCCGAAATCAAAGCCACGTCTTCGGGTAACCTTGCGCGTTTCACTTCCTTCACCGTGTCGATCGCAGGGATGCCAAGAATGGCGGCCCCGCGGCCGCGCGCTTCGGCAATGATGCGGTCGAGTTGTTCTAGAGTGACGAACGGGCGAACCGCATCGTGCACCAAGACGATTTCCGTCGAGGGATCCACTTGCGCCAACGCATTTGCAACAGACTGCTGGCGCGTGTCCCCGCCATGAACCACCCGGGCGGGCCGGCCGATCCCGGACTTTCCGACTTTGTCCTGCAGGGAAACGATGTCGTCGGCGCGCGTCGAGACAAAGAATTCGGTGATCGCTGTGCAAGCCGCCAGGCGCCGCAACGTGAATATGATCAGCGGCACGCCATCAAGCTCAAGGAATTGCTTGGGCGTGTCCACGCCCATGCGCGTGCCCAATCCAGCGGCAGGAACGATAGCGGCAATGCGGCTCATCGAAAGGTCAACAGTTTATCTCACTCAAGCTACCGTCGGCGAGTAGAAGAGCGGTCGAGATTACGGAAATAGAACGAGCGAAACCTAAAACTCAAGAGCGCCCGGAATCCGGGTAGAGCGGCTTCGGAGGACGCTCTCCGCCCGCGTTGGCATCGGCGTTGCGTAACCCTCCTGGGCCTTCTCCAGGCGCCACAGCCGTCGAGCGGGGTGTTTGTTCGCCGCGCTCGTCGTAGCGGCCAAAAATCATCTTCCCCGCCGTGGTTTGATGGACGGAGGTGACGCTGATATCGACAGTCTTGTTGATCATCTTGCGCGCGCCATCCACCACTACCATCGTCCCATCGTCCAAATACGCGACGCCCTGATTGTATTCCTTCCCTTCACGCAGGATGAAGACACGCATCACTTCGCCCGGCAGAACGACGGGCTTGAGGGCATTCGCGAGCTGATTGACGTTCATGATCTCAATTCCCTGCAGAGTCGCGACCTTGTTTAGGTTGTAATCATTGGTCACGATTTTCGCGTTGTAGCGCTTCGCCAGCTCGATGAGTTTCATGTCCACGTCGGCGACTTGCGCAAAATCGTCTTCGGCGATCTGCACGTCGAGGTGCGGCATCTTTTGGACACGCTGCAGCACTTCCAGTCCGCGCCGTCCACGCTGGCGTTTAAGCGGGTCCGCCGAATCCGCAACGAGTTGCAGTTCGCGCAACACGAACTGAGGGATGACGACGGTTCCATCCAGGAACTGCGCGTCGGCTATGTCCGCAACGCGGCCATCGATGATGACGCTCGTATCCAGCAGCTTGAACGTCTGCTTCGCGCCGTGCTCCGCCCCGAAAAGGCCGCCAAGCGCTTGCAGGTTCAGCATGTCGCCCTTGTTCGCGCCAAGAATCAGGCCAACGTAGGCCATTACAAGAAAGATCCCGAGGCTTAGGAACGACCGCGTGCTCTCCGACATGGAGGTGTGCGCAAGGATCAGAGTTGCCAGGTATGCTCCGAGGATGCCGAGGATCGAACCGATCGCGGCACCTATGAGTCGGCGGAGACTCGCTTGTCGCAGCCGAATTTCGAACAAAATCACCGCGATTGCAAAAACAAGACCTGCTCCCGCTCCATAACGCGCGGACAAGGTGAAGGGGCGGAAAACAAATCCCGCGGCCGTGCAGACGATCGTGAAGATGCCACGGACCAGTAGCATGTCCCAAAACGTTCCAACGCGATCCTGCATGGTTGGGGAAAAAGCGACTGGTTTGTAAGGCAAATTCTCCGTGCTCGCTCCAGCCGGTGACCGGCTAGGCATGCTAGAAGTCCTGTTCATTTTCGCACCCTATGAACTTATGAAAATATGAGTCGATAGTAGCCGACAACCCCTTCCTTTCTCGTAGCTTTCGCGGTTTGTGAAGGGTATTTGGTGTCGGGCTATAAGCCAAGTCGGCTATATGCTGGTCCAACGCCGCCAGTATAGCACCACAAATGAGGGGCGCACCAATTCTAGATGTGAATGGATTGCATCAGACGTAGTAGCGAGGCACGCGGCGGCCAAGTGCGCAGAGACAGTCGGATGTCACTGTGCCAAGCTCGCGGGCGACGTCGGAGGCTTCCATCGCAATGTCTCCATCCCTGCCATAGACCGTAACAACGTCACCAGTAACTACTTCTGGGACGTCCGTGACGTCGAGGGTTGTGAGATCCATCGAGATCGACCCGACAAGCGGCACGCGGCGCCCGCGGAGGAGAGCAAAGCCACGGTTTGTGCGCTGTCGCAGGATCCCGTCGGCGTAACCGGCATTGATTACAGCGATGCGTGTCGGCCGCTGTGCCACGAACCGCGCCCCGTACCCTACCGCTTGTCCAGGCGCCAGATTCCGCAGCGTGATAATACGCGCACAAAGGGAAAGACAGGGCTTGAATGGCATGAGCGCCATGATCTCTTCCTTCTTCTCCATCGGCTCGAATGACTGGTGGTAGCCATATAGAATCGCGCCGGGCCTCACCATATCCGCCCAAGTGCTCGGGCGTGCGCAGATCGCGCCGCTGTTTGCCATGTGAACCATTCCCGGAGAGACACCAAGGGCGCGCATCCGGTCGATACAGCCATTGAAAACAAGCTCCTGCGCGTCTGTCTGCTTGGCTTTGAAATCCTCCGCCGAGGCGAAATGCGTGAAAGTGCCGCCTAACTCGATGTGTTTGCACTCAGCTAGTGCGCTTGCGAAGGCTTCGATTTCCGAGGGCTCGATTCCCAGACGGTTCATGCCTGTATTGATTTTCAGGTGGAAGCGCACGCGAGAAGTTTTGCCTTCGGTGGATTTCGCAGCTCGTTCGAGATGGCGCAAGTCCTCGACGTGGGTCACGACCGGCGTTAAATTATTCTCAATGAGGCGCTTTTCTTCTCCCGGCCAAAAACCCGTCAGGATCAGGATCGGTTTTCGTATGCCCGCCTCGCGAAGCTCCACGCCTTCGTCCGCGGAAGTGACGCCGAACCAATCGACGCCGTCTTTATCCAGCGCCTTTGAAATGGGAACAGCGCCCAGACCATACGCGTTGGATTTGACCACGGCAAGAATCTTGGGTTTTGGTCCGATGTGGTGACGAATCACCTGCAGATTATGAAGAATTCTCTTGAGCGAGATTTCCGCCCAAACGGGCCGCTTTCCGACAGGAATCGTTTTCGTCATTGCCTAGCCTATTAGAATGCCAGACTATACCGTGGGGGCGCGATGGAAATTCAAATTCGCGCGTATCTCGCGCCGTTTAGGTAAACAGTCCACCTTGGAATGTTGCACGTGGAACGCCGTTCGGCTGAATTCCGCCCAGCGTCACCAACGCGACTTGGATCGCTCGGAGAAACAGACACTTAGCGGATCGAAATGGGCCGGGAAGATTTAAACGGAATGCCACGGCATTGCGGCTCAGGCGATACACCTGTTGCACTAGGTTGACGTTACCAGAGGTGATCTACTCCTCTGGACCGGGAGAACTCCACGCGTCCGGCTGAGCTTGTTCGAACCGCGTGTGGCGCGCGAGAAATACGAAGTTCAAGTTTGCAGTAGGCCCGTTGCGCTGCTTGGCGATAATCAATTCCGCCTTTGCGCGCTCTTCGTCCGGCAAGTCTGATTTGTAGAAGTTCGGGCGGTTGATGAAGATGACGACGTCCGCGTCCTGCTCGATCGCGCCCGACTCGCGAAGATCGGAAAGCTGCGGCTTGCGTTCGTCGCGTTCCGGAGCGCGTGTCAACTGGCTGAGAACCAGCACGGGGACCTTGAGTTCCTTCGCGAGACCTTTGAGAGAGCGCGAGATGCTCGCCACATCTTCCTGACGATTGCTGCCGCGACCCGTGTTCGTGGGGACGACAAGTTGGAGGTAATCGACAATCATGAGCGAAAGTCCACGGTCGCGTTTCAACCGGCGAGCCTTTGCGCCCATCTCGAGCACCGTCGAGGAAGCCGAATCGTCGATCCAGAGCGGCGCCTCGCCGAGGCTTGCCAGCCCCTTCGACACTTTGTTCCAATCCTCGCGCGTCAGGTGTCCGGTACGAAACTTGTGGGCATCCACCCGAGCTTCCGAAGCGAGCAGGCGCAGCAGAAGCGATTCCTTCGACATTTCAAGGCTGAAGATGGCTGCGGGCAATCCCTGCCGCAGGGCCACGTTTTCGGCAATGTTTAACGCCAGCGCCGTTTTGCCCATCGAAGGACGCGCTGCCAGGATGATCAATTCGGAGGGTTGCAGTCCGGCAGTTTCGTTATCTAGAGTCGAATAGCCAGTGGCCAAGCCGGTGATCCGCCGTCCCTCGCTGAAGATCCGTTCGAGCCGTTCGTAATTGTCGCGAACCAGCTCCTTCACGCCAATGAGGCCAGATTTAACGCGGTCTTCCGCTAGTTGAAAGATCGCGGATTCCGCGCGGTCCAGGATCGTGTCCGCGTCGTCGCCTGCGGCCAACGCCTGCTCCTGGATCGCCGACGTGGAATGAATCAGGCTGCGCAGGATCGCCTTTTCCTTGACGATCCGCGCGTAGTGCTCGACGTTCGTGATGCGCGGGAGTCCATCCGCCAGTTGCGAAAGGTAAGGCACCCCACCCGCGGCTTCGAGTTCGCCCCTGCGGCTGAGGTCTTCCATCAGGGTTACGGTGTCGATCCCCTGCTGCTTTTCGCCAAGCTGGATCATTCGTTCGAAGATGTAGCGATGCTGCTGGAGGAAGAAATCCTCGGACCGCAGTTTTTCTATGGCCGCGTTCAAAGCGTGATTATCGAGGAGAATCGCGCCAAGAATGCTGCGCTCCGCTTCGATATTATGCGGAAGCGGTCGCTCCAATGTGGTATCGCTGGCCATGGTATTTCGCTTTATTTTCGCCCAGGCAGATGTTTAAAGCAAGAGGTCTGCCTATCCCAGTTGCGCCGGGAATGCCTGAGTCGCCCGCTCGCCACCCGGCAGACGAAGCATTCTGACATCGTTGGTGTGAACGTCAACGGCACCAGGCTGTGGATGCTTTAGGAAAAGTGGAAAACCACTCCGGGAGAAGTTTCGCGACAACTGTGCGCCGAAAAACAAAAAGGGCGCTCCGCTGAGGGAGCGCCCTTGCAATAGCAATCGCGACAGACGGCCGCTAGTGGAAGCTACGCTTCCTTTGTGACCGCGAGTTTCACCGTGGCCGTGACTTCGCGGTGAAGCCTGAGCGGGATTTCAAATTCACCGACGAGCTTGATGGGATCATCCAGCACGATCTTGCGCTTGTCGATGACGTAGCCCTGGGCGGCAAGCGCGTCCGAGACGTCCGCCGAAGTGACCGACCCGAATAGCTGGTCGTTCTCGCCGGCTTTGCGCACAAGCGAGAGCGAAACGCCCGCAAGCAGTTTGGCCAGGTCTTCCGCCGCGCCCTTCTCGGTGGCTTCCTTCTTCGCGAATGCGACGCGCATCTTCTCGAGCCGCTTCATGTTGCCCGGCGTGGCTTCGAGAGCCAATTTGCGCGGGAGAAGAAAATTTCGGGCATATCCTTCGGCGACGGTCACCACTTGCCCTCGCGTGCCAAGCTTTTCAACGTCTTCCTGCAATATGATCTGCATGGTCGTTTCCTCAAGAACTTCGTTCAAGCAACTCGCGACGGATGGGAATCCGAGCGGCGCCTAGCGTCCGGCGGCAAATGGCAGAAGCGCGATGTTCTGAGCTCGCTTGATCGCCACGGTCAGCCAGCGCTGGTGTCGCGCGCAGGTTCCGGTCATGCGGCGCGGCAGAATCTTTCCCCGCTCCTGAAGGAACGGCGCCAAAATCTCCGGTTTCTTGTAATCGATGAAGTCCGCCTTATCGACGCAGAACCGGCAGACTTTCTTCTTGCGCACAAAACTCCGCTTGCCTCGCCGGACGGCGCCCGGTGGCTTGCTATGAGGACGCGCACCGGCTGGCGCAGGCGCCGGTTGTTGCTGGGGTACGTTTTCATCTGCCATTCGAATTCTCCCTGACTAGAGTGTTGCGGCGGTTTGTTCGCCAGCGGCCGGTGGCGCTGGAGCCGATTTGCGCGGACGCCGGGCTGCGCGACGTTCACGAATCCGCTTCAGCTTATCTTGCCGCTTCAATTCCTCGTCGAGACGGACGGTCAAATATTTGATCACCGGATCGGAAACTTTCAGGCGGCGCTCGAGTTCCTTCACAAGCTCGCCGTGGCTCGACCGTATGACCAAGTAAATGTAGAAGCCTTCCTGCAGCTTATGAACCCGGTAGGCCATCCGCTTGCGGCCCCACTTTTCGATCTTCTCGATCTTGCTGCCCTTTTCAGCCACCTCATGTTCGAGTGTCGAAATCAACTTGTCGATGTCCGGCTCCGGCGTGTCGGGCCGACAGATGAAAATCAGATCATACTGGCGCTCTTCCATGTGCCCTCGATTCCTTGCCTTCCTGACGGCAACTCCAATCGCTTACTGCAAATCTTCCTCACCAGGCGTGACGCGGCGGTTCAGCTGCGTCATTGCCTTGCTCACGCCCTCGATCAAAATCAACTCGACGGCTTGTGCGGCATCGGAAACCATCTTCGTCGCGACGTCTTTTTCCGCGGGGCCAATCTTGCTCAGCACGTAATCCGCGCGGTCGCCCCAGATTCGTTCGGGTTGTACGCCCAGCCTCACGCGGATGAACTCATCCGTGCCAATCGCGCCGATCACCGACTTCAACCCGTTGTGCGCGCTGCCGATTCCGCGTTCACGAATCCTCAGCATGCCCCAGGGGAGATCGACGTCGTCTAGAAGCACGATCATTTCCGCGGGGCCGCATTCGTACCGTTCGAGCAGCATCCGCACGGCCACGCCGCTCAAATTCATCATCGTTTGCGGCTTGGCAAGGATCACTTCCTCCCCGGCCACCTCGCCGCGCCCGACGTACGACTTTGCCTCCGGCCGCGTCACCCTGATACCCGACCGTTCGGCCAACTCATCCACCGCCAGGAAGCCCATATTGTGAGGCGTCCACTGGTACTCGGGGCCTGGGTTGCCGAGGCCGACGATCAGTCTCATAAATAACTCATTCAAGGCTTATCCGGCGCGCAGACGAATCCATGTTTGCACCTGCCTCTTTGCCGCGCCACGCCAGCCAGGCCGTTTACTTCTCTTTGCCCTTCTTCTCCGGTTTTTCGGCCTTGGGAGCTTCGGGGGCAGCTTCGGCTTCGCCCTCTTCAGCTTCTTTCTTGCCCTTCTTGATCACTTCCGGTTCGGCCGGGGCCGTTTCCACCGCAACAGCCGCTTCCGCCGCGGGCTCCTCTTCCTTCTTGAGCGTCACGACGTGGGCAATGACGCGCTGCGGGTCCGTCATGAGTTTCATCTTGTTAGGGTCGAGCGGCAAATCGCCGGCGCGAAGCTGTTTGCCGATCAGCAATTCGCTCACGTCCACTTTGAATTCTTCCGGAATGTCGACAGGCAAGCACTCGATTTCGACTTCGCGCGTGACCATTTCGAAAATCCCGCCCTGCATCTTCACGCCCTGCGGCTCGCCAAACGTGTGCACGGGCACCTTGACTCGCATTCGCACGTCCATCGCGATGCGCAGCAAGTCAGCATGAAGCAGTGCGCCGCTGACGGGGTCCACCTGCCAGTCCTTTAGAATGGCTCTTTCTTCTTTCCCGCCGGCCACCTCCACTCCAAAAATCGTATTGCGGCCTGTTTCGGACCGAAGAATGCGCGCGATTTGTTTGGCATTTACGGAGAGAGAGACCGCATCTTTGCCGCCCCCGTAAAGGACTGCCGGGATCTCCCCGGTCAGACGCGTGCGTCGCGCGGCGTTCTTGCCTCGTCCCTCGCGAACCTTACCTTTGACTGTGAGTGTCTCCATACGTCCTTCCTTCTAGCCATGCAGACAATTTTTCTATTCACCGACGCACGCGGCCACCCGGGAAACTTTAAATGAACAATTCGCTGATGGATGTCTCTTCGTGAATCGATTGGATGCCGCGGGCAAGAAGCGTCGCCACGCTGAGCACCTTGATCTTCGGGAGTCGTTGTGCCGCCTCCTGAAGCGGCACGGAATCCGTCACAACCACTTCTTCGAATTCGGAATTCGCGAGGCGCTCCACTGCCGGACCCGAGAGCACTGGATGCGTGCAGGCAGCGAAGACTTTTGTCGCGCCATGCTTGAGCAGGGCCTCGGCCGTTTTGACAAGAGTTCCCGCAGTGTCGATCATGTCGTCAACCACGAGCGCAGGGCGTCCAGCCACGTCTCCAATCAGGTGTACCACCTCACTAACGTTCACATCGATCCGCCGTTTGTCCACGATGGCCAGCGGAGCATCGATCTTCTTGGCGAAATAACGAGCCCGCTCGACACCGCCCGCGTCTGGCGAAACTACCGTCATCGGCCCGAGCTTTTTCTTTTGGAAGTACTCGACCAGCACCGGAGCGGCAAACAAATGGTCCACCGGGATGTTGAAGTACCCCTGAATCTGCGGAGCGTGCAAATCAAGCGATAGGACGCGGCTCGCTCCTGCCGTCTCAAGCAGGTCCGCGACCAACTTTGCCGAAATCGCCACACGCGGCCGGTCCTTGCGATCTTGCCGTGCGTACGGGTAATAGGGAATCACCGGCGTGATACGCCACGCCGACGCCCGCTTGAAAGCGTCAACCATCAGGAGCAATTGCATCAAGTGGAAATCCACCGGATTGCTGCAAGGTTGAACCACGAAGACATCGGCGCCGCGGACGTTCTCAAGAACCTGATAGCGCTGCTCGCCGTCCGAGAATCTCCCGTGATCGGCGCGGCCCAGCGGGAGACCGAGATAATGGCAAATGGAATCCGCAAGGGCAGTATTCGCTGTTCCAGAAAAGACCTTAAACTTGTCTTCTGCCAAGATTCGTTCCTCAGCCGGTCACGCGCCAACCTAGAGCCCGGCCATAATTTTCCCTGGATAGGGTTTCGACAACGAAAACCGAGTCTTCCGGGAACTCGCGAGCGGCTCGGCGCGCCTGCGCTGGGTTTCGGAAGACTCCGAACACCGCCGACCCGCTACCCGCCAGCGCGGCTTCTGCGGCTCCTCGCTCGAGCAATGCGCCCCGGATTTCACCGAGTCGCGGGTGGCGAAGGAACACGGGCTTCTCGAAATCATTCGAGAGGCCTGCCCCCTGCCTGCTCCAGCACAGAGCACAGAACCCCTGAATTCTATGGGTTACCGAGCTGTTTGTCAATTCCGCCGAGACCCACTGGTAGGCCTCCTTTGTGCTGACGCCTATGTCGTGAGGGGAAACCACCAGGATCGTTCGCTTCGGGCTGTCCGGCAGCGGATACACCTCATCCCCGCGATTCACGGCGACCGCCCGGCCGCCAAAAAGAAAGAATGGGACGTCCGCGCCTAGCCCTGCGGCAATTTCCATCAGGCGCGCGATTGGCAGTTTCTTCTTTGTGAGTCGTAACATTCCGATGAGTGCTGCTGCCGCATCGCTCGATCCGCCGCCCAAGCCGCGTGCCACCGGAATTCTCTTGTCCAAGTGCGCGGAGACGCTGCCTTGAAAACCGATTTCGCGACTAATGCACTCGATCGCGCGCCAGACGAGGTTTTCAGGACCTGACGGCAACGCCGGATCATTTGACGACAAGGAAAATTCAGTTCCCGACGAACCGGGCGTGATGCAGATTTTTAGCGTGTCGTGCAGCGAGATTGCCTGGAAGATCGTGCGCAACTCGTGATAGCCATCGGGGCGCCGCCCCAGGATATGCAAGCGAAGATTAATTTTTGCGAACGCGGGAAGCCGCACCGAGCGTTTCATGAGATGAGATTACTGCGGTTTGGCTGTTTCCGTGACAGATTTCTGCGCCAGGCGACGCTTGAGGTTCTTCAATTGGGAATCGAGTTCGTTCACCTTATCGGCTTCGTAGTCTGCCGGCACGGCGCGTTGCCATTCCGCCAGAGCACGTTCCCAAAGCTCGGCGGCGCGGTCGGTCTGGTGGAGTTTATTGTAGACGTCTCCCAGATGGGTGAGGATGGTGGGATCGTGGCTCATGCGGTCAACGGCCTTTCGCAAGTACTCTTCCGCTTCGGTGAGCTTGTTCTGTTTGTAATAGGCCCAGCCCAAACTGTCGAGGAAGGCGCCATTGTTTGGTTCCAGGCGGACGGCGCGCTGAATTAGCGATGTCGCTTCATCGAGCCGAATGCCTCGATCGGCCAGCATGTAACCGTAGTAGTTCAACATCGAGGCGTTGTTCGGGTCCGCTTCCATCACTTTCTTGAATTGTTCTTCGGCTTGGTCGAACTTCTTCTGGCGCTCGTAAATCGCGCCGAGCATAAACCAGACCGCCGTCTTGTCGGAAGGCTGGCGCGCCATTTGCTCGGCCTTCTGCGCCGACTGTTCTGCATCGGCATATTTCCGGCCGCGTTCCTGCACCTGCGCGATATCCAGATAGAAGTCCAGATCGTGGTCGTTTCCCTTCAGCAAGCCTTCCAGGAGCTTCGTCGCCGCGGAGGTTTCCGTTTTTTCGCCATAGAGCATTGCCAGCGTGACGGTTAAGTTGGTGTCCTTGGGAGACTCCTCCAACGCTTGCTTAGCCTCGGCAATAGCGCGGTCCAACTCTCGATTTTCCTGGTAGGTCCCTATGAGCAGCATCTGCGCGTTCTTCTTTGACTCAGGTCCGAGCTTCGCCATATCCTCGAAGGTGCGGATTGCGGCGGGGAAATCCTGTTTCTCGCGATACGCGCGGCCGAGTTGCTCGTAGAGGATTGCGAGCGCATTGGGGTTGTCTTCGTCGGCGGGTTTGGCCTTGATTCCCGCGATCGCGTCGCTGAGCACTTTTGTGGCGTCGTCATAGCGCCCCTGATCCTCGTAAAGCAGCGCTTCGTTATACAAAACTTCAAGGTTACCGGGCGCGAGCTGCTTGGCGCGGAGTAAGCTCGACTCGGCCTGATCAAACTGCCCCAGTCGGCGATATAGCTGAGCTTGTCGGATGTAGTTATCGGCGGTGCCGGGTTCCAGCTCGGAAAGTTTCTTGTATTGTTCGAGCGCCTCTGCGTATTTATCCTGCGACAACAATGCTTGCGCGAGACCCTTCAGGTGGCCGGCGTCATCCGGATCGTTTTCGACCGCTTTTCGGAAAGAGTCTTCCGCATTCGCAAAGTCCTTCGATTGCGAGTAGGCGTTGCCGAGCAAATCGTAGATTTCCGGCGAGGAGGATCCTTCCGCCTCCCGCTTCAGCAAATCAATCGCTTCCTGCGAGCGCCCCTCGTCGATCAGGAGTTGGCTCAGTTGCTCGAGCGCGGCTTCGTCGTCGGGCTCGTGTTTTAGGATGTCGCGCAGAACCTTTTCAGCCTCGTCGTGCTGGTTTTGGAAACGGTACAACCGAGCGAGCCATAGAGCCGAATAGCTGTCGTCCGGCTGGATTCTCAAAATGGCTTGGAATTGCTCAGTGGCTTTTGAGAGGTTTTCCTTCTGGACCTCACCAGCATTCATGTCCCCCAGCGTCCGAACATAAATGCGCGCCAGCAGGCGGTGCGCCGCCAGATTGTCCGGGTCGATCTTTAGCGCTTCCTGCGCTTCGATTACTGCGTCGCGGATATGCTGCGATTTTGCTTCTATCTCGGCGAGTCGCTCCATGATGACCGGCGACTTCGGGTCGATCTCAAGCGCCTTCCTGTAAGAATCCATCGACTGTGTGGCCAGTTCGCCGCTTCCCGTGAGTTCAAACTGCTGTTCCAGCAAATGCCCCATCGTGAAGTTATAGTAGAGATCTCCCCGGCTGGATTCGCTCACGGTATTCGAAGCGACCGGGGGCTGCGTCGTCGCGGGGGTTTGAGCCCCGGAGTCCACCGCAGCGCATAGGGCTGCGATAATGCCAATCGTGACGGCTGTTTTCATGGGAAGGCTCTAATTCTTCATTATCGTATACGGACGAGAAGGCGTCAAAGCCTTCCCCGAAAGCACGTTCGTTCCAATGTCCCTGCACTGTGGGACGCACAGGATCGATTTTGGGATGTCCTCTACCCAAAGGTCCGTCGATTGTGTTTAATACTCTATGGGAAACCCTAGGTTGGCTGGGGAGAAGGACCAATGGTTTCGAGACCTCGCACTATCGCACTGTATTTGTTTGGCGCGCTGATCCTGTTTGGAGGGTCTTCGACAGGTGCCGCGGGTCAGCCGCCTGCGGGTACCGGGGCACAATCCGGTGTTTCTCCGTCCGCGACTGTGTCTCCGGAGACAGCGTCGAAAGACGCTCTGGCGGATTTCGCATGGCTCGAAGGGCGCTGGCAAGGTGAGTGGGGGCCTCGGATCGCGGAACAGGTGTGGATGGCCCCTAAAGGGGGCGCGATGTTGGGCACGTTTCGTCTCCTTGAGAACGACAAAACTCTCGTGCTTGAGATGTTCGTCCTGCTTGAGAAGCCCAACGGGATCGAGTTTCGCTTGCGCCACTTTACCCCGGATCTTTTGCCCTGGGAAAAAGCGAACGCTACCGTTTTAGTTCTTGCAAGCCACGATCCAATGAAAGCGATCTTTGAGAATCCTGTGGACGGCCAACCTAAACACGCCGTCATCACGCGCATCGACGGAGACACCTTTGTGTCGCGCTCGGAAATTGTGCCGGGGAAAGGTGACATGCAGGTGATTGAGATCACCTACCACCGTCAGAAACCACCGCCGCAAACTAGTGCCGGAAGTGGCGGACACCGGTAAAAACCATCGCCATGCCCAGCCTGTTCGCGGCGGCAATTACATCCGCGTCGCGTACGGACCCTCCAGGTTGAATCACGGCTGTCGCCCCCGCTTTCCCGCCTTCTTCGACCCCGTCGGGGAATGGGAAAAAAGCATCGGACGCGACAACACTGCCAGCTAGAGAAAGGCCTGCGGTCCCCGCCTTCATCACCGCGAGCTTCACCGAATCCACCCGGCTCATCTGGCCGGCTCCCACCCCGATCGTTTGTCCCTCGCGCGCAAATACAATCGCGTTGGACTTAACGTGCTTTGCCACTTTCCAGGCAAAGAGCAGTGTGCGGCGTTCGGATTCAGTCGGCGCCCTCTCGGTGACAACTTTGAGATCTGCTTCGCTTAATTCATGACGATCAGGCTCCTGAACGAGCATACCTCCCAGGATTCGCTTTACCTCAAGTTCGTCCGGCGCGGCTTCGCACGGCATTTCAAGGATTCGCAGATTTTTCTTCGAAGTGAGTTCCTTGAGTGCTGCAGGTTCGTACCCAGGCGCCACGATGCATTCGACGAACAGTTTCGCGACATCGGCAGCCGTTGCAGGATCGAGCGCGCGATTAAATGCAAGGACCCCGCCAAATGCGGAAACAGGATCGCATTCCAGTGCTTTCAAGTAAGCGTCACGGAGCATTTCCTGCTCCGCTGCGCCGCACGGGTTATTGTGTTTGATGATGGCAGCCGCGGGCCGGCGAAATTCCGTGACCAGTTCCCACGCAGCGTTCAGGTCCACAAGATTGTTGTAGGAGAGTTCTTTCCCCTGAAGTTGGGCTGAGCCAGCCAGACCCTCCGGCGGCCGTCCTCCGGGAACATAGAGGGCGGCAGCCTGATGGGGGTTTTCGCCGTAACGCATGGCTTGGCGTCGTTCCAGCGCGATGTGGATTCGCTCCGGCAACTTCGCGGCCTTTCCAAGCGACACCCCGCCGTCGGCGACAAGCCGCTCGAGCTCTGTCGTGATTTCGCCGTCGTAGCGCGAAGTGCATGCATAGGCCTTGCGCGCAAGCGAAAGACGAGTGGAAAGGCTCAACTCGCGTTTCTCGCGCAACTCGGAGGCGACAGCCGCATAATCGCCCGGGTCCGTCACGATTCCCACGCTTTGGAAATTCTTCGCTGCCGAACGAACCATCGATGGTCCGCCGATATCAATGTTCTCAATCAGTTCTTCCGCCATCACTCCTGGCTTCGCCGCCGTCTTCGAAAACGGGTAAAGATTCACCACAACCAAATCGATCGGGACGATCCCGTGCTCGGAAACCTGCTTCCGATCTTCCGCCTTGCCGCGTTGGAAGAGGATTCCGCCGTGAACCTTTGGGTGCAGCGTCTTTACGCGGCCGCCGAGCATTTCTGGCCAGCCGGTCAGGTCAGCAACATCGCGCACCGGGACCCCTGCTTCGCGCAGCAGCTTTGCCGTGCCGCCCGTCGAAACAATTTCGATTCCCAGCGAGGAAACCTCGCGCGCGAATTCGACGATGCCGGTTTTGTCATAAACGCTGATCAGTGCACGCTCGATGGCCAAGGGAGAGCCTCCTTTAGAAGAAGGGCTGGGTAGTTTAAGCGTTTGCGGTGGATTTCGAAAGAGGAGTGTTGCCGTAAATAGATTTACTTCAGTTTGAAATGCGCGCCTTCAATCTCACGCGGCCAGCTTCAATGCTGACGCTGTATTCCACTTCCTGCCCGTCCTCTTGCTTGAGGTCCTTCGTCTTCTGGCGCACGAATCGCTCGAAATCCTTCAAGGTAGGCGCCACTGTCTTTTCGCCTGCCTTCGCTCGGGCTTCGATCAACTTCTGGTAAAGCTTCTTCACTTTGTCTCTTTCGTGTTCCGGGTCGGAAAAGGACATGGCAAAACTGCTGGGGCCGGCCGTGGCCTTCGCTGTTGGTTTGGTTGCAGGATGCTCAGCCTCGTGGGGAATCGCGTCATGGTGGGTGGCATCTCGCGAATGAATTTCAGGCGGAGGCAAGGGATG
>Ga0326727_10017157_pt1 | contig 15092 bp, 21 predicted proteins | sample MB2enrmetagenome_FD_207643 | JGI IMG/M metagenome (GOLD analysis project Ga0326727, IMG submission 207643) | Lab enriched peat soil microbial communities from McLean, Ithaca, NY, United States - MB29MY | ecosystem: Environmental > Terrestrial > Soil > Wetlands > Peat | place: USA: New York... | reverse complement strand
AAGCGCATAGGTAACCACGAGTAGAGCGGTGGTGTAAATTGGGTACACAAAATAAGTGGGCAACTGTCTCGCCTCTTTCCGATGTTTATTCTGACTAGGTTGTGTAAGTTACTAAAAATTATTCGGGTATTCAATAGGACAACTATCTAAACCCAATAATAACCCCTTGCCTTACTCGTTTGGCTTTTACTCAGAATGGTGAGGCACACCCTTACGCTTGCCAGGTCTGTCGTCATTCTAGAATACTCAGCCAGATTGCGGGTATAATAATCCTCGTAAATTCTCACGTCCTACTTGTCCCTCATCGTTGCCTTATCTATACTAAAGAGCAGAGAACCCGCATTTAATGCGGGTTCTCTGCTCTTTAGTATAGATAAGTTTCCGGTGGGAGCCTTATTTATAATCGCCACGATCCAGCGCCATTATAATAAAACCAAATTCCGGCGAGAGGTGTATGGCTGTTTATGGTGGACCTCAGATTACTAATTTTAATAAATTAGACCATAATCCTATGTTCGCCCTTATGAAATGCCCAAGCGGATATTGAGCCCCAAAATAGAAAAACAAAAGGCTGGATATATTTATATACACCAATTATTTCGTACAGGCCTGATTGCGACATTACCATACCCACTGAATAATTTAAGGCTGCAAATATTATGACATATGGGACTAAAAAAGATCTTCTTACTGGTAGAAAATATAAATATATCATATAGTAAAAAGTCCATGCGATAGGAGTCCAAAATGAAAAAATCCCAAAAATGCTTGTCGTGCCCATGTTTTTGTAGTTTAAAGTACCTATAAAATGAAATATTGAGGCAATTGCTGTATCACCTATTCCTCCGAATAATAAACCATAGAGAAAGAACTTTTTATACAAGTTTTTAGGAATTATTATAAATGAAGCCAACCCCGTTGCAAATGCAAATATAGAATAAAATGAAAGCTCAAACATATAAACACCCCTTTAGTTTTTGTATTATCTATGATACCCAAATTTTCTCTTGTTACTCAAAATGGTAAAAGCGGTCTTAACATGTCTCTCGATCATAGAAACATAGCATAAAGTCCATGGTTTTGCTGGTGACTTATTTATTTGGGCATACTAATCCCCAGAGATAATGGGGAGGGATAATGTATGTCTGAGCTAGAAGAACTAATCAAGAAAATCGAAGAACTACGCTTAAGTATGATCAAGATTAAAGAGGGTAAAACCCTCACGGATCAGGATGTAATAACTGCAAGTCAAATGCTCGACGCTGTTTTAATGAATACTATAAATTGCTAAAGCAAAAGACCCAATTGGACTGAGTAAAGCGAAAAGGGGAGGGCTTGACGGCTCTTCCCTTCTGGTTAGATTATTGGCTAACAAAAGTGATTGCACGAATCGGAATACGCACAACAGGACGACACCCATCAATTGGGCAACCAATGTTAGAGTGAAGTTGTGCATTGGTTAACAAAGCAACACCGTCTTGGAGGCCGCCGAAGGCACCAACCCAGTAACCGGAATCTTCGCCGATCCTAAGGATAGTGCCAATAGGATAAGTGTCAAAGAGTCCAATGATAGGTGGAACTGGTAAAAATGGTGTTCCAAAGCCCATATAGACAACCTCTCTTTCCCTGAATTTGGCCAGTTAAGTGGCCTAAAAGATAAGAGTGGGCCTCGTCTTAGGCTTTCCGAGTGGTACCGGTATTACCTCACTATTAATATCATTATATGATCCTTGTCCTAAAATGGTGAGGGCCCTTTTTATCGTTGACAGACCAACCCCTAAGCCAGTAAACTCTTTCTAAATGTCAGATGCACGACAGGAGGTGAGGGCAACCACTTGATCATTATTGACAATACCGTCTGCGAAAGAATCGCCGACTTCAGGAAAAAGCGTAATTTAACCAGGGAGGAGCTAGCTTCTAATGTTGGAATTCGCCTAAATCTACTTATTCAAGTAGAGGATGGATCGAGAATTCCTCGCATAAACGAGATCGTACAATTGGCGACTGGGCTAGGTATCTCGATCGAAGAGTTGGTTGGAAGACGCTAAGGTCCTTGCCGTTATGGTGGGGACCTTTTTATTTTTTCGAGACAGGTTTCCCCTAATTTCGCGAGGGATGTATGAGATGATTAGATATCAAAATGGAGGGAAGGGATACTATGCAAGAATTCCTTAAAACACCTGCAATAATTTCGGCTATCATCACAGGGTCGATTATGGCATTTGGCTATCTGACTCAATCGTTAATATCATTAACAAAGAACAATTTCGAAACTAAGACAAATTTTGAAAAAAATTTGAAAGAAAAATTAGAAAAAATATATTCACCTTTGATTTTGCAAATTAGCAAGAGTAAAAAAATGATTATACTTTTATAAAAGATAATGTTATTGATTTATTAAACACATACGGTTACCTATTATCCAGTGAACTTTTAGATGCGATTAGGGAATTATATAAAGTTGAGAGTGAAGGTCCTCCATCGAGGGATAGGGTGGAGGAAATGGATGACTTCATTGCAGAATACCATAACCTTCGGGCCAAGGTTAATAAACAGGTCAGCATGGAATTTACTGAGCTTCAAAATTTTTATAACAATAGCTTTTATTCCTACAAAATTGTTTTGCAAAAGCCAAATTTTCTTAAAAGTATATTTTATACTAAAAAAGGGATTTTGTTTTTTGCTAGTGTTTTTTGGTTAGTCTATGTATGCGTGTATCTACTAGTATAAGCATAGCTTTCTCCTTATTTGTCGAATCTCTTTTTCTCTAGCCGGGAACGGTGGTGGCTCTTTTTACGAAGTAACGGTTATAGTCGTGTATAAGATGCCAAACCCAGGGTATATTATTGTCGTGATATATTTCCTATTCTTTTCTCATTAGCCTCCATCCTTCCATCGATGGGGGCTATTTCTATGCAAAATAAATAGCCCCTCGGTTTTGTACCGAGGGGGCTGTGTCCAATCTATTCCTTTCAATTTACATCCACATAATCCTTCGTGTCGCCCCACATCTGCTGGAATTCGCCTTCCCAGTTCGTTGCGATCCCGGGATCGTGGATCACGACCAAAACTTCATCATTCTCCGTAGAAGCGTTCTGCGTGTAGTTATAGGAGCCGGTCGTCACCACAGCTTTGTCAATGATTGAAACTTTCATGTGCATCAATCCGGAATGACTGTTCTCTTTAATGGGAATTCCGGCGCTTTTTAATAGCTGCAATTGCGTTTCTTGTGCTTTCGATTTAGCTTCAATCCGGTCGGTGATAATCCTGACGCTCACCCCACGCTTTTTGGCTGAGATAATGGCATCGACGATATCTTTCTTTGTCAGGCTATAAATAGCTATGTCCAAGGTTGATTTAGCGGTGCCGATTTCAGACTCCAGGGCTTGCTCGGGGTACTGCTGTACTCTGGTGAAGAAGTATTCTACCTGTGTTCCGGAGGATGGAGATTGGCTAGTTGCGGCTTGAGTGGCAGACGGTCCGCAGCCAGACAGTATCACTGTAGCAAGCACTATAACGGCAATAACAGAGAGTACGGGAATCAGACATCCAGCTGCTGCTCCGGCTTTACGCTGCCTTCCAGATCTAGTCGTTGGTATTCCTGTTTTGCGAGAGATTCTTTGCTTTGCCTTAGTTACGCCGAGTGCTCGCTTCCATGAGAAGCCGCCTTTATTCATTGTGCGCCAACTCCTTTTAAGTCTTCCTGAATTAGATTTTCCACGCTCTAGCGGTTATTCCTGCTACGTGGCAGGAATAATGGTTTTACGCTAAGCTTTGCGTTGGTCGTCAGCTAGGTCGCTTACTTGATCGTTGCCTTAGTCGTTCAAACGACCAATGTACAAGCCAAAAATACGATTATAGCAGTATGATTTTGCAAGAAAAAGAGGTAATGGAGGAACGACATACCGATTCAAGGAATCCTTTCGAGAGTTTTTTTGATAGAATCAATTCGAGCTCCCCATTTTGCGAGAGTGGGGGAGACGTCCTGGATAGTGAGCAGCATAGCCATCATCACGGCCACTATGAGCACCATTCGGGCTAACTGGCCGCGTTCTACACCTATACATATAGATGAGCCTACAAAGGCTGCTACGCCGATAAATAGCAAGTCTGCAAGCCATTTGATCATTACATCGTACCTGCGGTAACGAAAGAGAAGAATTTAGATAGGAGTTGCCATGCAACAGAGATTACGGCAAGGATAGCAACAATTGTTGTTCCGGTTTTGATCATGCCGGATATTTGGCCCTTGCCGATTGCGCTTGTGATCATTTCCCCGAGCCAACTTCCAACGGCTAAGATAACCAAAAGTACGATAACGAATCCTGGCTTACTTGGTCCGAATACTTCCATAGCGGCCGTTCCCATTTTGACACTCCTCCTTTATTTCGTTGAATGAATAAACTTTGAATTTCAAGTTATTAACGTTTTCATCCCTAATCTTTGATTCGATAATCTTTTTGCTCCCCGTAGTGACTATGACGACCATCGGGAACCTCTTGGCAAGTGGGACCCACCATCTTCCGAGGTACATCTCCTTACCGTAGAGAAGATTATATTTTTTTACCTTGTCAAAAGAGTTAGAGGAATCGTTATCAAATTCGAAAAAGAAGAATGAAAAACCTTTTGACCATGTATTTTTAACGGCTAAAAAAGCGTCCGATCGGAGTATCTTGTAATCCACCTCTCTTTCAAATTTATGAATCGATTCTTTATTAGTGAGAGTCATATTGATCCATGTATAAATCCAACTAACCCCAAGCGTGTGATCTAATTGACCGGGTTTCGAGTTAAGGTAATAGTAGAATGGCTCATCAATTGATATTCGGCCACGCTTGATAAGCTTGCGTTCGGTGAGTTTTCTCAACCTACGCTGAACTATCCTGAGGCAAGCGTCGTTAAATAGTAGCAGTCTAATTTGATCTGTATTGAGTACGCTTTGTGACCCTAAAAGGTTTAGGAGCTCCCTATCACGGTAATAACCTTTTGCGTGGTTGCTCAACAAAGTTCATCACCTCTACTTTGTCAATTTCCTTCAAGAGTTGTCGAGCCTTCTTGATTGGCAAGTACATCCCTTGAGTCTCAAGCTCAGTATCCCATTGATAAATTCCCCGGCCAGGGATCGACGGAATAAGTGCGGCGCTCTCGTTATCGAGTAACATCCTGGAATTAATGCCATCCCGGACATGGAAACACATAGTCCCGGCGAACATTGCCTTGGAGTCACCGAATGCCTTCATCATAGTTGAGCTAGGTCGCTGAGTTGCGCACACTACGCAAATCCCTGCAGCTCTGCCGAGACGCAGAACACGATTTAAGAGCGTTTGGCATTCTTCGTCATGCATTTCTGCTAATTCGTCAATCACTAGGACTAGAAAGGGCATCGTGTGGCCCTGTTTAAGATAATCTTGGATCTTAACGCATCCAGCAACCTCTAGGGTGGTAAGTCTTTCATCAAGATTTTTATTAATTGCATTAAAAGCGGCGAGGGCATTTTCCTGCTGAGTTATGAGCAGAACGTGATCTCTGAGATAGGAGTATTCTAGGCGCTTGAAGTCAAAGACTACGGTCCGAATGTCGGCTTTTCGGTTAAGCAGCAGCCCCATGACTAGACCATGAATGAAGTTCGACTTCCCGGCTCCCGGATGGCCGGCAATAATTAGGTTTGGCATATCTGCAATATCCTTGACGACTTCGCCAATGGCTGAATACCCGAAGTGGATCGGGAGGTACCCTTTGTGATGGGATGGATCAAACGAGTAGGGATATTCGCGCTTAATCTCGGTGGTAGATGCTTGCATGGTGATCACCTTTCCTCTCTTCTCGACTTGCACCGTTCCACCCATTGCATCGGCAAAGAGCTGTTCCTTGGCTTTGAATTCCTTGTAGCCGAGGCCGGGACCGAGAGAGATTAGGAATTTGTAAGCTTCACCGGATATCTTAATTTTTTTAGTGATCGTTGGCCGTGGATCTTTCGGCCATATCGCGTCGATAACATCCTGGACCGCCGCGTGGGCGTCGTTTCCCTTGCGGTGGAGGAAGAGGTATTTGAGTTGATCACGGACTTCTTCGATGACGTTTTGTTTAGCGGGCATTAGTTCACCTTCCTTCTTTAATATTTCGAATTAGCTCCCGAGCTACCAATCGTGCATCGGTTGAAGTTATGGGGGATAACGGTGTCAGTATCCCTCGCTGAGTAAGTATCAACCTCAGGCCATCCCTAACCATGTCTGCGAGTTCACCTTCTTCCATATTTAACTGCTCGATGGACTGCCGGAGATCTTTGTCTCTTTGCCTTAGTCTAGCCCTTAGGATCATGTCGCTCATGTGCGTACCTCCTGTGTTTCAAGTGGAGTCCGTATGTGGTCCGCTTGTATCACAAATTACCTGTTAAAATATATATTCCTTGCAAGGTATAATATTACCCGTAAGGACTATTTGGGCATAAAAAAATTCCCCACTCATTCAGGGAAGAGATATTCAATAGGTCTGTTTAGTGCTTTTGAAAACTTCCTAGCCGTTTCGAGGGAAATGCTTGTTTTCACTTTTTCATTTATGATACGGCTAATTACATTCTGTCGAATACCAGTCAGTTCCTGAAGTTCTTTTTGGGTTATTCCTAGTCCTTTCATTACTTCCCGAATCCTATTCATATGCATCACCTTGGGATAATATTCCACATCATTATGGTAAAATCCTGCTAGAGCCTTTGAAGAAAATTATTCGCTGAATCCACAATAAATAAGCAATCTCTTCAGCGTTTCCTTGTAAACCAGTAAACGATAGCTATTGGGAAAAATATTATTACCCAAAAGATGAACCATGTCCAAGAAAATCGCTTCCCGCTAACCTCGATAGCCTTAGGAGTGTATAGGTTTAGGGTGTTATCATCTTTTGCCAAATCGTAAACCCGATTATTTGAATTATCTGCTTCAAATGTTTTTCCTCTAGTTAAAGTAGTGTTAAACCTGTTCTTCATAAACTCTGCAACCATTTTATAGGCCAGCGTTCCGTTGCTTCCGCCGGAATACTCAGAAATGGTTCCATTGTGCTTACTGGTAATTGCTCCGAAAAAGCGCAAATCTTTTCCATCGTACCTATTCATAGACTTCCGAAATGAAGCGTTATCATTTAAGGTTTCGGCAAATCTGTAAAAAACTTCTCGCTCAGGATGGGTATCAAGATTTGCGTGACGATCATCAGATAACCAGCGATATACCGAAAAGGTAAAGAACGCAGCCTTATCCAAGGCGTTAAGGCTGCTAAAAACCAAATCATACAGACTTCGCTTGCCAATGTAAGGAGAAAATAAAATGCCTTTCCCGTCGGCAAATTCAATAAGCCCTGGGTTTGGCTCTGGATCCCTACTTGTAACCTTATCAATTAAACAACTTACATCTTTCCTTGTTGCATTTTCTGGAATTACAATACCTAAGTCTAAGGCGTAAGCTAATTGTCGTTCAGTTGGGGCATCGATCACCTCTTCTGCTTGAAGCGGGGTCAATAAGCCTTGCTCGATGGCCGACTGCTCGGCTGCTTCTTGTGATGCCGCCAATATAGTCAAGGTACGATTACGATTAGTATCTTTATGCCTGCCAATTGTTTTATACGTTTTACCATTCACAAGATCACCCTTATCTTGAAGATAGTGTATTCCGTTTCATTCTACGGGCCGCATGAATTTCCTTCCATGTGACAGCATTAATTGTTTTACGACAAATAAGGGAAAATGAACAGATCCCAGCAATTATAACTGAGGTCCATTTTAGTAGTCTGGGAATACATACTCTACAGACCGTCCGAGGCCTCGTGCAATTTTGACAGCGGTCTCAAGTTGTATTTCTCTTTTCTTGCCGTTAGCTATTCGGCTAATTTCTGGCTGTGGAACTTCTGAAATGTGAGAGAGTTCCTCCTGTGTCATATTCAATTCTTTCAAGAGTTCTTTGATTCGATTCAAATACATTCACCTGCAACATTATTTCAGAGCTAAATACCCCACTAAGCAATATTTACCAAATTAATAATGTCACATTTGGAGTTATAATAAATGTACGTGCATACATAAAAGGTTATTTAGGACGTATTGTTTGAATATGTAGCGAAATGAATAGTTCCATACTACGTTACTTCTACAGCTTTCGACCCATAAATAGGCATATTCTAGAGACGGGACCGGACAGCATTGGGTATTGGCAGAAATATAGCAAAACTGCGACAGGCTAAAGGGCTGAAGCAGAAACAATTAGCGGAAAAAGCAGGGATAAGCGTTAGTTACTTAAGTAGGATCGAGGAGGGGAGTTGCCCACAACCACACATTAAAACTTTGAGCAGAATTGCGTTCGCCTTAGGTCTCGGCATTAATGAGTTAGAGATAGAAAAATAACCGAGATCTATCTTTCGTATTGTTTGCTTGTATATGTAAGTTTATTCTAAAACTAAACTTAAAAACTAATTAGAACCATATAAATGATTTTATGTATTGTAAATATATACGAATAATATTGTGATAGAAAATTATCAATACTTAACCGTTGTTGCAACTTGTTAAACATAATAAATTGTAATATACGTTATAGAATGATACATTGTATCAATATGATGATATCTATTCGACAATATTAACTAAATTTTTTGATATATATGTGGTATAGTGAGGCGTGAAATTATTATGTTGAATTAAAAGTGGGAAACAGAAAGATTAAGAAGCATAATCGTAATTCGACAAAATGCAACTAAACCATTCGACAGAATACCCCTTGCTAGATTTTAGTCAAAGTCCTATTATAAGAAGAACGTAACAAAACAAACGTTCTTAAGGAGGGGCTAATTTTGGGAACAAAATCAAAGACTAAGGCAAACGAAGATCAATTTAAAAATGAATTTCTCGATGAGTCCAATGTGTTGGTCGAGGTTAAGGTGAGTGACGACGAGGGGGGAACTTGGCAGAGGCGAAAAATCAGCATGGTGTCGGGGCTGGACGAGTCGGGATTAAATCTTGGGGAGTGGTTCCAGTTTAACGGGGAGAAGTATGTGGTGCTGGCCGGCGAAGACGGAATGGTGGCTGAACCGGTGAAGAAGCCAAAGAAATGAGATTGGGAAAGAAGGGGGTGACATGTTAAGCGATAGTGCGAGGGAGAAATTATTACGGTCGATTGAGTTCTCAAGGGAAAGGCTTAATGGCTATCTTGATCGCAAGGAGTTAACCTCGGAAGAAGTTGTTTCTTTGAGTCAGAAGTTAGATGAGTTGATTAATTTGTATTACCAATCTTCTGCACAAGCTGGGGTAAAGGTTAAGACCAAAGCCAAGACTAAGACTAAGAGCAAACCTAAGCCTAAAGTTAAAGCCAAGGCTGAAGGGGAAGCGGCACAACTAAATGCCGATCCTACGCGGAAGTGTGTTCCTGTCCCAAGGAGAGATTTACGGCAGATACCCCACAAAGCCCCACGACCCATAATAGTGAGGATGGGGGATAAAGCGTATATCTTAATTAAGCTATTCGATGACCAGAGAAAAGGAGTGGTAAGGATATAGATAAAGGAAGCCCGCCCACCCGACCAAGAGCGACGGACTTCCTTTACAAAAAACACACTTCCGAAGAAGGGTTCTTATACTTTTGATTATATCCAATTATATCCTTCTTCTGCAAGTAAAATTTGAGGAGGGCAAATGAATAAGGACAATTGCTTAGGCGCCAAAGAGTTGAGTAGGTATCTTCATATTAGTTATGGTAAAGCAACCGAACTTGTGACAGATCCTAGCTTTCCCACGAATAAAGATAATGATGTGAATATTTTCTCAAAGACACAGGTAATAGCTTGGGCCCAAAGGCATATAAATGTTATCGTAAACCCGTTAATGCAACCGTTAATGCAACGCGAAAAAAATACATAAAAAATCATAACAAAATATAAAGAGGGCTTCGGGTTTCCGAAGCCCAAAACCAGCATGAATAACAGGAAGTAATGTGTTGTAATGAGTTATAACAAGCTCAGTCGTGTCTTTGGGGTGGTAGAGGTCGCACGTTCAAATCGTGTCGCTCCGACCAAATAAGTAATATCAAGGGTTTGAAGCGATTTGTTATCTTTTTTCTGGAAGATGGTTGCAGACTTACACGTTATTAAATAGTTAGACCACTTAACTGGAGTACAACTACTCAAGATAGGAAGTGGTCTTTTTGTTGTTTAAATTTGCAGTTAAGGTGATATCACAGGTTGACTCTAGGACATTATTGATGGGTTTCCAGTAAACCCCCGTACTCTCCATAGCAACGTCCGTACATCCTTCTTCGGATAACCAGTCCTGCAAAGCGAGTAGTCCTGATAATACCGTAGGAAACTCACGGATCTCAACCTTTGGTTTACTCTCCAAAGGCCCTTTGATAAGACAGGCAACGACCATGGCTTGATGAACATCCAGACCGGCACAACATATACGCATAGCATCCAACAAATATCTTTCCTTTCTAAGCAGGGCACAACCATCTGACAATCTGAAATTTGGTATTTGTGCTCTTAGCAACAATAGTTTGTGCTCAAAATGGTCGTAATCAGTTTGGTAGTCGGGGTCGAACGCCCACAAAAATATCGACTTACCTGTCCTGCTTATCCATATTATTGGGTGATGTGTGCCGTGATAAACACACTGTCCGAATATGCACCAATTTTCATGATAGTTTGTGCCCAACGGGGCATGGGGGTTTGGTATGAGTAAACTTCCGGACTTTCCTACCTTGGAGAACTCCGCTGCAGTAAATTCTAAATTCTTGCAAGAATTTAGGGCAAGGTGCTTCCGAGGGAACAGTGCAGCTACACTTTACTTGCGTAATTGTTGGAAAAATAAACAAAGAAAGTTGTCCCTTCACCCAGTTCACTTTTTACCTCAATCCTTCCACCCCGTAAATTTACTATTTCCAAAACAATAGATAATCCTAATCCGGCGCCACTACCTGATTTTCTTTCTCTAGAGCGGCTGCCACGGTAAAAGCGCTCGAAAACATACGGAAGGTCTTTAGAGGAGATTCCTTCCCCATTATCCGTGACACTAAGGTATTTCTCATCATTGGCTGTACCAGTTTTTAGAGTAATCTTTCCGTTTACAGGTGTATGTTGAATGGCATTATGAATCAGGTTATAGATGATTTGCTTAAGTTCTCCAGATTTAACCGGTAGGGATAATTCTTCAGCGTGGATATCCAATGTACGGTATGCTAATAATGAATTAAGCAGTGGTAAGAGTTCCGGAAGAATACTTTGCACGGGTGTTTCCGGCTTGTCTTGTGGCTCCTCGGCTGCTTGTTTAGTTAGACGATTAAGGGTTAGTAAATCTTCTGTAAGGTGAATTAATCTTTCCGTTTCAGTAAGCATCGTTGTGTATGCCGCAGTTAAGGTTTCTTGGTCTGTTTCAGGACTGCGCAATAAGATTTCTAAGAATCCGCGGATAGAGGTTAGAGGAGTCCTTAATTCGTGGGATGCATCCGCTATAAATCTCGACATTTGGTCTTGGGCCTCGGTCGCTGTTGCCAAAGATCCGTTAAGAGTTTCCAACATAAGGTTTAAGACAAAACGCAAATGCGTAATTTCCGAGGCTGATGGTTCTTCGGGAATGCGTAAGGTGAAATTGCCAGCAGCTATCTTGCTGGAGATTTCGGACATGCGTGCTAATGGCTTGAGGGGTTTTCCTAAAATATAAAATGTTAGAAGCCCGCCAACAACCAGGGTAAACAAGGTGCTAACGAGAAAAACCTGAAACTGGTGTTGGAGAGTATTATTAATTTGAGTCAAGGGAGCACCCAGCACGGCATAACCTATTAAAGTGTTGGCTGGAGATAGCTTTGGATTTTGTGTCGATATACTAGTTACTGTTTCTTGGTTAAGATATATTGGCTCAGAAATGACTAAGTAACGAAGTCCCTTTGGGGTGGTTAAAATTGCGTTTGTACGAATCTTGTTTGTCCGGACTTGTTTCATGAAAAAAGATTTTTCTACCGCGAAGGCTTTTTCTGTCTTAACTGCCTGGCGGCTGAAAATGGTCTCAAATTCTTTATCCGGTGAAAAAAAACCAACGATAACACCAGGGCTAAGGCCAGGCCAATCACTGGGGAATGGTTGCTTATGGTTAAACCAGATTTTTAGCTGATTAGCCTCAAACAAACCTATTTGGGCCTGTAAGTCCTGTGTTTCTCCTTTGAGCAAAAACTGATGCAAAGATTGGTACTGGATTCCCCCGATGATTAGGGAAAAGAGTATAAGGCTCAACCAGAATCTTATCAATAATTTAGAGGTGAGGGAATTCTTCCAATGTGCTTTAATACTGGTTTCCGTCATCATAACACCTACAGTCTTTTGATTGACATTTTTGGTTTATTGTTAGAAAGCAGGCAGAACATTATAGATTAGGAAGGGAACTTGGTTTCTCTGGATCATTTGCGGTATTGTCAAGGGATTAGACGATAACCGGCACCGCGTATGGTTTGGATCAATAGATGTTCTTTGTCGCCAAGTTTGTCACGAAGATAACGGACATATACTTCGACGATATTGTCATCTCCCTCAAAGTCATAACCCCAAACGTGGTTTAAAATAGAACTTTTACTGAGTACGCGGTTGGGGTTCCAAAGCAAGTAGGATAAAAGTTTATACTCAGTAGGTGATAGGGGAAGAGAGCAACCGTTAAAAGCAATGGAATGGTGTGCTTCGTCCAGACAAAAGGAACCTATATTATGTTGACCTGTCAGGTCAGGGTAACGGTTGCGCAATTGGACTTCAATTCTGGCGAGAAGTTCTTCAAAATGAAAAGGCTTGGTCAAATAATCGTTGGCTCCTTGCCTTAATCCCTTAACAATGTCCGTAGCAGTATTTTTAGCTGTCAACATAATCATGGGTGCTTGTGAGATCTCAGGAATTGCTTGACATAAATCATATCCATCCATGATAGGCATCATCAAATCTAAAATAATAAGATGAGGAGAGAATTCGGGAATAAGGTCTAAAGCAAGTTGACCATTAGCAGCTGTTTTGAGAAGATAGCCCTCTTTACGTAAGCCTAACTCTAACATTTGCCGGATAGAAGGTTCGTCATCAACGACTAAAATGCGAAACAAAAAAGACTTCATATTGTTTTTTCACATCCTTAAAATAAGCGCGTTTAATTGTGTTTAAGTTTATCATATATATTGGATGATTCCCTTGTATTCCCTTGTATTCCCTTGTGAATGGAACCAACAGTCAAACTTTTCTACAAAAAATGCCCGGAAAAAATCAGCAGGCCAAAGCAGGTAAACTGCAGGGTGAAAAATATTGCCAGCATATCCCGGATTTTTCCTTCTCTCCAGAACTGTTTCTTTTTATTAAGTCGTTCCAGAAATTCAAAACTGATCATCAGTAAAGCCATATAAAGCCCATAGATAATGTAATGCCACTGGATTCCGTGCCAAATCCCCATTAAGAAAAAAAGCAGGAGATAACTAACAGCCGACGCTGTATAGCGATTGCGAAAACGTCTCTTTTTAGCACTGTCTAAGGCAAAACGCATATAGATATAATCCCTGAACCACATAGAAAGGGAAATATGCCAGCGGTTCCAAAAGTCTTTTATATTTTTCGCGCAGAAAGGTGCCTTGAAGTTGTCTGGTGTCTTAATCCCGAAAAAACGGCTCACCCCTATGGCAAAGGCACTATAACCCGCAAAGTCAAAGAAAAGGTAAGCACTGTAGGCATACATGTATTGAATCGTCGGCCATAAACCATGGGCATGATTTAAGGGAACAAGTGCGTATTGGTTAATCAGGTAGGCAAGGATGAACTTATAAAGGAAACCGCGAAAAATATATTCTATGCCTTCAACCAGATAAGTGATATACTCTTGCCTTGTTAGTATTTTCCTCAGGTCAGCGACAAACCTGCGGTAGCGGTCAATGGGACCTGAGGCAAGCGTCGGGAAAAATAGAACAAAGCTTATAAAGTTCCCCAAATTGACTTCTTTGATTAAACCGTCTCGGATCTCGATCACGGTTCCCACGATTCTAAAGGTAACATAGGAAATTCCCAAGAAACCTAGGACTGAATTCCAAAGAGTTATCATTTGGCTCTGCAGACCGTTTTTCTGAGCCGCCAAGACATCGGTAGCTGGGTAGCCTACAAGAGTTTGTGCTAGATGGCTTAGACCCAACAATGGGACAAATTTCACCAAAAGCAAAGGCAATAGGCTTCCTGCCACTGCCAGATAAAAGACATAAGCTTGATTTTTCTTTGTCTCGGATTGACGATAGACCATATAGCTCCGGACGATTACGTACTCCCAGATAAAATAAACGACTGCCTGGATAAAAAAAGAAAGAGGGCTCAGAATGATATATAACATGCCCATGGACAAATGCATAATCCAAAGAGAGCGAATCTTAGGAGATGCTTGGAGAAGGCCAAGTATAATTGCCGGGATTATAGGAATAAGAAGCCATAAGAAGAAAGAAAAATTATCATACGGGATCATATTGCCCTCCTAGCATGACTTTACGGTCAACCATACCATTAGCTGTCAGGGGTATGTTTTGCATAATATACCTCATCTCGCTTTCTTTTAAAAACCGTTATAAATGAATGGTGGGGGCGTGTGCTGTTTTTGCACTAAATAGAGAACAAAAAGTCCCATTAGTATCAAGTAGTAATAAAGCACCTGGGCGGCCCAGACAGTCTTAGGATTTTTGATGAACGAACTTATCCAAGGTCTCATCGATCTCGAGCCATCCTTTCTCACTAGGGTGTGATGGGTCATTCATGAAATATTTGTCATATTCATGACCGGAAAAATCGGCCAAGGCATACCCGTAGCGGTCAGCCATCTCACGAACCTGGCTATAATACTTCTGGCGTTGTTGTTTGGGGAAACCAGTAAAATCATACCAAGAACCATTAACAGGCTGAATTAAAAATATGGGCTCAGCCCCTTCGTCCTTTAAAACACGCATCAAAAGATTAAGATCTGAATATTCCGGCGAAGGGTACAACCTCCCTTTAACTGAGGAATTCTTTAACTTATTCAAGTTAGGGATATTTTTTTTGAAAAAGTTGTTATTAACGCCAAAAGGGTTATTATT
>Ga0326727_10017156_pt1 | contig 15094 bp, 10 predicted proteins | sample MB2enrmetagenome_FD_207643 | JGI IMG/M metagenome (GOLD analysis project Ga0326727, IMG submission 207643) | Lab enriched peat soil microbial communities from McLean, Ithaca, NY, United States - MB29MY | ecosystem: Environmental > Terrestrial > Soil > Wetlands > Peat | place: USA: New York... | reverse complement strand
TACCAAACGGCGTATTTGAAGACGCACTATCCAGTCGAGTTCATGGCCGCGCTGCTTACGTCGGAGACCTCGAAGCCGGATAGCGTGGTGAAGTACATCGGCGAGTGCCGCGAGATGGGTATCGCCGTCGAGCCGCCGGACGTGCAGGTTTCCGGCGCGCAGTTCACGCCGCACGGCGCCGCCATCCGCTTCGGGCTGGCCGCGGTGAAAAACGTGGGCGGCAATGCCATTGAATCGATTTTGAAGGCGCGCGCGGAGGTGGGCGGGCGCTTCAGGAACTTCTGGGAGTTCTGCGAAAAAGTCGATCTGCGCGTGATGAACAAGCGCGTGATCGAGTCGCTGATCAAGGCCGGAGCGCTGGATTCGCTGGGCTCGCGCGGGCAGCTCAACAACGCCATCGACAAGGCCATGGAGCGTGCACAAAAAACGCAACGCGACGCGGAACAAGGGCAGAGCGGACTGTTTGGCCTATTTGACGAGACGCCCGCGCGCGGCCGCGAAGCCGACTCGCTGCCGCTGGCCCCCGATTGGGAAGAGGCAGTGCGCCTCGCCAACGAAAAGGAAGTGCTGGGATTCTTCGTCTCCGGACATCCGCTGGACAAATATGCAGAGAAGTTGCGCAACCTGACAGGCGTGATTACGACGGCCGAGGCGCTGGAGCGCAAGCCGCCGGAGCGGCGCTGGGGCGGCCAGGCCGATATGGCAGACGAGATCCAGGTTGCGGGGATGCTGGTTGGAGTCGCGGTAAAGAAAAGCAGAAAAGACCAGCGAATGTATGCGCAAGGCGCGCTGGAAGATGCGGCAGGAAGGATCGAGGTCGTCTGTTTTCCGCGCGATTACGAGCGGTTGGCGCAACAGTTGAAGATGGAAGTGCCGGTGTTGGTGCGCGGCATGTTGATGGGCGATGAGGACGCCGCGCCCAAGATTGCCGTGAGCCAGGTGCAGGCGCTCGAAGAAGTGCAGGTGAAGCTGCCCTCGGGCATACGCATCCGCATCAACATCGACCGCGCCACAGATGAGATGCTGGCCGCGCTGAAGAACGCCGCCGACGCCGCACCCGGCCCCGGCAAAGTGATGCTGCAGCTTGAGAAAAAAGGCGAGTATGCCGTGGTGCTGGAGCCGGAGGGGATGAACGTCGCCGCCGACCGTGGCTGGGTGGAGCGCGTGGAAGCGCTGGCTGGCAAGGGATCGGTGCAAGCGGTGGGATAAGCCGCTACGGTATCAATTCAACCAGGCCGCTGAACTCCGGACCAGCCAAGCTCGGCATGGCCTTGTCGAGCGTCGCAACTTTTCCGCCGTGGTGCTTGGCGAGGCCGAGCAGGTAGGCGTCCGTAATCTGCTTCGGGCCGTACATGCGCCGCTCGAAAGGCGCCGAGGCCTCAAAGAAGTCGATCTCAGTAGGCCAGAAGGCGTGACCAGGCCGCGCGATGAAATCTCGCAGCAGCAAACGAGCCTCATTGAGGGTGTATCGTTCGCCAATGAGCGACGGCGTGCTTGTAATGCGGAGAAAGCCGGACTGTGTGAGTGAACAGGTTGCAAACGATTTTGCAGCCTTGGTCTTGAACCACGATCTTGCCTTTGCCTGATCCGTGTGCCACGGCCAGAGCAGGGCGATGAGGACGTTGGTATCGAGCAGATAGCGGATCACCAGGGTTCGGCCTCAGCGCGCAAAACATCTTCCGTGGTGATGCGTTTGCCGGTCAGCGGCACATCGGCGGTGGGAAAACCATCGACATACTTGATACGAGGCGGCCTGGGATCGGCACGTTCGATCAGTTCATTCACGGCTTCGCTCATCGACAGCCCCGTAGCTTTCTGAAAACGCTCCACAGTTGCGATGGCCGTTGCAGACAAAGCGATCGTGGTTCTGTGGTGAACGCGTCCTCTTGCGGAAGCAATTGGGGACGATTTCCTGGCCGTGTTCGGCGACGCGCGGCGGGATGGCACAACGGAAGCACGCATATTGGATAGGATGCACCAATTGACCTGGAAATGCAAGATTTGTCATTTTGATGCATAATATCTAATCATGACATCTTAAGGTGACATTTGATGCAATATCGCCGTCTGGGCAATGGCCCGCTTGAAGTTTCGCAGCTGAGTTTCGGCACCTGGCTCACCGTGGCGGGCGGCGTGGCGCGCGAGCAGGCCATCCGCTGCATCCACGCGGCGCTCGACCACGGGATCACGCTTTTCGACACGGCCAATCAGTATGGCGCGGGCGAAGCAGAGCGCGTGCTCGGCGAGGCCCTCAAAAGTACTCCGCGCGACCGCTATTTGATCGCCACCAAGCTTTATTTCCCGGTGGGCGACGAGCCGGATCGGGGACTTTCCGCCGCGCAGATCGAAAAGCAGCTGCACCATTCACTCGAACGGCTGGGCGTGGACACGATCGACCTCTACCAGTGCCATCGATACGACAAAGAAACGCCGCTGGCGGAGACGATGACGGCGCTCGACCGCGCGGTGCGCGCGGGAAAGGTGCGCGCCATCGGCTTCAGCGAGTGGACCGCGGAGCAGATCGACGCCGCAGCGGCGATAACCGGCGCCTGTGCGCTGGTTCCCTTCTCCGCGAGCCAGCCGCAGTACTCCATGCTGTGGCGCAAGCCTGAGGCCGCGGTTTTTCCGGCGTGCGCCCGCCATGGAATCGGCAACCTGGCCTTCTCCCCGCTGGCGCATGGCGTGCTTACGGGGAAATACGCGCCGGGCCAACCGCCTCCGCCGGGAACGCGGGCCGCGAACGAAGAGATGAATCAGTTCATGGAGACGGCCGGGCGGCACTACCGGTCGGATTCCCTGCTCGCGGCCGTTGCGCAACTGAAACCTGTGGCGGCAGAGCTGGGACTGAGCATGGTGCAGATGGCGCTGGCGTGGGTACTGCGGCGGAGCGAAGTGGCTTCGGCGATCATCGGCGCGTCACGGCCGGAGCAGATTGCCGACAATGTGCGCGCTGTAGGCGTGACGCTGCCCGCGGAGGCGCTTGAACGGATCGATCAGATTCTCAATGGGGTTTTTGTGCGGTAGAAGTTTGGCTCTTCGGCACGCACATGTGCGGGCGAGGACGCCCGCACCACAGCCGGTCAGGAGACCGGCGCTACATTTTAGCCGACGCTACATTTCGGCCGGCGCTACATTTTAGCCGGTGCTACATTTTAGCCGGCGCTACATTTCGGCCGGTGCTATGTTTTGGCTTTAGCGGGCGGCTTTGGGGTTGGGATACGTGTCGCGGTTGCCGGCGTGGCTCGCGTCGAGACAGGCGAAGTCCTTCTCGATGGCCAGCGAGAGGGAGCCGGAGCCGTTGGGGACAGAGGCATATATGCCGACATCGTCGCCAATGGCCCACGCCTGCGCGATGCTGGTGGGCACGGTCACGGCGACTCCATCGGGCGTCCGGGATGCGGAGAGGCATGGCGCGGACTCGGAGTGCTCGAGCGCGAAGGTAAGGTGGACACCGGGCGCGAAGTGAATGGTTTCCACGACGCGGCCAGAAGCGATGAGCCGCTGCACCTCCGAGGGGCCCACGCGAAGCCGCAACGAATTTCCTTGGATGCGTAATTTCATGGCGCTTGCCTCGCAGCGCGGAGCCGGTCCGCGCCTTTCAATTCGATCCTACTCAAAAGCGGAAGTGGCCAGCAATCGCAGCCGCCGCGAACTGACGGCCCATCGCGCAATGAGCGAGAGTCATGCAACAAGGAGCGGAAAACCACGCCGCCCGGGACGTTCTGGTGTGAAGGGGTATGCCGATGTTGCGAACCGCCGCGAAAGGCGTACAATAATGCCATTCCGGGGTCAAAAAGAGATTTCCGGATAGGGCTACTTCCCTGTTTTCCGCTGGCAACTTCCCCGTGTTCCGCTGGCTACGTCCCTTTATTTCGCCGGCAACTTCCCTGTGTTCCGCTGGCAACTTCACTGTATTCCGCGGCCATTGCGCCGCGTGTGGAGGTCAATATGTCTCACGATATTTTTATTAGTCACTCGGCGAAGGACCGCGACATCGCGCAGCAGATGTGCGCCGAACTTGAAGGCAAAGGCCACACCTGCTGGATCGCGCCCCGCGACATCGCCGGCGGCGAGGCCTGGGACGAGGCTATCGTGCGCGGGTTGGACAATGCCCGCGTGGTGCTGTTGGTGTTCTCGCAGGTCTCCAACGAATCGCCACACGTCAAGCGGGAGGTTCTCAGGGCCATCGATACCAATAAGACTGTTTTGCCGGTGCGTATTGAAGACATCCAGCCTGGCCGGGCGCTGGAGTATATCCTGACCGGTATTCAGTGGCTCGATGCGTTTCCTCCTCCCTTTGAGTCGCATCTTCCAGATCTGGAGCAGCAGGTTACGCGCCTTCTGGCCCAGGTCGATTCAAGCTGCGCGCCGCCGCAGCCAGGATCCCCATCACCCGCCCCCGCGCCGGCTCCGGAGCCGCGCGCGGCGAATGCGGTTGCGCAGCCGCCAAAGCCGTGCATCGCCCTGCTCTACAAGCGCAACGCGCAGCCGGACGGCTATGTCATGCAACTGCTGGAGACCAGCTTCCGCGAAGCCGGCTACGAAGTTTTCGTGGACCGCCAAATGCAGATCGGCGTGGAGTGGGCCCGAGAAATCGAGCGCAATATCCGCATGTCGGATGCTGTCATTCCCATCCTTTCCCAAACATCCATACAGAGCGAAATGGTTGGCTATGAAGTGGAGATCGCGCGCAGCGCGGCGCAGGTTCAGCAGGGCAAGCCGCGGCTGCTGCCGGTTCGCGTAGGTTACGAGGGTCCACTGGGCGACGCGCTGGATGCCGTTCTGAAACCTTTGCAGTACGCGCTCTGGAACAATCAAAGCGACGATCAGGCCGTAGTCAAGCAACTGCTGAAGGCGTTCGAAGCTAGCGAGGAACCGAATGCCGACGCGGTGAGAGACGAGCAGCCGGGCGGCGCCATCCCTACGAATTCGAAGTTCTATATTCCCCGTCCCAGCGATGAAGCGCTGGCCCAGGCGCTGCGCCGCAAAGACACCATCGTCCTGATCAAGGGCGGACGGCAGATGGGAAAGACTTCGCTGGTTGCGCGAGGTCTGCAGCAGGCCCGCGATTCGGGAGCCACGGTGGTTTATACCGATCTGCAAAAGCTGAACAGCTCCGACCTCCAAAACATTCACCAGTTTTACCTGGCGCTGGCTCATATGCTGGCCGATCAGCTTGACATCGATACCGACATCGAGGACACCTGGAAAGAGCGCCGCGCGCCCAGCGTCAACTTCGAGCAATATCTGAAGAAAGAGGTAATGCCCAAGGCCAGCGGGCACATGTTCTGGGCGTTGGACGAAGTGGACCGGCTTTTCACGACGGAGTTTGGGAGCGAGGTCTTCGGCCTGTTCCGCTCCTGGCATAACGAGCGCGCCAGCAATCCCGATACGCCCTGGAAAAATTTGACGATGATCATCGCGTATGCGACGGAAGCGCATCTGTTCATCGCCGATCCCAATCAGTCGCCGTTCAACGTAGGCACGCGCCTGGAGCTGCGCGACTTCAACATGGAGCAGGAGGAAGCTCTCAACAAGCTATTCGGCAATCCATTGTTCACCAGCGATCAGCTGGCGCGTTTTTATGAATTGGTTTGCGGGCAGCCTTACCTGGTTGGCCGCGGGCTGCATGAACTGGCCACCAGCCACATGCCCTTTGAAGAGTTTGCAGCGACTGCCGATCGCGACGAGGGCCCGTTCGGCGACCATCTGCGGCGCATTCTGGTGATGCTGGCGCGCGATCAAAAAATGATTGAAGCCGTGCGCGCCGTGCTGGACGGGAAAAACGACCTGAGCATGGAGTCGTTCTACCGGCTGCGCGCCGCCGGGATCGTGGTCGGCGAAGGCGCGTTCAACGCCAAGATGCGCTGCCTGCTCTACGCCAATTATCTGAAAGGACACCTGAGAGAGCCCGCATGACGGATGCGCAGCAGTTCTTCACTTCAGGCGGCACGTTAGGAAGCACGGCAAAAAGTTACGTGACGCGCCGGGCCGATGACGACCTGCTGCGCCATTTGCGTAATGGAGACTTCTGCTACGTGCTGACGTCGCGGCAGATGGGCAAGTCCTCGCTGATGGTGCGCGCCGCCGCCACACTGCGCGGAGAAGGCGTGAAGGTTGCCATCCTCGATCTGACACGGATTGGGCAATATGTGACGATCGAGCAGTGGTACGACGGCTTGCTGGTGCGCCTGGGCTCGGACCTGAATCTCGAAGACGAATTGGATGATTACTGGACCTCTGATCGCCAAAGCCGGTTAAGCCCGATGCAGCGTTTTATGGGCGCGCTTCGCGAAGTGGTTTTGCCGGCGATCAAGGGCGATGTCTCGATTTTTATCGATGAGATCGACGCGGTGCGCAGCCTGCATTTTTCCAGCGACGAGTTTTTCGCCGGGCTTCGAGAGTGCTATAACCGGCGCGTCATCGACCCGGAGTTCAAGCGGCTGACGTTTTGTCTGATCGGCGTCGCCCAGCCTTCCGATTTGATCTCAAACGTCGAGATTACGCCGTTCAACATCGGCCATCGTATTGAGCTTACCGATTTCAGCGAGACCGAGGCGCGGCCGCTGCTGGAAGGACTAAAAGAAAAATCCACCAGGCCCAAGGGCGCGGAGGCAATTCTGCACCGGATCCTTTATTGGACTGGCGGCCATCCCTATCTCACCCAGCGGCTTTGCGAGGCGGTGGGCGAGCTCGACAAAGATGTCACGCCCCAGGATGTGGACCAGGTCTGCAGAGACCTGTTTCTCTCCAGCCGCTCACGCGAGCAGCAGGACAACCTGATCTTCGTCCGCGACCGCGTGCTGGCGTCGCAGGAGAACCGCGCCGCAATCCTCGATTTGTACGCAAAGGTGCTGCGCGGCGAAAAGGTGCGCGACGATGACTCGAACGCCTTGATCGATGCGCTGCGGCTATCCGGCCTGCTGGTGGTTTCGAATGGCTATCTCAAGGTCCGCAACCGGATCTATGCCAAGGTCTTCGACCGTCATTGGATCCTGGTCAACATGCCTGACGCCGAACTCCGCCGACAGAAGGCGGCATACCGGCGCGGCATCCTATTTGCGCTGGGAATCAGCCTGCCCATTCTCGCTGTCATCGTCTGCCTTGGCTTCTTCGACCTTCATGTCGAACGTGCCGCGATTCGCGAAAGCTACTTTGCGGACACCGCCTCCGCGCAGGAAGCGTTCGATGCCGGCGACTATGGCGACGGTAACAACATCGTCGGCAGGTGGGATCCGGCAAGTTTGAAGGCGCATTTGGAAAAAGAAGGCTGGCTAGACCGGCTGGATGACTGGTGGAAAGAGTTCTTACAAGGTCGCGCGCCATTGGAGGATTCGTTCGCCATGCGCCTGCTCCGAGGCGAGGCTTCTGGAGGCGCTCGCCCGCTGCAACGCCAGGATGGGGTTTCACCCAACCAGCCTGATGCGGACGAGATGACCGGTTGTGGCCCCGAAATGGCGGTCGCAACCACGATCTTCCAGGGCCAGCCGCTGATCGCGGCGGCGGGCGCGGATTCCAGCGTGCAGATATGGAACTCAAACACCCTTGCGCCATTCGCTCACATACAATTGAGATATTCTCCGGATCACAAATCGATTCAGCCTGATCTTCCGATCACGAATCCTCTGCAGTCGTGCAAGAATCTTACCAACGACGCCGACCTCCCCGGCATCATGTCGCTCAGTTTTTCGCCGGACGGAAGCAAGCTGGCCATCTCCACCGGCAGTTGGAGCAATGCGGCCAGCCCGGGCTTTGTCCTTTTGTGGGATATGAATCAGCCTGACACCGTCATGTCTCAGGCCAGCTTCAAAAAAACCGCAGATTCGGTGCAGTTCTCCAGCGACGGTCAATACCTTGCCGCCGGCAGCGAGGACGGCACGGTCAGAATCTGGAAGTATACCGGTGAGGTTCCGCCCCATGTCGATACCATCGACCCGGGGCGTGCCGGCCTTAGATCGCCTGACGGCGGCCGCGTGGGCGGAAGCGGGGCGCACGTGGTTGCGCTGTCTCCAGCCGCAGAGCATCTCATGGCCATCGGCTACGGCGATGGGCATTTGCTTATCTACGACTATCTTCACCCTGACTCCGCCAAACCGCGCTACGCCGGCGTTGCCCATGTTTCCGGAATCATGTCGATGATCTTTCTGGATCAGAAGGACAGGGATCTGAGGCTGGTGGTGGGAAGCCGCGATGGCGAGCTGGTGATGCTGGCTCCGCAAGAGTTGATCGACGAATACACGAGAGGCAAGGGCAAGCTGGATGAGCAGGCAGCGCTCAAGGCGGTGAAACTCACTCTGAATCCCGGCCAGGGCGTTCTGCAGGGCCTGACCGCGGGTTACAATGCCGACCACAGTAAGGCCTGGCTGCTTACCAGCGGCAGCACTGACACGGTAGGTCTGTGGGCGCTCACACCGAACTTCAGCCTGATGGCGACGTTCAAAGGACACGCAGGAGGCATCCACAACGCGGTGTTCTGCAAGGCGCCACCAGACTCCCCCAAGGCAACTTCGGCCTCCGCTGACAACCCGGGCTGCATCTTTTCGGCCAGCTCCGATCAGACGGTGCGGATGTGGAAGTATCCGCTGGTCGAGGAGGATGCCCATGTGATGGGCGACGGGCTCTTGTTTCCCGGCCAGATGGTGGGCGTTGCATTTCTGGACAATAAGACGTTAGTGACCGCGGTGGGGGCGACCACGGAGAACAATCACGACCACTCGGAGATCGTCGCAACCTGGAACTTCGATGGAAAGTCCGGGCTCGACGAGAAGCCGGCGACATTAGGCAAGCCGATTCTTGGCTTCGGCGTTTCTCCCGACGACAGTTTTCTGGTCTACACGACGCGCGACCGCGATCTGGTTTTCGTCGATATGCAGAGCAATGCCAGCGGCGATTCGGTCCGCCAGCCAGTGCACGTCCACGTCACGCTCAACCCCAAAATCGAGGTGCGGTGCGTGAACTCCGCGGGCAACGAAATTGAAGCCTGCTCTTCCAATCAACGTGACTACCTTGTGATGGGAGTTGCGGATCGGGCCGACATTGGAGGCGACGCGTACGACCCGGGACTTGGCCTTTGCATGTGGCACATCACCAAAGATGCTGGAACCGGCTCCAATCCGCGCTTCTCCATTGCCCCTGGAAACCTGAACCCGTGCGAATCAAATAGCGCGGATATGGGCAGGTTCCCGAAAACCTGGCCGCGGCAAATGAGCGAGTTCTGGAATCTGGCCCGCAGAGTCGGCATGTTCGATATCGCAGGCAACGGCAAGACCATTGCCACATCTTCTGACGCCGAAAACGGCGCGAGTGTGACGAAGGTGGAGATTTGGAAATCACGCGATCTGCTCAGAGGGCTCTCCCCGCTGCAATCGACCGCGGAAAAGTCGGGGACCAGCGGTTTTCCGGCGCAGTTTGCGGATATGAGATTCTCGCCCGACGGGAAATACCTGGCTGCGTCGACGATCAACGCGAGAATGTATTACTGGCCGGTCGAGAAGACATCAAAGATGCCGAATGACGATGAAGAGCCGCCGGTGGCGCTGTCGGCGCGGGGACAGGTGCTGGCATTCTCGCCCACTGACCCCGTACTCGCCATCGGGCAGCAGGACTCACGTATCCTGCTATGGGACACCAAGGCTGAGCACTCCATCATGACTATTCGTACCCACACCGGCGGCGTGCTCGGTCTGCAGTTTTCGCCTGACGGCCTCACTCTGGCCAGCTCTGGAAATGATGGACAAGTAAAGGTGATGCGGGCCCAGCCTTAGAATCCGCGCCGCGGCTCAGATCCGGCAAGACTTGAGAAATGGAAATTTGGGAGGCTCAATTTCTCGATGCCGAGCAGAGCCATTCATCCGCTTCCGCTGTAGCTTTACCCACTCCTGAATGATCTTGTGCCTTGGTGAGTGCTTGTGGTCTTGCGGGAGGGAATCGCTGATCCCCTTCCGCAAGACCGTCAGCCGGCCCGTTTACTGCACGTCGCTCACCTTGCCGTCATTGAAGGTGACCTTCATGCCGTTGTAGTAATAGATGACCTTGTTTCCCAGGTTCGCCACCCGTGTCGGCGCGCCAAGAGCCGCTTTCACCTGATCGGGGGTCTGGCCCAACTCGACGGATGCGGGGGCAGCGGCCGGAGCAGGCGCCGGAGTTCCACCCGGGTCCTGGCCCGCCTCTGCAGCCACATCCTTCTGGGCCTGATCGCCCTGCTGGTCCACCTGCGCAACTTCAGTGCCGACGTTGGGGTCCGGCGGAGGAGCAACCGCGGCATACTGCGCGGGAGCCGGCGGGGCCGCGGCCGAAGGCGGAGCCGCGGGCAACCCATCCGTACCCTGTTTGGCTTGCAGATCCTGGAGCCCCTGGTCGATGGTCTCCCGCATGTGATTCTGCATTTCCTGCAGGTCGGTCAACTGCACCTGCACGGTCAGGGACATCTGGCACTCCGGGGTGCCCTTGCTGGACATAACCACCAGGTCTGCCGTGGTTGCGTCCGCGGGTGGCGCAGTCCGCAACTGAAGAATATCGCCGTCGCTGATCACGCACTCCTGGCCAGACGCATCGGTCAGGTCCAGATTGCCTCCAGCGACGAATACATGCGGACGGCCGTCGCTCAGCAGGCGTGCAATCCCGCTGGAACCGGGGTCAACATCCTGCCCCGCGTTGTTCTGTGCGGCCTCTTGGTTCTCCAGCGCCAACTCCTGCTTCACCTCGTCGGCGACCAACTGCTTCACCTCGGGGGTAAGCACCGGCGGCCCGCCGCCTCCCGCAACAGCACCGCCGTCATTTTCGCCGGCCTCCTGGTGGGCCGCATAAGCTGCCTGCAAATCCTGCGAGATGATATAGTCCGTCAGCCAGAACGCGGCCGATGGGTATACCGAATACGGCTGGAAATAGCCGCCGTAGTATCCGTACCAGGGACTGCCGGCCCATCCCCATCCGAAAGCAATCGGCACCGCCCATGGGTTATAGGCCCAACCGTAGAAGCCGGGGCGAAAGTAGAAGCCGGGGGCATAAACACTCAGCATTAGCCCGCGATAGCCATAGCCACGGTAGAAGCGGTCGTAAGCGCGGCCGTGATAGTAATAGGAGCGCCGGGCGAAATCGTGCCCGTGGTAAGAGTACCCGCGCTCCACGTATCCCCGGCGGCCTCGCTCGGCAACAACGCGGCTGTGGTCGGCGCGTTCCACTGAGACCCTGCGGCCGCCGCCCAGCCCGTTGTGGACATCCATCCCTCTCCTGGCGTCATGCACGTCGCTCACTCTGCCACCTGGCCGGGTGCGAATGGCGCTACCGCTCCGGGTCACGTGCTCAGTGGTTCCCCGGGGTGCGTTGCCGGCTCTGATCGGCGAGTGGTTGCCAGCGGCAGGACCGTGCGAACCTGCACCTCCAGCGCCGCCCGGGTGGTTCCCGCCAGCGGTGGTGGCGGGCCCATGCGTGGTGGCTCCGCCGGTGGTTGGTCCATGCGTGGTGGCTCCGCCAGTCGTCGGTCCATGTGTTGTGGCCCCGCCGGTCGTCGGCCCGTGCGTGGTAGCCCCGCCGGTCGTCGGTCCGTGCGTAGTAGCTCCACCGGTCGTCGGTCCATGCGTGGTGGCTCCGCCGGTGGTCGGCCCGTGCGTGGTGGCTCCGCCGGTTGGCCCGTGCGACACGCCCCCTCCTGAAGGCCTTGGGGCAGCCGGCTTGGGGGCGGCTGCCGGCTTGGGAGCCGGCGCGGGCTTGTTGGTAGTGGCGGCTGCGCTTGTCAGGCAAACCGCGCCCAGCAGCCCGGCAAAAATCAACGCTGCTGAACCAAATCGAATGGCTTTGCGAAAAACTTGTGTGGTCATCGGATCCTCATTCATTCCTGTTGACGGCCCGCGGTCCATCCAGGACGCACGAACGCTCTACTCAACGTTACTGACTTTACCGTTGGTAAAAGTCACTTTCATGTCCTTGTAATAGAAGATTTCCTTCGCGCCTAACTTTGCCGTCCTGACCGGCTGTCCGAAGGCAGCGATAACCTGGTCCTTGGTCTGGCCGATGGCAATTGTGGGCGGCGTTGCATCGGGCGGCGGGGGTGGCGGCGCAATGTCCGGTAGTGGCGCCGGGGCTGGAGCTGGTGCAGGTGCGGCCTCCGGGGCTGGCTGACCACCCTGATCGCCTTGTCCCCCTTGGTCGCCGCTATTGTCAGGGGGCGCAACCGTCATGACCTCTGCAACAATCTTGACAAAATCGTCCACCGGCGGCACAGACCCCTTGACGAACGGGAACTTGACCTCTCCGTAGTATCGGACCTGATTCCCCGAAGGGTCCGGGTAGGGGTCGCTGAAGGTGCTGATAAGGATGCCGTCCTTTTGCGCGGCAATCCCGGTAACCCAAAACTTCTCGCCGGCGACAAACTTGCGCGATGCGCAGCCGTTGTTGGCCGCATCCATGGGGCTGCCCCCGCCGCCAAATGGCATTTTGCCTCGAATGAAAGATTTGGCGGCGTCTTTGGCGCGGTTAGCGTAATTCGCAGTCAGCACTCCGCCGCTATACGTGTTTGAAAATGGATAAGAGGAGGCCGAGCTGCACATCATCAGCCCGTCCTTATGCAACACCAGAACGTCGCCGGCTGTGACAATATCTGTATGATCGGCGGTGGCTTTCGTCAGCTTGATCTGAGAGACAAGTTTCTCCTGGATCAGTGTCGCTGGGTCGCCTGGCTGTCCTTTTGCCCCGATGCTTAGGAATGCCGCCATAGCGGCCAATCCGACTATGCCCAGCCCTTTCACTTGCGCCATAAGCCACTTCCAATTGTGAATTGCGGGGAACGAATGCCAGAATGAACGTAAACTACCTGATCATATCCGGGGATGTCAAGCATATCATGATGCGCGCCCAAGACCGACGTACCTCTGCCAAAAGAAACCCCCTTGTATGTCAATAGTTGCTATGGAATCACTGAAATACTGGAACTCCAGAGGTGCGTTTCGAGCCCCGTTCCGGCGCTTCTGAAAGTGCTTATCCTGACTGGCTGGGGCTGAACCCTGGCAGACTCCATCGTGGGAGATCGGCACCTGGACTTCATGGTCCGATTTCCGGATCCGGGAGGCCTGGCTTGCGTAAACCGTCGCATGCTCGCCCCGCGGGTTTCGATTGGGATTGATGGCAAAAGAGCTTGAAGAGATCAAGCGGGCAGAGCGAGGAGAAGGATGCAGGTAATGTTGTCCTGGCCGCCGCGCTGCTTGGCCATGTCGATGAGATTTTGGCAAGCATTCTCGAACGTCGAATCCGCGAGAATTGAGGCGATACCATCCTGCACGAGGTAGCGGGTCAGGCCGTCCGTGGCCAAAAGAACCCCGATGCCGGGCTTGAGATCGACGGAGTAGAAGTCGGGTTGAACCTCGGCGGCCACGCCGACGGCGCGGGTGATGACGGATTCCATGCCCTGGAAGTTCGCGCTTTGAGCGTTCTCAATGGTCAGGAGGCCGTTGCGAATTAGCTCGTTGACATAGGAATGATCGACGGTGAGTTGGACGCACTGGCCGTCCTGGAGGATATAGGCGCGGCTGTCGCCGACGTTGCCGAGGATGAGCTTGTTGCCATCGCGTGCGGCAACGACCGCGGTGGTTCCCATGCCTTTGTTTTCGGGGATCTGCCCATTCTCCCAAACATCGAGATTGGCGGCATTGATGGCGCCGAGAAGCCTGGTGCTTACGGGGAGCCCTGAGGCAGCCGAGGCGGCAAAGCTATTCAGGATGGCTGCCACCGCATGGGAACTGGCGACTTCGCCGCTGGCCATGCCCCCCATACCGTCGCAGACAACATAGATGCCAAGCGTTTCGTCGTATCCGAAAGCATCTTCGTTGTTGGTTCTTGCGCAGCCCACATCGCTCAGTGCCGAGACGGCGATGCGCAGTTGCGAGGATGCGCCTGCGGCCTGTCCGGAGTCGAGCCCGGTGTCGAGCGCGGCATCGCGCACAGCACTGGCTGGAGGCGCCGATTCAGACGGCTGTCCGGGGGGCATACCAGTGCGCGAAAGCTCATCTGTGAGTTCTTCGGCCATGGCCTCCGCTCGAATCGGGCAAACGTTAGCGAACTACATACGAAACACATGTGTACTACGAGGATGTCGGCGCACGCGTGCCGAAGACTCACGATCAATCGTCGCGCAGGACAAGAATGGATATCTGTGGCGCCGGAATCTCGGCGGGAACGTAGACGCCCACCATGCGCGTCTGGACGATATGCTCCCAGCAGGGACCAACGCGCTCCATCGAGAAGTACTGGCACTCGACGCGCGCGGCGATCTGTGGCGGAGGCACGGGCAGGTGTGTGAGTGCCAGGCCCGGCAGCGCGCGCTTGATCAGTTCGACTACAAAGCGCGCCGAGCAGATCTTGGTAAGCTTGGGCGTATTTGCAATCAGGGCGGCGTCACCGATGGGCGATTGGATTTCGAGGATCCATCGGCTCGCACCCAGGCATCGCTCATCGCTCACCTGGCCATTCCAGAGGAAGCTCTCGACCGGATTGAGTGCGATGCGAATTGCCTTGGAGGGCATCACCAGTTCGAGGTGGCGCCGGATATGAATATCGAGTGCGGCAAAGCACTCGCCTGCATTCCAATGGTCGTACGCCGGCAATGATTGTGGATGCGTCTCCAGCCCGAAAGTGCAGAGTGCGCCGCCCAACCGCGCCATTTCGCGATAAAGATCCTGGGGATGGCCGTGCTGCGAGACGAGGGAGTTTTGCAATGTTGGAATGCTGCAATTGAGGGTGTGCAGAAACCAGTACTGGCCCACGTCGCGCGCCGACATTCCAGCCTGGAAAACGCCGCTACGATTTGCCTGTTCCTGCGTGAAGACGGTACTTTTTTCAATGAGGATATCGACGAGGCGGCGAAGCATTCCAGCCAGCGCCGGACTGGCGTGGAGATTCAGACAAGGCGGTATGAAGGCCGGATCGGCCTCGAAGCGTCCCGATCCGTCGCGCAGAACGCGCACCAGCGGCAGCGAAATCAGCGCGTCGTTCAGCTCCGATTCGGCTACGATCTGGAGATTCTTCCGGCCGGTTTCGATGGGTTTCTCGTCAAGACCCGTGTTCTGGTCCGGAACCAGCTGCTTTGAGGCAGTAAAACGGGTTG
>Ga0326727_10017154_pt1 | contig 15096 bp, 12 predicted proteins | sample MB2enrmetagenome_FD_207643 | JGI IMG/M metagenome (GOLD analysis project Ga0326727, IMG submission 207643) | Lab enriched peat soil microbial communities from McLean, Ithaca, NY, United States - MB29MY | ecosystem: Environmental > Terrestrial > Soil > Wetlands > Peat | place: USA: New York... | reverse complement strand
GTTGGTCGCATAATGATTCGGGGACCCCCATTTTTCTGGCGGCGTTAATGTATATGCGTGCGATGGTGCCGCCGCCTGCGATCACGATTAGTTGATGTTCCTTGGATAATTGTTTGAGAAGGTCGACGTATTGTTGGACAAGGGATTCCTGTCTACTGTCGGAGAACGCAAATCCGCCAACTTTGAGGACAGTTCTCATATGATTCCCGGATGTTTTGATGAGTTGACTACTTCATAACACAACTAATCTATATAAAATCCGGATAGTTACATGAAAGTAGGTGTTCTCGGTGTCAGTGACAGCAGACTCGGTTCTTAGGTTCAAGCTTAAGCGAACGCTAGAGATGCTGGCTGATAAGGAGGGTCGCGGTACCGAGTTGATCAGTCTATATGTCCCTCCTGGAAGACGAATCCATGAGGTTCTCGCGAATCTCCGTGAAGAGTACGGAACAGCCTCGAACATTAAATCACGCACAACACGGAAGAATGTTCAGGACGCGATAGATAGGACAAGTCAACGATTGAAATTGTTCAAGGAGCCTCCAACGAATGGTTTAGTGATCTTCTGTGGTGCGATTCCACGAAATGGTGCTGGTACGGAACGCATGGAAACGTTCGTTCTCGAACCACCCGAACCAATCAACATTTACTTCTACCGTTGTGATGCAAGATTTCACCTTGAACCGTTGCTGGCCATGGTTAAGGAACGGAATGCGTATGGAGTTATCGTGATTGACACTAGTGACGCTGTTGTAGCTGTCGTTAGAGGCCAGAGGATGGAGATTTTGCAGAAGTTCAGCTCAGGCGTTGCTGGTAAGCATCGGGCCGGTGGGCAGTCGGCGAGGAGATTCGAGCGTATTCGTGAGCAATCATTGAATGACTATTATCACCGAGTTGGAGCGCATGCCTACGAATTACTGTCAGAGATCGAGGGTTTGAAAGGATTGATCGTAGGTGGACCCGGTCCGACCAAGTTTGATTTCATAGAAGGAGACCACTTGAATTACATGTTGAAAGAAAAGATTCTTGCAACCATAGATACTTCCTATGTGGGAGAACAGGGGGTTGAGGAGATTGTATCGAAGAGTGGTGAGATTCTTCGTGGTGTTCGGTACATGGAGGAGAAGAAGATTGTTCAGAAGTTTCTCTATGAAATCGGGCACGAAACAGGCCTTGGTGTGTACGGGGAGACACAGGTGAGAAAATATTTGAACGCTGGGATCATTGATACGCTCATCGTTTCGGAGAAGCTTAACACGATCCATGTCTTTGTTAAATGCAAGAATTGCGGGAATGTGGATGATTCTCTTATTCCGCAATCTGGATTTGTGAAATTTGAACAGGATTTGATGTCAGCTGCTTGCAAGAAGTGCAATTCGGTCTCGCTAGCAGTTGACGATAGGAAGGATTTGGTGGATGAGTTAATTGAGATTGCCGATAAACAGAATGCAAATGTGGCCATTATCTCGACTGAAACTGATGAAGGTGTTATGTTGAGAGATTCTTTCGGCGGGATTGCTGCAATTCTTCGTTACCGGGCCTCCTAACAGAATCTTATCGTTCGAAATTCACGTCTCAATCGACTTACGTCCTTTCTCACCCTTTTAGGATCTTCATTTGCAATCCAGACTCGTGATATGAGTTCGGCAATTCTCTGCATTTCCGGTTCGCGCATTCCTAGCCTAGTTTCCTCGCTTGTGCCTATTCTGATCCCAGTGTCAACTATGATGTTTGCTTCTTCGAGTCGCCGTGCCAATCGCCTTGCTTGTTCGGAATCGGATTCATCGACTATTATCTGATGGGACTTGGTGAAGCCTAATTCTTTTCCGACAAGTCGAACGCCGTTTTCATCAAGTGCTTTCGCTAACGCCTGGCTATTGCGGATTATCTGGCGCGCGTACCGAGTACCGAATTTCTTCATCTCTGCCAAAGCGACGTATAGGGCTGCTATTCGATTCCAGTGTGCGTTGTCTACTATTGCGGGGTTTACTTTGCCACGTAGGTTATCTTGATACTTGCTCGTGAGCAGAACTCCACCTTGCGGGCCTGGAAAACTTTTGTGAGTGGACCCGATCAGTAAATCCGCCCCTTCTCGAAGTGGATCTTGAAATTGTTCGCCCGCTATGAGTCCTAGAACATGAGAACCATCATAAACAACGTGAGCGCCTATGCGGTGACAAATGTCGCTCAGTTCTAGCAAAGGGTGGGGGAAGAGGATGAAGCTAGCACCGAAGATAACGATCTTGGGCCTTTCTTGTTCAATCGCCGTGGCGGCTTTTGGTGAGTCGATGTTGAATTTGCGTTTGTTGAATGGAAATTCGATTACTTCTAGACCGTAAATTTTCGGGTACGCTTCGGATGAGATGCCCGGATATCCTCCGTTTGATTTACCCACCATCATTATCTTGTCACCGTGTTGAGCTAGCACGCTGAGCGCAATTATGTCTGCAACGTGTCCAGAAAGTGGCGTTACGTCAGCATATTCGCATCGGAAGAGCTTCTTAGCCAGATCCTCTGTCTTAGCTTGTATTTCGTCGACGTATTTTGTGCCCATGTAGAATTGATCTGGTGAGGTGTAACGGTTGGATAGGTCACTGCCAAGCATTTCGCGAACTTCGGTGCTACTTCGATTTTCCGACGCGAGGAGGTTCAGGCACTTTTCAAGCCTCCAATTCTCGTGCGCTCTCAATATTTTCTGTACGGGGGTAGCCGGACCGCTTGAGTGTTGTTTCGTCAATTCTTAGCGCCAGAGTTATGCAGGTTCGCTTCTGAAGAAGTTGGAGTGCCTTGCGAGTAGGTTTTTTGGATAGCCGCTTAGACTCTTCTTCCTCGTCTTCCGCCTGGTCGTCGGGTTCCATCATGAGGAATGGGTGTGACGTCCTCGATTCGGCCGATTCTGAATCCGGCTCGAGCCAACATTCGAATTGCTGCTTGTGCTCCAGGTCCTGGTGTCCTTGCCTTGTGTCCACCCGGCGCGCGGACTCGGATGTGGAGAGAAGTTATTCCCCTGTCCTTTGCAACTCTTGCGGCTGCGGCTGCAGCTTGCATGGCTGCGTAAGGGGAGCCCTGAAGTCGATCAGCTTTAACGTGCTGGCCACCAGCACTTCGGGATATTGTTTCAGCACCACTAAGGTCGGTGACGTGAACAAGAGTGTTGTTGAAGGAAGAATAGATGTTGGCTATACCCCAGCGTTGTGGAGTTTTCTTCTCAGACACTCGCTCGTCCCCGATGGCTTTAGGCACGGAACTTTCGATCCGCTATATTTAACCTATCTGCGAGCGAGATATTTCCAGAAGATGAAGAATTGGGTTCGGCAGTTTACACAGTTCGGCGCGCATCGATCGCCGATCTCTACGATGTTTGCATGATCGAAGAGAACTCGTTTGATGACCCTTATCCGCGTGCTCTCCTTGCTGAGCTGCTCAGGAGATGTCCGGCGTCCTTTGTGGCTGTAGACGTTGGCGGTCGAGTTGTCGGATATTGTGTATCCTCAATGAGAGCCGAAGAAGCCCACTTGATTTCGATCGCTGTTCTACGGAGTCAACGAAGGATCGGGATCGCTAAGACTTTGATCAATGAATTAAAGAGATTTCTATCAGATCGAGGCGTAATGACATTGTTTCTGGAGGTAAGAGTAGAGAATAGTATAGCGATCCGCCTATATTCTCGCTTAGGTTTCCAGCGGGATCGCATTATACGGCGCTATTACTCGAATGGAGCTTCCGCTCTGAAGATGCGGATTGGACTCAACCGGTCGTCTTCGAATTGAGTCGGCTATGCGGTGGGTGGCCCTGCTACTTCAGGAAGTGTCATGATTTTGATGTTACCTGGCCTTCGTGTTAGATCGGCTATCCGGTCGCCTATCACCGTTTTCACGCCTCGTTCCTCGGCTAAGTCGATCAGCCTCTGAGTTACTACTCCGTCGAAGACAATTGTGTCGACTCCCTGGAAGTCCGTCAGCTTTCCCGCTAACTCGCTTACTGGCAACCTTGCTATTTCATTCAGGGATTGGTCTAGAAGGGCGCCTTCGAGCGATCCTCGAAGTTCTCGTGCTTTCGCGACTATGTTCGGCGGTAACTGTACTGGTGGTGGTCGTTGTTGCACTGGGACCGGTTCAGGTCGACGGAAGGTTTGAGATACAGGTGGTGCTCGAGATTCTACTGGTACTTTTTCGCGTAGGCATTTCATTATTTCTTTCGGTGTTAGCTCCTCAACCTCTTTCCCGAGTGTCGCTCGAGCAACGTAATCAACGGGTGCTACTTGCATTAGCTCTTTGAGAATTAAATCTCCACCTCGATCTCCGTCCAAGAATGCGGTTGTCTCTTTTGTCTTGCAGAGTTCGATAATTGTATGTGGGATCTTGGTTCCTTCTATCGCCACGGCATTCTTGATGCCGCAACGAAGGAGTAGCACGATGTCCGCTCGACCTTCAACGAGAATTATTGAGGGACTGGAAGATACTTCTGGCCCAGCAGGTAGATGATCGGGACCATATTCCACGACGTCAGACCCGCGGATTACTCCGGAAACCTCTTTGACCATTTCATCTGTGCTAGGAGAGACTTCGACAACCCAGGTACGGAGGATGTCTTTGGCCTTGTCTAAGATCAGTTTTCGTTTGTCTTCTCTGATGTCGGCAACCTTTTCAAGTGTTACCTTAGCTAGACATGGCCCTATTCGATCTACGCTTTGTATTGCTGCCGCTATGATCGCGGTTGATGTTTTGTCTAGGCTTGAAGGTATAGTGATGGCTCCGGTTGTCCTGTCCTGTCTTGACTCTAACTGAATTTCGATGCGTCCAATTCTGCCTGATTTTTGTAGCTCGCGAAGATCTAAATCCGGTCCGAATAGGCCTTCGGTTTGGCCGAAGATTGCGCCTATCACGTCAGGTTTTTCGACTACGCCCTCCACATCGAATCGGGCAACTATCAAATATTTCGTTGTTGAATATTGTGAATTTGTCCCCAATTAGGGATAACCCTCCTGTCATGCTCACGTTAACGTTTGCTACGAAAGTATACGACATGAGCAATCTATTCGTACCATCATCCGTTGTCCATATAAACGCTGTGTACAACTATGGCATGATTTGTCGTCGAATTGCTCTAGAGTGATGCTGGCGAGCGAACTTATGCGGAAATGCGTCGTTTGGTTTTTCAACTTCGAGTCGAAGTCTTTCACGGTATCCGGGTAATTCCTCGATGCTGCGAAGGTTTGATCGGGTTAATTCGCGGAGGCTGCGCCAGATGATGATGTTCCCCAAGGTTCCACGTGAGTTAAGCGTGCGGCTTAATCTATGAGCTAGTGAGACTCCTTGTCTGTCGAAGTCAGTTAGCACGATCGCTTGCCGTAATTCTCCTAGCTCTTCTACGAATTCTAATGGGTTCAGTCTGCTGCTCTGGAGGCACAGTATGCTGCCTGTTATTCCAATCGCACGAAGGGCATTTTTATCTTTAGCACCTTCAACGATGATCGGGTTGCCTTTTTCAGATTCGTCGGATAAGTATTCGAGGAGCTTTTCCAAACGCTCCAGTCGGACGTTTGCCGGGGCACGCATGGTTTGCGGCTACCTTGTAGGTCGAAGTTGTTGCATTTTGTGCAGGAGTTCAGGTTTTTTTTCAAATTCTTTTCTCGCAGGTTCTAGAATGTCGATCAGACTGGTCGCCACGGCGTTTTTGAGGTCGGCAGGGTGGATCCTTCCTTCACGATAATCAATTTCTAATGCTTCGAAGGTATCGTATGTTTTCGAGCCGCCGTATTTTTCGGGTCTTTCTATGTTAACCGAATGTTTCCATGGGAAGGAGATGTGGTGAGCCATGTCGATGATGCTGTTATTCTCAATGTCCTTGGGAAGGCAGTAGGCACTTCGAATTTTATTTCTAATTGTATCTGGTTCGTCGTGGATGAGGATGCTGCTTTCAGGAATGCTTTTTGACATTTTAAAGGAGATTTGCGTGTTTAGTTGAATGTTTTCGTCGTATTTTGCTGAATCCATTTTTTTCGCTCCCGCTAAGCCAATTATGAGGTGCGTGTGGAGACTGGTTGGCTTGCGCCATCCGAGTTTGTCTGCTACGTCGCGGGCTAAAGCGTGGGCCTTTCTTTGATCCATCCCGGCACATGCTACGTCAGCGTTTAATTCGAAGATGTCTGCGACTTGCATGCACGGATAGAAAGTCGAAGCAGCTTCGATGTCTTTGCTATCTAGTTCTCTACCCATTATTGGGAGGGCGCGCCAGATTCGATTTATGTTGACTGATTTTGCTACCCGAATGACGCGTTCCCAGTATTCCTGCCGCGACGTCAACTCAGATGCCCACGTGTACGTTGCCTCTGCCGGATCTATGCCAATCGCAGTGAAGCATTGTTTGAAGTATTCTCCGCAGAGGTGGATCTCGTCCATGCGTCCGCCTAGTTTATTGTTAATCCATGAGTGCCAGTCTGCGAGGAAGATTGTGAAGTCGAATCCGGCTTGAATCATGTCTTTGATTTTCTTGCCGCAAACTAATCCCATACCGATGTGCATTAGGCCGCTTGCTTCGAAGCCCCAGTAAGCTTTCGGCCGCTGATTCGTTTCAAGAAGTGTCTTGAGCTCCTCTTTCGTTATGACCTCCTCAGTTTCTTGTGTTGCCAATTTGAAGCGGGTTTCGGTATCCAAATACGATCACGAACTATGGATGTTTTCTTATGATGCTTTCGCGCTATCCCACTTTCCCTGGAGCGGATTCGCCGCACGGGTGAACCATGAACCTATTAGGGTTGCTGATTCAACCGTTTTCGCCCACGACACTAACACGCAAACTTCATGGAAGGGCAACGCCCTGCTCAGTTGGTTCTCTCGGAGGTGGGCGGCTCTGGCGTCTCTCCAGCTGTGTGGGAGCGGACATGGTCTTGAAGAGCTGTTCCAAATCTAATTCAAATGCTGCCACCGGGTCCTCAAGTTTCCAGTTTTGGAGTATCTGCGGGTGGATTTCTCCTATTATTCCAACATCCTCTCCACCGATAAGGATGCTCCCAACTCGGCCTTCTAGGAAAGATTGATTGATTGCGGGCTGGAGGGCGAATTTTAGGTCAAGATTTGTCATTAACGGTTCGAGGTTCGACTTCATCTCTGTGAAGTTGGCGTGGGCGTGAGTTGAAACGCAGGCAAGTTTCAGTTTGTCTTGCGTCCGATTTGGCATCGTTGATTGCGGAACTGTACAGGTCCCAACTTCGAATATCTTTTGCGGGTATTCTACATGCGTGTTGTTTCCAAGAAATTCAAGTAGGCTTGGAAGGAGCCATGATCGCAGGCAGGTCATAGTTGTGATCTTGGGATTCGTAACTTCGACATATTCGGTTGTGCTCTGGTTCATCTTAGTGAATTGCTTATCTGGGTTTGTCATCTGGAACGACATTATTTCTTGAAATCCCAAGCCGATCATCAACAACCTGATTTTGTCAGCGTATTCTTGGCTTGGTGTGAGTCCACCGGCGGTCATATCGGCAGGCCATCGTGGCTTAAGACTATTGAGCCCATATGCTATGGAAATATCTTCAATGATGTCTACTGGGTGAAGTATGTCCAATCGATAGCATGGGACCTCCACCTTCAGCTTTTGTGCGGATGGCTGTTTGGCATCGTATCTGGCTCGGCGGAGTAGCTTTACGATTTCTGCGGGCTTCAGCGTAATGCCCATCAATCTATTCACGTCTTCTAATGTGATTTGCATTGTTCGCTGACGAAGGTCGGGCGTTTGGATTACGGATGGTTCTCTATAATTGTAGTGGATTCTTGCGGGGTGGAGTTTGGCACTTCGGTCGGCAAGGGCAGTGGTGAGTATTGTCAGCGTGTTCTGGACTGTTTCTTGAGTTGTTCCAGTGACTTCAACTAGTATATTTTTCGTCTCCGGCGTGATTTTTCCAAGGTCGTTGGAGTTTATGATCGGTGGGAAGGAAAGGACTTTTCGATCAGCATCGAGAAGTATGGGCAGTCGTTTGTTCGATTTTACGATGTAGCCATACTCCAATCCCTTCGGGTGGCTTTCAAGGATTTCTTGAAGTGACAAAGGGCGGTCGCCGTCCAATGGAACAAGCTTGATCGCGTCCGGTTCAGCTAGGCCGTAGGTTAATGGAGATCGGATTAGGTCGAAGTCGTAGAACCCTATTGATGATCGTTTGCGTCGTCTACCGTAGCTTTGGTCAAGTTTTTCTTGAAGATGAATTATGCCTCGGATTATATCGTCTGTTAATTTGGTTTCCTTAGCGATTACACATGAAATATAGGGTCTTATCGACAGGAGTTCTTGATCGACAAATATTTCCACTGCTGGGTTCTTTGCGAGTGAATATTTTTTGATTCCAGTTTCGATGCTCCGGATTCCTCTTAGTGCTCGAGCAATCCCCTCAACACTCCATGTGTCGGGTCGGTTGGTATCGACGTTTTCGAGTTGGAGTTCAGTTTTCTCATCGATCTGTTCGGTGCGGCTTGGTCCGGATAGTTCGCATTTTACAAAGTATAGTAGTTCGTTCAGTTCATCGTTTTTCCGGGGTAGCTTGAAGCCGGCGAGTTTTTCGAGGTCTCCCATTATGGCAGTTATTGCTACCAGGTTAGACCACCCTCTGTTTTCTAATCCAATCCAAGTCCTGAGCGAAGAGCAATCTGATGTCGTCGATCCCGGATCGCATCATGAAGAGTCTATCGACCCCTATTCCCCATGCGATCACCGGAACTTTGATGCCGAGCGGAAGGGTTAGTTCGGGTCTGAAAATGCCCGATCCTCCGAACTCTAACCAGCCAAAGCCTTCCTTGTATGCTTGAAGTTCAACGCTAGGTTCGGTGAACGGAAAGTAGTCAGGTTTGAATCTGACTTTATCTGCACCCGCGATCTCTTTCGCGAAACGTTCCAGCACCCCAAGTAGGTCTCGGAGTGAGAGATTCGGACCTGCAATGATGCCTTCAACTTGATTGAATTCTGTTAGGTGTGTGCGGTCCACTTGATCTGGTCTGAAACATCTCACAATGGAGAAATATTTTCCTGGAATCTGCAGGTTTTTGTTTACTAACATTCGTGCGCTAAGAGCTGTTCCTTGGCTGCGCAGAACAAGTTTCATTGCTTCTTCGCGTGAGTATTTGTATTTCCATCCGGTTGAGCCGGTTGTCCACCCATTTTCATGCGTTTTACTCACTCGGTTGACGAACCGTTCTTGTTCGGATAAGTCGCCAAGTTGCTGGCTCTTGATGAAGTAGATGTCATGAATTTCTCTGGCTGGGTGGTCTTGGGGCATGAAGAGAGCGTCGCAATTGAAGAACATCAGCTCAACCGTTGGACCAGTCATCTCTTTGAATCCTAGTTCCACCAATTTCGACTTCAAGTCGTCTAGGAATTGTCGGTAAGGCTGTTTCTTTCCAGGCCATGACGGAGTTGTTTCTGCAGTGATGTTGTATTTTCTGAAAGATACCGTTTTCCAGCGTTCGGATGTGATTAGTTCTGGTGTGAGTTCACTAACTTCCTCTGCTATCTTGACGCCCTCTTCTAGCGTCTTCCAACCTAAGTCGGTGAGTTCTATGTTTCGGATGGTTCGCTTCTTTGATACGAGCAGCCGTCTCTTTCGTAAAGTCTCAACGCTCTTGACGAATTCCTTTGGAAGCTGATCAACAGAGACCTCAGTTTTGGACGCCAGAAATTCAAGAGTTCTTTCTTCAACAGATTTTTCTTGGTTACTCTGTGCTCTAACTATTGTTTGTTGTCCTTCTGTTTGAACCTGTCCCCAATTTAGAATTCTGAGCCAGCCTAAGGCGATGCTTGCTAGCTGCGCTGTCATATTCGCACATTTGGCGGCTTGTTCTAATTTCGCGGCACCGCCCAACTCCAAAACTGCTTGTAGAAGGCGTCTTTCCGGCATTCCGTCTCGTGCATATTCTGTTCCTTCTTGGGTGGCCGTGAGAATCGTCTTTTCCAATTCAGTAACTTGAATGAGTCCCTGAGTTTGAAGTGTGGTAACTGCGCGAGTAACGGCTGCATCACTTTGCGTGGTGCTTTTGACGAGTTCATCGAGAGAGGCTCTCCCTTCTTGGTTCCTGAGGCTTTTCAGTACCGATGCCTCGTTCTCTCTCATCTCGACCAATCATTTTGCGCCTCATGCATCCTAGTTGTCCTTCGGATTGAACAAGAATTCTTGGACTCTGTCCTTTGCTTTCTCCCTTTTTTCTTGATGTTCTTTCAGAAACTTTTTCACTCTATCTGCTAAGATGTGTTTGCAGTCACCACACATGATGTCGCCCGCCAGGCATTTGAATCTCAAATCTTCGATCTCAGGATCGTCCATGAACAAAAAATAATCATAACTGAAGACTGAACAAATGTCAGGGTTGGCGCCAAGTCGTTTCTGTTCTTCTATTGTGGCACGTCCTCCTGTGAAAGCATTCATCACTTTCTTAGCCGCTTTCTCGGGTGGGTCAACAGTGAATATTGATGTTTCTGGTATCGAAGCGGACATTTTTCCGCTCCTTCCGAGCCCGGGCACGAATCGGCAATGGATCTGTGCGGGCTTGTAATATCCAAGCTTAGGCGCCACGTCTCGAGTCACGCGCCAGTACGGGTCCTGATCGATCGCTGCAGGTATGAGACATGGAACGTTATGGCCGACTAGGTCTGATTCGATGAATGCCGGCGCAGCTTGTAGTGCAGGGAAGAAGATCATGCCGATGTTGGTGCTGTCTTCGAATCCGAAGGTTGCCCGGATGGTTGAATAGTTCATGTGTTTTGCGACGCGAACAGCGATCTTATACAATGTGCTGATGTTCTTGCTATCCACTATTATTCTAGTGTTTTTAGGTTCGAATCCCAAAGCTATGATGTCTAAGATGTTTTCATAAGTCCATTTTTCCACGTCGCCCATAGTGCAGTCGTCTCGGTGCAGAAACTTCTCGTCATCTGTCATCTGAAAGTAGAGCTTCGCCCCGAATTTGTCTTGAAGATGCTTCGTGAACATCCAAGGTACGAGATGGCCGATGTGTACCGGGCCCGAAGGGCCCCGGCCAGTATATAATACGAATTTTTCGCCGGCTTCGTAACGTTGAAGGATCCAGTCGAGGTCTCGATGTGAGAAAAAAATTCGCCTTTTTAGTTGGGGGTGAAGTTCACCAGTGTACTTCTTGATGCGTTCAAGAATCTGTGCCGTTAATGGTTGGGTTCCGAAGTCTTTAACGAGTTTATCGTAATCCACTCTGCCTGTAACTTCCCAGGGCGTTACCACCATCTCTTCGTTATTTGTTTCTGACATTTCTATACGCAGATCCAGAGTAGTATGCTCACATCGTCACGCATCGGAATTATGAATCCTAAATAAACAGATGCTTTGCGTCTGGTCTAAAGAAGGTTTGGACTCCGTGACCAATGGAGAAGTTGAACAGTTCGAAAAGTCAGGTCGAATTCTTGCTGACGTGCGAAGTTTCGTCAAGAACCTTCAGATTCGGAAGATGAGCATACTGGAGGTTTGCGAGTCGGTTGAAGCGAAGATTAGAGAACTCGGTGCTGGACCGGCTTTTCCGTGTAACGTTGGCGTGAACGAGGTTGCCGCTCACTATACTAGTCCATGGAAAGATGAATCCATGATTCCAGACGATTCACTCGTGAAGATTGATTTTGGTGTAGAGTTGGATGGATACATAACTGATACTGCGATAACTCTCTCACTTAAGCCAACGTATGATTCAATGATTGTTGCCGCAGAAACGGCGCTGCAAGAGGCGATCGCGGCGGTTGCTCCAGGAAGAAAGCTATCGGATATCGGGACCATCGTTGAGCGTTGCATAAACCGGTATGGATTCAAACCAATACGCAACCTCACTGGACATAAAATAGAACGTTACCGAATTCACGCTGGAAAGTCTGTGCCGAATGTGTCAGGCATAGAAAGTGGAAGGTTTGAAGTGGGTGAGGTATATGCCGTGGAGCCATTCGTCACTCGAAAGGATGCCGCTGGAGCTGTTGAGGAGGGTGACGAAGCGTTCATTTACAGGTTCGTCCGAGCGAAAGGTGCCAAATCAAAATTAGCCGTTGCTCTTGCTGACGATTTGCAACACAATTACAAGACTATGCCTTTTGCGGCGCGATGGGTTTTCGATTCCGGTGGACCAGAGTCGAAGTTCGCGTTCGAGGAATTAGTTGCCAATCGATGTGTGGTAGGTTACCCTGTGCTAGTTGAGGTAAGCCGCAGTGTCGTTGCCCAAGCTGAACATACGTTAGTAGTAACTTCGGGTGGATGTCGCGTGCTTACGGCCTAGCTCTTCTTCTGCTGCTGTGTGGGCTGCTCCGCGTAGATGAGGTCAACCTTCATCGTGCCCTTGCACTGTTGACATTGACCAACTTCTTTCGGAATGAAGTCACCGGTCGTGAACGTGCGTACAACTTTGAATCCGCAATTTCCACAGACAACAGTACTTAACACCTTAATCGCCATGTTCTGCAAAGTTACCATCCTTCGTCTCATTTGAGTTATTGATGACAGCGCAAGTACCGTGCCTACTGAAGCCATGACGCCATATACGAAGAACTGGGGGAATTGTCCGGCTTGGTAGTAGGAAAGCGCTTGAAGCATAGCCCAGAGCGAAATGGCTAGAATGACCAGTCCGAAGGCGATTAGTAGGTATGCGTAGAACGTGGCAGGTTTGGAGCTACTCAATTCATGTTCCCCTTAAGCTATTCCAGCCGTATTGCCGATGCCGGCGACGATAATTAAGTCGCCTTCTTTCGTACTTTCCAACGCAAGTCGTTTGATTTTCTCTATAACTGGATCGGCAGCCTCGGCGATTTCCTTCTTCATAGTGGTGACAGCCTCAAGAATGCTCTGCTTAATCACTACTGCATACACTGGGATGCCGAATTTTGTAGCTTCCTCTTCAATTTTGAATCGCTCTGTTCCAATTCCGCCTATGGCCGCACCGATGCCTTCACCGATTTCGCCTGTCTTCTCTCCTTCAAGTTTTAGCGCTGCATCAACCATGACTATCATTGCTGCCTTGCCGTTGTTCTCCTCGAGAATTTGCCGTATGGCGTCACCAGGTTTGCCTACGCTGCCTCCAGGCCCTTCGGCTTTCAGAGCGATAACTCTTCGACCTTCCAAGACCGTTTCTGCGGCAAGCATATCCTTCTCGACTTTGCGAATTTCGCGCCCGCGCATTAGCTTAGATGCAACCAACGGTCCAGCTCCGTCTCCGATCGGATGACCTTCAGCGAAGGCTTTAGTTGCTCCCTGGTACGCCTCCGCTTCTTGCATGATCAGTGGCAGGAATGCCTGCAATTGGAAGATCACGAAGATGCTGAAAGTCTTCTTACCAAGCAAGTAGAGGTGTCGAACTATTTTGTACATGAAATTCAATGCCCACGCTGCTTCCACAAGATTCTCGAGATTGTTAACTTGGGGTGGAGTAGCTTCCGGCGCAATCCTTGCGACATCTGATTTGAACTTGGCCTCTCTGACATCGAGTAGGTGGTCAAATTTCTTAACGATGCCCGCAGGATCCATGTCTACTGGCGAAATAAGGAATTGTTCGAGGAGCGAATTCAATTTAGGAGTTGGGTCGTCCTTTGACTTACCTACGTCTTTTATCATCTTGAGTGTCAAGCTCTTTGCGTCATTTCGCATGTTCTCAAGTCTACGTACGGCCCCGTCGATTTGCATCAACGCAATCCGACTTTGAATCTGTTGTCCGAACACCATGAATCCTAGAAAAGAAATTACGAATACTATGTTCAGAATATTGTTCACGCTGCTAGCGCCGAAAAGCCCAGTTTGCAGCGCAATGTTGGCGAGTTCACTAAGCAAGAATTTTTCCTCTAATTGTAACAAATGAATAGCGGCGTCTAGCTGGTAATAAACCTTCATTCACGAATTTTGGAATTGTCTGGAAAAAATCGAAATGGAGTCGGCAGCGGTCCGGGGCTCGCATGGGCTTTCGCAACATACTATGGCCCGAATCGCCTGAGAGATTCACTTCCGTGTTTCCGGTTCTCGGGAACTTTCGGAATGGGAACGGGTCCTTGCTCTCAGCTTTGGCCGCCAACTCCAAACGTACGAGCGCTTTAGCAAATAATTAAACATTCCCCGGTCAATGGTTGGCTCGTGACTACATTGCGTGGAGTCGCTATAATTGGCGCTGGAATGGCTTCTGTATCAGTCGCGTCCGGCAAGACTCTAGCCCAACTGTTTGTCGATGCAGCGACGAAGGCTATTGAAGACGCAGGTGTTGGAAGGATCGATTCAATTTACGTGGGCAATATGTTGTCCGGATTTCTCCAAAACCAAGAGCATCTCGGAGCACTGATGGCCACCGCACTGCAAAGAGAGGGTGTGCCAACTTACAAAATTGAAGGCGCATGTGCATCGGGAGGTGTCGCATTGAATGCTGGCATCAAAGCTGTTCTCTCCGGCTTAGAGGATATCGTGCTGGTCGGAGGTGTCGAAAAAATGTCTGGTTACTCTACCCCCCAGGTGACTGAAGGTCTAATGATGGCCGAGGACCGATTAAGAGTGGCTTCAACCGGAGTGACCTTCGTAGGACTAAACGCTATGATTGCTCGAGAATACATGCGGAAATACAACGTGAAACATGAGATGATTGCTGAGTTTCCTGTCCTCTGCCATGCCAACGCACTGGACAATCCATATGCCCAATTTCATAAAAAAGTCAGCGTTCAAGATGTCCTCGCATCTCCGCTCGTAGCTGACCCGTTGAGGTTATACGATTGCGCCGGCATAGGGGACGGCGCAGCGGCGATAATTTTGGCACCGCTAGAGCGAGTTCACGAATTCACGGAATCCTCAATTGAAGTTCTGGCTTCAATCGTCGCAACTGATTCCCTCAGCTTGCACCAACGTGCAGACATCACTACGTTTGAAGCCTCAAAGATCGCTTCGAGGCTTGCATATGAAAGGGCCCACATCAAACCTGAAGACGTTGATGTGTTAGAAGTCCATGACGCCTTCTCTATGCTAGGCATCATGGCGCTCGAAGACTTGGGTTTCGCAGAGAAGGGCTCAGGGGTTAGAATGGTCATGGATGGAGAATGCGCCCGCGATGGAAAACTCCCAACCAACACTTTCGGAGGCTTGAA
>Ga0326727_10017152_pt1 | contig 15097 bp, 10 predicted proteins | sample MB2enrmetagenome_FD_207643 | JGI IMG/M metagenome (GOLD analysis project Ga0326727, IMG submission 207643) | Lab enriched peat soil microbial communities from McLean, Ithaca, NY, United States - MB29MY | ecosystem: Environmental > Terrestrial > Soil > Wetlands > Peat | place: USA: New York... | reverse complement strand
ACGCGCCGCACCTCGGAGATGCTCAGGCTCTCGCCATCCAGATGAACCGCTGTCATCCTCGCCGCCGCGATTGCCGGGCCGCCACCAGTTCCTCGATATTCACCAGCTCCGTGGGATAGTCGCCCGTATAGCAGGCGTAGCAGTACTCCTGGTTTTCATCCGCCACCGCTTGCCGCAACGCCGCAACCGAGAGGTACCCCACCGAATCGGCCTCCAGGAAGCGCCGGATCTCATCCACCGAGTGGTTCGAAGCGATCAGCTCGCTGCGCGTGGGCGTGTCCACGCCGTAGAAACACGGCGACACCGTGGGAGGGCAGGAGATGCGCACATGAACCTCGCGCGCACCGGCCTGCCGCACCATGCGCACGATCTTGCGGCTGGTGGTGCCCCGCACGATGGAATCGTCCACCAGCACCACGCGCTGCCCTTCCAGAAGGTAGCGCACCGGGTTGAGCTTCAGCTTGACACCGAAATCGCGAATGGCCTGCGACGGCTCGATAAACGTCCGCCCCACGTAATGGTTGCGGATCAGCCCGTGCCGGAACGGCAGCCCCGATTCGCTGGCGTAGCCGATGGCCGCCGCGACGCCCGAATCCGGCACCGGCACCACCAGGTCCGCATCGGCGGGGCACTCGCGCGCCAGCAGCCGGCCCAGCTCCTCGCGCGATTGCTCCACCGGGCGCCCGAACACGATCGAATCCGGCCGCGAGAAATACACGTGCTCGAAGACGCACTGCGCCCGCGGCCGCTCCGGCGCCCAGCGCTCGCGCGTGACTCCCTCCGGGCCCACCACCACCATCTCGCCCGGCTCGACCTCGTTCAGGTACACCGCGCCGATCAGGTCGAACGCGCACGTCTCGGAAGCGAACGCGTAAAATTTGCGGCCCCCGGAAATTTCCATTTCGCCCATCACCAGCGGGCGGAAGCCGTGCGGGTCGCGGGCCACGATGATGCGGTCCTCCGCCAGAAACACCAGCGAGAAGGCCCCTTCGATATGCAGGAGCGCCTCGCGCAGCGCCCCGCTGAGGGTGCGTTCTTTCGATTGCGCCACCAGGTGCAGCACGATCTCGGTGTCGCTGGAGGCTTGAAATACCGCGCCGTGGCGTCCCAGGTCCGCCCGCAGCTCGGCCGTGTTGGTGATGTTGCCATTGTGCGCCACCGCCAGGCGCCCCTTGTTGCAGGCCACCGAAAAGGGCTGCGCGTTGAGCATGGTGGTGTCGCCGGCCGTCGAGTAGCGCGTATGCCCGATGGCCAGTTCGCCCGGCAGGGTCGCCAGCACCGGGCTGGTGAAGATATCGGCCACGTGCCCCATGGATTTGTGGCAATAAGTCTGCCCGCGCGACGACGTGCAGATGCCCGCGCTTTCCTGCCCGCGATGCTGCAGCGCGTAGAGGCCCAGGTACGCCAGCTTGGACGCCTCGGGATGGCCGTAGATGGCCACCACCCCGCACTCTTCGTGGAATTTATCGGACATGCGATTCAAGCGCCCGCTCGTATGCGGCCCTGAGGGCCCCGATTTCCCAACAGCCCAGCGTCACCCCCCGCTGCCGGATCTCCAGCTCCTTCTCGATTGTAACTCCCACCACGGGGGCCTCGACTCCGAATTTCTCCGCGATCGCCGCCACCCGCTTGGGATGCGCCGTCGAGATCAGAATCCGCGAGGCTCCTTCGTGAAACGCCAGTATCTCCGGCCGCAGGTCCGAATCGATATCGATCTGCGCCCCGATCTCCGCCGGCCCGAACGAGCACTCCGCCAGCGTCACCGCCAGGCCGCCATCGGCCAGGTCGTGCGCCGATTCCGCGAGGCCCTCGGCGACGATGGCGCGCATGGCCTCGTGCACCCGCTTCTCGCGCTCCATATCCAGTTCCGGAGGCAATCCCCAGAGCTGCTTGACGATCTCCTTGGCATACTCGGTGCCGCCGAATCGAATCTCATCGCACCCGCCCACGCCGCCCAGCAGCACCACCGCGCGGCCGGCGTTGCGGAAGGGAATCGTCACCGGCGGCCCGGTCTTCAGCAGGCCCACAATGCCCAGCACGGGAGTCGGAAAGATGCCCTCGCCCAGAGTCTCGTTATACAGGCTCACGTTGCCGCCGGTGATGGGCGTCTCGAAGTGCCGGCAGGCTTCCGCCATGCCCTCGATGGCCTCCACGAGCTGCGCCATGATCTCCGGCCGCTCCGGGTTCCCGAAGTTCAGGCAATTGGTGGCCGCCACCGGCAGCGCGCCCACGGTTGCCAGGTTGCGGCAGCATTCCGCAACCGCCAGCCGCGCGCCTTCCCGCGGCGAAAGATAGCTGTAGCGCCCGTTGCCGTCGGTCGCGATCGCCACCGACGTGCCGGTCTCTTTGATGCGCAGAATGGCCGCGTCCGCTCCCGGTCCGGCCAGCGTGTTGGTGCGCACCTGGTAATCGTACTGCTCCCAGATCCATCGCTTCGAGCAGATGTCCGGGGCCGCCAGCAGCGCGGGCAGCGCCTCTTGCACGCTCGCTTCCGGCAGCGCCGGCGCCTCCATCGGCGCACGTCGCAGCGGCGTCGTATGCGGACGGTCGTAGAGCGGAGCCTCGTCGGCCAGTTCGCGGTTGGGAATTTCGGCTACAACCTCGCCATGGTGCCGCACACGCAACTTGCCATCGCCCGTCACCACCCCGATCTCGCTGGCCTCCAGGCCCCACTTGCGGAATATGGCGTAGACTTCGTCTTCGCGCCCTTTCTCGGCCACCAGCAGCATGCGCTCCTGCGATTCCGAGAGCATGATCTCATAGGGCGTCATGCCCGTGGCGCGTTGCGGCACCTTATCCAGCTCGATCTCGATCCCCACTCCACCGCGGCTGCCCATTTCGCACGTCGAGCACGTCAGCCCCGCCGCGCCCATATCCTGGATGCCCACGATGGCGCCCGTCTGCATGGCCTCCAGGCACGCTTCCAGCAGCAGCTTTTCCATGAAGGGATCGCCCACCTGCACGTTGGGCCGCTTCTGCTTGGATTCCTCGGTGAACTCGGCCGAGGCCATCGACGCCCCGTGGATGCCATCCCGCCCGGTGCGCGCGCCCACGTAAATCACCGGGTTGCCGAGGCCGGAAGCCTTGGCGTAAAAGATGTCTTCCTTGCGGCACACTCCGAGCGCCAGCACGTTGACCAGCGGGTTGCCGTCGTAGCACGGCTCGAAGAGGCACTCGCCGCCCACCGTGGGCACGCCGAAGCAGTTCCCGTAATGCGCGATCCCCGCCACCACGCCCGCCAGGATGCGCCGGTTGCGCGGCCCGGTTTCGGGATCGTCGAGGCGCCCGAAGCGCAGCGAATCGAGCACCGCGATGGGCCGCGCGCCCATGGTGAAGATGTCCCTGAGGATGCCGCCCGACCCTGTGGCCGCGCCCTGAAACGGCTCGATGAAGCTCGGATGGTTGTGCGATTCGATCTTGAACGCGATCACGTAGCCATCGCCGATATCGACGATCCCGGCGTTCTCGCCCGGCCCCTGCACCACCCGCGGGCCTCGCGTGGGCAGCTTCTTCAGATGCAGCCGCGAGCTTTTGTACGAGCAGTGCTCACTCCACATCACGCTGAAGATCCCCAGCTCCGTGTAGCTCGGCTCGCGCCCCAGGATCGCGACGATTTTGGCGTATTCCGCCGGCGTCAACTGGTGCTGCGCGATCAGCTCCGGTGTCATCGCCGTGCCGGTCGTCATGCCCGCACCCCCGCGCCGAGCAGCGAGCGGAACACCGTCAGGCCGTCGCTCGAACCCATGAGCGGGTCGGACGCCCGCTCGGGATGCGGCATCATCCCCATCACGTTGCGCTCGCGGCTCAGAATTCCGGCGATGTCGCGCAGCGAGCCGTTGGGGTTATCCAGGTACCGAAAGGTCACGCGGTCCTCGGCCTCCAGCTCGTCCAGCGTCTTTTCATCGGCGTAGTAGCAGCCCTCGCCGTGGGCGATGAACAGGCGCAGCACCTGCCCCACGTGCGCCGCCGATGTGAAGGGTGAATTCGTGGTTTCGGTCCGCAGCCGCACCTCGCGGCAGATGAACTTCAGCCCCCGGTTGCGGATCAGCGCGCCCGGCAGCAGCCCCGCTTCGACGAGAATCTGGAAGCCGTTGCAGATGCCCAGCACCGGCCCTCCCGCGGCCGCGAACTTGCGGACCGCCGCCATCACCGGCGAGAACTTGGCGATGGCGCCGCATCGCAGATAGTCGCCATAGGAGAAGCCGCCCGGCAGAATCACGGCATCCACATCGCCGAGCGTCTCGGAATCGTGCCAGATGAACTCCGCCTTCTGACCGAGGTTTTCGGAAACCGCGTAGAAGGCGTCGTGATCGCAGTTGCTGCCTGGAAACACAATGACGCCGAATTTCATGGATTTCACTTCGGGGAGGTGCACCTTCAATCTTATCAGTTACGGCCGCCGCCTCACCAGCCGCGGCGGTCACCAATCCGAAAGCACCCGCAAACTTCGGCGGTCGAAGAAGGCCGCATCCGCCGTCCGGAAGTAGCGCCGGATCTCGGGGCCGCCTATGTTCACGATGGTCTGGTCCCACTCGCACCGCGTGCAATAGGGAGCGTCCTCCGAAGCCGGGACCTCGCCCGCAACGCCGTCTGCCTCCCGTACAAAGAGGCTGGCACGAGCTGATGGAACAGCGGGCCGAGCCTGTCTCATCTCAAAGACCCCCCGGCCCGCGTTTCCAACTACACCGGCCGCCTCCCGTTCCTGCCAGAATGAGAATTTCATGCCGCCTCTGGATAATCCTCTGGGGTTCACCGGCGCCGATATTATCGAACTACTGGTGGCCGCCTTCCTGCTGGCCGCCACCCTCGCCTGGCATCCGTGGATCGAGCCTTATGCCCGCCGTTTCGCCGCGCGCACCGCCTGGTCGATGCTCCTGCTGGCCGCCCTGCCCGTTATCCTGCGGCTCGCGCTCCTCGCCAACCATCCGGTGCCGGCGCCGGATGTCTACGACGAATTCGGCCACCTGCTGGTAGCCGATACCCTCCGCCACCTGCGCCTGGCCAACCCCGCGCATCGCATGCACCGCTTCTTCGAGACCTTCTTCGTTCTCCAGGAACCCACCTATAGTTCCATCTATCCCATCGGGCAGGGCCTCGTGCTGGCCCTCGGCCGCGCCATCTTCGGGACGCCCTGGGCCGGCGTGATCATGGCCACCGCCGCCTTTTGCTCGCTCTGCTATTGGATGCTGCGCGGCTGGACCACGCCCGGCTGGTCACTCCTGGGCGGCGGGCTGGCCGTCATCGAGTTCGGTCCGCTCAACCAGTGGATGAACAATTACTGGGGCGGCGCGCTTCCCGCCGCGGCCGGCTGCCTGGTCTTTGGCGCGCTGCCGCGGCTTCCCGCGGGGCGCCAGCGCGACCGTATCTTCCTCGGCCTCGGTCTTGGCCTTCACCTGCTCACCCGCCAGTTCGAATCCATCTTCCTCGCGATTGCGGTCCTGCTCTTCTTCCTTCCGGCGCTGCGCCGACGCGCCGAAGCCGCGGGCCTGGCTCGCGCCGCGGGGGTCGTGGCGCTCGTAATTTTGCCGGCACTCGCCCTGACCCTGCTGCAAAACCGCCAGGTCACCGGCAGTTGGACCACCTTGCCCGAAGCGCTCAGCCAATATCAGTACGGCGTTCCCTCGGCCTTCACGTTCCAGCCCAACGTGATTCCCCACCGCCCCCTCACGCCCGAGCAGGCCCTCGATTACAAAATGCAGCTTAGTTTTCACGGCCCCGGCACCGATACTCTGAGCACCTACCTGCTGCGCCTGGAATACCGCGTGCGCTTCTATCGCTTCTTCTTCCTGCCGCCCCTGTATATCGCCCTGCTGCTGTTTCTTCCCGCCGCGCGCGAATACCGCTACGCCTGGGTGCTGGCCACGCTGGCCCTGTTCGCCCTCGGCGCCAATTTCTTCCCCGCCTTCCAGTTCCACTACATTGCCGCGGTCGCCTGTCTTTTCATCCTGGCCGCCGTCGCCGGACTCGAGCGCCTGGCTCGCATCAAGGTCTCCGGCTGGCCGACGGGCGCCCAGGCCGCCCGTGTCATCGTCTTCCTCTGCGTTCTCCACTTCGGATTCTGGTACACCCTGCACGCGGCGGAAAATCCCGAGATCTCGCGCGCCGCCCGCCAGTACGAGACCTGGAACACCATCAACCACTCAAACCCCGAGCGGCGCATCCTCGTCAACCGCCAATTGGCGGCCCTCCCCGGCCGGCTGCTGGTCTTCGTTCGCTACACCCAGCGCCACATTTTCCAGGACGAATGGGTTTACAACGCCGCCGATATCGATTCTGAGCGCGTTGTGTGGGCCCGCGACCTCGGTCCCGACGAGAACGAGCGACTTTTGCGCTACTACCCCGGCCGCACGCCGCTCCTCCTGGAACCCGATCTCCGACCTCCGCGCCTCGGCCCCTACCGGTGAGGCCGCACGGCAGCTGTGGAGAAGCGATAATAGCCTCATGCAGAACATTCTCCCTCTGGTCTGTTTTATCGCCGGGTTCGTTCTGGCCTGGATGGTCCTGCGCTGGCGCCGCAACGAGGCCGAATCGGCGTTTAAGGCCCTTTCCGCCGACGCCCTGGCGCGCAATAACCAGGCGTTTCTCGACCTGGCTCGCGGAACCCTGGCGCAGACCCAGGAGGCCGCGCGCGGCGACCTGGATCTCCGCCGCCAGGCCATAGCGGAGATGGTGACGCCCGTGCGCGCGTCGCTCGAGAAGGTGGATTCCCGGATTCGGGAACTGGAGACTGCCCGCGCCGGGGCCTACGCGGCAATTTCCGAGCAGGTCCGCAATCTCATCGAAACGCAGGCCCAGCTCCGCGGCGAAACCGGCAAGCTGGTCACCGCGCTGCGAACTCCGGCCGTGCGCGGCCACTGGGGTGAGATCCAGTTGCGGCGCGTGGTGGAGATGGCCGGCATGCTCGACCATTGCGATTTCCTGGCGCAATCGACCGTCGGCCCCCAGGATGGCCGCCTGCGGCCGGACCTGCTGGTGCGCCTGCCCGCCGGCAAAATCATCGTCGTGGATGCCAAGACCCCGCTGGATGGATACCTCCAGGCCATCGAAGCATCCGATGAGCCGGCCCGCCGCGCGCGCCTGGCCGATCATGCCCGCCAGGTCCGCGCCCACATGACTGCGCTGGGCCGCAAATCATATTGGGAGCAATTCGACCGCGCCCCCGAGTTCGCCGTGATGTTCCTGCCGGGCGAGTGCTTCTTCAGCGCGGCCCTGGAGAGCGACCCCTCGCTGATCGAATCGGGCGTGGAGCAGAACGTCATCCTGGCCACGCCCACGACGCTGATCGCGCTCCTGCGCGCGGTGGCTTACGGCTGGCGGCAGGAGAGCCTGGCGGAGAACGCCGCCGCCATCAGCGCGCTGGGCAAGGAGCTCTTTAAGAGGCTCTCCGACATGGGCGACCACTGGAACAAGGTCGGCAAAAGCCTGGAGCGCGCCGTGGAGGCCTACAACGGCGCGGTGGGATCGCTGGAGAGCCGCGTGATGGTGAGCGCGCGCAAATTCGCGGACCTGAAGACCGCGCCCCTGGGCGTGGAGATCGCGCCCCTGGAGCCGGTCGAGAAGACCGTGCGCGCGGCACAGGCGGAGTAGCGAGCCCTCACCGCATCAATCCGTGCCAGATCCCGCGCCACTGCGGGCTCAACTGAAACAGGATGCGCGGCATCGTCATCGCCAGTGGGGTCAGAAACACCCACCGGCCCGACGCCACGCCCGCCAGTGCCAGCCAGATGAGTAACGGCGACATCGTCCTGCCGAATGAATAAACTCCCGACCACGCCTGCGGCTGTCCCAGAAACGCGATGAACACCGCCGCGAACAGGGCCGCCGCCAGGGCCGTCAGGTCGCGTTTGCCTTTCCAGAGCAGCGCCGCTGCCAGCGCCACGGCAACCCACATGCCCAGGATGCCCACGTACTCCAGAATCGCCGCGCGCAGCAGCCAAGGTGTCGCTACCGAATCCTGGATGGGGTGCAGGGTGCGTCCGATCAGGCCGTAAAATGGCACCCAAGAAGCGAAGACGGTCGCATCCGCGGGCGTTCGCCGCGCCACATATAAGAGCCAAAAAATCCAGGGCAGAGAAGACGCGCCGGCCAGGGCCACGCGCCGCCATTCCTTGCGCAGCGCTGCGTCCAAAGCGTAGGCGGCGATCAGAATCACCCCGGTCTCGCGCGCCAGCGGCGCTAAAACGAGGATGGCCAGGCTAAAGCCTGCCCCGCCCTCTGCGACGAACCCCACAGCCAGTGCCGCCAGCGCCACGTCGATGGTGTAGCGGTCGAGCGAGACCGCCACTGCCGGAATCGCCAGAAACATCAGCCCCCACGCGGGGTGCCGGCCCCACGCCACAGCCCAGCGCGCCGTCCAGAGCGCCCCCAGGAAAACAAAGCCCAGCACGACCGCGCTGTAGGCCGAATCCACGCGGTCGCTCTCGCCTCCGGCCGCTCCGTATGCCAGCGCGGGCAGCAGGATGCGCCGCCAGCGCAGGCGCGGATTATCGAGGAATCGCATCGTCTCGCCGCGCAGCAGCGGATCGTGCGCAATCATGTGGTAATACTGGCCGTCGTAACCGGTGGCGTCGTTGACGCGGTAGACGTCTTCCTGCGCGATCTGGGGCGGCACAGCCGTGGATTGGCCGGTGTAGAACAGCGCCGACCAATCGCCGCCGTAGTTGTAGCGCACCGTGAGCGCCTGCCATCCCAGCGCGGCGCCAGCCGCCAGCGCCGCCCACACGAGCGGCCCCACGAGGCCGGTGCGCATGGCTAGAGGCCCGCCCGTTTCCATAGCGCGTCCACGCGCCGCTTGACCTCTTCGCTCATTTTGATCTCGCCCGGCCACGGCCGCGTGAAGCCCTCGCCCGGCCATTTGCGCGTGGCGTCGATGCCCATCTTCGAGCCGTAATCCTGCAGGCGGCTGGCATGATCGAGCGAATCCACCGGCCCTAGCGTGAACTGAATGTCGCGCTCCGGATCGATATGGTTGAGCGCCTTCCAGGCCACTTCGCGCACGTTCTGCACGTCCACGTCTTCATCCACCACCACGATGCACTTGGTGAACATGGCCTGCCCCAATCCCCAGATAGCGTGCATCACTTTGCGCGCGTGCCCCGGATAGGACTTGCGAATCGAAACCAGCATCAGGTTGTGGAACACGCCCTCGGCCGGCATGGCGATATCGCGCACCTCGGGCAGTTGCAGGCGCATCAACGGCAGAAAAATCCGCTCGACGGCTTTTCCCATATAGAAATCTTCCATGGGCGGCGGTCCCACTATGGTGGCGGCGTAGATGGGCCGCACCCGGTGCGTGGCGCAGGTCAGGTGGAAAACCGGATATTCGCCGGCCAGCGAATAGTAACCGGTATGGTCGCCGAATGGCCCTTCGGTGCGCGTCTCGCCCACTTCCACGTAGCCTTCCAGGACGATCTCGGCGTTGGCGGGCACCTCCAGGTCGCAGCTCCGGCAGCGGATCATCTCCACGGGGCTCTGGCGCAAAAATCCGGCGATCATCATCTCATCGAGATCGGGCGGCAGCGGCAGAATGGCCGAGTACATGGTGGCCGGGTCCGCGCCGATGGCCACGGCCACGTCCATGCGCGCGCGGCCGTGGTGGCGGCTGCGGCGATAGTGCTCGGCGCCCTGCTTGTGGGTCTGCCAGTGCATGCCGGCGGTGCGGCCGTCGAAAATCTGCATGCGGTACATGCCGCAGTTGCGCCTGCCGGTATCGGGGTTGCGCGAAAAAACCAGCGGCAAGGTGATGAAGCGGCCGGCATCCTCGGGCCAGCATTGCAAAACCGGCAGGTCGAACAGCGAGAACTCCTCGCCGCTCACGATCTCCTGGCAAGGCGCTTGAGACAACGTACGCGGGAAAAAGGATCCCATTTCCGCGAGCCGCGGCAGCATTTTGATCTTCCCGATCAGCCCCTCGGGCATGCGCGTCTCGAGGATTTCTACGATCCGCCCGGCGATCTCCTCCACCGAAGCGACCTCGAGCGCGATCTCCATCTTGCGCGCGGAAGCGAATCCATTGATGAACACCGGGATCGCGCTGCCTTTGGGCTTCTCGAACAGCAGCGCGGGACCGCCGCTCTTGACCGCTCGGTCGGCGAATTCCGTGATCTCCAGAACGGGGTCCACTTCGAACGGAATGCGCTTCAGCTCGCCCTTTTCTTCCAGGGCGGCGATGAACTCGCTCAAGTCGCGGTAAGCCATACGTTATGATCGAAGTTTCATCATACCCAGTCCCGAGGAGTAAGAATGGCCAATCGAGTTGCATTCGTTACGGGCGCCAGCCGCGGCATCGGGCGTGCCATAGCCCTGAAGCTCTGCCGCGAGCACTTCATCGTGGTCGCCTCCCCCGAAGTGGAAAACAATGAGAGCGTGGCGGGGGAAATTCGCGCCGCCGGAGGTGAGGCGGTCACGCTGAACCTGGATGTCACTTCGCCCGAATCCGTCAAGGAAGGCTTCGCCAGTATCCTGGGCGAAAAGGGCCGCGTGGACGTGCTGGTGAACAACGCCGGAATCGCCCGCGACGGCCTGGCCGTGCGCATGAAACTCGCCGATTGGGAACTGGTGCTGAAACTCAACCTGCAAGGCGCCTTCCTGGCGGCTCAGCAGGCCATGCCGGGGATGATGCGCAACCGCTGGGGCCGCATCATCAACATGGCCTCGGTCGTGGGGCAAGCCGGCAGCCCCGGTCAGGTCAACTACGCCGCCTCCAAAGCCGGGCTGATCGGACTCACCAAGGCCTTGGCCCAGGAGTTGGGAAGCCGCGGCATTACCGTGAACGCAGTGGCGCCCGGTTATATCGACACGGATATGACCCGCGGCCTTCCCGAGGAACTCAAACGCAGGATGCTGGCCGGCGTTCCGCTGGGGCGCATGGGCCAGCCCGATGACGTCGCCAATGCCGTGAAGTTCCTGGCCAGCGACGAAGCCTCCTACATCACCGGCCACGTGCTGGCGGTCAACGGCGGCATGTACATGTAACCGATCCTGTCATCCTCCAGGCTAAGTGCTATGGATTCAGGCCCCAGCCCCAATCTAATACCGCCCACCGTTGAGAATGAGATTGCTCCCGCAAAAAGCCGTCCGAACCGCTTCCTTTCGGACTGGCGGGTTTCCGTGCTGGCGTTGATTGGCCTGTGGGCGGTCATCTACATGGCCGGCCTCTCGTGGCCCGCCTTGCTCGACGACGTCGATACCGTACACGCCGAGGCGGCGCGCGAAATGCTGCAGCGGCACGACTGGGTGACGCTGTACACCGACGGCTTCCGCTATCTGGAAAAAGCTCCGCTGATGTATTGGAGCCTGGCAACCAGCTACAGTATCTTTGGCATCGGCACCTGGAGCACGCGCTTGCCCCTCATGCTCGGCGTGCTGGCGCTGGTTCTGGCGACCTACCGGTTGGGCCGGCACGTTTATGGAGAGGCGGGCGGCCTGTACGCGGGGGCCGCACTGGCCACCTCGCTCGGCCTCTACATTTTCACGCGCTTTCAGATTCCCGAGGTGCTGGTCGCGCTGTGGCTTACGCTCGGCTACTACTTTTTTTGGCGGTCGCTCGAACAAGAACGCCCCTCGCGGTTCGTCTGCTGGGGATTCGCCGCGACGTGCGCACTAAATGTGCTCACGAAAGGCCTGATTGGACTGGTATTTCCGGTCGGAGCGATCGGGCTGTACCTTCTCCTGACGGGGAATTTGCGGCACTTGCTGAAGTTGCGTCTGGTCTCGAGCGCGCTGGTGTTTTTAGCGATCGCCGCACCGTGGCATATCCTGGCGGCGTTGCGCAATCCGGCGCAGGGTCAGGCGCGCGGGTTTCTATGGTTCTACTTCATCAATGAACATCTGATGCGCTTCCTGGGCAAACGCGTGCCTCCGGGGTACGACACCGTTCCGCTCGCCATCTTCTGGGGACTCCTGCCGGCGTGGCTTTTGCCCTGGAGCGCCTTCCTGCCGCAAGCTCTCCGCAGCGTGCCTGCGCGATGGCGGGAACTTCGGAGCAGGCCACGGACTGAGCTGGATCGGCGGCAGCGCGCCAATCTGCTCTTCTTCGCGTGGGCGCTCGTCATCGTGGGCTTCTTCAGTTTCTCGACGCGGCAGGAGTATTACACAATTCCCGCCCTGCCGGGCCTGGCGCTTCTGGTTGGCGGATGGCTGGCGCGCGAATCCGGAACGGCGGCGCGCGAGTCGGATCGCCGGGCGGGAAGGATATCTTCGACCGCCCTGTTCGCTTTCGGCGTGCTGGCGTTTGCCGCCGGGACATATCTTCTGTTTGTTTCCCGGGGCGCCGCTCCCGGGGCGGACCTGGCGGACCTGCTCAAGAAAAATCCGCAGGACTACGACTTATCGCTCGGTCATGTCCTCGATCTGACGCCGCGGGCGCTGGGTGTGTTTCGCGGTCCGCTTCTGGGGGTGTCCCTCGGGCTGTTTCTCGGCACCGGATTAAACTGGATTCTGCGGCGGCGCGGACGCCCTTTGGCGGGCAACGTTGCGCTCGCCGCCATGATGGCCGTGCTGCTGGCCTGTGTACATTGCTCCTTCAGCACGTTTTCGCCGATTCTCTCTTCTTACAATCTCGCGCAGGCGATTCAAAAGCGGTTTCGGCCGGGCGATCTGATCGTGATCGATGGCGAGTACCACGAGGCCTCCACGCTTAATTTTTATACCGGCATCCAGGTGCACATCCTGCACGTGCCGAGCGGGAACCTGTGGTACGGCGCGAAATTCCCCGATGCGCCGCATCTCTTCGAGACACCGGAATCGCTGGCGGTATTGTGGAACGGCCCACGGGAAGTGTTCCTGTGGACGGACCAGGAAGAGCCCAAAGAACTGCGCGGCCTGAGATCCTTCCCGCTGGCGCGCAGCGGGGGAAAACTCATCTTCACGAATCGCGAGCCAAGCGAATAGCCGCGGGCCTGCTCCAGCCCGGCGCTCGCGACTATTACTCGGGACCCCTGAGAAACAATGCTTCCGGGCGTATGGATGGCATTTTAGATGACTCAATTTGGCCAGTGTCTTCACCTTCGGTCAGATAGTATAATTACCGCAAGCTTGGTGGATTTGCCCATCGCGTCTGACAAGCTGCGAATAACGCCCTTCCCTGCTTTCCGCCGCCTTCAGTTTCAAGGAGCGCACGCGTGTTGATTGCATACGTTGTGTTAGCTGTGGCCGTAGCCGGGACCATTGCTTCGACGGTAGTTCTTTTTCTTGCTGCTTGCGGAGTGGTCCAATTCCGGCGCCGCGCCCATCGGGATCGGCAAACCGCTGAGAAATCGTCGGCGGACCTGCCAGCGGTCTCCGTTTTGAAACCTGTCCATGGCAATGAGGCGCGCCTGAAAGAGAACATCGAGAGCTTCTTTCGCCAGAACTATACCGAATATGAAATCCTGTTCGCGGCGGACGAGCCGGACGACCCCGCGCTGCCCGTGATCCGGGAGATTTGCGCGCGCTATCCCCACATCCCCAGCCAAGTCCTCGTGACCGGGCCGCCGCCCTGGCCGAATGCGCAAAACTACTGCTTCCATCGCATGACGGAAGTCGCGGCGCATGACATTCTGGTCACGAGCGACAGCGACGTTGAAGTTGGACCGGATTACTTGCGTGACGTGGTTCCTCCGTTGCTCGATCTCCAGGTTGGGGCCGTGACCTGCATTTTTCGCGGCAAGAGCGCCGGGGGACCCTGGGCCGCTCTCGATGCCATCGGAATGTCCGTCGAATTTACCGCCGGGGTCTTGATCGCCAATCTTTTGGAAGGCATCAAATTCGGACTCGGACCGACCATCGCGCTCCGCAAGGATTCCCTGGCTCGAATCGGCGGCTTTGCCGCGATCCGCGAGTACCTTTCCAATGATTTCGTGCTCGGCAATTTCATTCATAAGGCCGGCTTCCGGGTCGTGCTCTCCAGCCATGTGGTCGATCACGTGTCCCCGCCCATGACATTCAGGAGAATGTGGGAGCGGCAGCTACGCTGGGCAATGGGAACTCGTTACTCGCGCCCCAAAGGCCACCTTGGCTCGGGATTGACCTTCGCGGTCCCGTATGGCATTCTGGCCCTGGTCGCCGCGTCCCTCTTGGGCTACGCGTCGCTGGGTATCGCTATGTTCGCTGCCTCGCTGCTGAACCGGGTGGCGGAGTGTTGGATTGTCGGCTGGTGGGCCGCCCGCGACCCGGTCGCGCGATGGGCAGTGTTGCTCTATCCGCTAAGGGACCTGCACGGCTTTATCGTCTGGTGTGCCAGCTACGCGTGCAAACGCAGCCTGTGGCGCGACAATAACTACGTGTTGCTCAAGGGTGGCAGACTGATCGCCCGGCGGGCCAACGGCGCGGTCATCATGCCTGGATAGGTGGTTCTTCCATAGTGCTGTGGCCTTCCGGTGGTGCCGCAGGTTTTCGGGTGTATACTGGACGAAAGGTAATTCCTGAAAACGAAATTCAGGTCCTAGATCCTTATTCCCAAGGGGGAACCTCCAGTGAACTCGTCTCGCCGCAGCTTCTTAGGAACCAGCCTTGCACTTCCGGCACTGGCTTCCGTGCCCTCGGATACCGACTCGCCCGCTCAGGCGCCTTCCGCGCAGGGCCGCGCGCCTCAATCCTCCCCCAAGTTGACCTATGGAACCCTGGGGAAGACGGGCATGAAGGTCACTCGCGTCTCCTTCGGTTGCCTGGTCACTTCCGATCAGAGCGTGATCGAGCGGGCCGTCGACAACGGGATCAACTACTTCGATACCGCCCGGATTTACCAGGGCGGAAACAACGAACGCATGGTGGGGTCGGCTCTCAAAAAGTATCGGAACAGAGTCTTCATCAGCACCAAGACGCAGGCCAAAGACCAGAAGTCGGCCTTCGCGGATCTGGAGACCAGCTTGAGGGAGTTGCAGACCGATTACCTGGACGTCTGGCACCTCCATGCCCGCAGCACGCCGGACATGGTGAACGACGAACTGCTCGAGGCTCAGCGGATCGCCAAGCGCGACGGGAAGATCCGCTTCGCCGGTATCAGCTTCCATGTCGGGCACGCCGAGATGATCCCGGCCATGCTCAAGCTGAATCACTTCGACCTCTTCCTGGTGAGCTATAACTACACCATGGATCCGGCTGTCGAGCCGCTGCTCGC
>Ga0326727_10017150_pt1 | contig 15099 bp, 15 predicted proteins | sample MB2enrmetagenome_FD_207643 | JGI IMG/M metagenome (GOLD analysis project Ga0326727, IMG submission 207643) | Lab enriched peat soil microbial communities from McLean, Ithaca, NY, United States - MB29MY | ecosystem: Environmental > Terrestrial > Soil > Wetlands > Peat | place: USA: New York... | reverse complement strand
CAGCGCCAGCGTCTGCATCACCGCCACCAGGAAGCACAGGCCGATGGTCATCGGCACAAAGAAGAAGTGGAAGACGGTGACAATCGCGAACTGCCAGCGAGACAGGACCAGGGTCATGCTCCGGCCGATTCTCCGGACCGGCTCGCAGCCCTCGCCAGGGCCGGAGGTCTCGAGTGCCCCGGGGCCGGAGTTACCTAAGGGGTCGTATCGACGGACGGGTTAGGCCGGTTGCGGTCGCACCGAGTCGGAGCGATGTTCCCGGACCGGGACGCGCTCTGCTCTCGAGTGGAACCGGGCGGCCTGGCTGACAGCGCAGCCAAAGTCCTCAGAGTGTCACGGGAGGCGACGAATCCCCCGAGCACAGCGTCGGGGCCTGTTCAGCCGGGCGGATGCCATCATCGAGGGCGATGGACGGGTCCCGGCACGAGCCCTCCGCCGCTGACACCGCCGAGCCGGGCGCCGGGGGGTGGCCGGAACAGATCTCGGCGGCGCACGCCGGCGTCACCCTCCCCCCGCATCCCCTGCCGGCGTGGGCCGGTGACGAGCTGGCACCGCCCCCGACCGGGTGGCGGCGCTTCCTGGTGGAGCCCGCCCGGCCGGCGAGGATCCGCGCCCGCCCCGACGCCCCCTGGCTGGCGGTGGGCACCGTCTGCATCGGCGCCTTCATGGGCCAGCTCGACGCCAGCATCGTCACCGTCGCCTACCCCACCCTGCACACGGCCTTCCGAGTCGGGCTGGGGGCGGTGACCTGGGTGGGGCTCGCCTACCTCCTCACCCTCGTGGCACTGGTCATGGCGGTGGGCCGGGTCGCCGACATGGTGGGTCACAAGCTCCTCTACACGTACGGCTTCATGGTCTTCATCGCCGGTTCGGCACTCTGCGGGCTGGCTCCCAGCCTCGGCTTCCTGGACGGCTTCCGCGTGCTCCAGGCGGTGGGAGCGGCCATGCTCCAGGCCAACAGCGTCGCCATCATCGCCCTGGCCATGCCCCCGGAGAGGCTGGGACGGGCCATCGGCATCCAGGGGACCGCCCAGGCCCTGGGACTGGCCCTCGGCCCCGCCGTGGGAGGCCTGCTGATCGCGCTCGGCGGCTGGCGGCTCATCTTCTTCGTCAACGTCCCCGTGGGGGTCGTCGCCTGTGTCCTGGCCTGGTTCCTGGTCCCGCGCAGCCGCCACCTCCAGAGGCGAGCCGCTTTCGACTGGGCCGGGCTGGGCCTCTTCGTCCCCGCCGTGGCGGCGCTCCTCCTCGCCATCACCTCCCTCGCCGATGACCACGGACGGGTGTCCAGCGGGGTGGGCGGGCTGCTGGCCGGGTGCGCCGTGCTGGGTGCACTCTTCGTGCTCCGGGAGGCGAGGGCACGCTCCCCGATGCTCGACCTCGGCCTCTTCCGCCGGGGCGCCTTCTCGGCCGGCGTCTCCAGTGGCCTCCTCTCCTACCTGGTGATGTTCGGGGCGCTGTACGCCGTCGCCTTCTATCTGGAGAGCGGCCCGCAGCACCTGGGCCCGGGGATCACCGGCCTGGAGCTGAGCGTGATGCCACTCGCCTTCGGCGTCGTGGCGCCGTTCGCCGGGCGCGCGGCGGACCACCTCGGCGCGCGGCTGCCCACCGTCGTGGGGATGCTGCTCTCTGCCGCGAGCCTTGCCGTGCTCGGCCTGCTGCACCCCGGAGGAGCGGCTCTTCTCCTCCCGCTGGCCGGGCTCGGCGCCGGTCTCGGAATCTTCACCCCCGCCAACAACGCGGCCATCATGGGGGCGGTGCCTCGCCAGCAGGCCGGCGTGGCGAGCGGCGTCCTCAACATGACCCGGGGGATGGGGACAGCCATGGGACAGGCAGCGGCGGCGCTCATTCTCAGCTTGGCCGCCGCCGGCCTGGTGCACCCCGCTGCGCTGGTCAGCGGGTTCGGCGCCTGCGCCCTCTTCCTAACGGTCGTCGCGCTGGCTGCCGCCGGGCTCGCCGCCATGCGCGGCAGGGGTCGGCTGGAGGCGCTCCGCGCCGAGTCCGGGTGAGGCGCGCCCCGAGGACAGGGCAACCGGAAGTCCAGCAAGGCCACCGGGCAGAGAGGGGTGTGGGATCCTCTCCACTTCAGTCCGACGACGCACTGCCGTCGACCCCTACCGCATGCGCTCCAACGCGATCTGATGAACGATGTCGCACGCTTGGGAGAAAACGGGCAACCCGTGCGTGATGGGCGCCTTCGGGGCCGGCGTCATGGAGTGTGTCCCAGGAGACGTCGAACTCCTGCCAGCGAGTGATCGCGCCGCCTGCGGCCGTAGCGATCGCCACCCGGCGTGCCCGTCCCCAGCGAGGGTCGACGGAGCCGTCGCCGGTCACCGCCAGGCAGATCACCATGCGATGGACCCCACAGCGCGCTCAGGCCAGAGAGAGGAACAGCCTCTCCAGCTCCGCCTCGTCCACGCTGGCCGCCGCCCCTCCTTCACGGGCGACAACACACTGCTGGAGCCCGCCGGCGATCAGCCGGAATCCGGCTCGATCGAGAGCACGGGACACCGCCGCCAGCTGGGTGACGACGTCGGCGCAGTCACGGCCGCTCTCGATCATGCGGATGACCCCGCCAAGCTGACCCTCGGCCCGGCGCAGCCGCTTGAGCACCTCGGTCAGGGCTGTCTCGTCAAGCTGCATCGTGACCTCCTCTCGCGCCAGGCGACCCGGCAGCGCTCCCCTCGCGGCGGGCTCTGACCACCACGTCGACGGCTGGACGCTCGCTGCCGTCGACCGGACGCAACCGCTCCTCCGCCACATCGACGCTGAGGCGGCTGTCACGCAGGTCGGCGAGGACGTCGGCCGGCTCGAAGAGCACTGCAACATCAGCTGGCCCGCCCACCCCGTCGGTCGCGTTGCGCGTAGCGTGGCCCACGACGAGCAGGGTGCCCCCCGCCGCCAGCCCGCCGGCTGCCCTGCGCAGCAGGCCGGCCCGATCATCCGATGGCAGGTGGATGTACGAGAGGAGGACCAGATCGAAGCCCTCTGCCTCCGGAACGAAGGTGCGCAGGTCCGCGGCCACCCACTGGATCCGCCCGCCAACCTCCGGCTCCTCTCCCGCCATGGCTCGCCCGCGGTCCAGACCGACCGCGGCGAAGTCGACCGCTACCACCGACCACCCCATCCGGGCCAGCCAGAGCGCGTGACGACCCTCTCCGGCGCCCAGGTCCAGGGCGCGACCCGGCACCAGAGCCGCCAGCTCCTCGGCCACCCACAGGTTGGGGGCAGTGGACCACAGGCGGTCGGTCTCGCGATAGCGGGCATCCCAGTCGGCAGGACCGCTCATGCTGCGCCCCGGGTCAGCGCGGTCAGCTCGATGCGAACCTCCAGGGGGTGGAGCAGCGTGGCGTGGACGGTGCAGTGGGAGGCGACCGCCAGGAGAGCCGACTGCTGCGCGGGCGACAGTTCGGCCGGAGCGTCCACCTGGAGGTCGACCGTGGCCACCCGAGCCGGGTGAGAGGCCATCGCGTACTCCGCAGTCACGGAGAGACCCTCGACCGGCAGGCCGTGGCGAGAGAGGAACCGGCGCACGTAGAAGGCTACGCAGGAGGCCAGGCTGGCGACGAAGAGCTCAGAGGGGGTGGGCGCGGTGTCGTCACCGCCGTCGGATGCCGGCTGATCCACCCTCACGGTGTGCTGACGGATCCCGATGCGGAACCGATCACCGCCCTCATGGTCGACCCGCAGCCGGTGGCACACTGCCGCCAAGTCCTGGGTCATGCCGTCTGACCCGGCGTCTCCGCCGCGGCCACCTCCGCCCGTACGGCGTCCATGTCCAGGTCGCGCACGGCGGTGATCAACTTGGCCAACGCGGGCGCGGGCAGCGCCCCGGGCTGGGAGAACACGAGGATCCCATCTCGAAAGGCCATCAGGGTGGGGATGGACATGATCCCGAGTGATCGTGAGAGAGCCGGCTCCGCCTCGGTGTCGACCTTGCCGAACATGATGTCGGGGTGCGCCTGCGCTGCCGCCCCGAACACCGGCGCGAAAGCACGGCATGGCCCGCACCAGGCTGCCCAAAAGTCCACCAGGACGATGCCGTCCTGGGCGACCGTCTTGGTGAAGGTCTCTGCGCTCAGTGTCGTCGTGGACATCTCCGCCTCGCTGCTGTGGCCCCCGGGGGCTTCTGTGCTTGGGTTGCATTATATACCCAGGGGGGTATCCAACAAGAACGCTTCCAGCCGGGCGGCGGGCGGACGGATCATCTCCACCTGAGGCGGCGACGGAGCCGACGGTCGCCGGCCGGGGCGGCGTTCGCAGCCGCCCCGGCCCGGCCGGCGCTAGCTCGCCGCCGCGGCCGGCCGGCGCAGGTGGCGCGCCTCGAGGATCGGGTCGCGCCGGACCGGCTCCAGGCGCACCTTGACGTCCACCGCCACCGCGCCCTTGGGGCTCACGATCACGGGGTTGAGGTCCATCTCGGCGATCTCGGGGAGCGCGCTCACCAGGGCGCTGATCCGCTGGATGATCCCGGCCAGCGCCTCGGTGTCGCAGGGGACGCTGCCCCGATAGCCGAAGAGGAGCGCGGAGCCGCGTGGCTCGTGGATCAGCTCGGCGACGTCGCGGTCGGTGAGCGGCACCGCCCGGAAGGCCTGGTCGCCGGTGAGGCCGACCGCCGTCCCGCCCGAGCCGAAGACCAGGAGCGGCCCGAAGTGGCGGTCGCGGACCACGCCGACGATGGTCTCGACGCCGACGCCCAGCATCGGCTGGACGATGGCGCCGCCCATCTCGTCGCCCAGGCGGGCCCGCATGGTGTCGAAGGCGGTCCGGAGCGCCTTCTCCGAGGCCAGGTCGGTCAGCACGCCTCCCCGCTCGGTCTTGTGGACCAGGTCGGGCGAGGCCGCCTTGAGCACCACCGGGTAGCCCATGGACTCGGCGATGGCCACCGCCTCGTCGGCGGTGTCGGCGCGCGTGGTCACCGCCACCGGCACCGCGACCGCCTTCATCAGGGCGGCGGCGTCGAGCGGCCCGAGCTGGCATCCCTTGGGGCTCGCGGTCAGCGCGCGGCGCACGATGTCGTGGGCCGCCGCCAGGTCGATGTCGGCGGGCATCATCACCGTGCCCGGGTCGCGCCTCCGCCAGGCGGCGTAGTCGGTGACCATGCCCAGCGCGTAGGCGGCCGCCTCCGGGAAGGTGAAGACGGGCATGTCCTGGCCGGCGCGCAGGGTCTCCTGGGCCTCGCCGAAGACGGCGGCGAGCACCGGCTTGGTCGCCTCGTGGGCGACGGTGCGGATCGCCTCGGCGATGCCGACGGCGTCGGTGTGGAGCGGGGTGAAGATGGTGATGATCGAGTCGACGGACGGGTCGGCGAGCACGGCGCGCAGCGCGGCCGCGTACTCCTCGGGACCGCCCATGGCGGTCATGTCGATGGGGTTGCCGATCGCGGCCGCGGCGTTGAGCGTCGCCCGCAGCTTCTCGGTCGTCTCGGGCGCCAGCACGGGCACCACCAGCCCCGCGGCCTCGCAGGCGTCCGCGGTGAGGATGCCGGCGCCGCCCGCGTTGCCCACGATGCCGACCCGATTGCCGGCCGGCAGCGGCGCCGTGGCCACCACCCGGGCGACGTCGAAGAGCTGCTCGAGGGAGGCCACCCGGATCACCCCCGACTGGCGGAAGAGGGCGTCCACGGAAACGTCGGGGGAGGCCAGGGCGGCGGTGTGCGAGGCGGCGGCGCGGGCCCCGGCTGAGCTCCGTCCCCCCTTGACCGCGATGATCGGCTTGCGCCGCGAGACCCGGCGGGCGATCTCCGCGAAGCGCTGCGGGTTGCCGAAGGACTCGAGGTAGAGGAGGATCACGTCGGTGCGGTCGTCCTGCTCCCAGTACTGGAGCAGGTCGTTGCCGGAGATGTCGATCTTGTTGCCCGCCGAGACGAAGCCGGAGAGCCCGATCCCGAGCCGCGACGCCTCGTCGATGACCGCCACCCCGAGCGCGCCCGACTGGGTGAAGAAGGCCATGTTCCCGGCCGGGGGCTGGCTGGGTGCGAAGGTCGTGTTGAGCCGGATGTTGGGGTCGGTGTTGATGACTCCCATGCAGTTGGGCCCGACCACGCGCATGCCGTAGCTGCGGGCCACGTCGAGCAGCTCGCGCTCCTTGGCCGCGCCCTCGGCTCCGGTCTCGCCGTAACCGGAGCTGATGATCACCAGCGAGCCGACACCGGCCTCACCGCACTCGCGGACGGCCCCGAGGACGGCGCCGACGGGGACGGCGATGACGGCCAGGTCCACCTTGCCCGGGATGTCGGCCACCGTGGCCCAGGCGGGCACGCCGGAGACGTTGTCCGCGTTCTTGTTGACCGGGTAGACGCGGCCGTTGAAGGGGCCCTGGATGAGGTTGTGGAGGATGGCGTGGCCGATCCCGCCGGGGGTGCGGCCGGCTCCGATCACGGCCACGCTCTTGGGCTCGAGCACACCCCGCAGCGCGGCCACCGAGGCGAGCCGGTCGCGCTCGCCGCTGGCGGCCCGCACCCCGCGGGTGTCGCTGATGTCCAGGCTGACCCCGACCACTCCCTGCTCCGGCGTCCCCACCCGCTCGATGAAGCCGGCGTGGCGGAAGACGTCGAGCATCCGCAGGTTGTCGGCGTAGGTCTCGGCCCGGAAGCGGGTGATCCCCGCCGCCCGGCCCAGCTCCGCCAGGTACTCGAGGAGCAGGGAACCGACCCCCCGGCCCTGGAACTGGTCGCCGACCACGAAGGCGACCTCGGCCTCACCGGGCGCGGAGACGATGAAGTCGCCCACCCCCTCCACCTGGCCGGCGTGGAAAGCGCCGAGGTGGACGTGGCTGGCGGCGTCGCTGCTGGTCAGCCGTGCCATCTCCGCGTCGGTCATCTCGCGACGCGCGGAGAAGTAGCGGAGGCGGAGGCTCTCGGCCGAGAGCGAGCCGAAGAAGGCGCGCAGCGCGGCTTCGTCCTCGGGACGGAGGGGGCGGATCGAGATGGCCGCGCCGTCGATGAGGGCGGCGTCGGCGCTCCAGTCGAGGGAGATGGGGGGTGGGCTGGTGGTTTCGATGGTCACCGCCCCAGCCTACGGAAATGCGCGGCCGGATGTCGTGGGCCGATGGTCACCGAGACGAGGGGCCGCGGCTCGCGGGGCTCCCGCCTCCGGGCGGCCGCCATCGCCGGGGGGGAGACGATCCCGCCTCGCTCCCTGCGGCCACCGGAAGCGCCGGGGAGAGCCCACACCATCGGCGCCTGGAGTCGCAGGGAGCTCGGACGGGTCGTAAACGCCAGCCCTGGGAACCTCGCGGTTCCGGTGGGCCCACAGTCGGAGCATCCCCGCCCGCGCACCTCGAGGCCAGGGGATAAGGTCACCACTCTCCCGAGGCCAGGTGGCCGTGGTGCGATTCGGGTCCCTCTGGGACGGGGCGCCGCGGGGACGGGGGCGCCGTGGTCCTGCGCGCTCGGGGCTGGATGGCCCTACCCGCACTCGCTGGCCGGGGCCACCATCTTCCCGTCCCGCCGCCGCGCCGTGAGCACAGGGGATGTTTCGCGCCCTCACCCGCCCTCCTGAAATGTGGCAGCCGCGCTGATGTCGCTCCTGCAGTGGGGCCTCGCCTGCCTCTGGCTGGTCGGGATCATGATCGTTGTGTCAGGGATCCTGGCCCTGGTGGCGGTGACCGACCCGGCGCGCCGCCACCGGCCGGGAACGGGCGCGGGGGGCCCGGGCTCCTGAGCCGTCCGGGCCGGTGGTGACACGAGCCGGGCCGTCGGACCCTCGCAGCCCGGGCCCGGCAGGCTGCGCGGCCCGGCGGGGTGATGACCGGGGACCCCTGGGAGGGGTCCGTTTGGGCGAAGCCAAAGGCTGATGAGCGTACACTTCGGGAGCATGGATTCCAGAGACACCATTCGCGTCCTGCTCTGTGATGATCATGAGTTGGTCCGGCTCGGCCTCCGCCGCCTCCTCGAGGTCGAGAGCGACCTGGATGTCGTCGGTGAGGCCCAGGATGCGGATTCCGCCCTGGAGGCGGTCGGCCGGCTCCAGCCCCAGGTGGTCGTGATGGACGTCCGCATGCCCGGCCGCTCCGGCATCGAGGCATGTCGCGAGATCCGCTCCGCCCACCCCGACACCCACGTCCTGATGCTGACCTCCTTTGCCGACGACGAGGCGCTCTTCACCTCGATCATGGCCGGGGCCTCGGGCTACGTCCTCAAGCAGATCCACGGCGGTGACCTGATCGGGGCGATCCGCCAGGTCGCCGGCGGCCACTCGCTGCTCGATCCCCAGGTCACCGAGCGGGTGCTGGCCCGCCTCCGCGGCGAGGTGGTCACCCCCGGCGACATCATCAACGACCTGACCCCCCAGGAGCGCAAGATCCTGGCCCTGGTCGCCGAGGGCCTCACCAACCGGCAGATCGCCGAACGCGTCCATCTTGCCGACAAGACCGTCAAGAACTACGTGTCCAACATCCTCATGAAGCTGGGCCTGGAGCGGCGCGCCGAGGTGGCCGCCTTCGTCGCCCGGCGCAAGGAGAGCCAGCCCAGCGAGTGGCCCTGAGGCCGCTCCCCCCGAGTGGTGGCGCGGGCGGTGACGGCGCGCCACGCTCCCCGTCGCCGAGGCCGCTGGCATGATCAGCCGGTGCGGGTGATCAGCGTCCCGGGACTCTCCGAGCTCGGCAGCCGGCTGACTGCGGTGCCGCTGACGGGGCTGCTGCCGATGCCCATGCGTGACCGCTCCCCGGAACCCGGGCTCTTCGGCCCGCGATCGGTCACCTGGCGGGTGGTGCGAGAGCCGGTCCTGGTGGTGGGCGGGGGGAGGGCGCTCCTCCTCCAGGCCGCTCACCCGCTGGTGGCCCAGGGGGCGATCGACCACAGCACCTACCGGACCGACCCCTTCGGCCGGCTCTTCCGCACCCTGGAGTGGGTCACGCTCTGCAGCTTCGGCACGGAGGCCGAGGCCCGGGCCGCCTGTCGTGGCGTCAACCGGTTGCACCTGCGGGTGCGCGGTGAGCTGCCTCAGCGCCATGCCACCGCCGCCCATGCTCGAGGGCGCGCCTACTCCGCCCACGACCCCGAGCTGGTCGCCTGGGTGCACGCCACCCTGGTGGACACCATGCTGGTCACCCACGACGCCCTGATCGGGGGCCTGTCCGAGCGCGACGCTGACCAGTTCGTCCGGGAGTGGAACGCGGTGGCGATCCTGATGGGGGTGCCCGAGGCCCGCCGCTTCGAGACCCGGGCAGCGCTCGGAGCCTACCTGGCCGCCGAGATCAGCTCGGGGAGCGTGGCGCCGGGCCGTGGCTCACGAGAGGTGGCCGCGACGGTGCTGGCTCCGCCCCTGCCGAGCCTGATGGGGGTGCCCGCCCTGCGGCTGGTCGCGTTCACGGCCGTCGGGCTGCTTCCCGCCGAGGTGCGACGGGGCTACGGCCTTGCCTGGAGTCCGCTCCACGACGCCGCCCACCGCGCCCTCTGTGCCGGGGTCCGCGCAGCCCTGCCGGCGCTGCCGCGCCGCCTGCGCGTGTCGCCCGCCCACGCGTGGGCCACCCGCCGCGTCCGCGTCCGCCCCGGGCAACGTCCCCATCCGCAGGACCGCCGCGCCCCGCTGGGCGCGCTGGGGCGCCCGTGATGCTCAGCGGCGCCGGTGCGCCAGCTCCGCGTAGTGCTTTCGCCAGATCAGCCGGTGGATCGGGATCCAGCGCGGGATGTCGCGCAGCCCGGGAATGAAGGGGATGAGCAGCAGGCCGAGGCTGAGCACGGTCATCACCAGCACCACGAGCAGATCGGCGTTGCTCGCGCTGTTGAACGGCGGGATCTGGTACCAGAGGGTGTAGAGCCAGAGCCAGGCCTGGCCGGGGTAGCGACCGGTCTCGTTCATCATGCCCCACTGGCTGCCGGTCAGATCCTGGGCCTGGGCCAGCCCGGGGAAGTAGCCACCGTCGGCCAGGAACAGCAGGGGCTTGCTGTAGTCGGTCTGGTAGAAGTGGTCGCTGGTGAGCAGCAGGGCGTCCAGGCCGCCGGTGCGGGCCAGGCCGAGCAGCCGGCTCATCAGGGTGGGCACCGGCCCGTAGTCGCCGCTGGCCACCACCACCTGGCTGTTCACCACGGTGGCGCCTCCCAGTGCCTGGATGTAGGCGGTGAGCCACCCCTGCTGCTGGGTGGCGGTGGCGGCATTGAAGGTGCTGAGCGCCGAGGCCAGGGTCTGGTCGCCGACGGTCGCCTGGGAGAGGGGCTCGAGCACGTAGTCGAGGGGCGCGTTGACGGCGACGTGGACGCCGGCCCACTGCTGGGGGGCGATCGGCCCCAGGCTCTGCACCGAGCCGCTGCCGTCGTTGTACGGGGGCCCGTACTGGGCGGTGGTGCTCTGCCCGGCCAGCTCGCTGGCGGCGGTGGTGACGAAATCCACCGGCTCCGATCTGGCCCAGGATTGAATGGTCGCCGAGGGGACGTCGGGGGAGGAGAGGATCGCCGAGAGCACCAGCACCACGGCGAGCATGGCGATGGTGGCGATGGCCAGCTCCTTGAGCAGGTCGTAGGGCGCCGTCCGCACGCCGCGGTAGTAGTCGGCCTTGGCGACCGGGGGGCGGCGGGCCCTCATGGGAGCGGCTCCCCCGGGGCGGTCGGCTCGGCGACATAGGGATCGCCGATGGGGCGGACCACCCCGCGGCTGCGCACCTGCAGGATGTGCAGCACCGCCAGCAGGGTGACCCCGATGGGCAGCAGCATCACGTGGAGGCCGTACATCTGGCCGAAGTTGAGGACGTTGAAGAATCCGCCCAGACCGGTGGAGTTGACCGCGTCCTTGGCGTTGACCGCGATCCACTGGGAGTCGAAGTTCTGCTGGACCAGGTAGCCGGTGAAGGCGGTGACGATGCTGAACAGGAAGATGACCACTCCCACCATCCAGGTGGCGGCCCGGCCGTCGCGCCAGCCCGCGCCCCAGTACTGGCCCCAGAGGTGCAGCACCATGAAGATGAAGAACATCTGCACCGACCAGAAGTGGATGCTGTTGAAGAAGTGGCCAAGGCTGGAGGTGTGCCACCAGGCGGAGCCCATGAAGGCGAGCACGCATCCGCTGGCCACCACCCACACCAGGGCGGCGATCGTCACGACGCCGAAGACGTACACCCAGGAGCCGACGTAGGACGGCTGACGGGTGGGGAGCAGTTCCTCGACGGTCAGCCGGCGGCTCAGGCGGTCCCGGACCGCCGCCGTCCAGCCCGGCTCCGTGGCGGCGCCGTCAGGGTGGGAGCCTGCCTCGCCCGCCTCACTCATCGTCGTCGCTCTTGTGGTGGCCACCGCCGTGGGGGAAGGGGGCGACCAGGGCGATGGCGAAGAGCAGCACCATGACGGCGATGAGCACCAGATTCGGCAGCGAGATGAGGATGAATCCCCAATGGAGGTAGGGGGCCGGGGCGTTCACGTCGATCCTCCCTGAGCGGCACGCGCCGGGGTCGTCCCTCGGCCCTCGGTGCACCGTCCCTTTAGACCCTAACACTGACGGCCACTTCTCACGTCCCGTAGGGTCCTAGGTCCGTTGTCTGGCCGGGACTTATGACCATGGCACGGGCCGAGGTCCGGGCGGACCATGGAGGCACGGAGATGGCTGGATAAGAGATGGCGACGCCCGCGGACAGGCTCTTCCTCATGCTCGACCCGCGCACCCGGCGGGTGGTCGATCTCTGCACCGGCCCGGCCGAGAGCGGGGATTGCCCGAGCTACGTCTCCGGCCAGCCGCTCCCCTGCGAGGGCTATCGCGTCGTCCCGCTGCGCCAGACGTCGGCCAACGGCCTGCCCTTCCTGGTGGGGCTCTGCGAGGGCACCCGCTGCCCCCTGGCCTGGGTCAACGCCGGCCTGTCGGAGTCGCCCGGGACCACGGCGGGACCCGGCCCGGCGGACTGGAAGCCATCCGAGTGCCACCTGGGCACCCACGGGACGTCCTTCGGCCCGATGGCCTGAGGGCCGTTTCCTGAAGCGTCCCGGAGGCGCTCAGACCTCGCGGCCCTCGTCGCAGATGGTCCGGAACTCGCAGCGCCGGCAGCGCCAGCTGCTCGGCTTGGGAGGGAAGTCGTGGAGGCGTCGGGCCTCGGCCAGCTCCCGGGCGACGCTCTCCACCTGGACGTGGAACCGGCCCAGGTCGCGGGCGTCGAAGCTCATCCGGCTGACCTCGGCGGTCTGCAGCCAGTGCAGCTCGACGCTGACCTCCTCGCTCCTCCGCTCGCGCGCGAGCGCCACGGCGTAGGCACGGACCTGGAGGTCGCGGCGCAGATCGTCCTCGGCGCGGGGAGGCCCGGTCTTGTAGTCGATGACCACGCGCGCCCCGTCCCGCCCCCGGTCGACACGGTCGAAACGGCCGCTCACATCGCCGGCGCCGACGCTCAGGGTGAACGACTCCTCGACCACCAGGGGGTCGGCCTCGCGCCACCCCGGTGAGGCCGCGTAGCGCCGGAGCTGGCTCTCGCCCAGACCGCGCAGCTCGGGGTGGGCGCCCTTGGGGCCGCGCGAGGTCTCCCAGGCGTCGGCCCACAGGCTGGCCGCCTCCTCGGGCCCGGCCTCGGCGCCACTCTGCCGCCGCGCCGCCAGCGCCTGGAGGACGGTGTGCACCAGGATCCCGTACCAGCGCTGCGCCGAGTCGGGGACGGGCAGCCGGTAGAGGCTGCGATACGCGTAACGGCGGGGACAGTCGCGAAAGGTGACCAGGTCGGAGACCGAGGCGTGGAGCGGTGGGGGAGGTGTGCCACCGGGCGCCGCGGCCTGGCGGCGCGCCGGAGGCCGGCTGCCCTCGATCGCCCGGCGCAGCACGCCGGCGCGCCTGTCCAGGCTGGCCAGGAAGGGGCTCGGACGCTCGTCGCGGAAGGAATGGGGGTAGCGACGGGCATGGACGAGGACGAGGCGATCCCGGGCCCGGGTGGCCGCCACATAGAAGAGGCGGCGCTCCTCGTCCCGGCTGGCCTCCCCCTCGGGCGCGGGCTCGGGGACCAGCTCGTCGGGAAGGGTGAGCCGGGCGGGGAAGCCGCCCATCCCCGGCCAGCGGTCCTCGCTGCAGCGTCCCAGGAAGACCACCGGCCACTCCAGGCCCTTGGCGGCGTGGGCGGTGAGCAGCCCGATTCCCGCCTCTCCGGAGTCGACGGTGGCGATCTCGTCGGCGGCACGGCTGCTGCGCAGGATGTCGAGGTAGCGGAGCGCCAGCCCCAGGCTGCGGTCGTCGCTCCAGTCGGCGAAGCCCTCGAGCAGCTCGCCGAACTTGTTGAGGTTGGCGCCGATCTGCGCCCGTGTCACCGGATCGGCGTCGTCGAGGACGCCGAGGAACTCGCTCCCCTCCAGGGCTGCGTAGAAGACGTCGCGCACGTCCTCGCGGGCGGCCTGACCGTGCAGCTCGACGACCAGGTCCACCAGCCGGCGGGCCGCCGCCAGGTCGTCCGGGCTCAGCTCGGGCAGCCCCGCGGCGACGACCGTCGAGAGCGGCAGCTCGCGGTCGCGGGCAGCCTGGCCGAGGGCCAGCCGGCCGGCGCTGCTCACCGCGAACGACGGCAGGTGGAGGCAGCGGAGCAGTGCCTGAGAGTCGCCGGGGTCGTGGACGGCGCCGAGCAGGCCCATGAGGTCCTTGATCTCGCGGCGCTGGAAGAAGCCGCGCCCTCCGTGGACGACGTAGGCGACCCCCTCCTCCTGGAGCGCGCGCGTGGCCGCCTGCATGTCGTCGTGGCGCCGGAACAGCCAGGCGATCCCGGCCGGATCGGCACCTGAGTCGATGAGCCTCCGGCACTCGCGGGCCACCTCGACCACCTCGCCGCGCTCGTCGTCGGCGCGCCACACCTCCACCGCGCCGCCGGGGCCGCGGTCGGCGACCAGATGCTTCTCGATGCGCGAGCCGGGTGGGGCGGCCCCGATGATGGCCCGGCTCGCCTCCACGAGCTCCTGGTGGGAGCGGTAGTTGCGGTCCAGGATCACCCGCTCGTGCTGGGGGTAGATGCGGGCGAAGCGGTCGAGGTTGGCGAGCGAGGCGCCCCGGAACTTGTAGATGGACTGGTCGTCGTCGGCGACCACCAGGAGGTTGCCCCGCTCGCCGGCCAGGGCCTCGACCAGCCGGGCCTGGGCGTAGTTGGTGTCCTGGTACTCGTCGACCATCACGTGGTCGATGGCCCCGGCCACCGCCTCGCGGATGTCGGCATGCTCGCGGAGCAGACGCTCGGCATAGAGGATGGTGTCGTCGTGGTCGAGCACCGCCCGCTCCAGGAAGCTGGCCTCCAGCCGCCGGTAGACCTCGGCGCACTCGCGGTGCCGGGTCAGCAGCTCGCGCTCCAGGCTGCTGCCGGCCTCGGCCAGGCGGGCCTCCGCCCAGGTGGCGTACGCCGCGGGAGATACCAGCTCCTGCTTCGCCTTCTCGATCAGGTCGAGGATGGCGTCGACCAGGTCGTGGGAGCGCAGCGGGTTGTAGAGGGTGGTGGGCCGGAGCTCGCCGAGGATGCCGTCGACCACCAGCCAGCGCTCGGCCTCGTCGGCGATCCGGAACGCCGGCGAGATCCCCAGACGCCAGCCCCAGCGGCGGAGCACGCGCTGGGCGAAGGAGTGGTAGTTGAGGAGCGGTGGCTCCCCCTCGAACGGGCCGTGGACCCGCTCGACCCGGTCGCGCATCTCGGCCGCCGCCTTGCGCGTGTAGGTGAGCACGAGCAGGCGGTCGGCGGGGACGCCCTCCCGGACCAGGCGCAGGAAGCGCTCGACGATGACCCGGGTCTTGCCCGACCCCGGCCCGGCCAGCACCAGGCACGGCCCGGTCCCGTGCTCGACCGCCCTCCGCTGCGCCCCGTCCAGCTCGACAGGCGCCCCGACGTCCGGCGCCGCCTCCGCCTCCCCGCCCGGCCGCGGCAGCTCAACAGGGGGATCGGGCATCGGGCGATCATACCGCACGGAACGTACATCCGTTTGCAGCCTGATCGCTTCCGGGCGGACCCCTGCTAGAGTGAGGGGGCCGTTCGGCCACGGTCGCGAAGCCCGTGGCGCGCGCCGGCGAGACCGCCGGTGCCACCCCCATGTCGAGGGCGGCCGGCCACCACATCTGCACCTGCCGCCGGTGGCGGCGCCGAGGAGGTGATCCCTCAACCGTGTCGGAGGTCAAGGTCCGCGAAGGCGAGACCTTCGAGAGCGCGCTGCGCCGCTTCAACAAGAAGATCAAGCAGAAC
>Ga0326727_10017149_pt1 | contig 15100 bp, 12 predicted proteins | sample MB2enrmetagenome_FD_207643 | JGI IMG/M metagenome (GOLD analysis project Ga0326727, IMG submission 207643) | Lab enriched peat soil microbial communities from McLean, Ithaca, NY, United States - MB29MY | ecosystem: Environmental > Terrestrial > Soil > Wetlands > Peat | place: USA: New York... | reverse complement strand
ACTCGTCGAGCATCGCGGGAAGGCGGTCCTGTTCCCGGATCGGGAGGAACGTCGTCCGCTCCCGTCCGGGTCCGGTCATGAGGTCCGTGCGCAGAGGGACGAGGCACCCGGTCACGACCACGCGAGGAAGGGAGGCGGAGAGGGCCTTCCATCGGCGCACCATACGGCCCTCCGTCGGGCCGATGACCCCGCACGTCACGAGGATCCCGACGTCCGCGTCCGAGGGGCTCGGGGCGAGCCCGTGGCCGTGCACGGCCAGGTCCCGGGCGATGCCGGCTCCCTCGCCCCGGTTCTGGGAGCAGCCGAACGACTCGACGTAGACCCGCACGGACGCCCCGAAGGGCCCGACGCCTAGAAGACCGATAGCTTACCGGTCAGGAGGAGCTTCGGGATCGAGTCGATATCGTTGAACCATCTTTCCGCCACGGCCTCGGCGTTCGGCTTCACCTTCGCGAGCTTCACGCCGATTGCCGGCAGGATCTGGATGGAGGCGACCTGCGGCTGGTCGGTCGGCTTGCCGATCTGGGAGAGGATGCGGACGTGGACCTCCCGGACATCCCCACCGGCCTCCTTCACGATGTCGTTCGCGATCAGGTTGCCGAGAAGGTTGTAGATCTTCCCGACGTGGTTGACCGGGTTCTTGCCGGCGGAGGCCTCGAGGCTCATGGGGCGGCAGGGCGTGATCAGGCCGTTCGCTCGGTTCCCCCGCCCGACGGACCCGTCGTCCCCCGCCTCCATCGAAAGGCCGGTGACGGTGAGGTAGTAGCGGCCGAGCTCGGGGTCGTCCGCCGTGTTGACGTCGATCGTCACCTTGCGTCGGGTCAGCTTCGCGGCCTGCTCGGCGACCTGGTCGTGGATCTCTTGGCAAGCGGAGGCGTACTCCCTCGCGTCTTTGAGTTCGCTATCGATGAGAGCGGCCGCGACGGTGAGGTGGATCGCCTCGCCCTGGCGGTATCCCATCACCTTGACGTCCTCCCCGAGGGCATGGAGCTTCTTCTTGAGCTTCAGGGTGAGGAATCGCTCGCTCTCGAGCACGAGGCGCTCCGTGTCCGAGAGGGGGGCGAACCCGACCCCGAAGGAGGTGTCGTTGGAAAGGACCGCCTTATGCTCGAAGACGCCCCGCAGGTCGACCGACCCCTGACCGATCTTGCAGTCGAACTCGACGTGCTTGTCGATGTCGAGGTGCGCACAGATCGACTGGACGTACTTCCGGGCGGCTTCGACGGCGACGTCCCGGTACGGGAGCTTCTCCCCGTTGACCTCCGTGGTGGCCCGTCCGACGAGAAGGATGTAGATCGGGCTCGTGACCCGACCGCCTCCGAACTTCGGCTCGGAGCCTCCCCCGACGACCTGGGTTTCGTCGGTGTTGTGGTGCAGGATCCTCCCGAACTCGTCGAGGTAAAGGCGGCAGAGCGCGCGGCTCACCGATTCCGAAACCCCGTCGGCGATCGAGTCGGGGTGCCCGAGACCCTTTCGCTCGACGAGTTCGATACCTTGCTCTTCGATGTGGACGGTGCGCAGTGGTTCTACCTGGATGTTCCGATCCATGGAGGGTTCCTTCTGTCGGCGGAGCCGGGGGTGGGTTTAAGGGTTGCGCGACCGGTGGAAAGCGAAACCGTGGCACGGCCCCGTCAGGGGTTGTGCCCGGCGAAAAGACTCTTCGCCATGTGCGGGCCGACCGGTTCGTAGCCTCGACGATGGTAGTACTCTCGGGTACCGACCGCGCTCAACACGTACACGCGAGGGAACCCCTCCGCACGGGCGCGCTCCTCGGCGACCTCGAGAAGCGCCCCTCCGAAGCCGCGATGCTGGTACTCGTTCGGCCGGGACCCTTCGCGCCCGATCGGGACCTCGTTCCCCACCACCTTCAGCTCCCGGATGACGGGGGCATCGAGCCCTCCCGGAGTGGCGTTCGAGGGGAACCGGAGCCGCAGGAACCCTGCGATGGTGTCCGTCGTGGGGTCCTCCCAGGCGAGGAACCGCTCACGCCCGCCGGCGGCCCTGTATTCGGTCTCGGTCAGCTCGAACGCGTCGGGTGTCGGCGTCGCACGCCGACCCGCCTCGCGGCAGCGCAGGCATCGGCAGTGGGCGCCTTCGCTTCGGAGGCGGTCGAGCGCCTTCTCGCGAAGGTTGCTCGACCGAACCCCGGCGGCGATCAGCCGCGCGGGGATGTCCCGCTGGATGCGCTGGATCCGGACCCACGGGGGAAGACGTCGCTTCATCCGAGCCAGGAGCTCCGCCGCCACGGCGGTGTCGTACGGTCGGTAGCGGCCCGCGCGCCAGTCATCGTAGAGCGGGGTCCCGGGAAGCACCAACGTCGGGTAGATCTTGAGGAGGTCCGGGCGGTAATCGCTGTCATCCCAGAGCCGCTCGAAGTCGGCGAGGTCCGAGGACGGGTCCATCCCCGGCAGACCGAGCATCAGGTGGTAGCAGACCTTGAGGCCGCGGTCCCGAGCCTCGCGTGTCGCACGGGCCACGTCCCCCGACGAGTGGGCCCGGCCCACCGCCTCGAGGACGTCGTCGTGCAGGCACTCGACGCCCACCTCGACCCGCGTCACCCCCGCTTGAAGGAGGAACGGAAGGACCTTACCATCGCACCAGTCCGGGCGGGTCTCCACGGTCAGCCCCACGACCCGGTGGAGGGCGCTCTCGTTCTGGGCCTGGGCGTCCGAGAGCGAGGAGGAGGGCGTACCGTTCAGGCCGTCGTACACGCCGCGGAAGACCTCTTCCTGGTACGACCGGGGACGAGCGGGGAACGTCCCGCCCATCACGATCACCTCGACCTTGGAGGTCGCGTGACCGATCGCTTCCAGCGTCTCGAGGCGGTGGCGGACGATCGCCCGGGCATCCCAACGGAACTGAGCCCCCCGGAGGGCCGAAGGCTCCTCTCCGGTGTAGCTCTGGGGGCTCCCGTTGTCGACCCCTCCCGGGCAGTAGGTGCACCGCCCGTGCGGACAGCGCGCCGGGGCCGTCATGACCGATACGACCGCGACCCCGGAGAGCGTGCGAGAGGGCTTGCGACGAACGGAGCCGTCGTACCGGGCCCGTTCCTCCGGTGGGAGGCCGGCGACCCAGTCGACGTTCGAAGGTAGGGGCCCGCTCGAGCCCGTCGTACGCCGTTCCGCGAGCTTCGCTCGGTGGATCTCCTCGGGAGTAGGGGTCGCTACCGACGGCGCCACATGCGACTCTCGCCGGTAAGGAGGTAGGGTGCCTTCTGGAGGTCGGCGACCGTCCTCGACCCTGTGAGGAACATGGCGACCTTGAGCTCGTGGACCAGGAACTCGAGCTCCTTGCGGGTCTGCGCGAAGTCGGTGGCCGCGGCCCGCAGCATCCCGCCGGCCGTGCCGGCGGCGGTGGCTCCGAGCGCCACCGCACGAGCCACGTCCAGGCCCGAGCGCACCCCTCCGCTCGCGATGACGGGAAGGCCGAGGGGAACGAGCTCGAGGACCGAGATCGGGGATGGGATTCCCCAGTCCCAGAAGGTCTTGCCGACCCGTGCCTGCCGTTCGTCCCCCTGCTCGACGGCGCGATAATGCTCGACCGCCGCGAACGACGTGCCGCCCGTGCCGCTCACGTCGAACGCCTTCACCGAGCGGTCACGAAGCTCCTCCGCGACCTCCCGCGAGAGGCCGGCCCCGGTCTCTTTCACGAGGACGGGGAAGCGAGCCGCGAGTTCTCCGATCCGTTCGAGGCAGCCTTTCGCTCGCCGGTCGCCTTCGGGCTGGACGATCTCCTGGAGGAAGTTGAGGTGGATCGCGAGCACGTCGGCGTGGATCAGCTCCATCGCCGCCCGGACATCGTCGGGTCCGACGACCCGGTCCCCGGGCTTCTGAGGAACGATCTGAGGAGCTCCGAGGTTGGCGAACTTGAGGGGTACCGCGTGGCGGGCAACGCACGCGTAGCTCTCGGGGTACTGTCCCTTTAGGATCGCGGCGCGCTCGCTCCCGACCCCCATCGCGACCCCGACCTCGGCGGCGGCCTGGGCGAGGTTCTCGTTGATCTTCGCCGCGTCCGGAAACCCTCCGGTCATCCCCGTGATGACGATCGGCGCGGCGAGGCGATGGCCCAGCAGGGTCACGGAAGCGTCGATCTCCTCGAAGTCGATCTCGGGGAGCGCGCGATGGACGAGCTGCACGTCGTCCCAATATCGGTACCGACCCTCGACGTTCTTGCCCAGGACGACCCGGACGTGCTCGGCCTTGCGGTGGCTCAGGTCGAGACCGCCCGGCTCGGAGGGATCAGGAGGATCTCGCACGAACCCAGCTCCCGTACCCCATTCCACCCCGAATGGCGCGCGAGACCGCTCCATCCGATAGTCCGCTAATAAGTCCTGCGTCCGCGCCGGCGGCCGCGATGGCGAGCATGGCCGTCGCCTTGCCTCGGATCCCGCCGGTGACGTCCGCGGCTCCCCCGCGAGGACGCAGCGCGGCGACCGTGTCGGCGGTGACCTCCCGGACGACCGACCGGCGGTGCCCCGGCGGTCCCTCGAGGACCCCTTCGACATCGCTAACGAAGACGACCCGCTCGGCTCCAACGGCCGGGACGAGGGCGAGCGCGATGGTGTCGGCGCTCAGGATCGACGAGCCCCAGGCCTCGTCGGGAACCACGTCGCCGAAGGAGACGGGAAGGAACCCTCCGTCCAAGGCGGCCTTCACCGGGGAGGGGTCGAGGTGGACGAGCTCGCCGGCCCGGTTGCGGGCGTGGGTCGACATGGGCACGGAGGCCGGGGCCCCTCCCGCATCGACAAGCTCGCGGAGAACCGCGAGATGCAATCGGCGCACCTCGGTCGCCACGATCGCCGCGCCCCGGGTCCGTTCGTCTCCCGAGGTCCCTTCGCTCGGCGGAACGGCGAGGCCGAACCGCTTCGCGCCGGGATGGCCGAACGAACCGGCACCGTGAAGGACGATCACGCGGCGGTCCCGGACCTCGGCGACCTCCCGGGCCAGCCGCGCAAGGACCTTCGGTCGGATCCGTTCGACCTCTCGCTTGCGGGTGATGACGCTCCCGCCAAGCTTGACGATGACGACCGGGGCCGACGGGTCGGGCACGCGCCCCATCCTACCGCTCCCGAAGCGAGGCCGGTCTCGGGTCCGGTCCGCCGGAAAAGCGACGGCTCGACCCGAGCGACCGCACCGCGGGGTTCGGAGCGAGCCCACAACGGCCTCGGGACGAGTGCTCCGGCATCCCCGAGGCCACACCGACGCTCCTTCAAATGGATTCGGGCGGGCGAAACGGCCATCCCGGACCGATCCGACGTCGTCCGTCGCCTTCGTCGCGCCTTCCGGCGCTCGTCGCGGCAAAAGGTAGATATGGCTCGCTCGTTTCGCACAGCTGCCCGAGGCCCGGGCAGGCTTCGACGGTGTCACCAGCTAACGAACCTCAGCCGGTCGACGCGCCGGAACCCCTCGAGACCAGCCAAGCCACGAACCCGGCGGTCGCGCCCGTCAGCGACCGCCACGCGGGCGCGGACGGCGGCGGAGTGCCGGTGCCGGTACCCTCGTCGTCCGCGCCCGGAAACCCTCCTCCCTCGACCGGCGGGATCCTCGACGCGATCCTCTCCTCGAAGAGCGAGCTGTTCCGAGGGAGCCGGGAGGTCCTTCGGGATTCGTACGTCCCGAGCCGCCTCCCGCACCGGGAGCAGCAGATACGTCAGGTCGCCGAGATCCTCGCGCCGTCCCTGCGAGGGGACCTCCCATCGAACCTCCTCATCTACGGGAAGATCGGGACCGGGAAGACCGCCGTGGTCGCCCAGGTCCGTCAGGACATCCAGCGACGCACCGACCTCGCGTCGCACATCACGTTCGTCACGCTGAACTGCGGCAACATCGACACGCCGTACAGCCTTCTGCAGACGATCGCCAACCACTTCGCGAAGAACGAGGCCGACCGGATCCCGACCGGCTGGTCGCTCGACCGTGTCCAGGGCGGGATGCGACGGATGATGGACGCGAAGGGCGGCATCCTCCTCCTGGTCCTCGACGAGGTCGACCGGTTGGTGGCGCGCAGCGGCGACAACATCCTCTACACCTTGAGCCAGATCAACACCGAGCTCGAGACCGCCCGTCTCGCCATCATCGGCATCTCGAACGACCTCAAGTTCACGAACCACCTGGATGCCCGAGTCCGTAGCCGGCTCAACGAGGAGAAGATCCTCTTCCCGCCGTACGACGCGACCCAGCTCCAGGACATCCTGCGGGACCGCGCCCGTGAGGCCTTCCGAGAGGGCGTCGTCGACCCGGGCGTCGTGGAGCGGTGCGCCGCGTACGCCGCGCTCGAGAACGGGGACGCACGCCGCGCGCTCGCCCTCCTCCGGCTCGCTTCCGAGATGGCCGAGCGGGACCACGCCAAGCGGATCACGCCCGATCACGTCGTGAAGGCGAAGAACCGTCTCGAGCAGGACATCATCATCGATTGCTGCCGCACGCTCCCGCCCCACTGCAAGGTGCTCCTCTACGCGATCCTCCAGTCGTTCGAGCGCCGACGCAACGGGGTGCTCACGGGCGAGGTCTACGACAGCTACCGTCGGCTCGCCGAGCGGCTCGGCCTTCAGCCGCTCCACGCCCGTTCGATCTCGAACTACGTCTCCGAGCTCGAATCCCTCGGGCTGATCCGCGCGACGATCGTTTCGCGGGGCCGCGGCGGCCGCACCCGGGAGATCATCGTCGACGTCCCGATCTCCGAGACGATGCCGGCCCTCGAGGAGGACCCGCTCATCGCGCCGGTGGGCCGCCCGAAGCCGCGGGGTCAGATGTTGCTCACGAACTTCGACAACCCCGCGGGCGCCGGTCCGTTCTGAGCCCTCCGGTCAGCTGTCCGAGGTCGACCCCTCGGCCGTAGCGGGCGTCTCCGTCGAGACCATCTCGGCGGCACGCGCGGCTCGCCGCGCCCGCTCCTTGCGGAGCTCGCGCAGGTCCTTGTCGAGGTCGTTCAGCTCCGCGCTCGCGCGTCGCAGCCGGACCCGAGCCATCTGCTCGAGCGCGGCGATCTCCCGCTCGAGCTGCTCGTCGGTGGCGCGGTAGGGGCTCATGAGGTCGGGTTGGTGTCGATCTGGGCCTTCTGGAGCTTGCTCGAGAAATCGACGAACACGGTCTTGATCTCGGTGAACTCCTCGATCGCCACGCTGCCCGCCTCCCGACCACCGTTCCCCGTGTTCTTGATCCCTCCGAAGGGGAGCTGGACCTCCGCCCCGATCGTGGGGGCGTTGATGTACGTGATCCCGGCCTCGAGGTCGTGGATCGCACGGAACGCCCGGTTCACGTCCTGGGTGTAGATCGACGAGGAGAGCCCGTAGTCGACGTCGTTCGCGACCCGCACGGCCTCGTCGTAATCCTTCACGCGGATCACGGAGAGGACCGGACCGAAGATCTCCTCCTTCGAGATCCGGGTCCCGTGCTTGGTCTCGAAGATCGTCGGTTCGAGGAAGAACCCGCGGTCGTAGGCTCCTCCCGTGAGCTTGCGCCCGCCGTACCGGAGCTTCGCCTCCTTCTTCCCGACCTCGATGTACTCGAGGATCTTCCGCTCCTGGTCGGCCGAAGCGACCGGTCCCATGCCGGTCTTCGGGTCGAGCGGATCCCCCACGGGGAACCGGCCGAGGCGCTCCGTGAGCATCTCGAGGAACCGGTCGTAGACCTTCGTGTGGAGGATCAGCCGGCTCGTCGCCGTGCAACGCTGGCCGGCCGTGCCGAAGGCGCCGAAGAGCACGCCATCGAGGGCGAGGGGGAGGTCTGCGTCCTCCATGAGAATGACCGGGTTCTTACCGCCGAGCTCGAGGTGCACCATCTTGAGCCCCTGGGCGCCCCGGACGTAGACGTCCCGTCCTGCCTCGACACCGCCGGTGAAGGAGACCGTGCGGATCCGTGGGTCGCCGACGAGCGCATTCCCCACTACGCTGCCCGACCCGGTAACGAAGTTGAGGACCCCGGGTGGGAGCCCCGCCTCGGCGTAGATCTTGACGACCTCGGCCCCACAACGAGCGGTGTTCGTGGCCGGCTTGAAGACCACGGTGTTCCCCGTGATGAGCGCGGCGGCGATCTTCCAGTTCGGGATCGCCGTCGGGAAGTTCCACGGCGTGATGCACGCCACCACACCCTTCGGTTGTCGGATCGTCATGCAGAACTTCGATTGCAGCTCCGAGGGGACGGTCTCGCCGGCAAGACGTCGTCCCTCCCCGGCCATGTACTCGATGAAGTCGATCGATTCCTGGACGTCCCCGAGCGCCTCGCTGATCACCTTGCCCATCTCTTGGGTGACGACGCGCCCGAGCGCGGGCTTCGCCGCCCGCATCCGCCGTGCGATCTCGAGGAGGAGCTCGCCCCGCTTCGGGGCGGGCGTGTCGCGCCAGTTCGGGAACGCCTTCGCCGCGGCGGCCACCGCCGAGCTCACATCCTCCGGAGTGCCGACGACGAACGATCCGACCTTGTCGCCCGTGGTCGGGTTCACGGTCTCGAAACGCTTCGCGTGGGCCGGGACGACCCATTTTCCGTCGATGAAGTGCCCGAATTCCTCGACCTTGACCGGCATGGCTCCTCAACCGATGCGCCGGAGAGCGGGACGGCTAAAAGGGTGGCTACCCGGCGACCCCGCGGAGTCCCTCCCCCGGACCGCTTTCTCTGACCCGCACCGGCGGGAGGGAAAGCCCCTAAGGCACCGTGGTCCCTGGGCGGGTCGAGGCAGCTCTCCGTGCCCCGGCAGCGGCTCCTGGACGACTTCACGGGCGGCGCGGGCCCGGTCGCGGAGGAACCGCCTGCCGGGCGTCCCCATCCCGCCGCTCTTCCCGGCACCTGGGAGGTCGTCGACGGCCATGTCGTCCACCCTCTTGTGAAGGCCGGGGAGGTGCGAGCCCTCCCGTTCCAACTCGACATGGCCCGCATCGGGCTCAGGGAGGACCTGCTTGTCGTCCTCCCCACGGGCCTCGGGAAGACGATCATCGCGGCGTTGCTCGCCGCCGAGGCGCTCCGCAGGTCCGACGAGAAGGTCCTCGTGCTCGCGCCGACCCGGCCGCTCGTCCAGCAGCATGCCGACGCCTTCGCCCGTTGGCTCACGCCCCTTCGCTTCGCGCGATTCACGGGGACGGTGAAGCGTCCTGTCCGGGAAGGAGCGTGGGAGACCGCCGACGTGGTCTTCGCCACCCCCGAGATCGTCGTGAACGACCTCGCGGCGGGCCGGTACGACCTCACGCAGGTGTCGTTGATCGTGTTCGACGAGGCCCATCACGCGGTCGGGAAGTACGCCTACGTGCCCCTCGCGGCCCGGTACCGCACCGACCGGCCTCAGGGCGGTCGGGTCCTGGGCCTCACCGCCTCGCCCGGCGGCAAGGACGAACGGATCGAGGAGGTCGTGGCCAACCTCGGGGTCGGTCGCATCGAGGCACGGAGCCGAGAGGACGACGGGGTCCGTGAGTTCGTCCAGCCCGTGGAGATCGACTACCGTTGGGTCGACCTCCCGCCCGAGGCCCAGCGGATCCGCGAGCTCCTCGAGACCGCCGCTCACGCCACGGCCCGCAAGCTGCAGAAGATGGGCTACCTGCGCAAGAAGCCGATCCGTTCTCTGTCGGTGAAGGACCTGATCGCCCTGCGGGCCGAGATCTTCGCCCGTCCGGGGCCGATGGTGCGCCGGTTCGGGCCGCTCTTCCACCAGCTCGTCCTTCTCCACCTCCATCACGCCGAGGAGCGGCTCGAGACGCAGGGGATCGCCCCGTTCGTGCAGTACCTGGACCGGGTCGCGGCCAAGGCGAAGCCCAGCCGAGGCGACACGGCCGTCCTCAAGATGCCCGAGGTCGTCACCGCCCGACGGGAGGCGGAGGAGTTCCTTCGGACGTCCCGCGAATCCTCCCATCCCAAGCTCGACGCCCTGGTCGAGCTCGTCCGGGAGACCCTCGAGCGACCCCGGGACCACCCGCCCCGGATCCTGGTCTTCGCCCAGTACCGGGACACGATCCAGACGATCCAGTCGATCCTCGAGCTCCAGGGATGGACGACGGGACGGTTCGTCGGCCAGGCGACCCGCGATGCGGAGGACAAGGGGATGAACCAGAAAGAACAAGGCCGCATCCTCACAGGGTTCCGGGAAGGCCGCTTCCCCATCCTGGTCGCTAGCAGCGTCGCCGAGGAGGGGCTCGACGTGCCCGACGTCGACCTGGTCGTGTTCTTCGAATCGGTGCCGAGCGAGATCCGTGCGATCCAACGCCGGGGGCGGACCGGCCGCAGCTCCCTGGGCCGGGTCACCGTCCTTCTCACCCGGGACACCCGGGACGTCGGCTACCAGGTCGCGGAGGTCCGCCGGGAACAGGCGATGCGCCGGATCGTCCGCAGGCTATCGCGCGAGGCGAGGAAACGGTCGTCCGAGGCCGCGGAGGGAGGCGGTCCGGCGCAGGCGCCGGGCGCGGACGGCACGGTATAAACCTTCGGTCGCGCCGTGTGACGTTGCCTCCAGGTCGGCGAGGCTAAATAATGAGGTCCCGGTCCAACGCCTCAGGGCGTCCGATGGGACCGCTCGATTGGGTCGCGCAAAACCTGGGGCTCGTCACCCTGACGCTCATCTGCGTCGGCCTAACGTTCTACCTCGTCTATTGCATGATCCACCCCGAGCGATTCTAGCGAAGGAGGTCGATGGCGTTCGACATCCGATCACTTTGGGACGTACTCCTCGTTCTCGCGCTCGCCCTCGCCATCGCTCCTTGGTTCGGGAGCTACCTCGGCCGGGTCTACATGAACCGCCCGGTGTTCGGGGACCGCCTCCTCACCCCGGTCGAATCGGCGGTCTACCGCCTGCTTGGGACCTCGCCCCGGCGCTCGATGCGGGCCCGCGAGTACATGCTCGCGCTCCTGCTGGTCAACGCGGCGACCCTGCTCTTCCTGTTCTGTTGGTTCTTTTTCCAGGACAATCTGCCGTTGAACCCGCTCGGGATCCCGGGCATGAGCTGGGACCTCGCGTTCCACTCCGCCTCCAGCTTCACCACCAACACCGACTTCACCCACTTCACGAACGAGTCCCAGGTCAGCCTGGGCTCGCTGACGGTCGCCTGGCCCGTCGCCCTCTTCGTCTCTCCCGCGACCGGTCTGTGCGTCCTCGCGGCGATGGTGCGGGGGTTCGTCCGCAAGGACGGGACCCTCGGGAACTTCTACGTCGACATGGTCCGCTCGATCACGCGACTCCTGCTCCCACTGGCCATCCTGGGAGCCGTGGTGTTCGTGCTGCTCGGAGTGCCCGAGACGTTCACGGCGTACGTGACCGCCCATCCGCTGACCGGAGGCGCGCAGACGATCTACCTCGGGCCCGTGGCGAGCTTCCAGTCGCTCTCGCTGATCGGCTCCAACGGGGGCGGGTTCTACTCGGCGAACATGGCCTCCCCCCTTGCGAACCCCTCGGCGCTCTCGGACCTGTGGGGGATCGGGCTCATGCTCCTCTTCCCGCTCTCGGCCCCGTTCGCCTTCGGCGAGATCGTTCGGCGAAAGAACGAGGCTTGGCCGTACGTCGGGACCATCCTGATCATCCTCGCCGTCGCGCTCGCACTGTTCATCGGGTTCCAGGCGGCGACCAACCCCGCCCTCTCGTCGGTGGTCGGCCTCGGGTCTCAGACGAACGGCTATCCGGTCGGGCAGGAGACCCGGTTCAGCCTGCCGGAGTCCTCCACCTTCCAGGTCGTGAGCGTCTTCTGCAACGTCGGCGCGAACAGCCTGCAGATCGGCTCGCTATCCCCGATCGCCCAGCTCGACCTGCTCTTCGGGATGTTCACGCAAAGCACCCCCGGCGGGGTCGGGACCGGGTTCGCGATGTTGCTCCTCTTCGCGATCCTCGGCATCTTCGTCGCCGGGCTGATGGTCGGAAGGACCCCGGAGTACCTCGGGAAGAAGATCGGTACCTCTCAAGTGAAGTGGGCGGCCCTCGCCCTGCTCATCCACCCCGCGACCATCCTCTTACCGTTCGTCGTGGCGGTCGCCGGGAACTTCGTGGCGGTGGACGGGTCCACGATCGGTGTGACCGCCCACAATTTCACCTCGGTGCTGTACGAGTTCACGTCCGAATCCGCGAACAACGGTAGCGCTCTTTCTACCGGTTCGTTCAACGACACGACGCTCTTCTTCAACGTCACCGGAGCCCTCGTCATGCTGGTCGGCCGTTTCGTCCCCATCCTGGCGATGCTCATGGTGGCGGACCTCTTCTCGCGGCAAGAGGCGCTTCCCGCCGGCGTCGGCACCCTGAGGACCGCCAGTGGCACGTTCACGGTCTACCTCTGCCTGTTCCTGATCATCGTCACGGCGCTACTGTTCCTGCCCGTGATGGCCATGGGACCGCTGGCCCAGATCTTCGGAGGGATGTAGCGTGGCGGCCGAGCTCACATTGGAACCGGGCGCCCACGTGTCGGTCCGCAAGGTCCCGCACACCTCCTGGCGGCGGGTCCTCGCGGCGTCGTTCCGGGGGTTCGACCCCCGCCGTGAGATCCACAACCCGGTGATGTTCTCGGTCTACCTCCTGTTCCTGTTCTTGGTCGTGCTCACGATCGTGCCCCGTGGGTTCCCGGACATCGCTCGCACGTACAACGCCGACTACTACCTGGCCGTGACCCTCATCCTCTTCTTCACCCTGTGGTTCGCGAACCTTTCGGACGCGATCGCGGAGGCCCAGGGGAAGGCCCAGGCCGATAGCCTCCGTGAGATCCAGAGCGGGATCCGAGCCCGCCAGATCCGTCCCGACGGGACCGCAACGTGGGTCGCCTCCGACGTCCTGCGGGTCGGCGACACGATCGAGATCCGCGCCGGTGAGCCGATCCCGATCGATGGCGACGTGATCCAGGGGGCCGCGCTCATCGACGAGTCCATGATGACCGGGGAGTCCGACGCGGTCACCCGCGAGAGCGGCGGGGACAAGACGAGCGTCCTCGGAGGCACTCGCGTCCTCCAGGGTACCATCCGGGTCCGGGTCACCACCGTCCGGGGAGAATCGTTCCTCGACCGGATGATCCGTTTGGTCGAAGGACAGGGACGCGACCGAACCCCGAACGAGCTGGCCCTCGGCGTCCTGCTCTACGCCTTCACGATCGCCCTGTTCAGCGTGGTGGTGACGTTCATCTTCCTCGCCGACTTCACGAACATCATCTACATCGACATCGCGACGATCGTCGCCCTGTTCGTCTGCCTGATGCCGACGACGATCGGCGCGCTCCTTCCGGCCATCGGCATCTCGGGGATCAACCGGGTCGCGCGCGCCAACGTCATCGCAAAATCGGGCAAGGCCGTCGAGGCGGCCGGTGACCTGGATGTCCTGATCCTAGACAAGACGGGCACGATCACGGTCGGGAACCGCCTCGCGGTCCAGTTCGTCACGGCGCCGGAGGTCACGATGCCCGAGCTGCTCGACGCGGCGATGCTCTGCTCGAGCCTCGACGACACGCCCGAGGGGCGCTCGATCGTCCGGCTCGCCGCTCGCCGCGGGGTCCCGGCTCGTCGCCTCGAACCGGGGACGTTCAAGGTGCTCCCGTTCACGGCCGAGCGGCGCATGAGCGGCATCGTTCTTTCGGACGGGCGGGAGGTCTACAAGGGCTCCCTCCAGGCGATGGAGGCGTACGGGGCCATCCTTCCCCTCGAGCTCCGACGCAGGGCGCAGGAGGCGTCCCATCAGGGCATGACGCCTCTCGCGATCTCGAGCGGGAGGCGCGCGATCGGCCTCGTCTACCTCAAGGATGTGGTCAAGCCGGGGATCCGCGACCGTCTGCGCGAGCTCAAGACGATGGGCATCCGCACGATCATGTGCACGGGGGATAACCGGCTCACCGCGGCGGCGATCGCCGAGGAGGCGGGGGTCGACGATTTCGTCGCGGAAGCGAAACCCGAGGCGAAGCTCGTCCTCATCCAGCGGGAGAAGGCGCAGGGCCGGCTCGTCGCGATGACCGGGGACGGCACGAACGACGCCCCCGCGCTCGCGCGAGCGGACGTCGGCCTCGCCATGAACAGCGGAACGAGCGCCGCGAAGGAGGCCGGCAACATGGTCGACCTCGACAGCGACCCCACGAAGCTCATCGAGGTCGTCTCGATCGGGAAACAGCTCCTGATCACCCGGGGTGGCCTCACCACGTTCTCGATCACCAACGACGTTGCGAAGTACTTCGCCATCATCCCGGCCGTCTTCATCGCCGCCGGGGCCGGCACGCTTCCCGGCATCGCGTTCCTGAACCTTCTGGGGCTCTCCAACCCCGACCTCGCGGTGATCTCCGCGCTCGTGTTCAACGCGGTCATCATCCCGATCCTCATCCCCCTCGCGCTCTTCGGGGTCCCCTTCCGACCCCGCAGCGCGATCGAGCTGCTCCGTCGGAACCTTCTCCTCTACGGGGTCGGCGGGCTCGTGAGCGCGTTCGTCGGGATCAAGCTCGTCTACATCCTCCTCGCCTGGGTCGAGACGTTCCCCTGGGTCCAGCACCTCGGCGTGATCGTGGCGCACCTCTTGCCGCTGGGAGGCCTATGAGCGTGTCCTCGCTAGCGCCGGTCGCGCCGCCACCTCCGGCCCACTCCGCGGCCGGGCATCTCCGGGCAACGGCCGTCTTCCTGGTCCTCGCCATCTTCGTGGCCGGAGTGGCCTATCCGCTCGTACTCTCGGGAGTCTCCGAGGTGATCAACCCCGGAGGGGCGAGCGGTTCGCTCCTACGGGACCCGAACGGCACGGTCGTCGGCTCCTCCCTCATCGCCCAGAACACGAGCGCTCCGTACCTCTTCTGGGAACGGCCGTCCCTGACGGATTGGAACACGACGCTCGGGGCGAACACCACCCCGGGGCCGAGCGACCCGGCGCTGGGCGCCCTGCTCAACGAGACGATCGCCTACATGAACGTGGCCTGGAACTTCAGCGCCAACCACACGCTGCCGTACTGGCTCGTCGCCCCGTCCGCGTCGAGCCTCGACCCGGACCTTGTCCCGGAAGCCGTGCTTATCCAGGTCCCGCGCGTGGCGGCGGCCACGAACCTGTCGATCGCCTTCCTCACCGACTTCGTCAATGCTCATATCACGAACCCGGTCATCCCGTACATCGGGGTCCCGTACGTGAACGTCCTCCAGCTCGACCTCGACCTCTTGGCCCACATCGGGAAGTGAGCATGTACCACCAGATCCTG